>Ga0302324_100015060_pt1 | contig 15534 bp, 18 predicted proteins | sample Palsa_T0_1_FD_201949 | JGI IMG/M metagenome (GOLD analysis project Ga0302324, IMG submission 201949) | Peat permafrost microbial communities from Stordalen Mire near Abisko, Sweden - Palsa_T0_1 | ecosystem: Environmental > Terrestrial > Soil > Palsa > Peat permafrost | place: Sweden: Abisko...
TCGATTCATTTTGGTTCTCGTGATCATCTCGGCAGTCACGCTTGCCATAATGGCGTGCGCCATGCCAGGCACGACGCTTGGCGTTTATACCGTCGTCGGCACCCCCGTCACCAACACTTGCGGCTCCGGCCTCGATGCACCGGACCCATGGGATTTCGATGTCGAGCTCTCTCTTGACGGCACGACCCTCTATTGGAACTGGTTGGACGGTAGCTCGCTCCTGTCGGGAACACTCTCGAGCGACGCGGCGACGATGACGCTGAGCCAAAGCGCCAACGTGGACGAGACCGCTGACGGTGGCGATGGTCCGTGCAACATGGAGCGCGACGACGACCTTCAGGTCACGGTGGCGAGCGGTGCGGTGCCCAGCACGTTCGCGGCGACTATCACATACACATTCTCAGTCGTAAGCGGATCGACGTGCACGGACCAGCTGTCGAGCGCGGGCGGCGCATACGACACCCTTCCTTGCACGATCAGTTACGCGTTGAGTGGCTCATACAGCTCTGCGCAGTAGGTATGATGAGTACTTGTAGGTCGCGGTCGTCGATGCCGCCGACGATGCGCTGGGCGATCCGCCCATCGCAATTCACGATGATCGTGGTGGGCAAAAGGTGAACGTCGCCGAGGGGGGCGATCGTAGCGGCGTCACCCAGGGCAACTGGGAACCTGATCTTCAAGGTGTCACGATAGAGTTCGACACCAGTTTCGTCGGTTGATGTCGCGCGTGGTGCATCCCCGGCCGCTGCACACGCCGATTCTCTAGCAATCACGTTCTTGCCGCATTGCTAGTCGTCCACCTCGTAGACCTCGTCAAGCTGGGAGTGCCGCGTCCGAAGCCCACTCGAGGTGTGCGATCGATCACGACAACGGGGCAATCGCCACTATACCAACGAGGAGACGCGTCACTCGCTCTACTCACAGGTGCCGTCACAGAGGCCCGAGCAGCACTCGCTGTCGTCAGTGCACACGGTGTTGACGCTTGAGCAGGACACGGAGCAGATGCTGGACGCGTTGCACACGAAGTTGCTACTGCAGCACACGCTCGTGGCATAGCACGTCGCGTAGTCCGCGACGCACGCAGCCGCCTCTGTGCCCGTGTCCGCGGCGTCCGCCGTCGTACTTGCATCGCTCTGCGGGAAGAGCGCAGAGCATGCGCTCAAGACAGCGAACGGCACCGTGATGCGCACGGTTGCAAGATTGCACGTATTGGATGCGAATCGACGGCTCGCAACAATGTGAAACATGTACGTGCAACGTCAACCGAAGCAGCTGGACCGATGGCCATCAAGGTGACGCACTTAGCGAGTGCGTGGTCGCGGCGCGTATGGAAGCCCTCGCGTTCATCGCGACCGCGCACGCGGCCTCTGCGTGAGCAAGAAACGCATCGAGCGCCTGATGCGGGAGAATGGGCTGATTTAATCGAGCTGGTCGACGCCAACGTCCGCGCGCGGGTTGTTCAGCGGCTGTCCACAGCGTCCACCGGCACGGTTTCGACTACACGAGCTCGAAGAAGTCGTCGGTGCCGACCTTCGGCAGGAACGTCTTTGCCAGAACGTTGAGCGCCCCAACCTGGAGGGACCACGACCATCCCCCATGGCCCCGATAGGTCATGCGGTGAACGGCGTAACTCGCTCCATCGCGCTCGAACTTGAGCACCGGCGTGTACTGGGCGCGCTTCAAGCGCTCGGTCACGAACGTCGCCGGACGATATGCACCGAGCATCTGGGCCAATTTCTTTAGCTCGCTCGGACGAGGGTGCGGCTCGAAGACCACGATGGCGTCGCCTTCGCCACGAGCGACGTAGCCTTCGAGGTGAGGATGGACGCTGAGCTCAGCGGCGACGCTCGCGACGTCGGCATCAGGGATGGCGTTCGTCTCATCGCGTTTGCGCCGTACGGACACCACGCCATTGATGCTTTCGCTCACGTCGAATCCCGATGGCAGCGCAGCGAGCGCACCATCGCCGAGGGTCTTCGCGACGTAGTAGCGTGTCTTGCCTGTCTTGGTCTTTCCCTGGTGCAAGTAGAACGTGGTGCCGAGACGATTCGTGTACATGAACGCTGGCTTCGACTTGGCCTCTGGCCGCTTCATCAGAATCGACCTTCACCAAACGGCGCGCTCGGGTCAAGCCTGCACTTGACATCGCAGGTGCCAAGACCGACACGGAGGCGATGAACTACGAGGAGTTCAAGGACGCCTTCATGACCGCGCTCAAGGCCTGTCACCTGCCCACGATCGGGTTTGGCAAGGAGACGCTCGACCTACGCTCGACAGCTCGCGTCTTCACCGTCGGCGTCGAGCCGCTCGATCGCGACATCGGCAGACCGTTCCACGTGAGCGCGGCCATCTCGTTTCGGTGGGACTCGCTCCAGACCGCGCGAACGGCAACGTGCGAGGAGGATGTCGTGGGCGAGCTTCTCGGCGAAGGAGCACAGGACGAAGAGACCGAGCGGCCTTGGCTTCGCGTGGACATCGAGCTGCGGGCTGGGCTCGAGTGCGTCATCGACGTAGCCCACGTTCACGGCGAGACTCGAAGAGATCGTGGGTGCGGTGAAGGCCGAAGGCGGCGGCGGGTGGATCGATACAGTCGCACGGCAGTACCTGGCGTTCGAGGAGATCGATGCGCTGGTTGCGGCATCCTCACGGAGGATTTGAGGCCGCGTGTGCGCGGCCACCGAACCTTGCGACCCGACCATCATTGAACACAAAGGGAGCTGATCTTGCGCAGGTCTATGGACACTGTGTCGTCATCGTCATCGTTTTGCCGAAACTCGATCACGAGACTTGAACCGATGTTCTGCGGAACGAGCCCAGCGCTGTCTGTCGCACTTCATGGCGAGCCGCGCGAAGAATGTCGCCAGGAGCGTGGCTCAGCGCTTTCGTGCGTGATAGACGTCATGTGTGAGCGCTCGAGCCGCTTGTCGACCGGCGGGCTGCCATCCGAAGATGGGAAGGGTAGCGTCACTCATTTGTGCGTCCCTTGTCGGAGCCGGGATAGAGGCGTGTGGAGGGGATGCTCCCTCGCACAGGGCAACGTCGCCCACCCCGCCTTCATCACCAAGTCAGACGAGCGAGGTGGACAGCGTCGCTGCTGCTTACGATCCGAATACAGGCCAACCTTACGGAGCTTCTAGAACCCGACCAACGATCGTGATCTCGGGTGAGGGCGCGGTCTTCGGATCGCCTCGATCGGACGGAACGGCCCCCGCCCCCTCAGCCTCAGCTGCTTCATCCAATCGACCCGCAAGCAGGATGTCGTCCGGGTTCGGTCAGAATGGGCAGGGCAGAAGCCAATCTGGCGGTTCGCACCACCACGGCGGGTCTTAAGCGTTGTCGTGGCTGATGAATTTTCAGACGGCTTCCCGCTGTTCGCGCGTAACGGTGATGATGCCGAATCCCGTTTTGCATCAGCCTGCTACTCGGCCGAGAAAAGCCCCGTCGAGTTTCAAGCCGTCTTGGATTTCTCGGCGGAGTCTGGGAGCAGACCACGAAAGGTGGAATTGATTACGGGATCCCCAGCCTCAGAAAGTCGGGACGTCCCGAAATAATTGCTCAAGAGTCGCTTCAAGGCATGCCCGGCGCTCAAGGGGAGCGAACGTCACGCCGAACGGTAAGGTAGGATCGGGCGATGGCCGGCTACAGGGACGAGCTCGATGCCGCGCTCGCCCGCGTGCAGCAGCTCGAGGCGGAGGTCGCGGGGCTTCGGAGCGAACTCCAGCAGTCTCCCGAGCTGAGGACACGCCTCGTGGCGCTCGAGCGGCATCGCACGGAGGCCCTCAAGACGCTTCGGCGCGCGCAGCAATCGGCACGCACGCGGCTCCGCGTTACGTTTGGGCTTGCACTTGCGGCGTCGGCTGCCTTCATCGCGGCGATTGTGGCGATGGGGGACGCCGGCCATCCTGTGCACGCTGCGCTGATGAGCCTCGTCGTGTCGTCGTTCATCGTGGGGTTCGTGGGTTGGATCGGGGCAACGAGCGAGAATGCGCGTGCGCGGGAGCTGAGCGCGATTGAGGACGAGATCGCTGCCGTGAAAGCGGGGCCGGGTGGGGCGCACGTCGTTGAGGGTGTGCGTGTCGGGAAGGACGTGTGGGTTGCGGAGGCTGAAGGGGAAAAAGAGGCTTCGTCGGAAGAGGACAAGATGACCTCGGAGGTGTGAGCACCTTCAGAGGTCTCGCACGTTCAGCAAGGCTCCAGCTTGTAGACGCGCCAGGTTTCTTTTCGATGACGAGCCACTTGAACGTCGTGGCGAGCCGGTCAAGACCTCGCGCCGAGAAGGTCAAGACCTCGCGCCGAGAAGGTCAAGACCTCGCGCCGAGAAGGTCAAGACCTCGCGCCGAGAAGGTATGCTCCAAGCCGTGATGCGTTCGTTCTCGACATCGAGACTCGTGCTACGCCCGCTCTGCGAAGACGACGCCGAGCTCCTGTTTCGGTTGAACCAGGACGAAGAGGTCGCACGCCTCATGCCGCGCACTCGTCATACCAACATCACGGAGTCGCAGCAGCTTCTAGACCGCCTCCTCGCACAACAGTCTGCGGGTACTGCGGCGTGGTGGACACTGCTCGAGCAAGGGAGGCCGATCGGCACGGTCGGCTTTCCCCGTATCAACCGATCCGAGCAAACGGCCCAACTCGCGTACGAGCTCGTGCGGGATCGCTGGGGTCTCGGGCTCGCGCAGGAGGCCGTTGCCGCCGTTGTGGAGCTCGCGTTCGGCGAGCTCGAGCTCGTACGGATCGTCGCAGACGTAGATGAGCTCAACGTCCGGTCCGCTCGACTCGCTGAGCGGCTCGGCTTCGTCTGCGAGAAGAGGTTCGACGAGATCATCGACGGTGAGGCACGGCGCTCACGGCTGTATGTTCGAGTCAGCCCAACGGTAGAATCGCACGCTTGAACGCGCTCGCTCGCCTCCAACCAGTTGTGACCTCGGCTTTACCCGTGTCGCCTGAGGGCTACGGCAGCCTCGCCATCGGCAAGTCTGGTCGAACGTTGGTTTGGGGGACGGAGTGGGAGAAGGAATGCGACCTAGTCTTCGTCGACCTCGTAACTGGCGAGGTCCAACGTCGTGTGCGCGAGGTTGCAGCGAACGGTCTGGTCGCACGACCGAGCGGCTTCTTCGTCGCGGACGCCGGACACCGACGTGGTCGGGCGGAAGAACCGAGTCGGCTGCTCGAGCTCGGCGAAGACGGAACCGTGTTGCGCGTCGTGCCGATGGACGGTCGTGGCAGCCTCCAGTCCGTCTCTCCGGACGGAGCTAGCGTAGCCTTCTTCGCCGACCGCCACCTCGTCATACGCACGTGGCCCGACATGCACGAGCGCGCATCGCTAGCAGGACTCAGGCCCCGTATCGAATGGCAGAGCGAGCGCATGTTCTGCTGGGACGGGGCGCGCTACGAGGTGCGTTCGATCGCCGGCGACGCGGCGGTGATCCGCATCGACACCTTGGAGCCCATCTATCCGGCTGCGAAAGGCGTGGCTTCGTCATCACTCTCGGGTCTCGTGCTCTACGGGCTTCGCACACCGTGGACGCGCCGGCTCACGGCAAGCTCGGACAAGAGGATCAGCGAGTCGGTAGGAGACGGCGGCACCGTGCGCGCGTGCGTCGGACAGACACTTCACCGATTCGTCGTGAACTTGCGCAGCGGCGAGCTGCTCCATTCGACGAGCGTCGAGCTGCCCCATGATCCGTTTGCGCCCGGCGGCTACGACGACCGCGTGTTCTGGCACCCGAAGCTCGACGCTCTTCTGGTCCACCAACGCGACCGATACTGGCTCTGCTCGGTCGACGGGTCCAAGCTCCTCGAGCTGCCTGACGACGCGCGGCCCGAGGCGTGGTTCGATGACGGCCGCGCCCTCCTCGTCACGTATCCCAACGCGAACGACCAACTATTACCCTTCGAGGTGTGGCGGTCAAAAGACGGATAGCCGCAACGTCGCTCGATCGTCGCTCATGCCATGTCATCTACGAGCCGCAGCTCTCGTTCAAGCGTGTTTATCCCCGCGCTCGCGAACGCGGGTTGGTCGTTCAAGGTGCCGGAGTGCCGACGAGCCGCTCGGTCGTCCCGTCCGCCTTCTTCCAATCCACGTAGAGGATCTTGTCGTTGTCGGGCGTGCCGACGACAACGCGTGTGCCGTCGCTGAGCTTCCAGAAGTACATGAAGATCCCGCTACCGATGTCGCCGTCGGGCTCGCCAGCAAATCGTTTGACGTCCGTCATCGTCGAGGTGGTCGTCAGCGTTCGAAAGGGAGCGAGATTGAGCACGGGGCGGGCACCATCTGTGGGCGGAGTTGCATCCCATGCTCCCACCTGAGCCTGCGTTGGGCACCCGAGGATCAAGACCAAGACTGCGGCGAGATGTTTGCGCATCCAGCCTGAATCCTACGCCGAGCGAAGGCTACCACCGTTGCGAAGGAGACCTTGCCGTGTGCTCGCCAGGATCACGTCTCGCACCGTCGGTATACGAGAATGCTCTCGTCCCCGAGCCGCGAACCGAATCGACCGCCCTCAACGTCGAGGTACATCGCAGAGCACGAGCAGCCGTAATCCTCTTCGTGGTTGGCGGGCATTACTGAGCCGCATCGGCCGCAGCGATACGAGAGTCGAGGGTCTCGTGACCAACCGGACGATCCGGTAGCTGCGGGGCCACGCCCGAGGAGCACATATCCCTCGACGATCAGGCCTGACGGAGGTTCGAAAAGGTCATTCATGGTGCTCAGGGACACGAACCGCGCGACGCATCTACAGCCCGTACAACATCCGCCACGCGCCGTAGCGTTGCAAGTCGGCTCGCGGTCGTGGCGGGTGGCTCGTGCGTCGGCTAATCATGGAGTGTGCAGTGTCCGCATTGCTCTGCTGCGTTGCGTGTGATCGAACCAGTGCCCGCGTCGTTGATCGACGCACACATCCGTGTCGCGTGCCCGGTCAAGTCGTGCGCGAAGGACATCGTCGGAGTCATCCGACGCTCGGGTGGTTTTGGTATCTTGACGACCGAGGCCGCGCGCAAGGACGCATGGCGCCAAGTGGCACGCGCACAGATGACTGACGTCACGCTCGCCCTTGTCGCGACGACTGCCACCGTCGGACTCACGCTCTTTCTCGCGCTCTGGCAATGCCTGAACCCTGGGCCCTCATTCAGTATGGGGACCGCCGTGCTCTCTATCTGCGCCACTGGCTTCGTCATCGTGGTGGTTGTCTGGCGCTCGATCTCGCACTCGGCGCTCGGGCATGCGAGCTTGACCCGTGGCAATGCGACGTCGCGCACGCTCGCTACGAGGTGTGTCCCTCGCCCATCGAGCTCGCACGAGCTCGGTACAAGCTCCCCGGTTCGCTCGGTAAGTTGCACCTAGGCTCGTCGATCTCGCCCCCGCCACGTGCGAGATCCCTCCGATGCGACGCGACATCGCCCTTTTCAAGTGCAACGACGACCCGGCGTCGCGCGACTGTCCCCCGCGTCGCTGCACGCTTCCCCACGCTCGCGGCTGCCCTCGAGCGACCGAGTGAAATCGAGAAGAAACGCGCGTTTAGCGCGCACTGCGATCCTGCAAGACGACACCTGCACCCGTAGAGTGAGCCCCGACCTTGTGGAAGTGAGCCCCAACCTTGTGGAAGTGAGCCCTGTGATCATTTTCGCGTGCGACGCCTCTCGTGCGCATCAAGGGGTGCCGGTGCACGCGCACACTTGGACGATGCGTGCGAGCATTGTGACGATGTGCGCGAGCAATGTGACGGTGCGCGCAAGCACTGCGACGATGCGTACGAGCATTGTGACGGTGCTCGTGCGCACCGTGACGGTGCACGCGCGACGGCGAACTTTGTAAGCTCACGCATGCGGTGCGCGATTTGAACGGATCGCTTTGCGCGAGAAAATATGCACGCGCTCCGCTTGCACAGTGACGATGGCAGCGAGCACTGTGACGGTGCGCGCGCGCACTGTGACGATGCGACCGGACACGCCGGCGCTCGAGGCGCAAACGTACACGAGGCGATCGTCCACAGTGACGGGGCTCACTTCCACAAGGTCGGGGCTCACTTCCACAGTGCATGGGAGAGTTTACAGACTCGATCCGCAGTCTTTTCAGGCACCTACAATTTCGCGTCCGCACACGACCCTACCGAGCGGCCGCATCGGGTGAAGCATCGAAGATCGGCTCAAGCACCTTAGTTGGTTCTGCACGAGGAGACGATTCAGCGTTCGCTCGAACGCAGATCCGCTGGCCACGTCTTTGTCGTCGCGCCATCGGCGGGACGGGCGGTCATCGCATCAACGAGACGGCGGAGGCCTCAAATGGTCCGCGTTTTGAGCTACACTGAACGAGTGAGTAAGCGCTCTGGCGCACTACCCCTAGTCCGGCGATGAAGACCCACCGAGTTGTTCTTCTCGTTGTCGCCGCCGTGTCTGCCGTCGCGTCAATCGGCGGGTATCTCTTTCTCGGACCTGGGCATGGCGGAGAGCTGCCCTTGGACTTTCGGCACCTGCCGCTGATCCTGGGCGGCATCTTTGTCACCCTGTTCGCGAGCCTCAGTACGATCGCCGTTCGGCAGTTGTCTTCGGGCCGATGGTCGCACGTTGCCATCTACGTCGTGTCCGCGGGCCTCGCCGTGGTTGGCACGTACATCTTGGCGGAGGCGGGCCTCTACGACTGGATCGATCGCCGCATTACGGATATCGAGCACGAGATCGAAGGAAGGACATCGTCCAGTCGCTTGCGCCTGGCTCAATCCGCAGGGGCGGTCACATCGCCGTCGATGGCGCGGCCGAGCGATCGGATGCTCTAATCGTCGCCCGCGTCCGATGCGCCGTATAGCCCCGGTACGAGCGCAGGGCCACACGTGACGAGGAGCGAAACGCAATCGAGCGACAGGTTGAAAGTCGAAGAAGCAGCCTGCTGAGATGCTGGCGTGCACGTCGGATAGTCTCCCATCTCGCTCTTCAGTCCTTGTATTTCTTGCTGGAGACACTTCGTGTGCTCGCATGCCGCTGCGTCGGGCAGCAGCACGTCCGAGCGGGGAGAGGTCGGTCGTCGCGTCGACACACAGCGAAGCATTGGTCAGCGCGGGAAGAGCGGCGAGCTCGTCGAGACCGGTCCATGCGACGGCGTCGGCCTGGCCGGTCTCGAAGATCGTAAGGTTTTTCGCGACGCCAATGCCGCGGAGATCAACGGAGGCGACGTCGTTCTCTTTGTAGAGCCGAACACGTGTCGTGGTTGCAGTGACCGATACCGTGCACGCACTGCCATCTCGTTTGGTGACCGCCAGCCGCATGCAAGGTCTACGGCACCCTCGATGGTGCGCCCTTCACCGGTTGCGCTTCGATGAGATCGGCTGCCCGGTTTGGGGGTTGATCATCGTGCGGGGCTTCTGGCTGCTCTTTGCCTTCAGTGGCGATGACACGAGGTCACCGTAAAGGTCGCCCACGATTTCCTCGGCGATGGCGCCTTGGTCTTCCACCTTCGTCTTCGTGAGCTTGTTCTTCACGAGCGCGATCTCGACCCCGTCCTCGCCAGGCGCGGTTCCATCGTTCACGAGCCGTAGTGCGCCTTTGGCTACGCCCGTGTCTCTCGCGGCGTGAAGCAGTGCAGCCAGTGGGTAAGCGAGCTCCAAGGTCGACTTGTCGAGGAGCAGACAGATGCGCACGGACGTGACGCCATCGTGCTCGTCGACGTGATGGACGGTCTCTGGCCCGTGGTACGCCGCACCCTTCAAGACCTTGGTCAAGGTGTCGCCCTCGGAGAACGGCTGACCGAACGATTCCTCGAGACCCGCATCGTCGAGTCCCGACCATCCCGCGGCGAGCTTGGACGCTCCCGCCTTCTGCTCGCTCACCTTCTTCCAGGCGGCGGCCGGCATCGTGAGTTTGAGATCGACGAAGTAGCCCCAGCTCATGAGAGCCGAGCTTACCAACCCGACCTCATTTCAGTCCATACGAACCATCATCGCGTTGGTGGCTGACCCACCGGTGCGGGTTGGCGCACGCCTCGGCGACGGTTCGAAGCTCGCTCTTCCAGCCGTCGCCCTCCACCTGCGCAAGCGCAACGGCCGCGCCGGCCCGGAGCGACGGCGACGCGGACGCATCGCGCACGACTTGGAGCAACTGCTCTTCGGAGAGCCCGGCGCTCCGGTACCCCGCGCCCTGCGACGCACTGAGCGCGCGGATCTGACGCACCCACTCTCGCGCGGTCCTCCCGCCGCGCGCGAGCGCGAGGGCGCGGTCGGCGGGCGATTCGGGCGATTGGATCGCTTGTTCTCCGGAGATCGCCCAGAACATCACCTTCGAGAACACCGTCAGCCGCGACTGAAGGTAGGCACGCGACTCCTCCTCGTTCGACGTCGCGCTCCATGCCGCGCGCATCGATCGCCTGGACCTCCCAGGTTCCACCATCTCGTCCACGTTGCGCGCGACGATGCCACAACGGGTGGCAGTTCACGCGATTTCACGTCATGCCAGGTCGCGCAGGTTGCGCTCGACAGTCTTTGCGAGCTTGCTGACCCGTGCGTGGAGCCAGACGCCGAACGCGACGGGCTTGGCGCCGGACTTCGCGAGCTTGGGGGCGCCCTCGCCGAACGCGACGATCGGGTGTTCGCCGGTCGGCGACGACGTGCGGGTGTCGAACGCGAACGACTTGTCGTCGTGCCAGCCGCCGGCGAACACGTGCAGCACGGCGAGCTCGCGCTGCTTGGTCGCAGCGATCAAGCCGTCCAGGTCGTAGAGCTGCTCGCCGATCTCCAAGCAGCTCCAGCCGCCGCCACTGACGTTACCGCAATAAAACATCTCGAGATCGGCGTCGGCCTCGTTGCCGATGACCCACGTGATCGAGCCGTATGTGCGTACGAAGTACTGCCAGCTCGACTCGCCACGTCGCGGCGCGCCAGGCTTGGCCGACCGCCACCGGCCGAGGCGCTTGCGGTGCATGGACACGAAGTACTTCGCGTGGCCTTCGCTGGCCTCGATGCGCGCGCGATCGGCCTTGGCGTCGACGAGCTCGGCCACGAAGTGGTGCGCGGGGAGCCGGTCGTGGAGGTCGCGAAGCATCGCGATCGCGGTGTCGACCGCCGCATATGCGTTGTTCGGGACAGCGAACGTCGGGCGCTTCGCGATCGTGGCTCGCTTGCTCGCGCCGCGCACCGTCGGTGGCTTGGGGTTGGCGTAGCTCGCCTTCGTAAGCTCGATCAAGCGGAGCGCGTAGCCGGTCTTGCGCTGCGCCGCGATCCGCTGCTCGGCGAGCGCGATCGCGGCGGTGCGTGTCGCGCGTTTGGTCTCATTCCGACAGTCCTCGACAACAACGTTGCCGTCGACGTGTACGGTCCACTTGCCGCCCTTGCGATACTCGCGCACGGTCACGCGCTGCGGCGTGGCGTTCCACGGCGTGCCGTCCCGGAAGCCGAGCGCGCGATAGCGCGCGAGCACACCGTCGACTTCGGCCGCAGCGATCATAGTCGTCACGAGGTCGCCGTTGAGCAGACCGCGGCGCAGTACCGCGCGCTCGCCGTAGGTCTCGACATCGACGAACAGCTGCTTGTCGACCACGTACAGGGTATGGCGTGCTGCCTGGGGTCCCGGCGGCGCGATCACACGTTCGCGCTTGGCCAGCCTGCCCTGGCTGGAGATCTGGACGTTGTACTTGGCGTCCCAGAACCACACCTCGTCGTCGCGATCGAGATGCGGCTCGGTGTAATAGACTGCCGCGCCACCGTTGAGCCGCTCGAGTCGCTTCCAGTCGTAGGCCATCGCGCCATCATACCGTCATGGCTAGCCCGGGAACGCCCGCAGATCGAACGCTTCGTCCTCCGTGCGCCGCTCGAGACCGGCGCTGCTGCGCCATGACCGCGCCGCGCCGCACGCCAGGCAGATCGTGATGTCGCGGCCGCCCGCTTTGGTTGGACGCTGTCCCGCTTTGGTTGGACGCCGTCCCGCTCTGGTTGGACGCCGTCCCGCTCTAGTTGGACGACGTCCCGCTCTAGTTGGACGACGTCCCGCTCTTGTTTCAGGCCGTCCGCTCTTGTTTCGGTGCAGGACAACACATCGCTTGCACATCAACGGCGCTGCAGGACAGAAGTCGCCGCGCACAGTGACCCGCGCCGCGTGATTGTCATTTGGGCGAGCCTACGGAGTCTCTGTTCGATTCAGCACGTCTGCGATGAAATCCTCGGCGCGCACGCCGCGGACGCTGGCCTGCGCGGGAACGATGACGCGCTCGCGCAGCACGTCGACCGCGACGCCCTTCACGTCCGCGGGTATGACGTACTTACGTCCGGCGCGCACCGCATATGCCATGGCGCTGTCGACGACGTCCTGCTCCGACTGCGCGGTCGCGCCGAGCGCAGTGATGAACGCGTGCACGTACTCCCGAACTTTGGGGTCGACGTACGTTGCGTTCGGATTCACGCGGACGACGATCTCCACCTCCGTCCCTTCGGGCAGATCCGTCGGGTCGTCGAACACCCACTTGCCGTTCTTCACACGTGCTCGCATTCCGAATGCAATGGTACCGCAGATCAGTGGCCGAAGCGGTCATCGTCGGACAGCACGTCACGGCGGCGGAGGTGCAGATCCGCCGCCACCGCTACCGGATGCGTTAGCCCGGCAACCCAAGGCGATTGGTTCGGCTGCACGACGCTCGGCGTCATGTATCGCGACGGAAGCGGTGTGCCGCGCGACTACGCGAAGGCGCTCTCACTGCTCGAGCCGTACTGCCCGAACGTTCCCTACGCGTGCGACAACGTGGGCGCTCTCTACGAGCTCGGGTGGGGCGTCACGAAGGACGAAGCCAAGGCCGTCAGCTTCCTCACCGACCGCCGACGGCTGCAATGCCGCCGGCTGGTTGGCGCACACGGGGGACGGAGCTCCTCAGGACGACGTGCGGGCGGTATCGTTCTTTCAGCGCGCGTGCGACGGTGGCAACGGTTTCGGTTGCACGAACCTCGGCGCACGATTCGCGAAGGGCGAGGGCGTCGAAGGACTTGGTGCGGGCGGCGCGGCTGTACGAAAAAGGGTGCAACGCGGGCGAGGGCCACGGCTGCTCGGACCTCGCGCGAGCATTCGAGAAGGGCACCGGTGTTGCGAAGGACCCCGCCGTTGCGAAGGAGCTCTACCAACGCGCCTGCGCGGCTGGGCACACGCCGTCTTGCTCGCGCAAGTCGCCGTAACGCCGCCGCTGCTGCGCTCGAGCTCGACGGATCCGCGTACGCCGGCGGGACGTGCTGCATGGGATGTAGCAACGCCGAGCGGATTCGCAGCTTGAGATCTCACGCGAAGATGACAAGATTGCCGACATGCGAGTCGTCGGCAAGCGCACGCACGGCACCGGGGACCAACGGGGTCTCGACGCGCTCGTCTCGAGGTACGGCGGCGGCGCGCCGAAGGGTGTGTTTCGTTACCGCAACCAGGAAGAAGCCAACCGAGATTGGGACCGATGGACGAGCGAACGCGTGCGGCGACGCATGACGACGTCCGCACGATAGCGGCGCTCCTCGACGCCGAGCAGGTGGAGTACGCGCTCATCGGGCGGCTACGCGCTGGCCCTTCAAGGCATCGTCCGGCTGACCGAAGACGTCGACGTGCTCGTCGAGCCGACGATCGAGAACGCGCGCCGCTGGGTGAGGGCCCTCTCGAAGCTGCCGGACGGCGCGGCGAAGGAGCTCGCGAACGACGACACGCTTCATGCGGAGGTTTACGCCATTCGCATCAACGACGAGTTCACCGTGGACGTCATGAACTCCGCATCGGGCTTCACGTGGGCGCAGCTCCTCCCGTATCGAAAGCGGGTCGACGGCATCCAAGTGTTGTCGCTCGAAGGTCTGCTCAAGATGAAGGAGCACGGTCGCCTCAAGGACCAGGCGGACGCTGAAGCGATTCGTCGCGCTCTTGGCATCGACGACGAGGGGTAAACCTCACCTTGCAGCCGTAGAACCACGACGATGAATCCTCTCCGCTCGGTCGTGGCGCTGACCATCGGCCTCGCCGCGTGCAGCGCGCCTTCCGGTGCCGGCCAGTCGAGTCATGCCTCACCGTGACGCTCGAGCATGCCGAGCTTGTGCGCCATGGCCCTGTGTACCCGCTCGATCAGGGTACGTCGACGAGGATGGGTGTGAGGCTCCAGTCCTCCCCTGTGAGCGTCGAGTACATCGTCATCGCGCCGTGCGAGCCGGATGACGTTCCACTCGGCACACTCAAGGTCACGGTCGTCGTCGCGCCGTTCGTGAGCATCACGACGGGCGGCTCTCCACCATCGTAGGCGCCGAAGTCGAACGGCGAGAAGTCTCCTTGGATGTACGCAGGCTGCGCGGCGACGACCCACGCCGGCGTCGGCGCGCTCGACCAACCTTCCACCGTGATCGTCGTCGACTGCCCCGCGGGCAAGCTGATGACGGCCGCCGACGTGCCGACGTACGGCTCGTTCATCGGGTTGGGCTCGCACGGATCGGCGTTGCCCAGTGCGGCAGTCACGTTCGACCACACGCGCTGCACCTGGAAGCCCGAGTCGATGATGCTCTTCGAGACGCAGAGGTCTGCGATCTCGCCGTCGAGGTAGTGCCACGGGCTCGCGGGATCGCCGATGACGTACGCCGGCGTCATCGGAAACGGATCCGTCGCGGCCTCGATGATCTCGTGCGACGCCTCTTGCTCGACGTCTTGCTGCTCGCTCTGGCCTTGCGGGCGATAGTCGCAGCCGGTCGAGATGGTCGCGTACGGCACCTCGAACGTTCCGCCATCCACCGCGAGATCGAACGCGCCGTGCCAGCCGGTGCACGACGTCGCGAACGCATCCACGTACGTCTTCGTCGTGCTCGGGTAATAGACGACGTACACGTAGTCGCTCGACGCGCCTGGAGGCGTCGGGAGCGTGCCGTCCGCGATCCGCGCGCGAAGAAGTTGCTCGACGTCGACGGACATGACCGATGCCGGCAGTGCATCGCCGAGCACGACGCTCGCGACGGCGGCGCCCAATCCGACGCCGTATTGCGCGCCGACCGCGGTGAGCCAGTCGGACGAGGCGACCCAGCTCCCGAACGCCACGACGTCTGCTTCGTACGCGTACCCCGTGAACGTGACCGTGACGAGCTGCGGGCTCGTCAGAATCGGACCGCCGTTGTTCGGGACCTGCGGAAACGCGTGAACGGCGGCAGCGTCCGCGTCTGTGGTGGCGCGGTCATCAGCGGTGTCGGCTCCAGCGTCGTCGTGCGCTGCGTTGTTGGTTTCGCAAGCCGTCACCACGACGAGTGCGGGAAGGAGGCGCGCGAGCCGTGAATGACGTGGCACTCGAAGAGGGTAGCAGCCAACGCGGGACGCGAGCGTTGACGCGAAGGTGCTCGTGGGTTTCCATTCCCCACGACGCGTACGAAGCTGCTCGCCTTTTTCGTGACTTGCGCTCTTCTTCCTCCCCAAGTCGGGGCGGTCCGACGCCAGCGAGGGACGATGTCGCGTCCACCGAACGGCAGCGGCGTGCTCGTCGTGCCCCAATGATGCGCGCGTCGATTCGGATCGCGCGCGTGCTTTGGTCCCGCTACGCGCTCGGCGTCGGAGACGAGCAACTCGTCG
>Ga0302324_100015061_pt1 | contig 15533 bp, 15 predicted proteins | sample Palsa_T0_1_FD_201949 | JGI IMG/M metagenome (GOLD analysis project Ga0302324, IMG submission 201949) | Peat permafrost microbial communities from Stordalen Mire near Abisko, Sweden - Palsa_T0_1 | ecosystem: Environmental > Terrestrial > Soil > Palsa > Peat permafrost | place: Sweden: Abisko...
GGCTGCAAAGCAGGGTCTTCCTTACCGCGCCACATGCGAATGAGGCGATCGACGGAAAAGGCGGCTCCGGCGGGCGCAAACATCAGGAAGAAGCCGGCGACTCGCAGGAACGTATCGCCGCCATTGTTGATGTAAAGATTTCTTTGGTGAATGGATGCCAGGCAAACAAACACGATCACGCTGTTGATGCGGGTGAACAGGCCGACGGCCAGAAGAAGGGCCGAGCCCAGGAAGACCCAGAAGAGCGCCTCGATCCAGCCGTTGGTCTGGGGAAGGATTTCGAATAGGTCCAGCCGCATGCCCGGTTCGAGTTTATGCAAAGCAGACAGACTCACCCAAGCATGGGGACCATACCAAGTAAGCCAGTCGGGCCGCAGCAATATGAGAGTAGCGATGACGACGGTCCCATAGAAGGCGCGGAACAGGCCGATCGGGACGGGCGATTGGGGCGCAAAGAAGAATTCATTCCACGCGTCGACGAGGGACCGCAGCCTCACTGCAAATCCCCGGGCTCCACGTTGTAGTTGTAGAAAACATCCACATTCCAGGGGCCGTGATCGGAGGACGTGCTGTCGGTGGGGGGAATTATGTCTGACCACCGAAGGACCAGCATGACCTTCTGTGCGGGATTGGAGCGGTCAGTGTACAGGCGGGCGATGTAGCGCGCCGCATCGGGCCACAGGACGGCGTCGTCGCGATTCTGCAGATTTTCCTCGAACTTGCGGTAGCGTTCCTTGAAATAGCGGTTGGTGAAGCTGAGCATCTCCATTCTGGGGAACGGCCACAACTGACTCGATCCGTCTTTGTAGATGACGATGGCCTCGAGGTAGGCGTTGGCTGACGCGGGCTTGGGCGAAAACATATCCCAGGATTGGAACACTCCGGACCAAACCATGTACGGGCGGATTCGCTCCTTGAACCCCAGGATGAGCGGGCTTGTAGTAGGAATGCACCAGCAAGAGATAGCGACAATGTGAAAAATCAGAAAAAAGTTGATGGCGGCGCGTTGCAGGATTTGCGGCCAGCGCTCTTGCTGCGGCTGGTTGCTGGTCGCGTCAGATAATGGAGTGTGAGACGGCATCGATCCACAACATTAAGCCAACTGAGGTGGGAACCGAAAGGAAAACTTGGGCCAATGGCAGGGGACGGAGGGGCGCGTCAGATACTTAAGTATGCGCTTGACAATTGTCTCGCTGGAACCGATACTTAAGCGTCCACTAAACTGATTAAAGGTGGATGGTCTCGCGCACGAGCCGGCACAAGACGGCCGCTTCAAGGAGAGAAAACTATGAAAGAACGATCCGTTATTCACAGCACCTTTGTTATCGAACGAAGCTATCCGGCCACGCCCGAAAGGGTGTTCGCTGCTTTCTCCGATCCGGCCAAGAAACGCCGCTGGTTTGCTCCGGATCCGGGAACCAAGACCGAAGAATTCGAAATGGACTTTCGAGTGGGAGGCAAAGAGCGGAAGCGGTTTGCGGTCAACGCCGGGATGGCGTGCACCAGCGAGACCATTTACCAGGACATCCTGGCCAATCGCCGCATTGTATTTGCCTATACCATGGCGGCCGGCGATCAGCGCATCTCGTCGTCGCAGGGCACGGTGGAATTTTTCCCTACGGAGAAGGGAACTGACCTGATCTTCACCGAACAGGGCGCATTCTTTGAGGGAGCGGACGGTCCGGAAATCCGGGAAAAGGGATGGCGCCACCTGTTCGAGCAAGTGGCCATCGAGCTGGGGCGCTAGGTTGCGAATGAACGGGAGAGGGAGGGCGAATGCTTAGCCAAAGAGCCAACGTTAATCGCGTTTTCCACGCCCTCGGCGATCCCACTCGCCGGGCCATCGTCGAGAAACTGAGCGAAGGCCCGATTTCCGTGTCGCGGCTGGCAAAGCCTCTGGACATGACGCTGGCCGCGGTCGTGCAACACCTGCAGGTATTGGAAAAAAGCGGGCTGGTGCGTACCGAAAAGGTTGGGAGGGTACGCACCTGCCAGATCGAACCGAGAGGGCTGACGGTAGCGGAACGATGGATTGACGATCGTCGTTCGCTGTGGGAAAAGCGGCTCGATCGCCTGGGCGATTTGCTGGCCGAGCCGGACGAAAAATGAACCGCAGGGATTTGCGGCCGAGCATGGTGGCTGGGCGACTAAGGCCCAGCCACTCTTGCTTGCTAAGAGCTGTGAGGTGGCTGCGAACGCACCGCTCTAGAAGAGATTCCAGAGGAACTGGTTGTAGACCTCGTGGTGATACTGCACTTCGGGCGCTTTTACGAAGGTGCCCAGGGAGCGCGGGCAGCGGTCTGCGGCGGCCTGCTTGAGATCGGCGTAGCGCGCCTTCACGTCCTCGCCCAGAAGCTTGGTCGTCCACTCGCCGCCACGGAAGAGCTCCAGCGCGGTATAAACGTTGTCCGGAAGGTAGCGTTGGGCCTGACGGAGATTCTTGATCTTGGAAGTGTCGCCGTCCATGCCGGATTTGAAAATGGAGTAGAGAGTCAGGTAAGGATTGGCGTCCGGAGCCACCGAACGCACTTCGACGCGGGAACTTTTCTCGTTGCCGAGGGGAATGCGGATCATCGATCCGCGATCGACGGCCGAAGCTTTGATCTGGTTGGGCGCCTCGAAATGGGGGTCCAGGCGGCGGTAAGCGTTGACGCTGGCGTTCAGCAACAGGCAGATATCGTTGGCGTGGGTGAGTATCCTATCCACAAAGGACCATCCGGCCTTGCTCAGCTTTTCCTCGCCTTTGGGATCCCAGAAAGTATTCTTGCCGCCCTTGCTGATGGAAACGTTGGTGTGCATTCCGTTGCCGTTCACGCCGATCACCGGCTTGGGCAGGAAACTGGCAGTCAGGCCCATGCGCGTGGCTACCTGGCGACAGATCAATTTGTACAGTTGGATCTGGTCGGCGGCGGCGACCACTTCGCCATAACCGTAATTGATTTCAAATTGCGAAGGAGCGACTTCGGGATGGTCCTTCTCGTTTTCAAAGCCCATGGCGCGCTGGACTTCCGCAGTGGTGTCAATGAAGGTGCGCAGCGGATCGCTGGGCAGGGAGTGATAGTAGCCGCCGGTATTGACGTACTCAAATTTGTGGGTCTCGTGGTAGCGGCGTTCGGCGTCACAGCCGTTAAAGAGGAAGCCTTCGATTTCATTGGCGGCGTTGAGGGTGAAGCCGTCACTCTTGAACTTGGCCTCGGCGTAGCCCTTCAACACGCCGCGAATGTCGGCGCGGTAGGGTGAGCCGTCCTTATCGATCACTTCGCCGAAAACCAGAACCTTGCCGGAACCAAAGAAATCGGCGGGGCCCCAGTAAAAGGCGCTCCAGTCCATGCCCAAGCGGAGGTCACTTTCACGCTGCGCGGTAAACCCGCGAATGGACGAGCCATCGAAGGTGAGGTTGTCCCAGCTCTTGATCAGGAATTTTTTGTCGTAATCCAGCATGTGCAGGCGGCCTTCGAGGTCGCTGAACATCACGGTGACGGCCTTGATGCGCTTCTCGTCGTGGAGATACTTGATGCGCTCTTCCTGAATCTTGTGGGCGGGAACGCGTTTCTTGCGCTGATCCTTGGCGTGCAGGTTCAGTTCTTCGAGTTCGTCGTAAGACAAAGCCAGAAAATTACGGAGTTCTGTGAACATGAATCTCCTCTGTCATAAGGATGGGGCGCGTCGGCGTTGGTGTTTTTGACGAACAGGAACTGTCCATGCAGCCCTAGGTTAGCGCGGGGCAGCCTATGGGTCCAATCGAAAAAATACGTGGAGGTTATCGAAATAGATGATGCATCCAATCGGAATAACATGGGGACGCGGGTTCCTCGTTTGCGCTGCACCGCTCGCCGGCTCCGGCTAACTACTTGGCTGGCTATGACATGCGAGGCGGCCCTTATGAATCCCTTATGGCTTCCTCACCAGTTCAAAATGCCGGGCGTGGTAGCATGCCCGAGCGCTCGAAGTCACCGAGCAGGAGAAGAACACCATGGTTAACTACGGACAGCCGGACGGTCCCAATTTTGATTATTTGAGTCGCAACGCGTCGCGCATTCGGAGGCTAGTGCTGATCCCATTTGGGGTTTTGGTGCTGCTGATCATCTTCGCGACATTCGTCACCCGAGTGACCCGAATCGAAGCGGGACATGTGGGAGTGGAAATCAACCTAGCGGGAAGCCAGCGAGGCGCGTCGGAAATCCCGATTCGAACCGGATGGGTGGTGTACAGCCCATTGCGCACGCAGATCTTTGAATTTCCTACTTACGTGCAAACGGTGAAGTGGACGCGGAGCCTGGACGAAGGGCATCCGGTGAATGAGGAAATGGGATTCAACTCCAAGGAGGGCATGGAGATTTTCGTGGACGTTTCGTTGTCCTACGCGATTGAACCGCAGAAGGTGCCGGACTTTTACGTCAAGTACCGAGTTAACGATCTGGACATCTTCACGCACGGCATTTTGCGCGACATCGTCCGCAATTCGCTGAACGAGGTGGCTTCCACGTTTACGGTGGAGGATATCTACGGCGAGCACAAAGCGGAATTTCTGAGGAGGGTGGAAGCGCTGATCCAGGAAAAGGTGGCTCCGGTGGGCGTGACCGTTCAGCAATTTGGATTCATCGGCGCGCCGCGCGTTCCGGAAGTGATTGCCTCGGCTATCACCGCGAAGGCACAGGCCATTCAACAGGCGGAACGCGCGCGTAACGAACTGGCTACCACGCAGGCCGAAGCGGCGAAGAAGATTGCCGAAGCGGAAGGCGACGCCAAATCGTTGGTCACACGCGCGCAGGGAGAGGCGGACGCCAACCGAATCCGGCAAAGTTCGCTGACGCCACAGCTGCTGGATCTACGGCGGATTGAAAACAATCGCGCGATGATCGACAAATGGGATGGGCAACTGCCGCGGGTGCAGTCGGGACAAGGCAATGGAATGCTGCTGCAGTTGCCTAAAGTGGATTGACCGCGGCTGACTGCGGTCACCGTCGCCGGCGAAGTTTGCTAGAAGTCGTCGTGGAAAGCGACTTCGCCGGTGACGGCTACTTGATAGGCAGACACGCGGCGTTCGAAGAAATTGGTGAGCTCTTGCACGTCTTGCAGTTCCATGAAGCCGAAGGGATTGTTCACGTGGAATACCGTGGCCATTCCGAGCGCCTCCAGGCGGCGGTCGGCGACATATTGCAGATACTGCAGCATATCGTTGGGTGAAAGACCGCTGACGCCGAGGCTGAGCGTGTCGTTGGCGAAGGCCATCTCGCAATCCACCGCTTCCTTAATCATTTCGGTGACGCGCGCTTCGAGCTCGCGATCGAAAATGCCGGGCTCCTCCTTGCGGACGGTTTTGATCACTTTGAACGCGAAATCGATGTGCGCGCTTTCGTCGCGGAATACCCAGTTGGTGCCGGTAGCCAGGCCTTGCAGCAGGCCGCGCGACCGCAGGAAATAGACGTAGGCGAACGCCGCGAAAAAGAACAGGCCCTCGATGCAGCAGGCGAAGCAGATCAGGTTCATCAGGAAATTGCGGCGGTCTTCGACGGTGCGGATTTCGGTGAGGCCGTTGATGGAATCGATCCAGCGAAAACAGAATTCGGCTTTTTTGCGGATCGATTCGATGTTTTCCACCGCATCGAAGGCGCTCTTGCGTTCTTCGGGATCGGAAATGTAGGTGTCCAGCAGCGTCAGGTAAAATTCCACGTGCTGGGCTTCCTCGAAAAGCTGGCGGGAGAGGTACATTCTGGCTTCGGGCGAGTTGATGTGCTTGTAGAGATTGAGGACCAGATTGTTGCCCACGATCGAGTCGCCGGTGGCGAAGAAAGCTACCAGACGATTGATGAGATGGCGCTCCGCCGGGGTCATGCGCTGTTGCAGGTCGGCTAAGTCGCCGGCAAGGTCCACTTCCTCGACGGTCCAGGTATTTTTGATGGCGGCTTTGTATTGGTCGTAGAACGCCGGATATTTCATGGGTCGCAACGTCAAATCAAATCCTGGATCGAGAATCATGTGAATCTCCTTGGGAAAGGCTGGTTACTGGCACGCGTCGCAGGATTGCGGATTTTCGAGCGAGCAGGCTGCGGCGGAAACGTTAGTAGGGGCTGCGACCGGCACAGTGGTCTTGGAGATTTCCGTGGCGGGCCGCGAACGCAGGTAGTAGGTGGTCTTGAGGCCTTTTTTCCACGCGTACATGTACATGGAAGAGAGCTTTCCGATGTTGGGGCTTTGCACGAAGAGGTTGAGGGACTGGCTCTGGTCGATGAATGCGCCGCGGTCTGCGGCCATGTCGATCAGTGAGCGCATGGGAATTTCCCAGGTAGTGCGGTAAATCGCGCGGACGTCCGCGGGGATTTCCGAGATGCCCTGGATCGAGCCGTCGGCCATTTTGATGCGGGTACGAACGTCGTCGGTCCACAGGCCGAGAGCTTTGAGCTTGTCGACCAGGAAGCGATTGATCTGCAGGAAGTCACCGGAGAGCGTCTCGCGCTTGAAAAGATTAGAAAGCTGCGGCTCGATGCATTCGTATGCGCCCACGATTGAAGCGATGGTCGCGGTGGGGGCGATGGCCACCAGCAGGGAATTGCGCAAGCCAGTACGCCGGATCTGCTCGCGCAACTCGTTCCAGCGGGCGGGATTTTCCGGCGTGACGCCCCACAAATCAAACTGCAAAACGCCTTGCGCGGCGCGGGTTTCCGCGAACGCGGGATGCGGGCCAAATTCGGCGGCGAGGGCTGAGGAGCGCGCCAGCGCGTGATAGTAAATCTCCTCCTGAATTTTTTGGGAGAGCCGGCGAGATTCGGGAGCGTCGAACGGCAAGCGCAAAGAGAAGAACAGATCTTGCAAGCCCATCACGCCGAGTCCCACCGGGCGCCAGCGGCGATTGGCGGCGCGGGCGGCGGAGATAGGATAGAAATTGATGTCGATCACGCGATCCAGAAACGTCACCGCCACGCGTACTGTGTTGGCCAGCTTAGCGAAGTCGAATGCTCCGCCGGTGATGTGCTTGGCGAGATTGATTGAGCCCAAATTGCAGACCGCGGTTTCCTGTTTGGAGCTGACCTCAGTGATTTCGGTGCAGAGATTTGAAAGGTGGACGACGTTGGTTGCTTCGGCGGTCTGGTTTGATTTCAGGTTGCATGCGTCCTTGAAAGTCATCCATCCGTTGCCGGTTTCCGCCAGCACCTTCATCATTCGCGCATACAGTTCGCGCGCTTTTACCTGGCGCACGAATAGTTTTTTCGCTTCGGCCTCGACGTAGGCCGCTTCAAAGGCTTTGCCGGTGAGGTCCGGAAGCTGCGGGACGATCTTAGGATCGAAGAGCGACCAAGCGCCGTCGGCTTCCACGCGGTTCATGAATAGATCGGGAATCCAGTTGGCGAGGTTGATGTTGTAGGTGCGCTGGGCGTTGTCCCCGGCGTTGTCGCGCAACTCCAGAAATTCCTCAATGTCAGCGTGCCACGGCTCGAGGTACACGCAGCAGGCGCCCTTGCGCTTGCCTCCCTGGTTCACCGCCGCGACCGAAGAATCCAGAGTTTTGAGCCAGGGTACGACGCCTTTGGAGTGGCCGTTGGTGGCGCGGATCAAGGAACCGCGGGAGCGCACGCGGTGAAACGCCAGGCCGATTCCGCCGGCGAATTTCGAGAGCATGGCCACGTCTTTGTACTTATCGTAGATGGCTTCCAGATTGTCGGCGGGCGAATCGAGCAGGTAGCACGATGACATCTGTGCGTGGCGCGTTCCGGAATTGAAGAGGGTGGGGGAGCTGGGCATGTATTCGTGTTCGGAGAGCAGGCGGTAGAACTCGATGGCTGCGGCAACGTTGCGGGAGAGCCCGCAAGCGACGCGCAGGAAGAAGTATTGCGGCGTTTCCAGCACATCGCGGGTCTCGGGATTGCGGAGCAGGTAGCGGTCGTAGACGGTGCGCACGCCAAAATACTCGAAGAGGTCGGAACTGCGCGGGGTGATGGCGTCGTTCAACTTGCGACAATTTTCGGTGACGAATTTGGCCAGAACCTCGGAAACCAGGCCGTGCTGTTTGCCGGATGTTACCGATTGCGAGAAGGAATAGATATCCTGATTGGCGACTTCTTTGTCGATTACGCCGAGCAGCAGGCGCGCGGCGAGGCGCGAATACTCAGGCTCTTCGGAAATTAATGAGGCAGCGGTCTGGATGGAAAGCAGGTCGAGTTCCTTGGTGGTGGCGCCGTTGAATAGGCCGCCGATGGTTTTGCTGGCGACGCGCATTGGGTCCAGATTTTCGAGTCCCGCGCAGCAGCGTTCCACCGCGCGCACGATCTTGCTTACGTCGGCGTTTTCCAGAGAGCCATTGCGTTTGCGGACCTGCATCACCGAGTTTTTCGAGGGTGCCGGAAATGACGAAGCGGAATCTGCGAATGACGATTGCGCCGAAGCGGTAGCTGCCATATTAAAAATCCTTCGGAGCCGACGCGAGAAGCAGGAAATGGGATCGGCGGAATTGAGAACGCGCCAAGCCATCGCCAACCTCCCCCGCGGAGGCTCGCAAAATTTTTGCACGCCGGGAACGGCGTGGCGCTGGCAGGTCTTCGGACTTGCAGGCGAACTCGGCGTGTTACAACCGAGGTTGTTACTAACCCAAGCTTCCCGATCCGTGAGAGGAGCAGTGCTCGTGCGGGCGTTCGTTCCTGCTTACCGCTGCGGGGCAGTCCCGGAATCGCACCGGGTTCCCTTTAGGCGTTCCATCCATGGGGACGCCACCAGCTAACAACCACAATATATGGTGTGGGCGCGAGTGCGTCAAGCCAAATGTAGTGGTGGACTAGCGAGGCGCGGCAATTTGCGGAACGCGGTGCGAAAACTCGCGGCGCCGGACTTGGCAGGTTTCCTGCTCGAAACCTATTCGATCATGCCTTTGTACATTGCCATTCCCACCGCCGCGTTCATTCCGATTTTTTCCAGCGCTTGTACCTCGCGGTGGCTGCGGATACCTCCGGCGGCGGTGATGGGAAGCCGGGTGACGCGGCGCAATTGGCGGAACCACGGCAGGCTGGTGCCTTGCATGGTTCCTTCGTTATCGACGTAGGTGGCTAGAAACTCCGCGCAAAATGGTTCGAGTTGGGGAATTACGTCCTCGGCGCGCAGTTTCTCGCGAGTGCGCCAGCCGTGGCTGACGATTTGGCCTTTCATGGTGTCAATCGCCACGATGAGATTGTGTTTTCCAACGCGCGCCGCTAACTTCGCGAGGAATTTCGTCGCCACCTTGCCATTTTCAAATGCGGCGCTGCCGACGATCACTTTCTCCGCGCCCCACGAAAGGATTTGCTCGGCGCGCGGCGCAGTGCGAATGCCGCCGCCCACGCGCACTTTCGTTTTTGATTTCGCGCAGAGCACTTTGATCCAGCGGCCATTGCTTCCGCGAAGCAACGCGGCATCGAGGTCGATCACGTGCATGGTGGGGTAGCGCTGAAATCGCGCGAGCAAACCGAGAACGTCATCGACGCTCAGCGCCAGGCGCCGCCCGCGAACCAGCTGCACCGCCCGGCCGCCCTGCAAATCGATGCACGGCACGATCATGCGGAGAACTCCTGGCGGACCGGCACACCGTGCCCGGCCAAGTATTTCTTCAATGCGGCGATCGATTCGGTTTCGCTGTGGAAGATCGAGGCAGCCAGGCCGGCGTCGGCGTTGCCTCGCGTGAAAACGTCCAGAAAATCCTGGAAAGTCCGCGCGCCGCCGGAGGCGATCACCGGGACGCGCACCGATTGGGCGATCGCCGAGGTAAGTTCGCAATCGAATCCGCTGCAAGTGCCGTCGCGATCGATCGAGGTGAGCAGAATTTCTCCCGCGCCGAATCCGACGCCTTTCCGGGCCCATTCCAGGGCGTCGAGTCCGGTGGCCTCTTGTCCTCCGCGCACGAATACGCGCCACGAATCGCCGGCGCGGCTCACGTCCATTGCCAGCACCACCGCCTGCGACCCGAATTGACTGGCCAGCTCGGAGATCAATTCCGGGCGTTCGACCGCGGCAGTGTTGACGGTAACTTTGTCCGCGCCGGCACGGAGCACGGCTTGGCCGTCTTCGAGTTCGCGAATGCCGCCGCCTGCGGTTAGCGGAATTTGCAGTTGGCGCGCCACGAGGCGAATGGTCTCGAGAAACGTAGGGCGGCCATCGCGCGAGGCGCGAATATCCAGAACCACCAATTCATCGGCGCCCTCGCGGTTGTAACGGCCTGCAAGTTCCTTGGGATCGCCCATGTCTCGCAGGCCCTTGAACTCGATACCCTTCACCACGCGTCCGGCATCGACGTCCAGGCAGGGAATTATGCGGCGCGCCAGGGTCACCGGCTCGACTCCAGGAAGTTGCGCAGCACGCGCGCGCCCGCCGCCCCCGATTTTTCCGGATGGAATTGAACCGCGGAAAGATTCTTACTTTCGACTACGGCTGCGAATGGCGTGCCGTGATCGCAGACCGCGACGGTCTGCCCGGGTTCATTGGTTGCGGCGTACGAATGCGCGAAATAGAAATAGGTGTCCGCGGGAAGATCGCCCAGCAAGCGGCTCTCGCGCACGCGGCGCACCTGGTTCCAGCCGATATGCGGAAGCTTCACGGTGGCTGGCAACTCCTTCACTTCGCCCGGAAGCAGGCCGAGCCCGACGTCTCCTGGCGCCTCTTCGCTGGAGGCAAAGAGGGCTTGCAGACCTACGCAGATGCCCAAAATCGGCACCCCTTTTTGGTAGGCCTCGCGCATTGGGGCAAAGAGGTTTGCACCGTGCAGGCCGGTAATCGCCGCGGAGAAGTGGCCGACGCCGGGGAAAACGATTCGCTCCGCGCCGCGCAGGTGCTCTAGCGCGGTGGCGCGCTGCGTTTCGGCTCCGAGCGATTGCAGCGCGCGTTCGACGGAGGGAAGATTTCCCGCGCCGTAGTCTACCACCGTAATTTTCATAGCATTCCCTTGGTGGAGGGCAGCAGGCGCTGGAGCTGGCGGTCGCGAGTGATGGCGAAGCGCAGCGCGCGCGCGAACGCTTTGAAAATCGATTCCACCTGGTGGTGCGACGACCGTCCGTAAATCAATTTGACGTGGACGTTAGCGCGCGCGGCCTGCGCAAACGCCTGGAAAAAATCTTCCGCCAGCTCGGTCTGAAAATCGCCAACCAGCCGCGCCGCAGGCTTGAACTGATAGACGCAGGCCGAGCGGCCCGAGAAATCCAGCGCCACCGCGGCGAGGCAATCGTCCATCGGCATCAGGTAGTATCCAGCGCGCAAAATGCCGCGCTTCGATCCCAGCGCTTTCTTGATGGCTTCGCCCAAAACAATTCCCACGTCTTCGACGGTGTGATGCTGGTCGACGTGCAAGTCTCCTCTCGCGGTGAGGTCCAGATCGATCGCGCCGTGGCGGGCAATCTGTTCGAGCATGTGATCGAAAAAGTGGATTCCGGTGCTGATACGGGCGGCGCCTCGGCCGTCGAGATTCATGCGCACGCGAATGTCGGTTTCCTTGGTTTGGCGGTGAATGGTGGCCTTTCTCATTCGTTGCTCGCTCCCTGACGTCGATACTTCTAAATGCAAAACCTTCACTGCCGAGAATGCCGGCGCTACAAGTCGGTACAATTGTGACGCCGAGATTTGCTGGCGCCGAGACGCGCCGTTCGGTCGCCGGTTGCGCTTGCCGCGCTCACCTCACTCGCTTCAATTCCGCCAGCAGGCGGCGCATCTGCGACGGCGTTCCGAAAGTAATACGGGCGTAGCCGGCGCCATCAAAATCGCTCGAGCGATCGCGGATCAGAATCCCGCGCCGGGAGAGTTCCGCGACGATCTCTTTCATTCGTGGGCCGAAATTCACCAGAACGAAATTCGCAGTGGTTAGAAAGAAGGGAAGCTGCAACGCAGCCAGACCCTTTTCGAGTATCCCCCGCCCGCGGCGAAGCTCGCGCATGGTGCGTTGGAGAAACGCTCGATCGCGCACCGCCGCCGATGCCGCCACCAGCGCCGCGGCGCTCACTGGATAAGGAGACTGGGCTTTTCGCATAACCGCGGCCACATCGCGATGAACGAACACACAGCCCAGGCGCAACCCGGCAAGTCCAAATGCTTTCGAGAATGTTCGCGTCACCACCAGATTCTTGAAGCGCCGGATCCACGGGATCACGGTAACGCCGCAAAAATCGAAATAGGCTTCGTCGACGACGAAAACCGTCCTCGGTGACGCTTGCAGAAAACGTCGCAGCACCGCCGGTGGGACCAAGGTGCCGGTGGGATTATTGGGATTCGCCAGAAAAAATACCCGCGGTGCCTTTCGTAGCGCCGCCGTTACCTCTACCGTGGGGAATCGCATCCCCGCATCGTAACGAACGGTTTCGACGCGGGCGCCAGCCAGCTCGGAATAGAAGCGGTACATGGCGAAAGTGGGCTCGACGATCAAGACGGACTGGCGGGGTTCGACGTACGTGCTGACCACCAGGTTCAGCCCTTCATCGGTGCCGTTGGTAAACAGCATCTCTTCAGCCGCCACTTGAAAATATTTGGCGATCTCGCGACGGGCGCTCTCTTGCTCGGGATAAGCGGATATCGCGGTTAAGCCGAGCTTCGCCAGCGCGCGCCGCACCGAGGGGGAGCAGCCCATCGGGTTTTCGTTGAAGTCCAAACGCAGTTTTTCCCATCGGCCCTCGAGCGGCGGTTTGTACGGACGCATCGCGGTGACGGCCTTTCGCGGCTCGATCGCGACGGCAGGAATGTTTGAGCGTTTCATTTCCGCACCTCGATCGACAGGCCGTGCGCGAGCAAGCCCTCCGCTCGAGCCAATTCCTGCGTGGCCGCGGCCATTGCCGCGAAGCCCCGAGCAGTAACTTCCTGAACGCTGAGGCACTTCACGAATTCCGACGCCGAAAGGCCGCCCCTGGTGCGCGCCACGCCGTTGGTCGGCAGGGTGTGGTTCGTACCGCTCATATAGTCGCCAAAGGATTGCGCGCTGCCATCGCCGACAAAAATGCTCGCCGCCGAGTCAATTCGATCGAGGAATTTCCCGGCGCTGCCGGCGAGGGTGAGATGCTCGGGCGCAAAGTGGTTCACAAACTGGATGGCATCGCGAATATCGCTCGCCACCAGCACCGCGCCGCGGTTGGCCAGCGAACGCCACGCAGGATTCGAGCGGGGAAGTTGTGCCAGTTGGCGCTCGATCTCTGCCGCAACGGATTTCCCGAGCTTGGCGGAAGTGGTTACCAACAGCGCCGTTGCGTCGGGATCGTGTTCTGCCTGCGCCAGCAGGTCCGCAGCGATAAACCGCGGATCGCCGTCGTTGGAGAGGACAATCGCCTCGGTCGGGCCGGCCAGCAGGTCGATTGCACAGTCGACGCTCACCAGTCGCTTGGCCGCAGCGACGTAACGATTGCCGGGGCCAAAAATCTTATCGACGCGCGCGACCGACCGCGTGCCGTAGGCCAGCGCGGCGATGGCTTGCGCGCCGCCGATTCGTGCCACGTGGCGCACGCCCAGGTAGTCTGCCGCCGCGAGAAGGGAATCGCCCGGTTGCGGGCTATTGACGACAATTTCGCGCACACCGGCTTCTTGCGCCGGGATCACCGTCATAAGCAATGTGGAAACTAGCGAATGGCGCCCGCCGGGAATATAACAGCCAATCCTCTGAATCGGACGAACCAGCTGGCCCACGCGCACGCCCGGCTCGGTGTGGATCGTCCATTCCTTGGGCAACTGGCAGTGCGCGACGGCGCGAATATTTCGCGCCGCGTGCGCCAACGCTTCCAGAAACTTCTTATCCACGCGCCGCGCGGCTTGGGCCATCTCTGCCGGCGATACCCACAAGTTCTTCGGCCGGAGCGAGAGCCGATCCAGCCGGCGCGTCCAGGCGAAGAGAGCGGCGTCGCCCCGCCGGCGCACGTCGGCCACAATGCGAGCGGCCACGCGTTCGGCAGCGCGGTCGGTAGAGCGCCGCGCGGTAAGGAGCCTGGCGGCCTTCGCTTTGGTGAGCGCGAAGATTCGCATCAGAGCACGATCTTGTTCAGCGGATACTCCACGATGCCTTCGGCACGCGCGGCTTTCAGCTTGGGAATCAACTGGCGCACGATTTTTTCTTCCACGATGACGTTAATGGCCACCCACGCCGGATCGCTAAGCGGCGCGACGGTCGGGCTATTCAGCGCGGGAAGCGCGGCCAGGACCGCTGGAAGGTCCACGGTGCGCACGTTCAGCATCATCCCCACACGGTTATACGCGGAAATCGCTCCCTGCAAGAGCAGCGTAAGATTCTCCATCTTTTCACGCTTCCATGGATCGCTATACGCGCCGTGATTGGCGATGAACCACGGCGCAGACTCCAAAAGCGTATCCACAATCCGCAAATGGTTCGCGCGCAGCGAAGATCCGGTCTCGGTGACCTCGACAATGGCGTCCGCCAGCTGCGGCACCTTTACCTCGGTCGCTCCCCAGGAAAATTCCACCTGCGCCTTCACGCCATGCTTCTCCAGATATTTCTGGGTCATACGCACCGCTTCGGTGGCGATGGTCTTTCCCTCCAGGTCGCGCACGCTTTGCGCGGTGGAGTTTTCCGCCACGGCCAGCACCCAGCGAACCCGCCCCAGGCCGGTCTTCGAATACACCAGCTCGCTCAACTCCGCCACCTGGGCGCCGGTTTCGAGCACCCAGTCCTTGCCGGTGATTCCCGCGTCCAGCGCGCCAGTCTCGACGTACCGAGGCATTTCCTGGGCGCGAACCAGCATGCACTCGATTTCCGGGTCGTCGGTGGCGGGAAAATAGCTGCGCGAATTTACCGCGATCCGCCAGCCCGCCCGCGCGAAAAGCTCGAGCGTGGATTCCTGCAAACTTCCTTTGGGTATTCCCAGCTTCAGGCGGCTCATTGGCTCTTTTTCTCTCCGTAGATTTTTTCCGGCGCCACCGCTCGCTCGGCAATCACGATTTCGCTGCCATCCGCGTTCAAGCGGCGAAAAAAGCAGCTGCGATAGCCTTCGTGGCAGACTGCGGTGCCGGCCAATTCCACGCGAGCCAGGATCGAATCGCGATCGCAGTCAAAGCGCAACTCGCGTAGCAGCAGCTTCTGGCCGCTGCTCTCACCCTTGGTCCACAGCTTTTGGCGCGAACGGCTGAAAAACGTGACCAAGCCGGTGCGCATGGTGACCTCCAGCGCCTCGCGATTCATAAAACCGAGCATCAGGACGTCGCCCGATGCGGCGTCCTGCACGATTGCCGGGATCAATCCAGCGTCTTTCTGGAAATCCAGTTCCACGGTCGCCCCCAAATGCCGCCCTTAAAAACAAAAAGCCCGCTGGCGCTTGCCGCGCCAGCGGGCAGATGAGTTCAGCTAACCTTCAGCCTAACCACACCGCCGCGGGCGAGGATCGGTATGATGATTGTGGTGATGGCTGGAAATGTGCGCCCGCAATTTCATGACAATTTGAATTTAGGGGAGGGCCTACCGATTGTCAAGCGCTATTGGCTGAGGTCGCGACGGCGACACCGATATGCAAAAAAAAGGGCTGCGCAGCGTTAGCCGGCAGCCCTTCATTTTTCAAGATACTTTGAAACGCGCCGCTTACTTGCCGTTGGGCAGTGGGACG
>Ga0302324_100015064_pt1 | contig 15531 bp, 13 predicted proteins | sample Palsa_T0_1_FD_201949 | JGI IMG/M metagenome (GOLD analysis project Ga0302324, IMG submission 201949) | Peat permafrost microbial communities from Stordalen Mire near Abisko, Sweden - Palsa_T0_1 | ecosystem: Environmental > Terrestrial > Soil > Palsa > Peat permafrost | place: Sweden: Abisko...
GATCAGCGCCGCGACGAAGACGGCGGTGAGCAGGTCGCCGGTGCCCTTCGGCGCGACCTCGCTGGGTGCGTGGGTCGCCAGCCAGGCGTCGCCGCCGGCGGCGTAGAGCGCGCCAATCGCGCCGTCGTCTCGGATCGAGGAGACCACCACGTCGCGGCCGAGCGATTTGGCGGCGGCGACGGCGCTGGCGGGGTCCTGGACCGGCCGGCCGGCGAGCCGGCCGAGCTCCCAGGCGTTGGGCGCGAGGATGTCGGCCGCGCGGACCAGCTCGGCGGCGATCGCCTCGGCCACCGGTTCACGCACATAGAGGCCCGTTCCGTCGTCGCCCATGATCGGATCGACCACCAGCCAGGCGCCGGGCGAGGCGGCTTTGACGCGGGCCAGCGCCTCGGCGGCGATCGCCACCTGTTCGGCGCTGGAAAAATGGCCGGTGATCACCGCGTCGACGGACGCGAACACGCCCTGGGCCTGGACGCCGCCCAGCACCGCCTCGAAGGTCTCCGCCACCACCGCCGCGCCGCCGGGCGGCCCGTGGCCGGGATGGCGGCCGAAGAGCACGGTCGGGACCAGCACCGGCTCGATCCCGAGCCGCGCCAGGGCCATCGCCTGGACGCCGCCGCCGACCCGGCTGGCGGCCACGAAACTGGAAAGGATGAGCACGCGGGCCATGAACGCCCACATAGTCGCCCGAAGGCTAGTCCACCATGCTCCAGTCGAGCGGTTCGCCGAACGCGAGGTCGCGGGCGGCGCGGCGGCCGAGGATGTCCGGCAGGTGCTTCGGCGCGAGGCCGTAGCCGGGGCGCACGGAGCGGACGTTGAGCGCCGTCAGCGCCTCGCCCGCCTTCACCGGCGCGGCCACATAGAGCGAGCGGCGATGGCCGGCGGCGGCGCGCTCGCTGCCCAGTTCGTCATAGGTCGCCGAGCCCAGCGCCGACCAGGCGGCCTTGCAGTCGCGGGTCAGGGCGGCGAACTCGGCCGGCTCCAGGCTGAAGGCCGCATCGGGGCCGCCGTCGGCGCGGGCGAGGGTGAAGTGCTTCTCGATGATCGAAGCGCCGAGCGCCACCGCCGCCACGGCCGCGGCCGTTCCAGGCGTATGGTCGGAAAGCCCGGTCACCACGCCGAACCGGCGGGCGAGGTCTGGGACGGTGCGGACGTTGGCCTCCTCCATCGGCGCCGGATAGGCCGAGACGCAGTGCAGCAGGGCGACGCCGGCCGCGCCGCACCTGAGGGCGGTTTGCAGCGCTTCCTCCATCTCGGCGAGGCTGGCGAGGCCGGTGGAGATGATCATTGGCTTGCCGCAGGCCGCGACGCGGGCGATCAGCGGCAGGTCGACGGCCTCGAACGAGGCGATCTTGTAGGCCGGCGCGCCCAGGCCCTCGAGCAGCTCCACCGCCGTCTCGTCGAACGGGGTGGAGAAGAGCGTGACGCCGCGCTGGCGGGCGCGCTCGAAGAGGGCGCCATGCCAGTCGTAGGGGGTGTAGGCCTCGGCGTAGAGGTTGTGCAGGGTGCGGCCCGCCCACGGCCCCGCCTCGATGCGGAAGCCGGGGCCGTCGCAGTCGAGGGTGAGGGTGTCGGCGGTGTAGGTCTGCAGCTTGATCGCATCGCAGCCGGTCGCCGCCGCCGCGTCGATCATCGCCAGCGCCCGGTCCAGGCTGCCGTTGTGATTGCCCGACAGCTCGCAGATGACGAACGGCGGATGCCCGGGCCCGATCGCGCGGCCGGCGATTTTGAACTCGGCGGTCATCGCCCAAGCACCTGGCCCAGCGCGCCCACAACACGGTCGACGTCCGTGTCTTCCATGGTCGGATAGAGCGGCAGGCTGAGGCAGCGGGCGTACCAGGCGTCGGCGCCGGGCAGGGCCGCCTCGCCGTAGCGGGCGGTATAGTAGGGCTGGCGGTGGACGGGGATGTAGTGGACCTGGCTCCCGATGCCGCGCGCCTTCAGCGCCGCCATCACCTCGGCGCGACCGCGGCCGACAGCGTCGAAATCGATCAGCACGCTCATCAGATGCAGGACGGGATCGGACCATGGCGGGCGCTGGGCGACGCGCACGGCCGGGGCCAGCGGCGCCAGGGCGGCGGCGTAGCGGCGGGCGAGGGCGCGGCGGCGTTCCAGCAAGCGCGGCAGCTTGGCCAGCTGCGAGAGGCCGAGGGCGCAGAGCACGTCGGGCAGGCGGTAGTTGAAGCCGATCTCCGGCATCTCGTAGACCCAAGGATCGGCGCCGGGCGGGCGCACCATGCCGTGGCTGCGCATCCGCCGCAGCCGCTCGGCGAGGCGCGGATCGGCGGTGGTGACCATGCCGCCCTCGCCGGTGGTGAGGGTCTTGACCGGGTGGAACGAGAACACCGCCAGGTCGCCCCAGCGGCCGTCGCCGACGCTGGCGGGCGCATTGTCGAAGGTCATCCGCGAGCCCAGCGCGTGGCAGGCGTCTTCGACCAGGGCCGCGCCGACCTCATCGGCGATCCTGCGCAGCGCCGGCAGCTCGGCGATGTCGCCGCGCAGATGCACCGGCAGGATGGCGGCGATCCGGCGTCCGCCGCAGCGCGCCACGGCGTCCCTCAGCGTCGCCTCGGTCATCAGGCCGCTCTCCGGATCGACGTCGGCGAACACCACCTCGGCGCCGACGTAGCGGGCGCAATTGGCGGTGGCGAGGAAGGTGATCGAGGGGACGATGCAGACTTCGCCCGCCTTCACGTCCAGCGCCAGCATCGCCAGATGCAGCGCCGCGGTGCCGTTCGAGCAGGCGACGGCGTGGCGGGCGCCCACCGCCTCGGCGAAGGCGGTCTCGAACGCCTCGACCTTGGGGCCGGTGGTGAGGAAGTCGTCGCGCAGCGCCGCCGCCACGGCCTCCACGTCATCGTCCTCGATGGTCTGGCGGCCATAGGGCAGCATGGGGCTCACGCGGCGGCCTTCTCCTCCACCATGGCCATCAGGGCGTCGGCGGAGAGCCAGTCGGGATTGGTGTCGCTGGCGTAGGAGAAATCCTCGGGCACGCCGCCCGGGCCGCCGGCGAGGCGGAAAGGCGCGCGCGGATATTCGACGAAGGCGGGCTCGATGGCGAAGCGGTCGCCGAGTTCGGCGGTCGAGCGGGCGTCGTCGGCCGAGATCATGATCTCGTGCAGCTTCTCGCCCGGCCGGATGCCGACCACGTCGATGCCGGCGCCCGGGCGCATGGCGGCGACCAGGTCGGTGATCTTCATCGAGGGGATCTTGGGCACGAACACCTCGCCGCCACGCATGATCTCCAGCGAGGAGAGCACGAAATCGACCCCCTCGGCGAGGGTGATCCAGAAGCGGGTCATACGCGGATCAGTGACCGGCAGCGAGGTTGCGCCATTGGCCAGCATCCGCTGGAAGAACGGCACCACCGACCCGCGCGAGCCGACCACATTGCCGTAGCGCACCACCGAGAAGCGGGTGCCGATGTCGCCGGAGAGGTTGTTGGCGGCGACGAAAGTCTTGTCCGAGGCGAGCTTGGTGGCGCCGTAGAGATTGATCGGATTGCAGGCCTTGTCGGTGGAGAGCGCGATCACCTGGCGCACGCGGTTGGCGAGGCTGGCCCAGACCACGTTCTCGGCCCCCATGACGTTGGTGGCGATGCATTCGGAGGGATTGTACTCGGCCGCCGGCACCTGTTTCAGCGCCGCGGCGTGGATGACGATATCGACCCCGCGCAGCGCCAGGGTCAGCCGGGCGCGGTCGCGTACGTCGCCGAGGAAGAAGCGCATGCGGCCGAGCTTCTCCGGCCCGAATTTCTCGCGCAGATCGATCTGCATCTCGCTCTGCTTCAGCTCGTCGCGCGAATAGACGATCAACTTACGCGGCTCGTAGCGGCAAAGGACGGTCTCGATGAAGCGCTTGCCGAACGAGCCGGTGCCGCCGGTGACGAGGATCACCTTGCCGTCGAGATTGAGCTCCCGGGGTGCGAAACGGCCCACACGCGGCCTCCCTGACTGCTCGAAGCGTCCGAGCGAAACATGGTTAACAGCGCGAAACTAAAGGCGGGGTTAAGCTCCCTGGCGGGAGACTGATTCACGCCATGAATCGCCGAGGCCTGATTGTCGCAGCCCTGCTCGTTGCCGCGCCCCGCGTGGGCCTGGCGGCGGAGCAGCGCAAGAAGGGCGGCGGCGCCACCTTCATCGAGCTTACCACCCTCACCGCGACGATCACCCGCGCCAACGGCTCGCGCGGCGTGATGACCGTCGAGGTCGGGATCGACGTTCCGGACGCCGCCCTGCACGCCAGAGCCGCCCAGTCCACGCCGCTGCTCCAGGCCGCCTACGCCGAGGTGCTGCGCATCTACGCCGCCGGCCTGCCGCCCGGCGCGCCGCCCAACGCCGACTATCTCGAGTTCGCGCTGCAGCGGCAGACCGACAACACCCTGGGCCGGCCGGGCGCGCGGCTGCTGCTCGGGACCATCCTGGTCAACTGAGGCGGCGCCGCCACACCCCTTGACGATTGTGACAGCGGCCTTGACGCCAATCGCGAGGCGCGACTAGGTGTCTGCTCCCGATCACGTCCCGACTCGGAAGGAGGGCCGCCAAGATGATTGTACTGCATCAGACCGCCCTCAAGGGCTCGCGCGCTACCGCGCCCGCCAGCCGCCCCGCCGACCTGATCTGACTTAAGCGAAGTCTTTTCCCGGTCGGCGCGTCCAGCACGCTCTCCGACCCAAGGACTTCCCTCTTGTCTCCCCGCCAACGCCCGAGCGCCCTGCGCTCGCACCCCGCCCCGACTCCTGACGCGTCTCTGCGTCGGGCAGCGCCACGCTCAGTTCCAGCCCCGTCCGGATCAGACCGATGACCATCGCTATCGACGAAGACGACGACGAAACGCGGCCGAGAATCCTCTCGAACCGCCAGATCCTGGCCTATATCGCCCGCCACTGGCTGCGCGAGCCGGTGCGGTTCGCGGTCATCTGGGCGCTGATCGTCACCGCGGCGGTCTGCGACCTGACCATCCCCTGGGCGTCGCGCGGCCTGATGGAGGCGGTCTCCTCGCCCCAGCGCCTGACCGCGGCGGCCTGGGCGGCCTGGGCCTCGCTGTCGGCCATCTACATGGTCCAGTACGCCAGCCGCTCCAGCACCTTCCGGATCATGAACGGCTTCTACAGCCGGATCATGGCCCGGATGGTCGGCGAGGGCTTCCAGCGGGTGCAGTCGTACTCCACCGACTGGCACGCCTCCAACTTCGCCGGCGCCACGGTGCGGCGGGTTTCGCGGGCGATGTGGGGCTATGACAGCGCCTCCGACGCGCTGCTGCTGATGCTCGCCCCGACCCTGATCGTGATGGGCGGCCTCGTCGTCTCGTTCAGCCTGCACTGGCCGGCCGAGGGCGCCTTCGTGGGCGTCGTGGTCAGCCTGTTCGCGGTCTACAACGTCACCCTGGCGATCAAGTACATCCGGCCGGCCAACCTCGCTTCCAATGCGCTCGATTCGCGCATCGGCGGCGCGCTGTCCGACGCCATCTCCGCCAATCCGACGGTGAAGAGCTTCGGCGCCGAGGCGCGCGAGGAGGCGCGGTTCGACCTGACCGTCCAGGCCTGGCGCGCGGCGGCCAACAAGACCTGGGACCGGTTCAACCTGGTCGGCATGGGCCAGAACCTGTTCGTCTTCACCCTGCAGGCCGGGCTGACCGGGCTGATGGTCCTGGCCTGGAGCCAGCACCGGGCGGGGCCGGGCGACGTGGTGTTCGCCATCACCTCGTTCATCGTCATGGCCGGCTACATGCGCAACTTCAGCGACATCACCCGCATGCTGCAGAAGGGCCTCGACGACACCCAGGACGTGGCGTCCTACATGCAGACCCCGCCGCAGCTGGCCGATCCGCCGGACGCGGCGCCGTTCAAGCCGCAGCTCGGCGAGGTGCGGCTGGAGCGCGTCGCGTTCGGCTACCCGAGCAAGGGCCGCAACCTCTACGAGGACTTCTCGCTGGAGATCCGGCCGGGCGAGCGGGTGGCGCTGGTGGGGCCGACGGGGTCGGGGAAGACGACGTTCGTGAAGCTGCTGCAGCGGCTCTATGACGTGCAGGGCGGCCGGGTGCTGATCGACGGCCAGGACATCGCGCTGGTGCGCCAAGGCGATCTCAGGCGCGCTATCGCCGTGGTGCCGCAGGACCCGGCGCTGTTCCACCGCTCGATCGCCGAGAACATCGGCTACGCGCGACCCGATGCGACGGTCGAGGAGATCCAGCTGGCGGCCAAGCGGGCGCGGGCGCACGACTTCATCGCCGCTCTGCCCAAGGGCTACGAGACGCTGGTCGGCGAGCGCGGGGTGAAGCTCTCGGGCGGCGAGCGGCAGCGGGTGGCGATCGCCCGGGCGTTCCTGGCCGACGCGCCGATCCTGGTGCTGGACGAAGCGACCTCGTCGCTCGACGTCGAGACCGAGGCAAAGGTGCAGGCGGCGACCGAGGAGCTGATGGCGGGCCGCACCACCATCGTCATCGCCCACCGGCTCTCGACCATCCGCGGCGCGGACCGGATCCTGGTGTTCGACGGCGGCCGCATCGTCGAGGAAGGCCGCCACGGCGAACTGGTGGCCAGGGGCGGGGCGTATGCAAGGCTGCACGCGGTGACGCAGGGGGTGTAGGCGCGTTGATGCGGCCAGGGTCCGCCAGAGGGCTCGTCGGTGGCCGCGAACAAAGCTCCCTTCCCCCTCGAGGGGAAGGGTCGGGGATGGGGGGCTCTCTCCACGACCACCCAAATAGCGGAGAGAGCCCCCCACCCGGCCGCTTCGCGGCCACCCGCCCCTACCCTGCCGCCGCGTCCATGAGCTTCGCCAGCGTCACGTCCAGCTCGGTCACCCCGTCCGCGTCATGGGTCGCCAGCAGCACCTCGACGCGGGAATAGACGTTGGACCATTCCGGATGGTGGTCGAGCTTCTCGGCGGCGAGGGCGACGCGGGTCATCCAGCCGAAGGCGGCGTTGAAATCGGCGAACTTGAAGCTCTTGACGATGGCGTCGCGGCCCTCGGCGGCGGACCAGCCGCGGAGCTGCGCCAGAGCGGCGGCGGCGCCGATCTTCGCCGCCCGGCTCATGCCGCGACCGCTTCGGGAAAGACCAGGCCGGTGGCGGCGGCGAGATCGGCCAGCGCCTGGGCCTCGCTTACCACCTTGATCGCCTTCATGCCGAGCGCGGCGGCCGGCTTGCAGTTGATGCCGAGGTCGTCGAGGTAGACGCAAAGCCTCGGCGCCACCCCCAGCTGGTCGCAGGCGAGCTGGTAGATGCGTGGATCGGGCTTGCGGATGCCGGCCTTGGAGCTTTCGATGATGATGTCGAAGAGCGCCATGATCCCGGCCGAGCGCGAGGCGCCCTCCGCCGAGGCGGCCATCCCGGGGCCGTGGCCCTGGGCCATGTTGTTGGTGATGCAGCCGACCTTGAAGCGGCTTTTGCACAGCTTCAGCGCCTCGACCATGCGCGGCCGCACATCGCCGGAGAGCAGCGGCAGCACGTCGGCGCCGCGCACCGGATGGCCGAGCGCGGTCGATTCCTCCAGGAACTTCAGGTCGAAGCCGCCGCGGTCGATCTCGGCCCGCTCGAACAGCGCCCAGGCGTTTTCCAGCGGGTTGGTGGCGTTGACGGTGCGGATCAGGTCCTTCGGCAGGCCGCGCGCGACCTCGTAGCGGTTGAACGCCTCGAACGGCGAGGTGGTGAAGACGCCGCCGAAGTCCCAGATCACCGCCTCGACCGCCACGCCCATCTCCGTCCGCCACATGCCAAAAGCGGCGCGACGCTAGAGACGCGGGATCGGCTTCGCAAGCGCGCCATTGTTCGTGCGAGGGGCGAATGCTGGAGCGGACCGGCGGAAAAGATATTAATCAAACGTAAACGCGCCCTCTGGCGTGCGTGGGAAGAGAGCAGATTCATGCGACTGAGCATCGCCCTCGGGGCCCTGGCGAGCGGCCTTATGCTGGGATCGGCCGCGTTGGCCGCCGACGCGCCGCAGCCGCCCGCCGCGCCGATCTTCTACTGCCCGGCCGCGCCTGGGAAGAGCGCCCCGGCGGCGCCCGCGTCCGGCGCGCCTGGCAAGAGCTGCCCGCCGGCCGCCCATGCCGCCCCCACGGCGCCGGTCGCCAGGGTCGAACGTCGCCGCGAAGAGCCGCGCCACGAACCGCGCTATGCCGAGGGACGCTGGGTGGCGCACGAAGCGCCGCCGCCGCGCGAAGACGTGTCGGCCAGCCAGGCGTTCATCTATCGCTACGAGCGCGCGATGCACGGCCTCAACGCCCAGGCCGCCGACCAGGCCTGGGCTCACGCGGAAGCCCCGCCGCCGCCGGGCTTCCGCGACGATCGCCGCGTGATCCGCGAGCGCGAATACGCGCAAGCCGCCCAGCCTCAGCCGCCCGTGGTCGCGCCGCTGCCGCCGCCGGCGCCGCCGGAACACGTCTATGTGCAGCCGGCGCCGCCGCCGCCGGTTGTGGTCGAGGTCGCGCCGACCCCGCCGGCGCGCGTCTATGTCGAGCGCATGGCCCCGCCGCCGCCGCCGGTGTACGCGCCCGCCTGCCCCGATCACTGCCCGATGTCCGACAACCATGACGGCTGGCGCGATCACCACGCCGACGCCGAGGCGCCGCCGGCTTATGAGCGCCGTGAATACGCCCAGACGGCCCCGCCGCCGGCCTATTCGCGTCACGAAGAGCACTACGGCTACATCAACCAGCCGCCCGCGCAGGTCTACGAGCGGCGCGAGGAGCACTACGGTTATGTGAACCCGCCGCCGGCGGGCTATGCCGAGCGCGAGGCGCGCGAGAGCTTCGAGCGGGACCACGGCTACGCCTACGAGCGCCGCGAGACCGAGCAGTCGAGCGGCTGGCGTTACAGCGACGGCCACGACGGCTACGCCGAGCGCTACGAAGACCGCCGCGGCCCCTGCCCGCCCTCGCCCGACCACGGCTGCTCGGCGGCGTCGGGCGACGGCTATGGCGCGGTCTACCAATACTCGGGCCGCGACGCGTACGGCTTCCTGGTGTGGCCGGGCAAGGCGGACGGTCAGTAGGGGTCGGGGCTGAGGGAGCGTAACCCCTCACCCTTAGCCAGGCGCCGGCTTTAGAGTGGCGCGCGGCTCGGCGGCGCGGCATGGTGGGGCATGGCGCTGATCCTCAACATCCTCTGGTTCATCTTCGGCGGCTTCCTGTCCGGCCTCGCCTGGCTGCTGGCCGGCGTGATCCTGGCGATCACCATCGTCGGCCTGCCGTGGAGCGCGGCGGCGTTCCGGATCGCCGGCTTCTCGTTCGCCCCGTTCGGCCGCCACGTCGTGCCGCGCCAGGCGCTCAGCGGCCGCGGCAACCTCGGCACAGGGCCGCTCGGCTTCCTGATGAACGTGGTCTGGGTGCTGCTGGCGGGCTGGTGGCTGGCGCTGCACCACGTGATCCTCGGCGTGAGCCTGATGCTGACCATCATCGGCATCCCGTTCGGCCTGCAGCACCTGAAGCTGGCGCTGATCTCGTTCGCGCCGATCGGCCAGACGGTGGTGGAGGGCTGAGCATGGCCGACTGGCGCTACACCCACGGCCTGCACGACCTGGGCGGCGGGACCTGGGCCTGGCTGCAGCCCGACGGCGGCTGGGGCTGGAGCAACGCCGGCCTGATCGAGAGCGAGGGCGAGACGCTGCTGGTCGACACCCTGATGGGCGTCGGCCTGACCCAGGGCATGCTGGCGGCGATGAAGGCCGCGGTCCCGGCCGCCGCTGAGATCGGCCGGCTGGTCAACACCCACTCCAACGTCGACCACACGCTCGGCAACCAGCTGCTGGCGGGATCCGAGATCATCGCCGCACGGGCGACGGCGGAGGCGATCGCCGCCTTCAACCCGGCCGAGCTGGCCGACGTGGCCGCTTGGGAGCAGCGCGGCGAGGCCGGCGACTTCTTCCTGGAGACAATGGGCCGCCGCTTCGACTTCACCGGCGTGATCCCGACGCCGCCTAACCGCACCTTCGAGCACGAGCTGGAGCTGACCGTGGGCGCCAAGACCGTGCGCCTGACCAACCTCGGCCCCGCCCACACCGAGGCCGACACCATCGTCTTCTCGCCGGACGACCGCACCGTCTTCACCGGCGACCTGCTGTTCAACGAGGGCCATCCGATCGTCTGGGACGGGCCGATCTCGAACTGGATCGCCGCCTGCGACCACATCCTGGCGCTGGACGTCGAGACCGTGGTCCCCGGCCACGGCGCGGTGACCGGCAAGGCGGCGGTGCGGAACCTGAAGGGCTATTTCGACTATGTGATGGCCCAGTCCAAGGCGCGGCTGGACGCCGGGATGGGTTGGGAAGAAGCCGCGAACGACGTTTCGCTGGACGGCTTCGCCGGCTGGGGCGAGCGCGAGCGGATCGTCGCCAATGTCCGCGCCGCCTACCGCGACCTGGGCGCGGATGTGCGCGGCGGCGTCGGCGGCGTCTTCGCCGCCATGCAGCGCTATCGCCGCGCCCACGACCATCCCCATCCCCACTAGCGTGGCGGCCGACAGTCCCACGCCCAGCCTCGAGGCGCTCGAGCTGGCGGTGGCGCGGCGCGACGGCGCGGCGGGGCTGGACGCGGCGTTCCGGATCCTGCGCGTGGTCGACGAGCGCTATGGCCGCGTCGACGAGATCGGCGGCCCGGCGCCGGGCGAGGAGCGGTGGCTGGAGCGCATCGCCACCCGCTTCTGCGCCGCCTTCGGCCCGTTGATCTGCGATCCGGCGACGCCGCTGACGGCGGGCGCCTACGAGCAGCTCATCGCCCACCATCGCTGGATCGAGCTGATGTTCTCGGCCAGCGGCTTTTCCAGCAGCGAGCACCTGATCCCGTCGCTGGCGACCGGCGAGGGCGCGGCGCGGCAGGTGCCGAAGGAGAACCTCGCCCGCTTCCTGCTGCTCTACTCGGCCGCCGCCGGCATGGGGGTGAACCTGGACGAGGCCGCGAACGCCGACGCGCCGACCGCCATCGGCGCGGCGCTGGGCTACCTCGCCACCCGCTTCTGCTTCACCGAAAGCGGCCACGCCTTCCGCGAGCAGCTGGTGGAATGGCTGCCGCCGCGGCTGACCCAGGTGAAGCTTGGCGGCCTGGCGCTGCAGGCGCTGGCCTCGCCCTACATGCATTGCAGCTACGCGTCCTCGCCGGCCAAGCACGCGATGAAGGCGCCGATGATGGCGCAGATGCGACAAGGCTGCCTGGAGGCCGGCTGCCGCGAGTATGATCCCGCCCAGCCGCGCCGGCCCGAAGCGCGGCCGACCATCGTCGTCACCACCGAGAACTTCAGCCTGCACCACTCGATCTGGCGCACCCATTCGCGCTCGGTACAGGGCCTGCGCGACCGCTTCCGCGTGGTCGGCTTCCTTTATCCGCAGCACCAGACTCCCGAGGTGGCGGCCCTGTTCGACGAGGTGGTCCCCTACGCCGGCGAGGGCGGCTTCCTCGACATCGTGCGCACCATCGCCGCCGAGGTGCTGGCGCGGGCGCCGGCGATGGTGCTGCACCTGGGCGTCGGCATGTCGCCGGTGGTGATCGCGCTGGCCTCGCTGCGGCTGGCGCCCGTGCAGGCGGTCTCGTTCGGCCACACGGCGACGACGGCCAGCCCGGTGATCGACCACATGCTGCTGCCGGACGACTTCGTCGGCGATCCGGCGCTGTTCACCGAGGCCCTGGTCCGGCTGCCGGCGGCGGCGATGCCCTACCGGATTCGCGACGGCTTCGACTATGCGGCGGTCCGCGCGCGCGCCGCCGCGGCGGGCGAGGGGTCGGGGCCCCTACGCATCGCCGTGCCCGCCTCGGCGATGAAGCTCGGCCCGCCGCTGTTCGACGCGCTGGCCAAGGTCGCGGCCGCCGCCACGCGGCCGGTGGCGTTCCATATCTTTCCGCTCGGCTGCTCGGGGCTCGGCCACGCTGAGCTCACGCGCCGGCTCGGCCCCCGCCTGCCGACGGCGGTGATCCATCCGGAACTGCCCTACGACGAGTACCTGGAGCGGCTGGGCGCCTGCGCCTTCTTCGTCTGCCCTTTCCCCTATGGCAACATGAACAGCATCGTCGACGCGGCCCTGGCCGGCCTACCGGGCGTCTGCCGCGACGGCCGCGAAGCCCACGCCCACGCCGACGCCGCCTATTTCCGCCGCATGGGCTTTGCGGACGAGCTGGTCGCCGCCGACGAGGCGGCCTATGTGGCCGCCATCGTGCGGCTGGTCGACGACCCGGCCTGGCGCGCCGAATGCCGCGCCGCCGCCGCCAAGGTGGACGCCACGCACCCGTTCTTCGACGGCGACGAGCGGCTGTTCGCGGCGGCCGTGGCGTCGCTCATCGCCTAGAGACGACGAAGCCCCCGGCGGCGACCGCCGAGGGCTCCGAAAACACCCGGCCGCGACCCGCGCGACCAGACGCGTCCTACCAGCAGTGGTGGTGATGGTGGCGATGGTGATGCCAGTGGCAATGCCACGGCGCCGCCATGGCCGACCCGCCAAGCGTCGCGGCGATCAAGGTGGCGAAAACGAGGGTGCGCAACATGGAACGTTTCTCCTGTTTCGGTGCGCGCATTGAACCGGAGCGCACGCGCACTCACAAGGCAACGTTTGCACTGGGGGTTTTAGGGGGTGGTTAATGGGGGGCAATCCCACCTCGTCGCTGACTCAATGCTCAGGCTCCGAGATCCTGAATGAACTCTGAGCCCGGCTTCACCGCGCTCACCAGCAGCCGATCTCGCGCCCGAGTGCAGGCGACGTAGAGCAGGTGGCGCTCGGTCTCGTAGACATCGTCGAGGTCGCTCTCCTCCACCACCGCGTCGATGCGTTCGGCCAGCGGGATCACCTCGTCGTCGCACGCCATCACCGCGACGACCTTGAACTCCAGTCCCTTGGCCAAATGCATCGTGCCGATCGCCACGCGCTCGCCCACATCGGTCGGGCGCTCGGACAGCTCGACTGAGGCGAGCCCGGCCGCTTCCACGGCGCGACGCGCGCGGGGCAGCTCGCGCCGCGAGCGGACGAAGACGCCGATCTGGCCGGGCGCGACCCCATCGGCGACCGCGGCGCGGATGAAGTCGGACACGCGGGCGCTTTCGTCGGCCTCGTCGTCGCCCAGCACCACCTCAGGCGCCGGCCCTTCGAACACGGAGATCGTGCCGCGCCGCTCTTCCTCCTGGCCGTCGACATCGCGCACCGCGCCGGGCAGCAGCCGGTCGGCGGCCGCGCGGATCTGCTGCGAGGTTCGGTAGTTGACCTTCAGCGTGCTGGAGCGGCCACGCACGTCCGCGCCCAGCGTCCGCCAGGAGAACGGCTGCTGGAAGATGCGCTGGCCCAGGTCGCCGGCGAAGAACAGGCGGTCGGCGCCGGCCGGCGCGGCGGCGATCATCAGGCGCAGCTCCGGCACGCCCAGGTCCTGCGCCTCGTCGACCACTATGTGGCTGAACGGCTTCTGCGCCTGGCCGGCGTAGTGATCAGCGAGCGTGTGGAAGATGGCGGCCCAGGTGAGCACGCCCTGTGCTCTGAGCCGTTCGCGCGCGGCCTCGAATACGGGCCACAGCGCCTGGCGCTGGCGTGCGCCCAACCGGTTGCGCCGGCCAAGCCGCGGCACGCTCGCATAGGCCTCCGCGTCCGCGACGCGCCAGGCGTCGATGACGCCGTTCCATTCGCCGACCAGGAACCGCTGCGAGAAGCCGGTGAGGCCGGCATCCTGCGCCGCGCCGGCGATGGCGGCCGAAACCTGCGCCGCCGAGGCGAGCCGAGGCTTGCGGCCGAACGCGAGCTGGAACAGTTCGAGCGCCACGCCCTCGAATGACGCCACCGTGGCTCTCGGCGGGCGGGCGGCGTCCGGCCCAACCAACAGCGCCAGCTTGGACTGCAGGTTGGCCGCCAGCGGCTCCGAGAACGTCGCCAGCAGCACGTGGGCGGCTGGATCGCCCCGGATCAGCCGCGCCGCCCGGTGCAGCGCCACCACCGTCTTGCCGGTGCCCGCCGAGCCCGCGACCCGCGCCGGACCGCCGAAGCTGCGCTCCACCACCGCCCGCTGCGAGGGGTGCAGGAACACCGACCATTTCTCCCAGGGCGCCTCCAGGGCGGCGGCCAGCTCCTCGCTGGTCTCGATGGTGAGGAAGCGGCGGCGGGCGTCGGGATGCTGAAACGGTTCGGCGGCGAACGCGACGGCCAGTTCGGCCGCGGGGCGCGGCAGCATGCCGGTCGTGGCGTATTCGAGCAGCGCCTCGGCGGCCTCGCGGGGAAGGTGATCGGCCAGTTCGTAGAAGCCGTCCTCCGTGGCGGCGAGCAGCGGCGCGACCCAGTCCTCGGGCGTCCCCACGGCCAGCAGGTCCTCATTGGTCAGGCGGGCGAACAGCGGCTGCGGTGCGGGCGCGGCGGCGGACGTCTCCGGCGGCGCAGCCCAGGCCAGCGCCCGCTCCGGCTCGGCTTGCTCGACGCGCTCGCGCACCTCCACGATCTGGATCACGCCCGTCGCCGGATGCGCCTCGATCCGCCGCCGTTCGGCCCAGGCGTAGGCGCGGTCGTGGTGATCGACATAGGCCACTAACGTGGCCTCGGGCGTGCGGTGCAGGATCAGCCGCAGGTCGCGCCCCACCCGCGCCGACCAGAAGTGCTCGTCCTTGGACTTGTCGATCCGATGCAGTTGCAGCCCCGGCGCGGAGGGGTTCAGCTGCAGGTCCATCACGCTGACCTTCACCGACTTCTGGTCCTGCGCCGGGAGGCGCGCCAGGGCGTCGGTGAAAGTGTCGGCGATGCGGAAGTCCATTACGTTTGCAGATCTTCAATCAAATTCTTCGCGCCGCCAGTCTTTTGCTTGCGTACAAAGACGCCAAATCCCAGCTCCCGCATCAATCCTGCCGCAGTATCCTTCAGCATGGCAACGACGGAGTAAATCTTCTGAAGCTCGGTCAGCTGAGCACTCCTCAAATTGGCCAAGTGATTGAAGAACAGAAGGTCTAAAGCCGACGAGCGTATCCAGTCGACCTCTTCGCTGTATCCAGCGATCCACGCGACATCGGTCTTGGTGCTGAATAGCTTAGCCGCCATTTCTTCGGTTCCGAAGAGGCAGGTCGCTAGATGTATGCCGCTAAGTTTGGCACCCCGGGTCCGTTTTATCTTCACGAGCATGTTTCGCAACTCGGTGCGAGTGACACGCTCGTCGTTGATTACGTAAAGTCCCTTCTCAGATCCATGCATTGCTAGGCAAAGATACCGACAGCTCTGATACTTCGCGATTCGTGGTATCGCCTCTTTCAGCGCGGCTTCAGAAGATGCCATCTCGTAGTGATAGGCGTGTGGACTGCCGATTGCTAAGTCGGCGACCAACTCGAACAGCCCGCGCACTGAAACATTCGACTTAGGGAACCACTTACTTTCGATGACGGCGATGCCGGTGTGTTCGCTCATACCCGATACACCTTCATCACCTCGTCCCCGAAGTGGTTGATCACCTTCACGGCGATCCGCCGGTTCTGCGGCCGGTCGAAGGGGCGCGACACCTCGCGGTAGAGCGTCTCCCATGCCGCTTCGTCGATCTCGGCGCGCAGGGCGGTCTTCAGCGCCTTGTAGGGGTCGTTCGCGCCCAGGAAGTAGGCGT
>Ga0302324_100015067_pt1 | contig 15530 bp, 16 predicted proteins | sample Palsa_T0_1_FD_201949 | JGI IMG/M metagenome (GOLD analysis project Ga0302324, IMG submission 201949) | Peat permafrost microbial communities from Stordalen Mire near Abisko, Sweden - Palsa_T0_1 | ecosystem: Environmental > Terrestrial > Soil > Palsa > Peat permafrost | place: Sweden: Abisko...
AATTCCTTGGTAGCGGCCATCTCCAAGGCCAGCGGTTCGGCCTGGCTGGTCGCAGCGATGCCCGACCCGCCATCGCCGGCAGAGGACTCTGAGCCAGTCCGGATAAATCTTACGTTGGAAGGCGATCTGCGGGGGGAACTGCTGTTGGAGTTCCACCGTGCAGAAGCTGCCATGCTGGCGGCGAAATACCTGGGACAGCCCGCCGGGGATTACGGCGAGGAACAGGCCCGCGCCGTGCTGGAATTCGTCCAAGCTGGAGCCAGTTCGTTCTGTTCCGCCGTTACGGAGGACTACGGCATTTTGACCATCGCGGCCGCTTCTGTTTCGGAGCCGCCTTCCGACCCATCGAACGTGGCCACAATCAGCGCTGCTGACGATGGCGGCAATCGCATATCGATTCAGATGTATCGGAACCCGGCGTTGACCGAAGCGTTAGCTCTTCATGCCGAAACATCAGGCAAGACCGGGGCTCCGTCGGAACCGGTCAAAGATGCACCAACCATGAACGCGCAAACGGGGAATGATCGAACCACAGACGATCACACTGCAGGGGGAAAGGCGCTCGCAGACCAGTTAAACCTGAAGCTGGTGATGGACGTTGAACTTAGCGTGACACTGCGTTTCGGGCAAAGGCAACTCGCGCTGCGCGAAGTATTAGAGCTGACTAGCGGATCTGTGGTTGAACTCGATCGCCAGGTCGACGAACCAGTGGAGCTGCTTCTTGAAGGCAAGGTCATCGCTAGGGGGGAGGCAGTCGTAATCGACGGCAACTATGGACTCCGGGTCACGGAAGTACCTCAACCAATTTCATCGGCGGTGCTCCGTTGAAGCTACTCTCTTCCATACCGATGCCGTCTTGGGCCAGCCAGTTAAAGGCCGTAGCGACCCGATGCGATACCTGCCACGGATACCGAGCCATACGACAACTTTCCACGCGCAAAGACGGGATCAGGATGCAAGGATCCTGGTATTGCAGTGCGCGTTGTTTTACTATCGCCGTCGAAAAGGAAATAGTGCGGCTTCTGAGTTCGGCATTGCAGCCTGAAAGTCACGTGTCGCGGATGCCGCTGGGTCTGAACCTGGTCAGCCGCGGTCTGCTGACGGTGGAACAATTGAGAGTAGCGGCCAGCGAGCAGAAAGAAGCTGGAGGTGAAATCGGTGAGGTCCTGGTGCGCAAAGGCTCGGTGAGCGAAAAGCAGGTAACCGCCATCCGTGCCGCCGATTGGGGTTGCCCTGTGTTCGCGCTGCCGGAGCATCCGGTCCGCATTGGGGTTGATATTCCGTCGACCCTGGTCCGGCTCTATCAGATGGTCCCGGTCCATTACGTAGAGGCGACAAGTTTGCTATTGGTCGGCTTCGTTCACAGTGTCGAATATGCGTTGCTTTACACCATCGAGCAGATGACCGAATGTACGACAAAGCCGTGTTTCGTAACCCCCAGCGATTTCCAGGTCCAGATGCGATATAGGGAGCGGGCGCAGGAGCAGTCCGGTGGTACGGCTGCCAGAGACCGGAACTTCGATAACATCAAGCCACCGCCGGAAATCGCCCGAATTCTCTGCACTGCCGCACTTCACATGGAGGCGGACGAAGCCCTCCTTGGGAAGTGCAAGGAATACTTATGGGCGCGCTTGAAGAACGGCTCGCAAGCAGCTGACTTTCTGTTCAAGGTTGGATAACGTGCGCTCTGCGACTGATTACCGGCGCGTAAAAAAATTGCCGTCGCCAATGTGGAAGAATCGTCTCCCGTTGCCGATAAGGACACACCAGTAGGAACAAACCAGGGGGAAAGAGTGGCAAACCCGGCGGTCAACAGGTTAACCGATCATAGCTGGATACCTTCCTCCGCCTCGCGGCGTCTCGGCTTACTGGAGCAAAAAAAGCCCCCGCGCAAAAAAGTGGATCTACTGGACGACGTGCCGGTGATGCAGACGACGGTCCTTGGTTTGGAAATGCTCCTGCATGAGCCTTGTATTGATCTCCGCATGGCCTCCGAATTGGTCCTGAGCGATGTTGGAGCAACCATTCACGTTCTGCGCTTAGTGGGGAGAGAATACGAATTCGCTGTCGAGCTACCCAGCGGAATGGGCCACTGCTTGGCCAGTCTTGAAGCCGGAACCTGGTTCGAAGCAATCTCTGCCCGCACGTTCGCTTGTGGGCAGGAGAATTCGGCAGCTACTGCGCTGTGGAACCATTCGCGGCTAGTGGCCCAGTATGCGCAATTGGTTGCTGAATCGCTGGAGGGTATTCCGCCGGAGGATGCCTACCTGGTCGGTTTGCTTCATGAAATTGGATCGATTCCCGACGTGCTGGGGTGGCCAAAAGGCGGATTGGGCGACACTGAATCGCCCGTCTTATTCGCGATGGAAGGGTCGTTGCCATGCTTTGTTCTTGCTGCCATCGGTAGCGTCAATGAGTCTCGGTCTTCGTCAACCTGGAAGTTCATCCTCACCGAAGCGCACGAACTGGCCGGCGCCAGAACAGATTTAGATGTATCGGTCCTTCCCACGATTTCGGGGCGTTGCTGAGGTCCCGGATCGCATGCTGCCACCTGTTGCCGTCAGCGAATTCCCGCCGGGTACAGCCTTGATTGCTTACCCTTTAGGGCGAAGGAACCGGGTGGCCCATATCTCGCGTTTTTTGCGAGATGTGGGTGCGAAGCTTAGGTACCAAAAGAATTCCAGGGAACAAGCCGTCTGCTCGAGATGAGAGATTTGATTATCAGAATGAACACCACTACAAATCCCACCCTCACCTAATTCTCATCGACCTCTCATCCGCGCCACAACCTTAGCCCCAGTACACGACAAAACCCTATAATCAGCCTTACCCTGCATTGGCCCTCGGCGTGCAAATCATTTACCCGAGGGGCCAAGCTATGAATAGTGGATACTACGCAGCCTGTACCGGTTTGATGGCCCGGGCCCAGGCCCTTGAGACTATTTCCAACAATCTGGCCAACGTGAGTACTACGGGCTTTCGCGGCAGCCGTAACGTTTTCAGTTCGATTCTGGCCAATACCGGCAGTGCTCCCCTCTCCATTCTTAACCAGGATGCCAACGATTACGGCGTATTGAGTTCCACGCAGCTTGACACTAGCCAAGGCATCCTGCTGCCGACAGGCAACGAGCTTGACCTGGGCATAGAAGGACCTGGCTATTTCCAGATAAAGACCGCGACCGGCAACGCCTACACCCGCGGAGGAAGCTTCCGCGTCTCGCCACAAAGACAATTGGTCACCTCTGCGGGCGATCTTGTGATGGGCGCAAACGGGCTCCCCGTCACGGTGATCGGTGCGCCGGTTTCTATCTCCCCCGACGGAACGATTTCCACCAACGGCGCGATCTCAGGAAAGTTGAAGCTGGTGGAGTTCGCTCCCACGGTCAACATGCAGAGTATCGGCGGCAACTACTACACAGCTCCTGACACCGACGCGCTTGTTGCCACTAGATCTCAGGTGCGGCAGGGGACGCTCGAGAGCTCGAACGTCAACCCTGTCACCACGGTGGTGGAGATGATTGCGGCTCAACGAGACGTCGAAACCATGCGCCGCGTGCTTACTATGTTCAGCTCCGAAATGGATAAGTCAGCAGCCCAGGACTTACCACGCGTCAGCTGATGCTTTTGAAAGGAAGCCACTATGTTTCGTGCCCTTTACACGGCCGCCAGTGGAATGGCAGCTCAACAATTGAACCTGGATGCCATCGCCAACAATCTCGCTAACTCGAGCACCACCGGGTTCCAGCAGCGCCAGGTAAATTTCGCCGACCTTCTGTATTCGAGCGCCATCATGCCCGGCGCGGCCGCAACGCAGCAAACCACGGTTGCGGCGGGCCTACAGGTTGGTACCGGCACCCGGCCCGTCGAAACCGAAATCATCCAGACGCAAGGCGAGTTTTCCACTACCGGCAACCCTCTCGATATAGCCATCTCGGGCCTGGGTTTTTTCCAAATCCTTTTGCCCAGCGGACAAATCGGGTATACGCGTGACGGTTCGTTCCACCCCGATGAACAGGGCCAGTTGGTCACCGCCGACGGCAATCCCCTGCAGCCCGCAGTGACCATCCCGGAAGACGCGCTGAGCGTAACCATCGGTGCCGACGGCACGGTCAGCGTCACCCAGCCCAATCAGACCCAATCCACACAGGTGGGAGTGATTCAGACGGCGCTCTTTGTCAATCCAGGCGGGTTGAATGCCGTGGGAGACAACATCTACCTGCAGACCACTGCTTCCGGCCAACCGGTGGTAGGCACGCCTGCGGGCGCAGAAGGATTGGGAAGTATCCAACAGGGAGTGCTGGAGCAATCGAACGTCAGTGTCGTGAATCAATTCGTGGCCATGATCCTGGCGCAGCGCGCCTACGAATCAAACTCACGCGTAGTGAAGGCGGCAGACGACATGTTGCAGCAGCTGAACCAACTTGCCAGCTAACAATTTTCAGATTGAGGCTCCGTGCCGCTCCCACGTAACAGTGACCATGGCATAAAGGACATATGAAAGCAACATGGATTACGGTTTTGCTGGTGACTTCGCTGTCTAGGCCAGGATGGGGACAAGCTCAACCCCAACCCCGCTTCCCGCTCACAGCTTCGCAGGTCGCTCGCGCTCTTTCAGAAAGGGGAGTGCAGACGGATGGTGAACAGGTGGCCTTGCTGGCCAGCGTGGTAGCCACCGAGCCGAATCCAACGCTGGATGTCCTGTCCGTTGAGACGCTCGGCAATGCGCAGTCTCCAGAACGCTCCCGGATCCGCTCCCGCGTGAAGCTGGCGTGCCGGAAGGCGGAAAAATGCTTGCCCTTTTATGCCCTTGTGAATTGGCCGGAAGGAACAGCCTGGGCCGTAACCGTCGCGTCCAGTTCCTCGCCTGTCCAGAGGAACCAGGCCGTGAGTTCGCCCGCTGGCAAAAATGTCCCGGCGAATTCCGAAGTTACGATGCCGGCTGGTACTCACGCGATTTTGGTCATGGACGATCACCGGTCCCATATCCAGCTCTCTGTCATAAGTCTTGAAAACGGCCTCGTCGGTCATCGGATTCGTGTTGCCAGCCCGGATCACAAGCAGTTTTACCTGGGGGAAGTGGTGAGTCCAAGTCTACTGAAAGGGAGCTTCTAAAATGCACACAATTTTGCGGTTCCTGAGGCCAACGGTCGTCATCGCATTGCTTGCCGGGGCGTCGCTCTTTGCCGACCCTCTGAAAATGCTCAAGCAACATCCGAAAACTCCCGAGCAGTTGCGCGCGGACTATATCGCTCGTTTGCAGCAGCAGTATTCGCCGCCGGTCCAAGACGACACTGTGGGCAGTCTTTGGACGTCCTCCAACGTCTTAGGAGACTTTTCCTCGGATTACAAGGCGACCCACCTGAACGACACCATCACCATCCTGGCCTCCGTTCAAACCACCGCCGCGCAGTCTGGCACGGTGGATAGCGAACGATCTTTGACTTCCACCTCCAGCATCACAGGCGTCCTGGGCAGGAGCCCCTCGGCGGTGAATCCTCTGCTGTCGGGGAGTTCGTCTTCCGTTCTCAAAGGACAGGGATCGACTGCATCCAACACTACCTTTTCCACCAGCCTTACGGGTCAGGTTATCGCCGTTTTTCCTAACGGTAACATGGTGGTGCAAGCAGAGCGCGCCATCTTCATGAACAATCAGCACGAAAATATCATTGTGCGCGGCATGGTCCGCCCGGGCGACATCGGTCCCGCTAACACTGTGCCCTCGGCCTCTCTCAGCAATCTAGAGATCGAAATGAAGGGCAAAGGAATCATCGCGGACGGCGTTCGTCCCCCGAATGCGCTCACGAGGGCGATCCTATGGCTAATAAATTTCTGAGCGGCATGGCGCGAAAGCGGCACAATCATCCGCGGCCCTGGTTGATCGTTGGATCGTTGTTCACTGTTCTGGGGATTCTCTCTTCTCCGGCGCTCTTCGCCTCCGAAAGCGTGCACAAGGTTCTGCTCCGCGACGTCACCCAGATCGAAGGTGTGCGTGAAAATCAACTGGTCGGATATGGCCTGGTGGCCGGTCTGAACCGCACCGGCGATACCCAGCAGACGTTCTTTACTGTCCAAACCCTAGCCAACGCACTCACCCGCATGGGACTGCAGATTGCCCCCGGTGTCGTGGTGGTTAAGAATATAGCCGCAGTCTTCGTCACCGCCCAACTGCCTCCATTCGCCCGGCCGGGGATGAAGATCGACGTCACCGTGTCGTCGGTCGGCGATGCGAAAAGCATTACCGGTGGAGTGCTGCTGCTCACCGCCCTGCGCGCCCCAAATGGACAGGTTTATGCCGAAGCGCAAGGACCCTTGGTGATCGGAGGCTACTCTGAGGGTTCGGCAGGCAATACGAGAACCGTTAATCATCCCACCGTGGGCAGGATCGCCGACGGAGGGGTGGTCGAACGGGAAGCAGCCGTCGACCTGAGCCGCTTTCGCACCATTTCACTCTTGTTGCTCAACTCCGACTTCAATGCCGCGCATGACGTCGCCGACGTGATCAACAAGGAGTTCGGCAAAAGCATTGCCACCGCCCTGGACAGCAACCGCATCGACGTCGATGTTGCCGCAAGTGGCGAGACCTCTGTACCTACCCTCATTGCCCGGATGCAGAACCTCTCCATCAATGCCCGCTCGCCGGCCAAAGTCGTGGTCAACGAGCGCACCGGCACCATCGTGATGGGAGGGGATGTGAGGCTCTCGCCAGTCTCGGTAATCCACGGTAGTTTGACCATCGACGTGCAGACGGCGACCCTCGTTTCCCAGCCGCCGCCTCTTTCCGGTGGGACCACCAAGACCGTAACCGAAACCAGGCTGTCGGTGAACGATGCGCCGGCCCAATCGATCCAGTTGGAGGAGGGCGCGAATGTGGATGAGTTGATCAAAGGATTGCACGCCATCGGCGCCACTTCCCATGACATCATCGCCATCCTGCAGGCGATCAAGGCGGCGGGTGGACTACAAGCCGATCTGGAGGTGATCTAATGCCGGACACTCCCTCCTTTGGCTTGGCATCTTCCCCGGCCATCTCACCACTCACAACGCAGACTGACAAGCTCCTCCGGCACCCGGTCTCGGAAGCTACGGAGAATAAGAAAATCGAGAAGTCGGCGAAGGACTTCGAGTCGATTCTCTTGGGCAGTTGGCTGCAGCAGGCGGAGAAGAGCTTTGGCAGCGTGCCTGGCGGAGACGACGAGGATGACGCGGACCCGGGTAAGGATCAGTTCCAGGGGATCGCCATGGAGTCGCTGGGAAACTCGATGACTGCGGCAGGTGGGATTGGCATCGCCAAAATGATTGTCCAGGCACTTCATAAGGCGGATGCGAAAGAGGCCACGCCCCCGGATGCATCTGACCGCCATCTACCGGGCGCGATACCAGTTCATAAAGCGGAGGAGAATGGGACAAAGGGTGCCATAAAGACCCAGCCGGCCCCCCACACCATAACCAGGTAAAAAATAGCAACTTACTTGTTTCACAACTTCTACGGCAAATTGAAATGTTTTTCTGCAAACGCCGATAGCAGTAACGTTCAGACAGGAGAAGTTGCGATGAAGATTGACGGGAGCAGCCTGGTAGAAACCCAGCTGCCGGTTGGCGGCACTGCGGCACGGGTACCAGGCGGTGATTCGACTGGAACCACGGGCGCCGCGGAAGATTGGACATCATTCCAATCAGACAGCGCATCGGTACAGTCGTTGACCAGCCAGGCTTTGAATTTCCCCGAGGTCCGTCAGGGCACGGTGGACGCTCTTCGCCAATCTGTCGAAAGCGGTCAGTATTTGGTGGACGCAACGAAAATTGCAACTGCCATCGGCTATAGCCAAGGTTTGTGACTGAGGACTAAGAACAAGAAAAGCAGATCCGCCATTGACCGTTTTTAGAAGGCCTCACCAATGAATGACCAGGCAGTTCGCGACCAGCTCGCCGCCACTTATCTCGAGCACCTGAAGGCGCTCGCGTTCGAGATTTCCGTTGCCATGGATGCCATTGCCGGTAACCAAGCCATCCGTTTTCGCGACAGTGTCGCCCAGCAGGAAATGCTGTGTGCCGTACTGGCTACCATGGCGAGTACCATTCGGGAAAAGATTCGATTGTCCGGCCCGGCTGTGCCGGCGTTCAGCGATGCCACGGTGGAAAAAAAGATTCGCCTGACCACCCGAACGATCCGCCGGTTAAATCTGCAGTACGGGGCACTGCTGAAGCACTCCGGCAGATCGATTGCTCTCCTCGCTTCGCTGTGCAGAACCCACACGGGGCAAGTTTTTGAGATGAACGGAACCAGGTCGAATCGCCAGACCTGGTCTTGTGAGATGTAACCTATGGCATCGATCAGCAGCTCTCTCTCGACCGCCCTACAATCGCTGATGGCAGATACCGGCGCGCTGCAGATCACCAACAATAACATCGCCAACGCGAACACGCCTGGCTATTCCCGGGAAGTGCCTGAATTCCAGGAAGTCCCGCCAGCGCCAAACGCCACTCTCAGCATCGGCGGCGGCGTCGTGCTTGAGGGCTTTCAGAGCGTGCGCGATGAGTTGGTAAACTCCCAGATACAGCAGGAGACCGCGTCCCAAAGTGCCGCCAACGCGCAATTGAGTTCGTTGCAGCAGATTCAGCCCACCTTCACCACTTCGACAGAAGATATCGGCACTGAGATGTCGGCGCTGTTCTCGAGTATTTCCACCCTCTCTACCTCTCCGACCAGCTCCGCTGACCGCCAGGCGGTGCTTACCGCAGGCAGCAATTTAGCCGACGCCTTCAACACTGCATCAAATGTTCTCAGCGCACAGCAGGCCGCGCTAAATCAGCCGGTCACCGGCGATGTGAGCCAGATTAACCAGCTGTCGCAGCAGATCGCCGCGTTGAACCCACAGGTCACTACGCTGACACAGACCGGGCAGGACGGTGGATCTCTTGAAGACCAACGGGACGAACTCCTGCAGAACCTTTCGGCCTTGACGACGGTCTCGATAACTCAGACTGCGGAGGGTCCGACGGTGACCACCGGCAACGGAACTCCCCTGGTTGTGGGTAATGAGAGCTTTGCACTGTCGACCACCACCGGCAGCGACGGCATGCAGCACGTCCTCGATTCGCAAGGCAATGACATTACCGCGTCTTTGACCGGCGGTGACTTGGGAGGAAGCATTCAGACCCGCGATCGAACGATTCCGGGGCTCTCGAACCAGCTGGACACCTTGGCGAATCAGTTCGCCACCGCGTTCAATGCGGCCCAGGCAAAAGGTTACGATCAAAACGGCGCGGCCGGGACAAACTTCTTCACCGTGCCCGCGACAGTTTCAGGATCGGCCGCCGCTATTAGCGTGGCGCTCACGGATCCGGCCAAGATTGCTGCTAGTTCTGACGGCGTTCCGGGAAGCAACGGGAACCTGGCTAACTTGAGCGCAGTGCAAACCGCAACCCTCCCCAGCGGCGCGACTCCTGCCGCCGCTTATTCCGATCTGGTCTATCAGGTGGGTAGTATTACCGAAAACGCCAATGCCGAATCGAACGCGACAGCGGCCAGCCTGCTGCAGCTGAACAACCAGCTCAACTCAGTTTCGGGGGTTTCGGTCGACGAGGAAGCTGCCAATCTGATCACGTATCAGACCGCCTACCAGGCCGCCGCCCGGGTTGTCACCACCGTTCAAGCATTGTTCGCCGTGACCCTGGCTATGGGGACTGCGGCTGCCGAGTAAAACCAAGGGCGCGGCCAACGGCTGCGCAGGAAGAATCAAGATGCGCGTAACAAGCATGGTCCCGGACGTGGAGTACGCTGTACAGCAGAGCCAGCAGAATCTTTCGACCGCTCTGCAACAGTTGTCAACCGGCCTGCGGGTCAACCAACCTTCCGATAATCCTGTCGCCTCGGCGAGCATGGTGATCTCACTTGCCCAGTCGGCGAATGTCGACCAGTACACCACTAACGTAACCACTGTGTCCGGCCAGTTGCAAACCTCGGATAACGCCATCGCCGCGGTAATCACTTCGCTGAATAGCGCCATTACCCTTGCCACCGCGGCCCCCTCTTCGACCATCACCGCCGCAAACAGACAAGCGATTGCTGCCCAGGTGGCTGGCGTCCTACAGAACGTGATTTCCCAAGCCAATAGCTCTTACCAGGGATCCTTTCTTTTCGCCGGTTCGGCGAGCAGTGGCGCACCCTTTGTGGCCGCTTCTACCGCCTACACCTCGCAGAATGGGTCGCTGACCGCCAGTTCACCGCTGGAAGCTGGTTCGGTCACAACCGTAAGCGATGCGGCAACCGGCCAGACGTTTACCTATACCGCAGCCGCCGGCGACACCGTTGGCGACCTGGAAAGCGCTGTTTCCGCCGCCGTTACCGCAGGTACACTCTCCTCCGGTACCAGCGCAACTATCAATTCCAGCGGGGAGCTGGCGATCAGCTCCGCCACCGGTCTCGTGGCCAGCTCAACCGACTCTACTCTTGGCTTAGTGAGCGCGTCTGGCACCGCACTGACCAATGCCTACGCCTATGTAGGTAACAGCACGGTGAATAAGGTGCAGGTCGGCGATTCCACATCGGTCGCGACCAACATCCCTGGCAATCAGCTTTTCACCTCCGGCACAAATGTGATCGGCTCCCTCACCACTCTGATCAACGCAATTCAGAGCGGTAGCGACTCGGGCATCGCGGCAGCGTCCAATGGCATTTCCACAGCAATCGATTATCTTTCCGAACAGCGCATTCCGCTGGACAGCACGATCAGCCGCCTGAGCGACCAGGAAAGCTACCTCAGCCAGGAAACGTTGACCCTGACGACGCAACAAACTGCGCTGGTCGGAGCCGACCTGGCGACGGCAGCAACCAATCTCTCCCAGGCCGAGCTTGCCAACAGCGCAGTGCTCGCGGCGGCTTCCAAGGTCCTGCCGCAGACTCTGCTCAACTACCTCGCACCCGGTTAAATCTCTTCTACCACGAATGAAAGGGTGCCCCCACATTCCGATTTGCTCCGGGGTGTGATGGGTTCCGCGAACTTCATGCACCTTTCCTCAAAATCATCTACCGGCGACGCCAGGACTGAACGGCATCGAATCTGGAGCATTCGCGCTCTGGTTTGCTTTTCGGAAGGGCGCGGTCGTACCGGGTTGCCCAACCTCGTCAAAATCCACCGGAAACTTCTAAAGAAATCTTGCCGAATCTTCACTTTGGCACTGAAAAGATTTCCCCCGAAGGTCGATAGTGTTGTTGACCAAAGCGACCTCCCTCTCGACGAACCGGGCTCCACACAGCCCCGCGAAAAATGCCGAGCGCAGGGGTAAATTGGCGATCAACAAGGAGCCCACAAATGCCACTCACAGTCCTGAACAACATTTCTTCGCTCATTTCGGAGAATGCACTGTCCAATACCCAGATGAACCTGCAAACGACGCTGACCCAGCTCGCCACCGGCCTGAAGATCAACTCCGGCTCCGAGGACGCTGCGGGATTGTCGATTGCAAACGGAATGGGCGCCAACATCGCAGCACTCACCCAATCACAGCAGAACGCCAGCAACGGAGTCGGTTTGCTGCAGACCGCCGACGGCGCCTTGTCGCAGGTCAGCACTCTGCTCAACCGGGCCGTAACCCTGGCCACGGAGGCCTCCACCGGCGGCTTCAGCGGGAGCCAAGCCAGCGCCCTCGATAATGAGTTTCAGTCCATCCTGGGAGAAATCAACCAAATCGGCCAAGCCACCAACTTCAACGGAACCAACGTGTTCGCCGGCAACACAGGTACGTCGTTCGACACCACGTCGGGAACCGCGCTCAATAAATTGACCACGTCCTCGACACTGGCAGTCGGCTCGGTAACCACGGTCAGCGAGACTACCAGCGGTGTCACCTCAACGTCTGTCTTCACCGCCACTTCCGGCGCAGACACAGTCTCCGCTTTGGATACCTATTTGGAAGGTGCCACCAGCGCCGGGGGATTAGCCCTGGCTTCGGCGGATACATTCGCCGTCGGCACGGCAACCCAGGGATCTGTCGCCAGCGGTGGGGGTGATACCAATAACCTCGAGTTCGCGGGGAACGGAACCAGTACCTTCACCTTTTCCACTTCGGACACCAAAACCCTGTCGACTCTCAACGCATACTCGAACGCAACCAACAATAATTTCGTGTTCATCAGTGACGCCAGCACGCCGGATACTGCAGCCGACACTCAGATCCAAACTTCCATTAACGCCCTTTCCTCTGCTACATTGGGCCTAACCAACGCAACAACTGGCATCAGTGACAGCTTGTTGAGCTCGTCAAGCGCCCAGACTGCGCTGAGTGATATCTATAACGCACTCACAACCGTCTCTGCCCAGCGCGGCGCAATCGGCGCCTCCGTCAACCGGCTTAACGCGGTAGTCAACGTCATGTCTAACCAGGTCCAGAACATCACCAGCGCGCAGAACAACATTCAGAATGCTGACATCGGCAAGACCGTGGCCAACATGACCGAATACAACATCTTGCAGTCCACCGGCATGGCTGCCCTGCAGCAGTCAAACCAGGCCCAGCAGGCAGTATTGAAACTGGTCCAGTAAACCAAGGCAACCCTAGACTGAGAGGTGGAGCGCAAAAAGCTCCGCCTCTCCTTACTTTCTTTACCGGATTTCGACGAGTTGCTTCTCTTGCCCATCGAGTTCCGGGCGCATGTCCCTCAGAGATAGGTTGAACCGATGAGTTCTACTTCGGCAGTAAATTCGGCCCTTGACGCCACGACTACCAACACCTCGGCAATCAATTACAGTCAGATCCTCGCCGCATCGGTGGGCGCAACTACACCGGGTATCGATGTAACCGCAGCAGTCGCAGCGGCCCTCTATGCCGACCGCGCATCCGAGCGGGTCTGGCAGGGAGAAGTGACCACGCTCTCCAACCAGACGTCGGCCATGACCGCAATCCAGACGGCAACCACAGCGGTCACCAATGATCTGAGCTCGCTCAATAGCCTGAGCGGCCCTCTCTCTGCGCGGACGGTGACCTCGTCCGATCCCAATGACGTCACCGCAACCGCTGCTACGGGAACAACCGCCGGCACCCACTCTGTGGTGGTTCAGAACCTGGCTACAACTGCCACCTGGTATTCCGACCTGGCGGCCAGTGCAACTTCAACCCTGCCGGCATCATCGTTCACCCTCACCAACGCCGGCGGGACCTCAACTACGATCGCTATCGGCGCCGCGACCTCAGGCGACACGCTCACCGATCTCGCCACGACCATCAATGGAATGGATCTCGGCGTCAACGCCACGGTGGTCAGCGACTCCACTGGTTCCCGTCTCGCCCTCGTCAGTTCCACCGCGGCAGGCGCCGGCAATTTCACCATCACATCAGCCAATTACACCGGCACGTCGTGGACTTCGCAAGACATCCCCGCCGGCGACTCGTTGGGCGCCAACAGCATCACCATCACCCCGCAGGGAGGATCTCCCTCGGTTGTCACAACTACGTCCGGAGAAACCTACACTCAGCTGGCCAGTGCAATTAACACGCTGGGTATTGGCGTTACCGCCACCGCCGGCAGCGATGCGAATGGCACCAACCTAAGCATTACGAGCTCTACGCCTTTCACCATCAGCGAGCCCAACTTCGGCTTCACTCAGGCTTCCGTAGGGCAAAACGCTAACCTGACCGTGGACGGGGTTCCGGTCAGCAGCGCAAGCAACACGGTCACCGAAGCTATTCCTGGGGTTACGTTGAGTCTTCTCGGAGCGACAACCGGCCAAACGGCAAGCCTCACGATTGCTTCCGATGCCTCGCAGGTCTCGACCGCAATCAACCAGTTCGTGACTGACTACAACACCGCCGACGGCCTGATAAACGCGCAATTTGCGCTCACTACTAACTCCTCCGGCACGCCAAGCCAAGGGGTACTTGGTGCGGATCCCACCCTGGGTACTTTGCAAACCGCGCTCGAGCAGGCACTCAACTATGTGGCGCCGGCGCCAACAACGGGGACGACGACCGTCTCCAACCTGAGCGATCTGGGCATCACCATGAACGACGACGGCACTCTGAGCGTCGACACAACCACGCTCACGAACGCAGTCACCACCAACCCGACCGATGTGCAGAACTTCTTCCAAGGTGCTTCGCTTAATGGTTTCGCGAATTCGTTCACGACCGCATTGGACAACTTCACCAACCCGGGAACGGGCGCTTTCACAGTTGACCTAAACGGCATGAGCCAAAACAGTGCCTCACTGACTTCGCAGATTAACGCTTACGAGGCAGGCTACATTGCCAACCAGCAAACCATCCTTACAGCCGACTACAGTGCGGCTGAAACTGCGCTCCAAACTCTGCCGACACAAATGGCACAACTCCAGGCGGAGCTGGGTCTTACTCCGACCAGCTCAAATGGTGGGTCATGAAGCTATCACAAACGCAGAAGTCCTATCGCATGTCGGCCATTCAGGGCGCGAGCTCGATCGGTCTGATCATCGTACTGTTTGACACTTTGGCGGACGACCTTCGCCGGGCGGCTGCTGCCATCCGCAAAAACGACATCGAGGAACGTTGCAAACAGCTGAACCATGGCTCGTTGGTGCTCGGGCAGCTGGAAAACTGGATTGATCCACTAAAGGGCGGAGAGTCGGCGCTGGCGCTAACCACCTTTTATGCCTATCTACGAGCACAAATGATGCAGGCTTCAGTAACTTCCTCTGCCAAGATATTGGAGGCAACAATAGATACCATCTCGAGTGTGCGGACTACCTGGCACCAGATTGATACTCGACCGCCTGAGGCATCAGAGAAGCCGACCGATCCCATAAATACCCTCTCCGCACCTGCGCACGATATCGAATTGGAACGAGTTCCCTTCTCCCAATCCGGTTGATTCAAGAATCGGCAGGATTCGCCGGCGGGTGTTTCCGCTCCGCTTTCGTTCTAACCGATTTGCTTTGCGTCCGCTTGATATGCGCCATTAGTGCCCTTGAGGCTCTCTTCCGTTGTCAGGCGTGTAAGCGAGGAATTGATGACAGCGCTAGTGGTAGACAGCTCGAACACAATGAGGTCTGTTCTCCGTCGTATATTATCCAAACGAGGATTTGAAGTAGCCGACGCGGAGAATTGTCAGCAGGCGATCGACGTTCTCCAGGGTTTGAGTACTGTAGATCTTGTCATGATCGATTGGATCGAGCAGCAGACTGGTTGCTTGGAGTTTGTAACTCGCTTGCGTCATGAGTCTGCGCACGACACAACGATTGTTTTGCTGGTGGCGGCTGAACCAGGAATTCGCGAACGCTACGGGGCATTTATAGCTGGCGCCGACGACTACTTGATGAAACCCTTCACTTCGCTGCAGATTGACGAAAAGCTGGCTCAGGCCGGGCTTACCCGGCACTTGTTGTCATGAGAGGAATGAATGGGCCTTAGGGTTAGACCTCTCTCCCAGCCACAGATCAAGGGGTGTAGTTCACACTTATTCACTTAATGACTTTCCTGTGATCTTATGCTCTCTGCGACCATCGTGGTCTTGTCACTGCCCTATGCGTACTATATCGTGGGCTGATACAAGACCGGGT
>Ga0302324_100015068_pt1 | contig 15530 bp, 14 predicted proteins | sample Palsa_T0_1_FD_201949 | JGI IMG/M metagenome (GOLD analysis project Ga0302324, IMG submission 201949) | Peat permafrost microbial communities from Stordalen Mire near Abisko, Sweden - Palsa_T0_1 | ecosystem: Environmental > Terrestrial > Soil > Palsa > Peat permafrost | place: Sweden: Abisko...
GATCGTCGAGGGCGTTGGTGTCCGCAAATCCTGTAGTCTGACCGATGGTAACGTCGGGATCGATTGCGGGCAGGCTGAATGTCTCCTCAATAAACTTCAGAATGCTGCCGAAGTCGTGCGGCGTGTGCGAGATGTACTGCGCCTTAGCGTAGGGCGAGACCACGATGAGGGGTACCCGGAAGCCGTGCTCATAGGAATTGTTGCCGCTCACCGGGGGTGCGACATGGTCATACCAGCCACCCCAGTCGTCCCACGTAATGATTATCGCGGTATTGTTCCAGTACTGGCTCTGGCCGATGGCATTCACTATCGATGCGACCCACGACGGTCCTTCACCATCATTGGTCAAGGCGTGATCGGATGCCTTGCCGTCAGGAATGACCCAACTGACCGAAGGGAGATTGCCCGCCGAAATATCCGTGAGCACGTTCTGCTCGTAGACAACATTGCTCAGCCACTCCGCACTGTCGCAGGGCTGGCCGGTGGCCGTACCACTGTTGTGGCACATATGTTGGATAGCGTTGGGGCCGACCCAGATTCCCGTCATGGCGCAGGGCTGGGTCACGCAGATGTTGGCGTAATACTTCCAGCTAATTTTCTGGGCATCGAGTACGTCCATCAAGGTGGGGTGTTCCCAGCAGGGATACATAGTTGTGGTTTCATTCGCTGGCCAGGGCTGGGTGATGTCGATCATATTCACGGTTTCGTTCAGCGGAGAGCTGCATCCCGTATTTTCGCCTGCTTCCTTGGCCCCAACGTCACCCGGCCCCAGTTGCGGATTCTCCGCCTGGAACAGGGTGGTTGGCTGCGGAGTGATGGTTCCCGCCCACGAGGTGCCGGCAATGATGTATTGATGGGCGGGCATGCTCGGTCCCTGGTTGTTCTGGAACATGCGATCGCCGAAGGTGTATTGCTCAGCCAGGGCAAAATAGGGCTGAACATCGTTCGGATAAACGTACATGAACTGAGGCGCCGGGTGAGCATTGGGTGGGCACTGGGCGGCGGGGCTGCATGCAATTGAAGCCGCGCCGTCCATGGCGCCGCCGTCGTACATGTGTTCGAAGGCTTCGTGGGCATGGCTGAGATCGTAATTCTGCGGGTTTCCGTTGGGGCCATTGGTGCCCAGATCGATGGGCTGCAGCATGACCTTCGTCGTCAGTGAGTAGCCGTAATCTTGGATATCCGCGCCGCGCTGAATCAGCACTGGATCCTGAAACAAATTATCGGGAGTGCGGTTTTCCTGGAAGATTATGATGACGTGCTCAATCTTTCCCGGGGCCGGAGGGGGTGTCGAGTGCGAGGTACTGGTTCCTGAGCAGCCATTCAGACTGACCAGGAGCGCCGCCAGGCATGCCAGCAAGCACCACAATATCAATAGCTTGGGACGAGCCATGAAAAGATCATCTCCTCGGTTAGATAAGCGCGACCAGGTCGCGTTGCCCCAAGACCTCGTTAGTTGCGCCCGAACCAGATGGGGATGCTTCAGAGAACGGCGCAAAACTTCAGGTCTAAACACGGCCTCGGGTAAATCCACTCGCAAGAAAACAGCAAAAATCCAGCTCCATCAATCGGATGGACCGCATCCCTGAACCTTCACGGGAGGTGCCGAAAGTTAAACTGATGAGTCGCTGAGGAGGCGAACCATGGTTCGCCCCCGATGGTAAACTCATTTTCAAGTGTGAGCCGCGGGCTTCTCGTGAGCCGCGCGCCGCCTTGAAGCGGCTCCAGAACTCTCATTCCAGAGGAGTTTATGAAACCAGCCATCGAAACTTCGAGCAGCGTTTCTTTCGACCCTTACCAGAAGACAGTGAATTGTCTACGTTGCGAGCAGAAACTTGAACGCTATCAATTGTGGCGGGCCAGCCCAGTACCCGGCAATTCCGGCCACGCCATCCTGTCTTGCTCGCGTTGCGGACACGTGGAGTTCGTCTCCGACTCCAGCCCGCTGCTTCTGAACCTGCGTCTAGACTCGGTTGACGTTGGGGACGGCGACTAAAAGCGGAGACCGGCGCCGGGCTCTTGGCTTGCGGACCTGTGGACCGGATCGCGAATTTCCTGCCGGCAAGAGGTAGGCAAGCCCCGACTCATTGACTCTGAGCCCATCTGCGACTCCCGAAGCCGAGCGCCGGGGCCGACTTTCTAAAATGGAATATCGTCATCCGTGATTGGACCGCTTCCGGCCGCTGCATGTTCCGGCTCCGGTGTGCGCTGGTCAAAATTATTGCCGCCAGACGACCCGGCCCCGCGCGAACTGCCGCTGTAATCACCGCCTCCGGCGCCTTCCCCCTTACCACTCAGCATTACCAGGTCGTTGACGACGATTTCGGTCATGTATTTCTTCTGGCCGCTGGTCTTGTCATCCCAGGAGTGGGTGCGCAGGCTGCCTTCGATGTAAACCTTGCTGCCTTTTTTCAGGTATTCGCCGGCGATCTCCGCCGTACGCGCCCATGCGGTGACGTTGTGCCACTCGGTGCGGTCCTGCCAGTTGCCATCTTTGTCTTTGAACCGGTCGTTGGTCGCCAGACTGAACTTCGCGACCGGAGTACCGCTGGGCGTGAACTTCACTTCGGGATCTTTGCCTAGATTGCCGAGCAGAATAACTTTATTGACGCTTCTTCCTGCCATGGATGCTCCTTTGCAGGGGTTCACTATAGCAGAATGAGGGCGGTGGAAAGGTTCCTGCTGGCATAAACTCCGGCAGGAGTATCATTTCGGGCTGGGTCCTGAGCAAGTCCAGGGCTTTACCACAGGGGGCACAGGGAAATCAGGGGGGAGCGTTGATCTGTTTGAACGGGTTAGGCTCAGAGCTAAAAGCTAAGAGCCAATAGCTTCTTGAGGTATAATCGCGCGCATATGCCTCCCGCACCCGGAGCGACCAAAGCCATCGGGATGGTTCCTGACGAACTCAAGTGGGAACCGAAGTCTAAAGGTCTCGCCACCCCGCGCAAGAAAAAGCCCAAAGAATTGGCGGTAATCACCGAATGCTGCACGGGGTGCGCTGGTTCGCCCGCCTGCGTGGAATATTGCCCGGTGGAAGACTGCATGTTCTGGGTGCCGGACGAAGACAATCCGCCATTCGGCCGCATAGCGATCGATCCCATCCTTTGCATTGGTTGCAAGAAGTGCCTGAGCAAAGGCCCTGACGGCTGCTTCCTCGATGGCTGCCCCTGGGACGCGATCGCAATGGTCGATACCGTTGAAGTGGAAAAAGAAGTCGGGCCGATGGCGATTTGAAGAGTAGCTCTTAAGCTCTTGGCTTTTAGCTCTTGGCTCTTAGCTTTTAGCAACCCAGAGTGCGTTGTCATCCTGAGCGAAGTTGTGGAATTCACGAAAGTGAATTTCACAACGTAGTCGAAGGAGCCCTACCGGTACGCATTCGTTATTTCAAGGCACTTGCCGACACTACCTTGGCGCAATCGAGTGCACAGGTCCTTCGCTCCGCGAAGTGCGCGGACCTCAGGATGACAAAATTCGGGATGGCAAAGTTTCGGATGACGCGGGATTCAGGATGACGGTGTTTTCAGTTGGAGAAGATCCCACTGAGTGCCGTAGAGATCCTCGAAGACGGCCACGGTCCGGTATGGTTCCTCCTTGGGCATCCTGACGAACTTCACCCCGCGCGCAGTCAGCGCGCGATGGTCGCGCCATAAATCGTCGGTATGGAGAAACAGAAAAACACGCCCGCCGGTTTGATTGCCAATGCGGCTGGCTTGCTCGGGATTGACGGCTCGGGCGAGTAGCAAATCCGTTCCAGTGGATCCCGGCGGCCGCACCCGCACCCAGCGCTTGCCGTTGCCGAGGTCATTGTCCTCGATCAGGTTGAATCCGAGCGACTGCGTGTAAAACGCGATGGCTTCGTCGTATTCACGGACCACAAGAGCGACGTATCCAATTTCTTGCTGCATGATATCTGTGATAACACGAAGAGAGATTTCAGATTGCAGATTTGAACAGGAAGTCAAAACCAGGCGGACAAAAGTGCCCGCCCCACACGGGCAAGGCGCGCGTCTTGTCATTCCGAATACGCGCGAAGCGCGGGTGAGGAACCTACTTTGCCCGCGCCTGTATTGCTTTCTCCGTCTCCGTTGCCTGCTGTCGCACGTTGTTGGAAATGTCGGGCAGATCGCGTTCGTACGGACGAATGGCAGGGAGATCGTCGATCTGACCGACGAGATAGAGGGCGCGCAGGGCCTCCCAGACCTGCTCAGTTCCCGGGTCAACTACGGCTACCTCAGCGCCAGCAGCCACGTTTGCACCGGTCTGCGAGATGGTACGAATGCGCCCTGGAATCGGAGAGCGAATTTCAATTGCCTGGGATGCGCCGGCGGGCAACAGTTTCGCGAGCAGCCCATTCTGCCGAATTGGAGTGCCCGGACGGTCGGCATCGGCGATGTGGCCGCCGGATGGCGCAGTAATGCGCGCCGGCTGCAGCAGTGCCACGATCTGAGGCCGACCGCCGGCATCTCCGAAGCGCACCAGAGACAGCGCCGCGTTTCCGCGCACCATGGGCGAAGAATCGGCCAGCAGCGTCAGCAGTGTCTCGTGGAATCCCGCGCCGGCTGTGTCCTGCCCCATTACCCACGCGTCGGTGTTGCGAATTTCTTCCACCGGATCGCCAGCCAGACGCACCAGGTCGGGATACCACTGCTTGACTGAAGGATCGTTATGCGACATGCGATCGCTGACCTGTACCAGCGCCTGCTGAATGTGTCGTGGCTTCTTGTCGTCGTGCAGATATTCATTGAGTTGCTGATCGGAAAGATGCCGGCCGAACCAGGTATTCCACCAGAACAGAAATGGCATGAGCACGATCATCCAGCCGATGGCAAAGAACAGAATCTTCTGCGTTCGCGACATGCCAGCCTTGGGCTTAGCCTCGGGCGTGGTTTCGCGGACCGGCACTTCGGGGCTCGGAGCGGAAGTCTCGGAAAAAATCGGCATGGAATCCAACGGACGAATACAGAAAAGAACTATAGCAGAGGCCGGCTACTCCACATTGTTACCCCACACCTCTACTCCACATTTCTACTCCACATTTCTACTCCACATCGGCGTCGAGTACGCGCTCTTGCTCGAGATAATGCGACATAGCGTATTGTGCCAGAAGCGGCGTCTGAAGGCGGATTTCGGCGCCAATCCACTCGCCTTTGGCATGAGGAGCATCGGGCGCATGATTACAGCGGCCTCCGCTGCCGAACTGCGGTCCGAAGTCGGCGCTCTGAATCTGATCAAACTGCTTGATCTCGCGCCAGGCGGCGTCGCTGACCGAGCCGGATACGTCGATCTTTAACTTTAGTACGGACATGAGTGGCCAAAGAATTGTTGATTTTTGATTGTTGATTGCTGATTAAGAACCTCGACTTGAGAGTTGTCGTTTCAGGTTTTCAATCAACAATCAAAAATCAGCAATCAACAATTGCTCTAGCTGTGCGGAAACCACTGGTACAACATGAAATATACAATCACTCCGGTCACCGAAACGTACATCCACAGCGGCCAGGTCCAGCGCGCGATGGCGCGGTGCTGGGGATAGCGCGCCCGCAGTCCGCGGCTTAGCGTGATGATGACCATGGGAACAATCACGATTGCCAGGGTCACGTGGGGAATCAGGATCACGAGATAGATCTTGTGCCACAGCGGCGGGCCAAGGAAACGAATATCTCCGACGTGAAAGTGAAAATATAAGTAGCACGCCAGAAACAGCGCCGACGCTGCGACCGCGCCGATCATGCAGGCGCGGTGGGCGGCGATTTTTCCGCGCGCGATCAGGATTCGTCCCACGAGCAGCAGCGCGGCGCTGGCTCCATTCAAGCTCGCAATCAGGGCAGGGAAGTAGGCGTATTCGTCAGGAATCGAACTGCCGGTAAGCAAATTTCCGGTGATCAGCTTTCTGGCAATCGAATTTTCTGTAATCAAGTTCGCAACAATCAAATTTCCGAGAGTCAAGCGGCGAGCCTCATTTTGGGGAAGATGGGGTGCGGCGGTTCACCATCAGAAATGCCAGTCCAAACATGACCAGCGAAAACAGAACCAGGGTGGCCATTGCGGACGACAGGGGGAAAGTGGTCTGCGCACCGGGATATAACAGAGTGCGCAGGGCCTCGACGCCATAGGTGAGGGGATTCAGACGCATGATGACGCGAATCCAGCCCGAGGCGCCGCCGATAGGAAATAGCGCGCCTGACATCAACCACAATGGAATTAGAAACAGATTTACTATGCCGTGAAAAGCCTGAGAAGAATCCATAGGCCAGGCGATGGCGAAGCCCAGCGCGGTCAGAGAGAACGAAACCAGAAACACTACAATGCCAACCAGCAACACCTGCAGGAGTTCCAGGTGCACGCCCGCGAAGGGCGCGAAGATCAGAAAGACCATGCCTTGGGCCGCGGCCAGGGTGGTTCCGCCCAGCACCTTGCCCAGCACAATGGCCGAGCGCGGCACCGGCGCCACGAGTACCGACAACAGAAAACCTTCCTTGCGATCTTCAATCACCGACATCATGGCGAAGATGGAAGTGAACAGCACGATCATGATCAGTGCGCCGGGATAAAAGTAGTCCAGATAGTGTTGCTGGCCAGCTCCGCCGCCGGCTCGAAATGATGTGCCAAAGCCCGACCCAATCACTACCCAGAACAGGAGCGGCGACGCCACCACGCCGACCACCCGGGCGGGTTGCCGGTAGAAGCGCACGATCTCACGCCACCACAACGTGAATGAGGGCAGGATGACGCCCGCCGAAGCGGGACGAACCAGCGGGGCTGCCTGCGCTATGCCTTGAGTCGCCATCTTCTAGCTTGCCTTTGCCGCGGGAGTCTTGGCTGGGGCCGTTTCTTTCTTCTTGCCGATGAAGCCCTGGTCGCGCATCTCCCAGTAGGCATTCAGAAGAATGCAGCCGGAGAGCGCCAGCAGAATGAGGCTCATGAATAATCCGTCCACCGTAATCGATGGCGGCGACAAAGTAATCATGCCGCTGGCAAAAATCCAGGCCACGCCAGCCAGTGGTAACAATCCAATCACCAGAGAAAGCACCAAAAGAATCAGGCGCACGCTACCTCCTTTTTTTCCCGGCTTTTGTTTCGCCGGAATTTTCTTGTCGCTCTGAGTTCTGCTCGTCGGTTTGCGCTTCGCTCCAGAACTTATGTCCGGTGCGGCGTATGAACACATCTTCCAGCGCGGGCTTGCTCACCGAAATTGCCTGGATCTCGCCGGGAAACGCCTCCACGAGATCGGGGACGAAACGGTGGCCCTCGTCGCGCTCCATGCGAACCTGGCTGCCCATCACGGCGGCCTGAACGTTGAAGCGTGCGTGGATGTGGTCGGCGAGCAAAGAGGCGTCGATCGCGGCGTCGAGCATGATCACATCGCAACCGATCTCGCTCTTCAAATCGGCGGGAGTTCCCAGCGCCACCAGGTTGCCTTCACTCAGAATGGCCAGCCTGTCGCAGCGCTCCGCCTCTTCCATCAGGTGCGTTGTGACCAGCACGGAAACCTGCTCTTCGTCGCGCAACGCCTGCAGGTATTGCCATAGATCGCGGCGCGCCCCCGGATCGAGCCCGGTGGTTGGTTCATCCAACAACAGGACTCCAGGACGGTGCAACAATCCCTTGGCCAGTTCCACCCGGCGCTGCATTCCTCCTGAGAATGTCTCCACACGATCCCTGGCGCGATCGGCGAGTCCCACGCGGGAAAGAATTTCGCCGACTCGGTTTTTCAGCGCGGCGCCGCGCAGCCCGTAGAGATGTCCCTGATGCCAAAGGTTTTCATAGGCTGTGAGCTTCTGGTCGACGCTTTGGGCCTGAAATACAACACCAATCTGCCGACGCACGTGGGAGGGATCCTGCGCCGCATCGCGGCCCATAATCACGGCGCGACCGGCCGTCGGAATCATCAGCGTCGACAGGATCCGGAATAACGTGGTCTTTCCACTGCCATTCGGACCGAGCAGGCCGAACAATTCAGCGGGGCGCACGTCGAAGGAAACTCCGTTCAACGCCGTCCGGTCTTCATAGCGTTGAACCGGGTACCGATGCACCAGATTCTGAACGGAAATAACCGGCGCAGCTGGAAGGCGTTCCACCTCCGAGCCGGCCTCAGCGAGCGCAGCGACTTTGGCAATCAAAACGGATTCCCCGGGACTAGAATCAGTTTACGACATCCTGTCAGGATGGCGACATACGAGCGCAGTGGGAAGCAACACAGCGCACAACACGACAAGCCGCGAGGCATGCCGAATAGCAAGATGCGATTACAGGCACTCAAGCGGCCGACGCATCCCGCTGCGCCTGAGGCAGCCTCTCTGCGAGCGCCACGGGAACATGCCGCCAGACCTGGATTGCCAGAATTACCGTGGTCGCCAGTAACAACGCTCCGACCGCGACGTGCGCCACTGTCGCGACCACCATCGGAAGCTCGGGTTGTACCGCGTCTTTCCCCCAGGCTACCCGCGTGAGAAATGCGGTAAATCCGAGACACAACTGTCCGATCATCAGTGACAGCATCATGATGGCCGGGCGTCGAACCGCTTCGATTTTCGAGTAGAAGCTGAGGGCGCGAATCGCGGTCCAGGCAAGAACGAACGAGACTACCACGGCGTTCAGCACATGCGGCCACCAACTAAGGCCGTGGTGGCGGAACATCGCGCCCAACGTAAGCTGCACGTAGAGAACAAAAATCGACAGCAACGTAAGCGTGAATAAGCTGGGACGACGTTCGTCAAACTCCACGCGCGGCTGCTCCTCGATCCACGTGCGCCCGGTGAACAGCGCGATCGCCACCGCGATGCAAAAGAAGGTCTGGGCCAGCGCCGCGTGCGCGGAAGAAATCGCCGGAGGCAGGTAAAACAGCACCGTCAATCCGCCCAGCACGCCCTGGGCGATGACTGTTCCCAGCGCAGCCAAGGCTAGAACCCGCATCCAGCGCCGCTTCTCGACACGCCAGGTCCACACTGCCAGGACAATGGTCAGCAGGCCGGCCACCTGCGCGATCATGCGGTGCGTATGCTCAAACTTCACCCCACCGACGAGCCGGGGAATTTTGTACCAGGAACCAAACGATGTGGGCCAGTCCGGCACCGAGAGACCAGCATCGTTACTGGTGACCAGCGCGCCGGCAATAATGAGAAGAAAAACCCAGCAGGCAAGGAATACGGCCAGGCGATGATGCCCGTGATTGTAGGTTGTCGCGATGCTTTTCAGAGTGCCGCCCCTCGGGTCAGTGTTCATGAGGAAGAGTCACCGCCCGGGTATAGGGGACGGCGCTGAGACCGCAAGCAGAACAGGCCGCAGGTCGGGAAGCGGCCTGTTCCACTCGACTGGCTATCTTACCAAAATCAGCAGGCGCTATTCGCCTGCAGGCTTGAAGCTCTGATCAACGGTCTTGGTCTCTTTGGGAGCGACCGTGACTTTCTGATCCTGCTCGCCCAGTTTTTCCTGCACGAATGCGATGGTGTAATCGCCCGGCGGCAGACCCTTGATCTCGTACTTGCCGTCCTTGTCAGTCACCGCATAGAAAGGCGACTTCACCACGTTGATGTACATCTTCATCCACGGGTGCTGGTTGCACTTTACCGGCAGCATGATCTCTTCGCGCGCGAAGTTCTTTTCGATCGCCGGAGAAGATGGCGGCTGCGACTCGTTCCACTCCCGGTTGTCCTTCGGCGTGGGATGGATGTTGTGCGTGGTCGGGTCGGAATTCTTGATTTGCACGGTCTGCCCCGCCATCACTCCCAGCACGTGGGGGTGATACTTGCAGCCGCTCTGCTCCAGCACCACGGGAGTCGCGGGGACATCGAAGGTCCGGCTGCCCAAGCCGTCTTTAACGTAGACGAAAACGTTGGCGAGATCGCCGCCGTTCACGACGACATTTTCGGCCTCGTTCGTGCCCTTGCAGCCTGGATCCTGGCTCATGTCAATCTTCGCGGCCTTGGGTGCCGCGCCATCAAACTTTACCTTGCCACTGATCGTCGCCACGGTAGCAGGATCGATCGGAGTCGCTGCAGGAGCGGGTTGCGCTTGCTGGTCCGCCATTGTGTTGGTGGATTGCTCGGTATTCTCTTTCTTGCTGCACCCCGCCAGGATGACCAATCCTCCTAGCGCCAGGGTTGCAACTGCCATGGTTGCGTTTCGCGTTTTCTTATTCATGATGTCGCCCTCTCTTTAGATATTTATTGTTTCAGAAAACCTGACCAAGACTCTTTTCATTCCGAGCGGGCCGGAGCAGTTGCGACGGCACGTCAAAGAACCTGTCTTTTTATTACGGACGATCGCCGCTCTTGAGATCTACCGCGACCCTCCGCTTGCCGCGGGATGAGGCTCCACTTCCGCCTGCTTCCTGCGACCTGGTTGCCGCAACGCGGCCTGCGCATGCGGCATCGATGCCGCAACTCGCCGCTGCTCCTCCGGCGTCAACTGGAAGATGTAATCAGTCAGCAGCTTCCGATGATCGCCGTCGTAGCCATTGAATGTCGCCGGCGTTGGTCCGGCAAACACCCACTGATTATTCTGCTGCTTGAATAGCCCGGACGGCATTGAGGTGCCTGGACTCACCGCCTGCGGATCGGTGATCCAGCGTTCCACCCAGTCCGGTTTCAGCCGTTCCTTCGCCAGCAAGAAGTTCGGCGCAGTCGCGATCTTGTCGTGAGCAGGATCGCCGGTGGCATGGCACTTCAAGCAAGGCGCGGCGGTCGACGAGAATAGACTCCGCGCCATGTCGGATTCCTTGGCCGTGAGCGTCGGCACCTCTTCCGGAATATATGGCAGCGGCTGTTGCGACAACGCTTGGAAGAATCGCACCAGCTTTCGAAGCTCGTTATCCGAGAACGAGAAAGTGGGCATGCGAACCTTCAAGTAGGGCCGCACTCCGTTGCGATTCGTGTCGGTGGTGCTCAACGCCGGATTCGACAGGAACTTCCGCAGCCACTCCGGATCGACACGTGCGCCTTCAGTGAGAAGTTTCGGCGGCAATTGTTCCTGAATATCCTGATACTGCTTCATTCCCATCAGGATCGTTTGCTGGCCGGGAATAAACTGGTGGCATCCCATGCAGTTATATTTCTTTACCACCCACCAGCCTTCCTGGATGTCGTGGCGCGCATCGCCCGGCTTGTATTGATAACTCTGAGGCAGGGAAGTCTCTTCACTGCCCATCAGGAACGTGGTCAGGTCGAGCACCTGATCCTTGGTGAGGTGCAGGTTGGGCATGCGCGAAGCGTCCAGTTCGCCCTTGATCTTGCCCTTATCGTAAACGTTGGGCTCGGCCAGTTTGTGCTCGAAAAATCCTTTATGGTCATACCACGGTTCCGTCGCCGGACCGTCGGGCAGGCGCGCCAGATCTTCCTTGTCCGTGATGGGCTCGGCATCCTTGCCGCCACGCTCCGCCACAGTGGTGAAGAGTGCGAAGTCGAGGCGCTCGATCGGCTTGCTGCCTTCATAGGTCAGTTCGGTGCCGATGCGGCCCTCATCCTCGAAACCGGAAATTTCGTGACAACCGGCACAGCCGAAGTGGCTAATCCATTTTCGCCCTTCCGCTTTCAGAGCAGGATCGTCCATGAAAGCCGCGTCCGGATATGCTGACGGCTCCTGTTTTTTCTGCGACATCAGATAGGTCGCGATATCCTCCGCATCTTCGGGCGCCAGTCGCAGGCTGGGCATTACGGTCATGTTCTGAACTTGTAACTCATGTCCGTCATTCGGACATTTACTGTGATCGAGATCGAACTGGTAAGGCAGGCCTTTCTTGGCGTAGTCCTCTGGACCAATATCTTTCTTCTCGTACGGGCAGTAGGGACGGGTACGCTCGCGGGCATTGTGAATCCAGCGCACGAGGTAATCGTAATTCGCTTTTTCGCCGACGCGAGTCAGATTGGCGGCGAAAACGCCTCCCTGCATCTGATCGCCTTCGCCGATCGAATGGCAGGCCAGGCAGCCGCGAGTCTCGAATAATTCCTTTCCGTGCGCCGCGTTCCCGGCCTTATGTTTGGGCAGTTCGTCGGTGAGGGCCGATTGCCAGATGTAAGCCGAGATCGCCTGAATTTGATGATCGGTCAGCCGAAAGTTCGGCATCTTCGTCGTAGGCCGGAAGTCGCTGGGCTTCTTCAGCCACACCGGAATCCAGTTCTTGTTCAGCTTCAGCCGGATGTCTTTCAGGTTCGGTCCGACTTTTTTCTGATCCTGCATCAAGCTGTGCGATTGGAAATCGAGCTGTTGCAAACGCCCATCCAACCGGCTGTTCTCGACTCTCAAGTCGACCGCCTGCCCATTCAGCCGGTTGGCTTCGTCGTTCGACTGGGCCGCATCGGCCTGCTTCATGAGATAAGCAGTTTGCTTAAGGTTATTTGTTTTCTGGGTCTCAATTTGTTTGATTTGCTGCCCGATCGAGTTCAGGTCTTCGGGCTCTTTGTCATATCCCTCATAGCGATGACAGCCCATGCAACCGCGTTGACGATAGAGATCTTTTCCATTGTTGATGGTCTGCCACTGCACATCGCCGCTGGCCAACAGCATGTCGGCCGCATGACAATTCTGGCAACCGGCTTGCGCGTTTTCCTTAGGGAACAGCGGCCACAGCCAGTGTTCATAATTTCCGTGGGCCTTCTCCACGCTCGTGGTTGCGCGGCCGTTTCCCTGGTGGCAGGGCGAGCAGCCAAACTTGTCAGGATCATGAATCTGAAGGAGTTCCGGCTGGGTATGGCTGACGAACGCGTCGGCGTACTCGTCCGGTTTCTTCGCGCCTTTCGGAGTCATGGAAGCCAGCGTGATTTTCAGCGGCTCGCGCGCGCCCATGTGGCAGGACTCGCAGCGGTCCACAATATTGGCCTCAGCCACGTTTATCTGAACGATCGCCGGATCCCAGTCCGCAGTTTTCTTCTTCAATCCGTCAATCTGCTGCGGCGTCAGGTCGACCATGTGGTCGGAGATGTAGGCATCCATCTTTGCCTTGGCCGCAGTTACCGGCTTCAATACATCGCCAAGTTGCAGGCTCAGGCGCGTTCGTTCGTCGCGAATCTGGTTGTAAGTTTCCTCAAGTTGCTGAAAGTTATAATCTTTCTTCGTGCCGTCGGGGAATTCCACCGTCGCCGTCTTGCTTTTGTATTCAGCTAGTTCTTTCTGCTTACTGGCTTTTGCCGACGCGCTAGTGCTGGTCTCAATTTCATAACTCAGAGCATTGACGTAAGCGCGACGGTCAGTGAAGACGCTCTGCACGGCGAGCAACCGCGCGCTCACATCGTCGACCGCCTTGCGCGCCTGCGCCGCCTGGTCTTTGGAATCCTGATAAGTCTTGTCGTAGGCCTGATTGAGCGCGAGGTAATCTGGATTGGATTCGACAGCCTTCTCTGACGTGGCCGATTTCGAACGCGCAGTATTCAGGAAGGCGCTATAGCGGTCCTTCCATTCATCCTGGAAGGCCTTCCACGGGCGCTGTCCCCAGGCCTCGTCATACAAAGCCCAGAACAGCGTGCCAATCAGAATCACCGTCGCAATCAGGTAATGGATGGCGTACGATTTTCCGGTTATCGGATCCTGCTCGGGGATGGGTTTGTCAGCCACCAGTTCCTCCGACATCAGTCGTTTGTTTCAGTTGTCATTCCGACCCGTGAGCGACAGCGAGGGGCGGAGAAATCTCTACCCCGGCAGTGCATCCGGGGTAGGGATGCTTCGACTACGCATGAATCTCGCTTCGCGAAATTCGTGCTCCGCTCAGCATGACAAAACATCAACAACTAGACGTTGAACCACGGCGTAATCCACACGTACTTGATGTGCCACAGCAGCCGCAGCGCCATTTTTAAAGGCAACGCAATCATCGTCAGCCACAAAAAAGTCATGAGCGAAAACTGCAGCAGGCTCATGCGTTGAAAATCCTTGGGCATTTTCCGGCGGAAAAGTGAATACACCGCGCCCCCGCCGATCAGATAGAATCCGCCCACCACGACCGCGCCAAAGATCGCCTTGGCCACGTTCGAAGTCAGTCCGAACAAATCCGGCAAGTCACGGTTCACTTCATAGATCAGCCGGTTGTGGTCCCAGGTTTGCCCCGGCCAAAACCATTGCCAGCCGGGGCCGCGGATGAACGTGCCGATAATGATCATGGCCACCCACAGAATCACGAAGCCAAAAAGAAAAGTCCCAATCGAAAACCTGCGCTGTTTCCAGGTGTAATATCCGCTTCCCAGTGGATTGGTGTCGATGTAGGGAATCACCATCAGGCCGACGATGATCATGGTGGGCATCACCACGCCCGCGATCCAGGGATCGAAATAGACGAGCATCTCCTGCAACCCGAGGAAATACCACGGAGCCTTCGCGGGATTCATGGTCAGGTTCGGATTCGCCGGCTCTTCGAGCGGCGCATTCAGCGTGATCGACCAGACCATGAGAATGATGGTGACGATAATGGCGGCGAGGAATTCGATGCGCAGCAGAAATGGCCAGACGTGCACTTCTTTGGCCCAGCCCGGCTTAAACGGCCAGGTCTTGCGATGATGAGTCTTCGCCATCGCAGGATCGGCCTCGAGTTGTTCGATCAACTGATCGTTGGCCCGCGCCTGTTTGACCGCCAGATAGATATAGAAAGCGAGCAGCGGAATCAGGCCCACGATCGGCACGTTATCCGGCGCCGAACAAATCTCCCAAAGTTGTCGCCAGTCCATAGAGTCTCCGACAAACATGTGGCGACAGCCGCCCTCGGCTGTCGGGCCGGGCAAGGCCCGGCGGTTCGCTGCGGCCGTCGAGGTATGCTCGACCGGACAGCCGAGGGCGGCTGTCCCCACATAAACTCCAAAATCTACTCTCCCGCGGCTTTCGGTCCACGCCGCGGCTTGTCCGCTTCCGCCTCCAGCATCACCGGAGCTGGTCCCGAAATTCCGCCATCTTTTCTTACCCGCCAGAAATGCACAATCATCAGCACCGACGCCACAATCGGAATCCCGATGCAGTGCCAGATATACGATCGCAAGAGCGCGTTGGCATCGACGATCGATCCACCCAGCAATCCGAAGCGCACGTCGTTATAGGGTGTCATTCCCAGCATCGATCCGAATGGGCCTTCATGCCCGAGGAGCGGCGTCGCACGCGCCATGTTCGTTCCCACAGTTACGGCCCAGAATCCCAGCTGATCGTCAGGCAGCAAATATCCGGTGAACGAGAGGAGTAACGTAAACACCAGCAGCAGCACGCCAATGTTCCAGTTAAATTCGCGCGGCTTTTTGTAAGAGCCGGTCAGGAATACGCGGAACATGTGCAGCCATACGCCGATCACCATCAAGTGAGCTGCCCAGCGATGCATGTTGCGCAGGATTTTTCCGAAGGGAACGTCGTGCTCCAGATAAAGCACATCACGAAATGCCTGCACCTTGCTGGGGTGGTAATAGAACATCAGCAACACGCCGGTGTAAGTCAGGATGATGAACAGGTAAAACGTGATCCCGCCCATGCCCCAGGTATAGCTGTAGCGCACCGCATCGCGATTGATTTTTGCTGGATGCAGATGCAGGAACACGTTGGAAAGCACGCCCAGCGCCCGGTTTCGCGGC
>Ga0302324_100015072_pt1 | contig 15528 bp, 10 predicted proteins | sample Palsa_T0_1_FD_201949 | JGI IMG/M metagenome (GOLD analysis project Ga0302324, IMG submission 201949) | Peat permafrost microbial communities from Stordalen Mire near Abisko, Sweden - Palsa_T0_1 | ecosystem: Environmental > Terrestrial > Soil > Palsa > Peat permafrost | place: Sweden: Abisko...
ATACCACGCGCGACGCCGCGAGGGCCTCGAGCCTGGATACTGCGAACCGCACTTGCGCGCCGGGGTCATCAAGATTGCTGCCGACCCCGATATAGACGGGCTGCCAAATGCTCACCGTCCGGCCTCATACGGGACCGGCGCTGCGCGGACGCCGCCGCCTGCGCGCGCCGTGGCGCGCGCCCGGCGGACGCGGCGCGGCTTCGCCTCCGAGTGCGTCCAGCATGGGCTCCCGTTCCGCCGGTGCGACTTCCTGCAGGCGCTTCCACCAGTCCGCGCGCTCCGGCGGGGCAAGACCTGCCTGGGCGCGCAGCAGCAGCAGGTCATAGGCGGCGCGGAAGCGCGGATGCTCGAGGACGCGCAGCGCGCGCCGGCCACGCGGGTGCTCGAGCCGCGGCTGCAGTGCAAACATTTCTCGCAGGCCGAGCGAGAAGCGCCGCGGGATCAACACGTGCTTCTGCGCATCCCGGACCGCGCGATCACAGGCGTCGAGAATTGTCGCGGTGTCGTGCCAGCGCTCCGGGGGCGCAGCTTCGATCAAGCGGGCGATCGGCCCGTACAGGAGGAGCGCAAAGAGAAAACTTGGCGTGACGGCTTTGCCATCGCTCACACGCCTGTCGGTGTTTGCAAGACCGCGCACGAGCAGTGCCTCAGCGGATGCACCGCGATCCGACTCCAGATAGGCATCGACGGTCGGCAGCAGTGCCGCCAGGAGCCCGCGGCGCCGCAACACCTCAAGACTGCGCACGCCGCAGCCATTCAGAAACAACTTCAATGTTTCATCAAATAGACGCGCTGGCGGCACGTCCGCGAGCCGGCCGCGCAGCCTCGCCAGCGGCTCCGCGGTTGCAGGGTCGAGGTCGAAGCCGAGCTTGGCCTCGAATCGCGCCGCACGCAGCATGCGCACGGGATCCTCGCGATAGCGCGTGTCCGGGTCGCCGATGAGCCTTAGGCGCCGCGCCGCAATGTCTTCCGCGCCGCCGACGTAATCCCAAAGCGAGAAATCCGCGATGTTGTAGTAGAGCGCGTTTGCGGTGAAGTCCCGCCGCCAAACGTCCTCATCGACCGTGCCGTAGACATTGTCGTAGATGATGCGGCCGGTCTTGTCAAAGAGGCGCTCGGTGTCGGCATCGGCGAAGACTGCGGCATCCGCAGGCTCGGCAAGCTCGGCATCTTCTCGTTCAATCTGCGATTCCTCATCCTCCTCCGCATCCGGGTCCGCGTCGGGCAGCGGGTCCTGCCCCGGCGACGGTGCGGTCGCAGCGCGGAAGGTTGCAACCTCAATGATGTCGCGCCCGAAATACACGTGCGCCAATCGAAACCGCCGCCCGATGAGCCGGCAGTTGCGAAATAATTTTCGAACCTCCTCCGGCAACGCATCCGTCGCAACGTCGAAGTCCTTGGGCTCGATGCCCAGCAGTAAATCACGCACGCAGCCGCCCACCAGAAAAGCCTGGAAGCCTCCTTCGCGCAAGCGATACAAAACACGCAGGGCGTTCGGCGAAATACCCGAACGGGAGATCGTGTGATCGGATCGCGGAATGATCCGGGCAGTCGTGGCGGGCGCCTGAAGCGGCGCGGCAGGTGAGTTCAAATTTAGTTCTTTCGGCTTGAGCAATTGGCGCAGGCCCCTATAATACCGCGCTCTTCTGCCTTACCCTCGGCAAACGCTCCCATCGTCTAGAGGCCCAGGACATAGCCCTCTCAAGGCTAGTACGCGGGTTCGAATCCCGCTGGGAGCGCCATAAAATTCAATTAGTTACGGGCGCATCAATCGTACTTACGAAAACTATGCGAACACATCTGGCGACGTTCTGAAAGGCATACGAGCGCGCGCGGCCAGGCCGGACCTTACGCGATAGGTCCGGAGTGATCGGACTGCCTTAGAGGCAAGCTCGGGAATCTAATTGCGACTGCTCCCAGGGTCGGCGGCAGTCGCACGGGCAAGGAAGTACCATGGTGGCAACGACAAGCAACGAAACGGCGACTAGAAAATTGCAGGCCTGCGCATACAGATCGCCGGCTCGCGGCGTCATGTTCCGCAGCAATCATTGCGCTCTTCTACAGCAGACGATATACGCCGCAACAGCTGTTGCGGTTCTGCTATTACGTCCTGCCGCTTTTGGCGCTGAAGCTGGCAAACCAAAACCAGAAGAGGCGCTGCCCTCGATCGCCAACAAGACGGCTGCGATGCGACACATGCCCGGCCTGCTGCCGATCCACTGGGACGATAAGAGCGGCCACCTGCATCTGGAGCTTCCGCTTTTAAATGTGGACCTCCTTTATGTCGAATCGTTGCCCTATGGGATGGGCTCAGCTGATCTGGGCTTGGACCGAGGCGAGGTATTCGGCTCGCAAATTGTGCGGTTCGAACGAATTGGGCCCAAGGTGCTGCTGATTCAGCCCAATGAGGCGTTCCGTGCGTCCTCGGCTGACACGTCTGAGCGCTTGGCTGTATTGCAGTCGTTCCCGGAATCCGTATTGGCGGCCTTTGATGTTGAGGCAGAGAATGCGAGCGAAGCACAAGGCAGTCGCGCCGTGCTCGTCGATGCCACGGATTTCTTTCTGCGTGATGCGCATAACGTCGCCGAAGCTCTCGCGGAGAAACAGCAGGGTCCGTATAAGCTCGATTCGAAGCGCTCGGCTATTGCACTGGACGGCACGCGCGCCTTCCCGAAGAACACCGAAGTCGAGGCCATACTGACATTCGCCACCGACGCCATTTCCAAGAGCCCACTCGTCAGCGACGTTACGCCCGACGCGCACGCGCTGACACTTCGCGAGCACCAATCCTTTCTCGAGCTTCCCGGACCCGGATTTGTCCCCCGCCGGTTCGACCCGCGCGCTGGATACGTCTTTCCAATTACCTACCGCGACTATTCCGCACCACTCGGGGCGCCACTCGAGCAGCTATTTATATTGCGTCACCGGCTCATCAAGCAGGATCCGGCCTGCACGAATGCCTGCGTTGCCGAGCAGCCGATTCGTTACTACGTCGACCGCGGTACGCCTGAGCCGATCCGGTCAGCGATCGTGGAGGGTGCTCGCTGGTGGGATCAGGCCTTCCAGGCCGCGGGTTGGGCGCCTGGCACCTTCCTGGTGGATCTATTACCCGAAGGCGCTGATCCCATGGACGTTCGTTACAACGTCATTCACTGGGTACATCGCTATACCCGAGGCTGGTCGTCCGGATATTCCGTAACGGATCCGCGAACCGGCGAGATCATCAAGGGCAATGTTACATTTGGTTCGCTGCGCGGCCGGCAGGACTACATGATCGCAGAGGCGCTGCTGTCGCCCTATGTCACTGACGGTGATGGTTCTGCGGCCAACGATCCGATGCTGCAAATGGCACTGGCGCGCCTGCGTCAATTGGCCGCGCACGAGACGGGGCACACCCTGGGCCTCGCGCACAATTTTGCGGCAAGTGCCGTTGCGCACGGGCCCGAGCAGTCGGTTTCGGTGATGGATTATCCGCACCCTTGGATCACGCTCGATCAGAATGGCACGCCTGATATTTCTCGGGCCTACGCCAGTGGCATCGGGCGGTGGGACAAGGTTGCCATCGATTACGGCTACCGACAGTTTCCGGCAACCACCGATGAATCGGCGGAACTGGATAGGATTCTGAGGGAGTCGATTAAGGCGGGTCTTGTGTTCATCACGGATGCAGACGCCAGACCGATCGGCAGCGCGCACCCGCATGCGCATTTGTGGGACAACGGCGCAGATTCAGCAGCGGAACTCGAGCGCATCATGAGCATCCGGTCCGCGGCATTGACGCGCTTCGGTGAGCACGCGATTCGGGTTGGCGCACCTCTGGGCCAAATGCAGGACACGCTCGTACCGCTCTACCTGCTGCATCGCTACCAGACGGAAGCAGCAGTGAAGGAAATTGGCGGCCTGGATTACCGTTACCAGCTGCGTGGCGATGGCCAGATGGGCCCGACGATTGTCAGCTCCTCGGAGCAGAGAAAGGCGCTCAAGGCCGTGTTAAAAACTCTGTCGCCCGACTTCCTCACTCTTCCGGAACGGCTCTTGAAGCTTTTCCCTCCGCGACCGCCTGGCTTTGCGCGGACGCGCGAATCCTTGCCTGCCAGCACCGGACTTACGTTTGACCCAGTTGCCGCGGCTGAATGTGCTGCGGATCTCACGCTCACCGACCTGTTCAACGCTCAACGGGCGGCGCGGCTGGTGGAATATCATGCCCGCGATTCCCGCAACCCATCCCTGCTTGCAGACGTCATCGATGGCGCCTTGGCGACAACGCGCGAGCTTCCTCGCAACCCCAACCCACCTGCTGACTCATTGGTCCGGATAGTTCAGCATGCGGTATACGTGCGAACGGTTGAAGCCGTATTAACGCTCGCTGCCGACCCGCGTGCTTCCGCAGAGGTGCACGCCATTACCTACGCAAAGTTGAAGGCAATTAGGCAGGCGCCTAATCCAGGATCGCAGATCGAGGACTATGTCGATCACCGCATCGACCAATTCCTGAAGGACCCGGCGAAGTTCATTCCCGCGGCGCCTGTGCAGGCGCCGCCCGGCATGCCCATTGGCGACGGCGAGGATTGATCTGCCGGCTTGTTGTAAGCCAGTTTTTTCGCCGGCCGCTTGCCGCTCCAACCGCACTAACCCGTACGCTTCGGTCGAGTCGAGCGCTCGGGCGCGACCGGCTGATCCTCCGCTATCTCGTCCTCTTCTATCTCATCCTCCAACATCGCTATCGCCGGCATCACGGACGTGGGTGAATCATCTTCGGACTCCTTTATCATCCGCGCAACGACTGTCTCGCCCGTGCCGCTCTCGGGCGCTTGCAGAAGCCCTGCAAAGGGCTGGTCGCGCAGCAATTGCAGGGCAATATCCGCCACGACCGGCTTGCTGAAATAGTAGCCCTGACCGAAATTGCAGCCCATCTGCCGCAAAGCCTGAGCGGCGGCTTCAGTCTCGATAATTTCCGCGATGGCTGTGAGACCGAGGCTCGGCACCATCTGCAGTATCGCCGTCACCATCCCACTGCTGGCGTGATCCGAGCCCGAGCGGCTCACAAACGGGCGGTCGATCTTGATGTAGTCGAGGGGGAAGAGCTGCAGGTAGTTGAGAGAGGAATAACCGGTGCCGAAGTCATCCAGAATCAGCTGAATTCCCATGCTGTGCAGGCGTTCGAGAACATCGCGCGCGACACCGACATTGCTGATGAGCGCCGCCTCGGTAACCTCGAATTTCAAAGCGCCAGCCGCAACCCCCGTATCGTGCAGCACGTTTTCCAGGTACTCGCTCAATCCCTGATCTCGCAGCACCGCCGCGGAGAGATTGATGCTGAGATAAAACTCCTGACCGCGCGGCAGACGCTGCCGCCATAAGGCGGCGAGTTTGCAGGCCTGCAGAATGATACGTCGGGTGATGGACACCATGAGTCCGGCCTCTTCCGCGATGGCCAGGAAGCGATCCGGCGTCAGCATCCCTTCAACCGGGTGTCGCCAGCGCAACAACACCTCGGCACCCACCATGTGGTAATTACGCAGATCAACGATGGGCTGAAATACGAGCCGCAGTTCATTGTTGGCGAGCGCCACATGCAGATCGGCCTCAAGGCTCACCAAGCTTGCCGCGTGCCCGCCCATCGCCGGAGCGTACGCAAGAGTTCGGGTCGTCTCATCCTTCTTGGCGGCGGACAGAGCGATATCTGCCTCGCGGATCACATCCTCCGCGCGCTGCGCGGAGTCTACGCCGGTGAGGCCCATACTGGCGGTGACGCTCAGGCGATGCTTGCGCAGCTCGAAAGGCGCCTGCAGCGCCTCCTGCATGACGCCGGCGAGGGAAGCTGCGGATTCGGGGGATGGAACATCGAGCAGCAACACCGCGAACTGATCCCCGCCCCAGCGAGCGAGCACGCATTCAATCGCGGCCGTCGAGTTGGCGAAGCGTCGCGCCACTTGCATCATGAGCTCATCGCCGGCGGTGTGTCCCAGGGTGTCATTGATGAGCCTGAAGCGCGTGATGTCGACGAGAATGACCGCGATGCGAGGCCGCTGCCGGGTGCGCACCTCGCGCAGTGCCCGATCGAGCTGATTCATGAAATAGCGTCGATTGGGCAGGCCGGTGAAGCCGTCGTGATAGCGCGCGTGATCAAAGCTCTTCTGCAGATCCTGGCGCTGTGCGATCTCGGCGCTCAAGCGCGCGCTCAATGCATGCTGGCGCTGCCGCGATTCGGCGAGGCGCTCCCGCAGGCGCCGCAGACTGTGCGTGAGATCGTGCGTGCCAAAGGCCAGCACCCACGCGAGGATGGCGAGGACACCGATTTCTGTCGCAAGCTCGCTCGTCGGGTACCAACCCTCACGCGGACGGATCGCGACTTGCAGATCACTGCCGGGGATGGCGGGCACGAAGCCCGCGGGCGAACGAATGCTGCGCGCGACGGCTGCATCGAGCGGCGCCGTCCCCGAACTTGCAAATATGCGCGAGCTGCCGCTCTTCGACTCAAGCTGTCTGACCTCGAAGTCATAACCGGCATCTACAATCCGGCCAAGGCGCATGGCCGCGAGCAACTGATCCAAGTCGGCGTATACCACCGACCAGCCGCGCGCGCGGCCGTCACGCTCCGTGTGCGTCGGCATGATCGGCACGCGGGCCGCGACGATCCACTGGCTGCCTTCGCGCATGGGTCCGAGCAAGCTTGGCTTGAGAGCGCCGGCCTGCGCGGGCGCGGATGCCCATTCGCTGACGATGCTGTTGGCAATTGCCGCGGGAGTGCTTTTCGAAGGCAGCGCCGTAGCGTCAGCGCTCATCCAAAATCCGTTGCGTAGCGGGGGCAGAGCTGCGAGGGATTCATCGCCCGCCATCGCACGGTCGGCTTGACGGCTGGCATCATCCGCCACCGTCTGCAGTTGCCGTTCGATACCGCCTGCGACCTGCGTCGCCTCGACCCGGGCTGCCGCCTGGGCGCGCTCGGCATGCTGCTGCATGCTCAATGCGATTAACCGCGAGCCGGTGATGAGCACCACGGCCACGACGAAAGTGGCAGGCAGCCATCCCAGAGTTCGCTTGAAAAGCGCGACTTTCACTTGGGCCGCCCGCCTGCGTTCAAATCGAATATGTAATTCACCGTCAGCGTGGTCCTGCGAGTTCCGGACAGATCCAGGTAATCCACGACCACCGTCAGTTCCGAGCGCGCAAGCTGCTTTGAGGCACCGAGAAACGCCTCTTTGAGTCTTCCGGAATTAGGCTCTATGAGTCCGGTTTGCAGATTGAACACCGCCGGAGCGCCCTGGCCATACGCAGCGCCCACGAGCCAGTTCAACGGCTTGCCATAGCCATCGATGCGAATTGATCCCAAATTGGTACCGAGGTTACCGCTCACCGAGTGCTGAAAGGCGACCGCGGTCTGCAGTCGCGGGCCCCATATCATGGTCGCGCCGATCTTCGGCAGATTGCCGCGGCTCGTGTCGATATCAATCTGCCGGTCTTCGAGGAGCAGCGAGAAATGCGCTCCGAACGTGCGGATGAGGCCCACCGCCTCGTTTGCATAGTCGAAGCTGTGCGACCCGATGTCGCCGGCGCCCTCGTGGATCTCGCCGTAGAGACTAAGTCTGGCGCCCGCCGGGCCGCTCGTAGTCGCAGCGTTCAATGACCCGAAGGTCCAGTGCGCATCCGCGAGGGTGTCGTATTCGACCGCCGCGCCCACAAGGTTGTCGGCACTGAAGTTGTGTAGCCAACCCGCGCTGCCGCCCCCGCCGCCGCTCGCTCCCGACAGTGTCGCCCCGGAGGCGCTGAACAACAACCGGTCATCGCTGCCCGTGTCATCGGCATGGGCGGCAGCGGCGCAGATCAGGGCCGCCGCAGAGATCCATACTTGCGCGCGAGGTGACTTCATCTCTTCAGTATCAAAGTCGTATCGGCGAGAGACGTTGCGGTCGCGACCTGGTTTGCGGCTTCCGCTTTTCCCACGGGCAGAAATGCCACGACGTACATGCGTTCCTCTTCGGCAGGAATCGCGACGGCAGAACTGGTGAGCTGATAAACCCACGGCGCGATCTCGATGTGCCGCTTGCGACGGCCGGCGACGCCCGGATCCCACCACTGCCCTCCTGCGGCATCTGGCGGCAAGAGGCCCGCGGCATGCATGCCGATGCCCATGCCGGCAAACAGCCAGGACGCCGGTTTATTGAACGCACACACGCGTCCGCGCGCGTCGATGACGATCGCCGCGTGTTCGGCCGAATCGAGTGCGGCCCGGACGCAGAACGCTTCGGTCGTATCCTCGACCAACACGAGCGCGAATCGGTGACCGAGCTGGGCGACGTGCCGCACGCGCACCTGTGCTACGCGAAACTCGTTCGCAACGCGCATGACGGCCTGCTCGGCGACACCGTCGTCGCCGCGGATGAGCTCCTGCACCACGTCCGCATACGAGAATCGCAGGGCATCAAACAGACTGCGCCCGCCGATGGGCTCATCGTCGTCGCAGAATGTGCGCGTCGCAAGCGTGCTGGCACATACCACTTGCAGCGTGTCGACATCAACCAGAAAGGCCGGCACCGGCAGCTGCTCGATGAGTCCCGTCCACAGCTCCTGGCCGCCCTCGGCCTCTGCACGGGCCAGGCTCACTAGCGCATAGAGGCGTTCGAATATGGTTCCGAGATACTCCGCCGCCACAGCGCATGCCACGAGCACGATGGCAAACACTTCCAGGACCACGACGAAATAGCTCGCCGGAGCATAAAATCCGGAAAAAGGCGCGGCGGCAGCGGCCGCCTGGTCGCCGAATAAATTCGCGAGCCATGGCCCCGCCCCGCTCATGCCGTTCGCGAACCAGCGCAGCTCCGGAACCTGTCCGAGAGCGACGACGCTCACGACCACAATCGCAAGCAGCGCCGTGAAATAGGGCTGCCAGTCGGAAACGAAGATCGCACCTATGACGGGCAAGGCAAATACGCACAGGAACATCGGATTCTGTACGCCGCCGGTGTGCTGCCAGATGTAGCCCACACCGACGACTCCGGCGAGATGCAGGGCGGCGAGCCCGCGGCTTCGCCAGCGCGTGTGCGCGCGCGTCTTCCCGCCAATGGATGTAAATGCGACGTGAATGGCGCCCAGTGCGAGCAGCCCCCAGGTCGTGGCCCCCAACTGGACCTCGAAGCCGCTCAGAAACCACGGCACGGCCGTTGCGACCAGGATGGCCACGATCGTCAGGAGCCAGACGTCATCCAGCAGATGCACGCGCGGGTCGGCCCACGTGGGACGCGGCAGCATCTGGGTTCGTTCGCTTGGGGCCATCGCGGTATTACTGCCCAGGGTGCGAAGCGCCGCTGGCCGACGCTGCGGATGAGGCTGCCGAATTTGCAGCAGTTGGAGTCCATCCGCCCTTGTCAAAGGTGTTGTTGTCGAGGAATGGTTGCGCCTCCACTTTTTGGCCGCCCGGGGGGGAAAAACCGTCGACATGCAGCGCCAGCGCATGCGGACGCAGCACCTGATTTCTACGCAGGATCGGCGAATCGCCGATGACGTCGATGCCGTTGAATTTTGTCTCGATGATCGTGTTCTCGACCGCAGTGCTCGGACTCTTGGCATCGCCGAGCACGAAGGCGAGCCCGTAGCCCGTGTTGTGGACGCGGTTGCCGCGCACCAATGTGTTCGCCGAACCGCGCACCATCACACCGTAGGCCGCCAGCCCATCGATCTCATTGTTGTCGATGATTGCGCTGCGCACGTTCTCCGCGACGATTCCCATCCCGGCACCGCCGCTGATGCGGTTGCCGCGGATCACCGCACCCGCCCCCACCAAGTGAACAGCAGCCTCCTGGGAATTGAAGAAGTCGTTGCGCTCCACGAGAATCGGAATATTCCCAGCGACGATGCTCGTGTGTTCGTCGCTAAAACGGTTGTCGTGCACACTGATGGGATCGCCGCGTACATCCGATCCGCTGCGCACCGCCCATAGCGCGGCCTCCTTGTCGTTCGCGAACTCGTTTTTATCCACCACCGTGTTGTGGCCCGCGGCGCCAAAGCGCACCGCGATCTTATTCTTCATGAAGTGGTTGCCCTCGAGGAGCGTGTCGCTGGCGTTCTCCGCGGCCTCGACGCCGACGTCGCAGCCGTCGATCGTCGTGGCCCGCAGATGAAACCGCGCCGCGCGCAGTAAGATGGCCGCGCCGGGACAATTGCTGATGTGCAGGCCCTCGATTGACGTGTTGGGGCCGGCAATGTCAAATACCGCCCCGCTCGCGAGGGCGTGGGCGTCGACCTGCGCACCGGGCGGGCGCGCGACGATATTAACGCCGTGCGGGTTCACAAGCGGCGGCAGGGCCGTCTGGACCGTGATCCGCGGCACCGTGACGATGATAGTTGCGCTGCCCTTGGCTGCGGCGACGATGAACAGCGCCTCGCGCAGCGTGCCGGGGCCGCGGTCACCGCCGTTGGTGACATTTACCAGCGTATTGCCTGCGCTCTGGTCGGCAGCTGGACTTTGCTTTTCGTACCACCGGCCGACTGCCACGACAGCGCTGAGCAGCACCAAAACGCCGATCGCGACAGAGGAGCGACGGCTAACGCGCACGTTCATCCTCTCCACACGAGCGCTCCAAAAGAAAAACGGCATGCCAGGATCGCCCGACGGCGCGCCGGCCGAAGAGCGCATCGATGGGCAGCGACAGGGCTGTCGCGAGCGCGAGGGCGCCAATGGCTAGAGGGCGCGGCAGCCGCGGCAGATGCGGCAGCAGCAGAGTCCTGAAAGGTGCTGCGTCCACGCCGGTGATCCCGCGCACCCGCAGTCCACACTCGGCAAAGAGCCGCAGGTATACCTCGCGCCGACGAGCTTCGAATACTGTTGAATCGCATTGACCCGCGCAGGAGGTCGGTGCAGCTTCAAGCAAGACGATCCGCCCCGCCGGGGCGACGTGGCGAGCGATGCGCTCCACGGCCGCACGCAGCGCATGCGGGTCAAGAATGTGCTGCAAAACGGTCACCCCCAGCACCAAATCGAACGGCGCGCCCGCATCAAGCGCCGCCGAATCCTGCACCAGGAAGCGACAGCGCTCAGCAAGGCCGGCGGCCGCCGTCCTGCGTCTGGCTTCGCCGATCATTGTGGGACTTAAGTCAACGCCCGTGACCTCGGCACCACGCGCAGCGAGCAGCCGGCTCCAGCGCCCGATGCCGCAGCCCACATCCAGAACCCGCATGCCAGCGTCGACCTTGAGCCACGGGGCAAGCGCCAAACGCTGCGTCAAATGGATGGCGCGATTGTAGAAACCAGGCATGCCGTAGGCGCACACCGCCGCAAGCCCATCACCTTCGGTTGCGAAACGGCGCGCGCGATCCTCCCAGTACGCGCTCGGGTGATAGAACTCCGGAGCCGGGACTCCGCGAGCTGTCATGCGATGCTGCTCTCGTCAGTGTGCGGTTCATCATCCGGGTCGGCACCGCGGGGGCGCGGCTCGTAATGGTCATGATAGAGGCGGCGACCCCACAGCTTGAGCGCAATGAAATTGCCGAAGCCGACCGACATCGGTGCAATGTGGGCAATCGCATAGAACAAATAGATGGGCACAATCGGCGCAATATAGGCGCGCTCCGCCTTCGGCACACGGGTGAACAATGCAATGACGCCGAGCGCGAGGTAGCTGCCGATCGCCGCCGTGAAATACACCGGGTTCGTCAAGATGCCGGCGGACACCCAATTGTCGAGCAGGAGGCGATCAAGACCGCGCGCGAAGCTCGCCACGAGCAGCACGGCGCTCAGCATTTTGACCAGGTGCAGACCCAGCGAGAGCACGCCGATGTAGACAATGAAGTGATACAGCGCGAACGGTGTGCGCCGACTGATGCGCCAAATCAGTCCAAAGCGCTCGGTGTACACCTTGAGCAGGCCATGGTACCAGCCAACGCGCTGCGAGAACCATCTGCGCACGGACCCGGGCCCTTCGGTACTGACGACCATGCGACCGTCGTAATAGATGCGCTCGCCGTGACCGAGAAGAATCGTCGCGTTCTCGAAGTCCTCCGCATAAACCGACAGTGAGTGCTCCTGCAGCGCGAGCAAGAGCGCATCGCGCCGGTACAGCGAAACGCCTGAGGTAATGCCGAAGTCAGACAGACTCGCGCGCCCGACCCGAAATGCGAGCGCGTACTCGAGCGCCTGGAAGCGCGCGAGGTATCCATCCGGCTCGATCATGATGCGCGGACACGCGGCAGCCGCACCGGAGAGCTGAAAATCGCTGATGAAGCGCTCTAGATCAATGCTGCTACCGGCGCCCTTACCGCGGATGCGTATGTCCGGATCAATCACCATGACGGTCGAGATCGCATCGGGCAGCGTCTCGAGGAGGCTGCGCAATGCGGCAGGCTTGCGCCGGTTGACGGGCTCCTCCAGGCAACGCCAGCCCGCGCGCCGCAGCCGCATGACGGTATTGTCCGTTGATCCGTCACTCACGAGCCACACCCTGTCGCGATAGGGTGCGAAGGCCTCGATGAACGCCTCGACATCATCTTCGAGGTTGAACACCGAGGCAATGATGGCGTACGGCGATGTCGGCACGACGCGCCGCGCTCCCTGCGGGAACGCAGCCGCGATATTGATCGACAGGTCGCGCGTGTCATCGCCCTCGCGCGCGGTCGCCGTATGGCGCCGGTGCATATACAGCCGCAGCACAAAATCAAGCGCATCGGTATAGACGATGAGATTGGCAAGGCCGAAGATCAGGATCGAGAAGCTTGCGATCTCAAAGTTGGCGACGGACATGCCGATCCATGCGACCAGCAACGCGCATACTCCGAGCGGAGCAAGCACGGTCCAGGCGACCCGCTGAATGGTCACGCGTTTGCGACGGCTCGCCGAGCCGACGCCCTCCGTGTCTGCGGCAGCCGTGCGTGCAGCTCAGCCAGCACCTCATTGTTGTCTGCAATACGGATGCCGTGTTCGGCCATGACAGGCAACGAGCACAGGATCCAGATGAGCGAGCGCACCCGTGAAGGCAGGTGCGCACCGCGCCCTTCGAGACTCGTGAGCATCGCCTCGAAGTCGCGCTCGATCCGCAGAATCACCGCACTCACCGTGGGGTCGATCGGCAGGATCTTGCAAGGCTGATCCCACTCCACGTTGGTGCCGGCAACCCGGCGCCGTGCAGACACCGTGTAGGGCAGAAGTGTCCGATCGCGCGCCAAAGCAGCTCCGGAGAACGGAATCACATAGGGATACATGCCGATCTCACAACCGCGCCGCAGCCAGCGGTAGGCTTCACGCAGAGTTTCGGCAACATCCTCAAGACGCGCGCGCGGCGAGCTCAGAATGAGATCGAGAAATGGCGTAATACCCGCCTCGAGCGCCGCCGTGAGCATGGGCTCGATGTGACGGTGAATCTGCGCCTTATTGAACTCCCCGAGCACATGCCGGGAGAAGCTCTCGATGCCGAAACCGAGCACGCGAAAACCCGCGCGGCGCATCGCCTGCAGGCGCGCGACCGACATCGCATCGATGCGGTTAGTGCTGATGAACTGCACAGCCTGCGGTATGACGCCCTGGTTCTTTGCCATGACGATGGCCTCGCACAGCGCCAGGATGCGGTGATCCTGGGTGAAGGCGAAGATGTCGTCCTGGAAGATGATGGTGCGCACCCGCGGGTGCGCGGCGACGATGCGCTCGATCATGCTCAGACATTCGTCGGCCGCGAGCCGCGCAATCGCAGCCACGTTGCCCTGTGCTTGATGCAGAAAGTTCGTGGCTGAGCAGAAAGTGCAGCCCATCGGGCAATAGTTAAGCGTGATGAGCCGCACGGAGCGGATCTCGGCAAGATGCGCCTCGCGTGCCGCCTTGCTCGGCAACGCGCCGATCTGGTAGGCACTCTCCAGCCGATCCCAATACGCCGCGTACGGCATTTTCTCGTAGGGAGTGCTGAATATCGCATCACGCAGTTCCGTCCGATCGAGCGCTTGCTGCGGAATGCTGAGCGCCTGGCCGTCGCTGCCGCGCTCAGCGGTTCCGCTGACGCCGCGCGCGGGCGCACCGCAGCGCAAGCGCGCTGCGAGCTCCACGAGCGGGCGTTCGCCCTCACCCAGCACCACCAGATCGAAGGGCCCGAGTTCGAACATGAGCTCGGGCCGAAAGGTCGCCTCCATGCCGCCCGCCACCAGCAGCGCGCTCGGAGCCATGCGCCGCGCGAGATGCGCAAGTTCCAGGTCGAATCTCAGGGTCATCCCGGTGGTTGACACGCCAATGACATCCCACGTGTCATGCAGCAGTTCTCGCTCCAATGCGCGCTGCGGCGGCCCAATGCAGCAATTGGGATCAAACACCTTCGCGCGCACGCCGGCAGCCTCGAGCACTCCGACCAAGCGCCATACGCCAAGCGGCGGCGCCAGGAAGGTGTACTCGCCGCAATGCGGGTCGTACGGTCCGATCAGCAGAATCGCCGGCGAGCGGGCATATTGGCTAGTCATATTCTGTTAACGAGCTGTTGGTGCGTGCAGTGCAGGCGCGTTGCATTTTCCGAAGCTCGGTCCAAGTCCAAGCATGCGGAGAAAACGTGCCCGTCGAGGCTCAATTCCGTAAACGCAAAGCGCCGCCGCGGGCCGCGCGCGCAATCATCGCGTGCCCGCGGCGCGCTTCACCGCGAAAAATCCCAATTCACAGCGCGGCGCGAATCGTCCCCGCGATCCGCAATGCGCTGGCAATGCCAGTTAAATGCTGTCAGTAAATGTCTGAATTAAGTTAAACGCGCTTTTTGTGCCTGGATTTCCGCGGTCAAATCGCCGCAGAGTTTGAGCCCCAGGTCGGAGGCACGTTGCGCTAACCGTATATGTACGCGCAGTCGCAAAGTTAGGCAATCAATAAAATATGCGCGGAGCGGAACGTCCTTTCGCGTGCTCCCGCAATACATGCGCCTAACTCAATGAATTTTCTGCTCGATAGGACGCACCGCGAGCTTGCGCTTCGCATCAGCATTAGTTTCGTCGCAGTTGCCGCTCTGACAGGCGACGACATTGCCGCTTAGCTTAGCTAGCGTGTCCATGCTGACGATTTTTCCGCAGGCGAGCTTCTGCGAAGTCCTTGGCGTGTGCCGAGCCCGTGGCCGCAAGCGTGGATGAGCCGATAGCTTCAGCACGAGCACCGCTACCAACGTAGCAGTTCAAGTCCCCGGCAGCGGCCCTGGCTGTACCCGGCGGTCGTACACCGCACCTCGCGCGTACGCGCTACCGCGCCCAGTTCAGCGTAACACCGAGCCACGGCAACGGCAGAAATTTAAACGGATTCATATCGGTTCGTAACTGGATTAGCCGCCCGAGAGCGTCGTATTGAAGCTGCACCGAAATGTCGGAATCTCGGTAGAAACGGCAAACGCGGTTTTGTATCGGCACGTTGACATACAAAAGCTCGCCTGGGCCACAGGCTTCTATAAATCGAAGCCTCGATACTCGGCACTGCTCTGCAGAGATTACCCGTACGGGAATCTGGCTCGAGGCCCAGTAAGCCTGCGCAAGCGCGGGAGACGCCAGCGCTTTCCTGTCTTTCTCAAGCTGAGAATCCATGCGATCAAACTC
>Ga0302324_100015073_pt1 | contig 15528 bp, 11 predicted proteins | sample Palsa_T0_1_FD_201949 | JGI IMG/M metagenome (GOLD analysis project Ga0302324, IMG submission 201949) | Peat permafrost microbial communities from Stordalen Mire near Abisko, Sweden - Palsa_T0_1 | ecosystem: Environmental > Terrestrial > Soil > Palsa > Peat permafrost | place: Sweden: Abisko...
TTCCCGCGCAAACTCCTGACAGCGCGGGTCTTCAGGCCTCCGCCGCCGCTGCCAAAAACACTTCCGATACGCAGGTCAACGAGGCAGCCTATTCCGGCCAGAAAGAATTGAAGGATAAGCATGAGTGATTCCTCTTCGCAGAGTTTCAAGAACCATGCCCGGTACGACCCCCCCTACCACTTTGTCCTCACCACCGTTCTCGCCGTGAACCTGTTCATCGTGTGCTGCTACGCGTTCAAGCATCTCAGCTGGTTTACCGAGTGGATGGTGGTCCTCTCCATCGCCGTGTTCATTCCCTTCGGAAAACTGCGCAGTTATCCGCTCAAAATACAGGACCGCATCATCCGCCTCGAAGAGCGCCTTCGCCTGCAGGCCCTGGCCCCGGCCGAGTGGCACGCGCAGATCTACCACCTTACTGAAGACCAGTTGATCGGCCTCCGCTTTGCCGCCGACGACGAAGTCGTGGAACTCGCCAAGCAGGCCCTGGAGCAGAAGCTCGACCGCAAGCAGATCAAGGAGCGCATCAAGTCCTGGCGCCCCGACAACTGGCGCCTATAGATCCAGTGGCGAAATCCGCCCAATTGGAGATCGAAGGAGCGTGCCCGTGCCCCATCCATTCGCTTTTTTATGGCGAATGGGTGGGAAACCGCAGACTTCAACCGATTCGTTAATAGGGACGACTACAACCACCCCACAATCCTGCCCCGCCCAGCTCTCCGCTCCTTCACTTTCTATGAATTCCACTGTGGTAGCTTAACTAGTGGAGTTCTCTCAAGCTATGCCTTCCATTACATCCTTTATCAAGCACCATTATCGTCACTTCAACGCCGCCGCTCTCATCGACGCCGCCGAAGCTTACAACAAGCTGCTCGCCGCGGGCGGAAAAATGTTTGTAACCATTGGCGGCGCCATGAGTACAGCCGAATTAGGCCTATCGCTCGCCGAAATGATCCGCCAGGACAAGATTCACGGCATCAGTTGCACCGGCGCCAATCTTGAAGAGGACGTCTTCAACCTTGTGGCGCACGATTTTTATGAACGCGTGCCCCACTACCGCGACCTCACTCCCGCCGATGAAGCCAAACTGCTCGCGCGCCACATGAACCGAGTCACCGACACCTGCATCCCGGAGATGGAGGCCATGCGCCGCATCGAGAACGAAGTGCTCAAGCAATGGGTCCGCGCCGACCAGGCTGGCGAGCGCTTCTTCCCGCATCAGTTCATGTATAAGATCCTGCTCTCGGGAGATCTCGAAAAGTCCTACCAGATCGACCCCAAAGACAGTTGGCTGCTGGCCGCCGCCAAAAAGAATCTCCCCATCTTCGTCCCCGGCTGGGAAGACTCGACGCTCGGCAACATGTATTCAGGCCACTGCATCTCGGGCAACGTAAAAAACGTACACACCGTCCGCACCGGCATCGAGTACATGATGGAGCTCGCCGAGTGGTACACCAACACCACCGCTGAAACTCCACTAGGCTTCTTCCAGATTGCCGGCGGCATCGCCGGCGACTTCCCCATTTGCGTCGTTCCCATGCTCCACCAGGACTTGCAGCGCGACCACGTGCCGCTATGGGCTTACTTCTGCCAGATTTCGGACTCAACCACGAGTTACGGCTCTTACTCCGGCGCCGTCCCCAACGAGAAAATCACCTGGGGCAAGTTAGGCGAGAATACCCCCAAATTCATCATCGAATCCGACGCGTCAATAGTAGCGCCGCTAATCTTCGCGTATATCTTAGGCTGGTAACTCGCAGCATAACTCCCCATCACGTTCGCAATCACCTTCACGAGCAAAGGGGAGTACGAGCGTTAGCTCGTACTCCCTCTCATTGAGGCTGTCATCCTGAGCGAAGCGTACTTCAGCGGAGTCGAAGGACCTGCTTCTGTTTTTGTCTTTCACGGCTTCAACGTCAGCCACGCCACCCCATAGCCCGGCACAGTAATCGTCATCCGCGCCGCAGGCGTAACGGAGACTGGAACCGGAGCGATCGTCGCGCTGCTAGCCGCATTGATGCTCAACACGCTCCCCGAACTGAAGTTCCCCAGGCTCGATAAATCAACAATCACCGTGCGCGGGGCCCCGCTTCCGTTATTATCCGCCGCTGAAGCAACCGCGTGGTCATCCACCATCACCGTCACCGAATCATCCGCATTCTTGGTAGCCAGCGTCTCCACCGTGGTAGTATCGGTAGCCGTCAATTCCAGGATGCTCTGCCCCGGCGATCCTGGCGTCGCGGGATAAATCGTAGCCAGCGCCTGATCAACCCAGTAACTCAGATAGGTGTTGCCAGTCGGGTCAACCTCGCCATATTGCTGGTCGCCGTCATAGGCCCAGTGATACAACGCCTGGTTGCCCACCTTGCCCAGCGCCGAAAATACATACGGGCGCCACCCAGCGAAAAACGCGCTCGTCCCGCGATGATCGTCCACAAACACCTGGCCTGGATTGCACGTGCTCATGCCGTTTGCGCCCTCGTAATCGGCATTCACATTGTTTTCCGTCACCCACACCGGCACGTTTTCCAGGTCAGGCCGGGTTTGTAACTCCTGGTAAAAGTAACTCACATTGGCGGCAAACTGCGGCACCGTGTTCATCAAGTCCTGATCCGTGTCCGACTGGTTGCACGAGCTATAAAAATGCGTAGAAACAATGTTGACCTGCGCATTTTCTCCGCCCGAATTAGCCGGCGCAACAAAGGCGGGCAAATAGGTCATTGGATCGCCGCCGTCGCCCGTGCCCAGTCCGTAGTCTGAATATTCGATCGCCGACAATTTGATGGTCGGATCGACAGCCAGCATGGCCGGAACCACAGCGTTATAAATCGTCACATATTGGTCCGCCGTTATGCCGTTGCCGTTGGGCTCGTTGAATATGCCCCACCAGGTTATGGGAAGGTGGCTCGGCGATTGAAAATGCGTCCCGCCCCAGTCGAAGCCGCTCCCGTTGTAATAACGCACGAGGTTCGCCGCATACGCCGCGAAGTCGTTTACGTGGTCGGTCACATCCAGTTGTCCATTGCTGTAGCACATCCACGCCGGCGCGGTCGCGATCTGAAACTCCGGGCTATGATCCCCCGACGCCAGCACCGGCTGCACCGTTTGATCAAGAATCGTGAAGTCCCAGTCGGCCGCCGTCCCGGTGTTTGTCGACATGGCCACGCCCTGGCTCACCGACTGCAGCCGTATGTGCTGCGGCCCCATCGCGGTCATGGTGGTCTCAAGCGCCGCCGCATTGGGCACGCCGAAGTAGTCGCCGTCCCACTCCGCTACCTGGAACGCAGTGGACATGAACTGCTTGAGCACGCCGTTAATTCCCATGGTGGTGTCGGTAGCGCCGCCAACCTTGGCCACAACCGCGCTCACCAGCGTGAAGGGTGCCGACGCATTCTGGCCGGCCAGTGCAACGGCAACAACCGGCTTGTAGTTTCCCGACGCCGCCGAAGAGCTTCCCGTGAAGGTGAGTGTTCCCGACGGCCCGCTGCCGGTTGCCGCAAACTGCGCCGTAATGCCGGCCGGCAATGCGCCAACGCTGACTGTCGGCGTCCCGCTTGCGCCGCTGATTGTGACTCCCAGCGTCACTTGCGTTCCGTCCTGAGGCACAACCACTGTCGTGCTGCCCAGGGTGACTGAAATTGGCGGAGGCGGCGTTGAAGAGCTACCTCCACCGCAGCCGGCCAGAATAACTGCGAATCCGAAGAAACAGAAACCCAATAGCTGAACTAGCGATTGATGACGTACGCGCATGACAAGTCTCCCCCGAAAGGACCGGGAAATCAGTGTCGCCCATTATAGTGGCTTCATAGCGTCGCGCGTCGTGACGTTCATCAATGGGTTTCGCGAGATGAAAGCGGCTCTCAGTTTTTGGGAATCATTACAAACGGACCCGCAACATGGGGTGTACCTTCAAATGCCGCCTGTCCCAGCGCAGGAATCCCAAGCCCCCATTCCGGGCCCGCCAGTTCCGGCATCGGCCGCGCCTCAAACAGCTTTTTGCACTGCCGCGCCGTCCACTTGGCCCATCGTTTCGACTTCTTCCGCCGCGCGCTGTCGGTCGAGATGCCCGTTCCCGCATACATCTGCCGGTAGAGCTTGGAAAGAAAAATGAACGCGATCCTCGACCGAAAATTCGGAGTGCACGCTGAGCGCTCCCAGATAGCTCTCCACGTATAAAACTTGTCCCACACCCTCTGAGTCCGTTCGCGTATCTCGTCGGAACTCATGGTGGGATGCGGCGTAAACATCTTCGGCCGCACTTCGGTTGGAATCATCCAGTAGCGCGTTATGGGCTCATCGCCCACCATGGTCGGATGCGTTGACTGTTCCTTCTCCCAGCGCGCGAAATCAACCGTGCCCGGAAACGGCGTCATCATCACAAACTGCGCAAACGTAACTCCGGCCTTCATCGCCATCGCCACCGTCGCGTCAAAGGTCGCGGGCCTATCGGTTGGCAGCCCGAAGATAAACGATCCCAGCACGTGCACGCCATGCTTTTTGAAAGTCTGTAACTGCTTCGCAAGCGCTTCGCCGGAATAATTCCAGTCCTTGAATACCGCCTTCAATCCTTCCGGAGTTACCGCCTCCACACCTACCAGCGCGCCCTTGATGTTAGCCTTGCGCATAGCATCCAGATAACTCCCATCCTCGCCCGCTTCCATGGTCATCTGCGTGAAAAACACCATGTCCTTGGGCAGCTTGGCTAACTCCTCCATCAGTTGCAGCCGCTCATTGCGAATCGTCGTCAGCTCTTCCAGTCTTGCTGTGTTGCCCTGCTCTCGCGCCAACCGCAGATCGGTAAACGTGACTGGATAAAAGTTATCGTCCGCCAGCGCAATAAACCGGAAGCCCAGCCGCCGCAACGTCACAATCTCGTCAATCACGCTTTGGAATCTTCTCTGCCGCGGCTTCTGTCCATCCGTGCGCCAAACCGAGCAGAACGAACAGTGCTTGGGACAGCCGCGAATCGTCTGCACCGAAGCCCACATATACTTCGCCGGATCCATCAAATCCCAGCGCGCGGCAAGAAACTGGCTGCCTTCGATCCGCCCGCCTTCATAAATCCGCTCCGGCTTTCCGGCCATGCAGTCCGCAACCGCCGTGGCCCATATCACATCGCCATCGCCCTTTACTACCGCGTGGCCTTCGCCACGCTCTAGAGCTTCCTCCGGATACAGCGTCGCATGAATCCCTCCATAAACCACCCACGCGCCGCGCTGGTGCGCCATCCGCCCCACCTGGTAGCCGCGCAACGCATTGCCGGTATGCACGCTGATGCCCACAATGTCGCCCGCATGAATGCTCTCCGGCACAATCTGCTCCAGCGACTCATCCACCAGGATAGGATCGCCCACCTCGCGCGGCGTGGCCGCTGCAAGCACAAACAGCCAGCGCGGCGTGATCACCGCCGTACCAAAAGAATTGTCGCTGGGATTCACCAGATGAACGCTCAATCGATTCAACCTTTCCGATTCCGACCAAAGTGGCAAGGGGAGAGTGGCCGCGGAGAGGGGCTTCGAAATCGAACGATTCAATGGCGGAATTCAAGTTCCGCACGATGAGCGATGCCGAGTTTTCCCGTGGGCAGTTTGCGCGATCTTACAGACAAGTGCCGGGGGAATCTGAGCAATAGTGCTCACATTTTTCCGTCGCCGCCGGGGAGACTGTTCAATTCCGAACGCTTCCCGCTATGATTGGACACCCAAATTCGGCTTTCGTCATCTGAACACATTGCTATATTTCTGTAAACAAGGAATTTAGCCGTACGCGCATTTGGCCGCTCGCATGCACTGCAAGTGCGTATCGTCGATTCGCCGGAGGAACTTGGCATGGGCAGGCTTGGGCAGGATGTTCGGTACGCGCTGCGTCAGTTGAATCGCAGCCGCGGTTTCGCGGTTGTCGCCATTCTCACCCTGGCTCTAGGCATCGGCGCCAATACCGCCATCTTCTCTGTCATCGACTCCATCCTCCTTGAGCCGTTGCCCTTCCCGCATCAGGACCGCCTGGTCCAGATCATCGGCGACCAGAATTTCACCAACTCCCCCAAGGGCTGGATTCGCGCCTATCAACAGCGCTCACATGCCTTGGCCAGCGTCTCCGGCTATTCGCTCAACACCGAATTCAACGTCACCGGCGCCGGCAATGCCGCACGGGCCTTCGGCAGCACGGTGAGCGCAAACCTGTTTGAGACGCTCGGCGTGCGCCCCGCTCTGGGGCGGTTTTTTTCCTCCGGCGACGCCATCGACGGCCAGGACCACGTGATCGTGCTAGGCAACGGATTCTGGCATCAGCAGTTTGGCGCCGATCCCAACATCGTCGGCCACACCATCCTTCTCGACGGCGTCAGCCGCCAGATCATCGGCGTTGCCCCTCCCCAAACCCACTTCCCCGACTTCGATACCCAGTTCTGGATTCCCATTGCCTTCAAAGCCGGCGACATGTATGACCCCTGGACGGACTTCGCATACCAGGCCATTGGCCGCCTGCGCGATGGCTATAGCCCCAGCCAGACGCAAGCTGAGTTGCAATCCCTGCACCGCGAAATGCTCACGATGTTCCCCTGGATCATGCCCGACGACTGGGCCCACGATGTGCGCGTGACGCCGCTGCTCGATTCCGTTGTAGGCGACGTGCGCCCGCGCCTGCTCCTGCTCTCAGGCGCCGTGGGCCTGGTGCTGCTCATCGCCTGCGCCAACGTGGCCAACCTCATGCTCGCCCGCGCCGCCGCGCGCCAGCGGGAAATGGCCGTACGCACCGCACTCGGCGCCAACACCGGTCGACTTATCCGCCAGATGCTGACGGAAAGCGCCGTGCTGGCGGTTCTCTCCGGTACTCTGGGCGTTCTGCTTGCAGCTATCAGCCTGAACGCGCTGAAACTCGCGTTGCCGCCGGACACGCCGCGCCTGGCGAGTCTGGCCTTGCACGGCGAAGTCCTCTGGTTCGCTCTCGGGGTCTCCATCTTCACTGGCATCCTCTCCGGACTCGTTCCCGCGCTGCAATCAGGAAGCAAAGACCTGCAAGGCAGTCTCCGCATGAACGCCGGCAATGTCTTTGGCACCGCACACCGGTTCCGCATCTCGCGCCTGCTGGTCGTCGGCCAGATTGCGCTCGCGGTCATTGTCATCACCGCGGCCGGCGTCATGTTGCGCAGCCTGTCGAAGCTGGCTGCCACCAATCCGGGCTTCCGCGCGCAACAAACGCTGACGGCGCAAATCTCGCTGAATCGAAGCGAGATCCGCAACGACTGCGCGCACAAGGGTTCGTGTCTGGCCTTCTTTGAAACGCTGCTTGACCGCGCCCAGGGGTTGCCCGGCGTCGAGGCAGCCGCCCTGGTCGACCGCCTTCCCATGACCGGCAACGACGAGTGGTTCGACTTCGATGCGGAAGGCCATCCGCGCACCCCCAGGGAGCGTGGATTCCAATCATCGGGGCGCATTGCTTCGCCCTCTTACTTCAACCTGATGGGCATTCATCTGCTGCGCGGCCGGCTGTTCAACGCCTCAGACTACTCAGGCAGCACGCGCGCGGCTCTCGTCAATGCCGCGGAAGCCAACCAGCTTTGGCCCAACCAGGATCCGATCGGCAAGCACATTGAATACCTGGTCGATGAACCCACACCGTCGATGATGGACCCGAGCGTGGCCTACATCGTCGTCGGCGTGGTGAGCGATACGCATCACCAGGGCCTCGATAAAGATTCCGGCCTGGAGACCTATCTTCCCATGGCCCCGCGCAACGAAAAGCCGGTGATGAATATCCTGTTGCAATCCAACCTCAGCTCCACCGAATTGACTGACAGCTTGCGCAACCTGGTCGCGCAGCTTGATCCATCCGTCCCCGTCACCAGAGTGCGTACGCTGGAAAGCGTCGTTACCTCATCCACCGCCGCGCCCCGTTCGCTCACCATGCTACTCACCGCCTTTGGCATCCTCGCCATCCTGGTCGGCTCCATCGGCGTCTACAGCCTCATCTCCTACACCGTGAGCTGGCGCACCCGCGAAATCGGCCTGCGCCTCGCTCTCGGCGCTAATCGAATCCAGATCGCCAAGCTCGTCCTGGGCCAAAGCCTTTCGCTGGCCATCGCCGGCTCGGTCCTCGGGATCGGCGGCGCAATTGCTACCACGCGCCTGATGAGTCAATTCTTGTTTGAAACCAGCCCGTTCGATCCGCTTACCTACTCGCTTGTCCCATTGCTCTTCTGCGCGCTGGCGCTTCTTGCCGCCTGGGCTCCGGCCCGCCGCGCCGCCGCGGTCGACCCCATGATCGCCCTGCGCAACGAATGAACTGAAACGCCAAAGGTGGCCTCTCGTCGCTTGCAAAAACCGGTCAAACGCACTCGATTGTGTTCAAGTAATCGCTTACCGAGAAAATCGCGTGAATCGCTTGACACAGGCGAAAAATCAGCCCATGATCAGACCAATTAACGGGTTCGCTGAACCACTTTCTCCCGGCTGAAATCTGGCCGGAGGATCCCTCAAGATCTAGAACGTATCTCGAAGAACAAACCCTCAGAGCTATCTCTTGGAAGAATTTCTTTTAACTGTCCAAAAATTGGACAGTCGACAGCGCTTCGCAATTTTTGCCCGTAAACGGCGTGCAAAACCTTTGCGACCATGCGCAGCTTGGCGCCATATCCGGCGCCCTGGAAACGGCAATCCGGAGCCAACCCCCGATCGGAGGCCGAAATGTTCTGTCAGTCATGTCTAAATCTGGAACAGGCATTTGAGGCGCGTCAGCGCGAGTACATCGAAGCCAGCACGCTTGCCACCTATTCCATCAGCAAAAAGTTCGCGGCCTATATGAATGTGGAAATGGAACGCGCCCTGAACGAGCTTGAGGAGCACCGCTCGGTCTGCCGCTTCGCCGCCAGCGAAATCAAAGCCATGCCCATTGCCCCTCCGCTCCGCCGCAAGCAGCCGGAGAAGATCCGCATCGGTCCGCTAGGAACCGTAGCCTGATCGGCAACTCTGTGCCCTATTCTTGCGCTTCTTTCCAGCGCCTAGGGTGGGAGACCACGGACTTCGATCGTTGGGTGCCCCATCCATGCGCGCTTTCCAGCGCATGGGTGGGAAACCACGAACCTCAATCCGATCTCAAGTCCAGGCCTGTTCCTTCATCCGGCTGCACTCCTCGACAGGAATCGGTACCTGCTCCACAATCTCCAGCCCAAACCCCTCCAGAGCCGGAATGTGCATCGGCGTGTTCGACAGCAATCGAATCCGCCGAATCCCCAGGTCGGAAAGAATCTGTCCGCCCAGCCCAATCGCCCTCAAGATTCGCCCCGTCCGCGCCTGCGAACCCTCCCGCGACCGCAGCTCCCGGTGCATGATCAGCCGGCCCGCATCCGTCTCCACCACCGCCGCGCCGCCCGGCTCAAACACCCCGCGCGCCACCGGCGTCCGCTCCACCTCAAACCCGCGCGAAGTATTGTGCAGGTAGAGCACCGCGCCGCAACCTTCCTCGGCAATCATGCGCATGCTCTGGTCCAGAGTCTCGCGGCACTTGCAATCGGCGTCAAACACGTCCCCCGCTGTGCAGCGCGTATGCACCCGCACCAGCACCGCTTGCGGACACGGCTCCCGCGTCTGACCCGTCCCCAGCCCAGCCGTCGGCCCGCCATGCAGCGCCGGACAATCCGCACAAAGCTCCCCGCGCACCAGCGCAATGTGGCTCTCCCCGCCATTCACTTCGCTCTCGTAAGCAATCATGCGGAACTCGCCATACTTCGTCTGAATCAGGCTCTCGCCCGCACGCACAATATAGCGCTCGTTCCTCAGCCTGTAGCGAATCAGTTCCGCGACCGTAAGAATCGTCAGCCCATGTTCGCGACAAAACGGAATCAGGTCCGGAATCCGCGCCATCTCGCCGTCATCGCGCATGATCTCGCAGATTACGCCTGACGGGTTCAGCCCAGCCAGCCGCGCCAGGTCGACCGAAGCCTCAGTCTGCCCCGCGCGCACCAGCACCCCGCCCTTGCGCGCCCTGAGCGGAAAAACATGCCCGGGCCGTGCAAGATCGCTGTAAGTCGCATCAGGGCTGATCGCCGTCCGGATCGTATGGGCCCTGTCCGCCGCCGAAATCCCTGTCGTAACACCCTCGCGCGCCTCAATCGTCTCCGTAAACGCCGTTCCAAACCGCGACGAGTTCTGCTGCGTCATGGGAAACAGCCGCAAATGATCTGCCCGCTCCTCGGTCAGCGTAAGGCAGATCAGTCCGCGTCCATAGCGCGCCATGAAGTTGATCGCCTCCGGCGTAACGTGCTCCGCCGCCAGCGTCAGGTCACCCTCATTCTCGCGGTCCTCATCGTCGACGACCACGACCATCCGCCCCGCCTTGATCTCGGCGAGCGCGCCCGGTACGTCAGTAAACGGAGCCTCGAATGTGCGTGAACTGTTGGGCATAGCGTACATACCATTCTCGCCTATGAAAGCCACAAACGGCAAAGCCATGGTCCCCATGCTCTGGCCCGCACAGCAGCGAGGGTGCCCCATCCATCCGCAGCAACACCGCGGATGGGTGGGAGACCACAGCTCTCAACCAACCCACTTATCGGGGGGCAAAGAATTGAAGGGAGTCGAAGGACCCGCTTCAAACTACAGAACTGTCATCCTGAGCGAAGCGTACTTCAGCGGAGTCGAAGGCGGGTGCCCTCTGGGCGCTTTTGTCTTTCGGAAAAGGTCTGCTCACGCGGCCGCAGCCTTCAAATCCCCGCATACCACGCATAGCCGTATTCCGGCTGAATGGACCCCATACCTTTTCCGAAGTTCTTCATCGAGTCAGTGACGGTCAGCTTGTTGATGAACTTCACGCTCTTGTAGCCAAGCTGTCGCGGCACGCGCATGCGCAGCGGGCCGCCGAACGGGGCCGGAAGGTCACCGTCATTCATCCCCCACGTGAGCAGCGTCTGCGGGTGATGCGCGTCGGCCATATCGATGCTGTCCCACGTGTCGCTTTCGATAGAGAAGTACGCAACGTAGCGCGCCTGCGGCAACGCGCCAACCTCGCGCAGAAGCTCATGCAGCGGCGTTCCAATCCACTCGGCGATATACGACCAGCCCTCTTCGCACACCACTTCCGTGATTTGGCTGCGCATCGCGAGACTCCTCAGATCCGCCACCGAAAATGTTCCCGGCCGTGCCACCATGCCATCAACCGCAAGCCGCCAATCGCGAAACCCGTCGACCTGCATCCGCTTGAACACGTCGGTATAAGGCTCGATTGCATTGGCAAATGGCGACTTCGAAATCATGCTGCGCGGAAACTCCCGCGCCTGCGAATGCCGCGTGAGAATCCGCTGCGCCGCGTAGTCCAGCGTCTCGCCGGGGCCATAGCATCCACCGCGATCGGGCGGGATCAATCCATAACGCCGCGCCATGCGATCGGCCACGGCCAAACCCGCCAGACCCGCCGTCGCGGCAACACCGCCGGCGATCAGTTTGCGGCGCGAGATGATACTCATACTTGCCCCTTCTGCCGAAGCGCGCGAGGCAGGACCACGCGGCCGGTAATCATGGCCCGCATGCGGCTCCAGAATCCCCCCAATGCAACCATCGTAACGTGGACAATGAGAAAGATCACCAGAAATCCGGAGACAAAGAAATGAAGCGTGCGCGCCGATTGCCGTCCGCCCAGCACATCAACAAACCACGGAAATGCCGAATTGAATGCTGGAGACAACGCCAACCCCGTCCAGATCACCAGCGGAAAAAGCACGAAGATCACCGCCGCATACGCCATCCGCTGCACCGCGTTATAGGAGTGGGCTTCCGCTGCATCCGCCGGTGCGCGGTGAAGGTATCGTCCAATTACTCCCCGGAGTGCGCGCCACGTTCGCTGCGCCCGCGCCGGAAAGATGTTTCTCCTGAAGTGTCCCGTCACCAGGCTTGCGATTCCGTAGACCAGCGCTGTAATCACCAAAAGCCACGCAGCCTCAAAGTGCAGTGCCCGGCTCCATCCATTCTGGTCTTCCATCACATAGCCGTAGCCAGTCGGCACGGTTCCTCGCGAAGACGGAATATGCAGCGTGAACAACGGGCGCATATTAACGTTGCCTGTCTCGCCCCAATAAAATCGCGGATGGGAGATCACGATCTCGCCGCCTGAGATCAGCAGCGCAATAAAGCTGATCACCGTGAGCCAGTGGGTGACGCGCACCACCGCCGAATGGCGTGGTTTAACCGGTTTAAGAACGGGGCTGGCGACTGACACACGCGCAGAATAGCACAAGTCAATTCAACTGCACTTCGTCCCGGAGGGACGGTTCGATAATAGCCTCGGATGAAGTTCGCTTCGGCGAACGCAATCCGGGGGATGAGGGTCACACGAATCTGCGCGCCCCGGAGGGGCGCAATGAGCCGCGGCAAGGCAATTGACGGTCGTTCACGCGATTGCCCCGAAAACAAAATGTACACCCCTACTGCGCCGCCGCATGCCCAATAAACTTGTCCGCCCACTGAATGAAATACTTCATATTCGGCGCATCCGTATGCCCGCCGTCGTGCTGCCGCCACGCAAGCTCGCCGCCCAGGTGTCCCTCATTCATCGGGGGCATCTTCGCCGTCTTGTAATCCCCCACAATGTCCAGAGCCTTTGCGCCCAGCAGCGTAAACACGCGCCCCGCGTCGATCGTCGCCATGAAGCTTCCCTGGTGGTCGAGCCAGTGCGCGTCGCCCTTCTCGGGAACCCCATAGCTGATGAATGTGAGCCGTGGCGCGCACAGCGCAATCAGCTCATTCGAATCCACCGGAATATCTCCCGGCGTCTTGCTTCCAAACGTCGCCTCGGACGCGCCGTACTTCATGAAGTTCCCCGCCATCCAGTAATACTCGCCGCCGGTCAGGCTCTCCACCGCCTCGCCATAATTCCGGCGCAGCAGCGTTGCCCCGCCTTTGCCCGACGACCCCACCAGCACCATCGCAAAACGCTGATCGAACGTCATCGTGACCAGGGCAGCCTTTCCATAGCGCGACACGCCTTCAATGCCTACATGCTTCGCGTCAACCGCGGGGTCCGTGGCCAGATAATCTAGTGCGCGTCCCGCGCCCCATCCCCATGCCCGCAGCGCGCCCCAATCCTCCGGCTTCCGCGGCTGCCCCTTGTTCACCAGGCCAATGATGCCCCGCGTAATCCCCGCGCCGTCGTCGGCCTGCACGCTGGCCGGATCGAGCAGCGCAAATCCCCACCCCGCCGCTATCAACTGCCACGTGTTCGGCAAATCTCCGTCCGCATTCATTTGCGGAGGCTGGAACGGTGTAGGCTTCAGCGGTTCCCATGCCGGATGATTCGCAAACACATCCTTCAACGACGAGTCCTGCTGCACCAGCAGCGCCTTCATCGCAGCATTCACGCGCTCCAGTTCCTCGCCCCGCGGCTCATTCGGATTCGGAAACCCGGCCTGCCCAAACATGATCAGCACCGGAACCGGCCCCGCCGCACGCTCCGGCGTCACCAGCGTCATGTGGATCTTCACGCTGATGGCCGGATAGGTCGAGTTGTCAACGGTTCCGATCAGGTCCTTCGCCACCACGCGGTTGAACCCGATGAACTCGTGATCAACCGCCGTCACCGTCCACGTCACCTTGGGCACGTCTTTCGGAACCCGCCCGTAGACGTACTTCTCCTGCATCTCCACAATCTCCGGCCGCCGTTTGTCCCACCACATCGCGGCCGTCGTAACCTTTCCGCCATCGTTCAGCGTCAGCGGGTCCGGCAGATTGGGATAAGGATTCGCCAACGACTCATCGGTGTTGGCGTGGTTGGGAGCCTTCTCGTTTCCGCTCGGTCCTGGTCGCAGTGTCTTGATGCCCAGTTGGTCCATCATGTTCTGATGATCCTGGTCCGATGTGAAGGTCACCGGAGGCGGCGCGCTTGAGGCACTGCCGGCGTTCTGCCCCATTGCGGCGGCTCCGCCAACGCAGGAAAATAACACGGCAAATGAAAGCGAAACGGCACAGGAAAGTGAAACGGCAAGAGTTTTCAGAAACGAACCCACATCGGCCTCCCGGAATGCTATTCTTGCTTCGCCTCAAAAAGCGATTTACTTAGGCCCATCATCATAGACCTTGCCCCATGGCCAATGCATTGAAAATCCGCGCAATCCCGGCGATCTTTGCGGCGGTCATTTCCTTTGCCGCCCACACTCATGCGCAGGCCAAGCCGCAGGTATGGGTTACCACCTGGGGTGCGTCGCAGCAGATTCCCGAACCGCAAAATGCCATGGCGACCGAAGACATGCACGACGCAACCCTCCGCCAAGTCGTCCATCTCTCCCTCGGCGGGCCGGCCCTGCGCGTTCACCTTTCCAATGCCTTCGGAATCGAGCCGCTCCGCTTCGTCTCGGTCCACATCGCGCGGCCCATCTCGCCCTCAACTTCGGCAATCGATCCCGCAACCGACCATCCTTTGACCTTCGCCGGCAGCCCCGATGTTATCGTCCCGCCCGGGGCCGACTTCGTTTCCGACCCGCTGCAATATCCCGTCGCCCCGCTCTCCGACCTTGCCGTAACCTTCCATCTGGACACGCCGCCCGCCCGCCAGACAAGCCATCCCGGCTCCCGCGCCACTTCCTACTTCGTCCACGGAGACTTCGTCGCCGCGCCCGATCTGCCTGACGCCAAGCATGTCGACCATTGGTATCAGCTTTCGGCAATCGATGTCCTGGCGTCCCCGGGCGCCGCCGCCATCGTGGCCCTCGGCGACTCCATCACCGACGGCCACGGCGCCACCACCAACGGAAACAACCGCTGGACCGACATCCTTGCCCAGCGACTGCAAGCATCCCCTGCTACGCGCAGCATCGGCGTCTCCAACCAGGGCATCGGCGGAAATCACCTGCTCACCGACGGCCTCGGCCCCAACGCGCTCTCTCGCTTCGATCGCGACGTACTCGCCCCCACAGGCGTCCGCTGGCTCATCGTGTTTGAGGGCGTCAACGACCTGGGCGGCCTGGGCCTTCATTCAGACGCCACGCCCGCCGACCACGCCGCATTCGTCCAGCGCATCCTCTCCGCGTACCAGCAAATCATCCTTCGCGCCCACGCCCATAACCTGCGCGTCTACGGCGCCACCATCACGCCGTTTGTCGGATCAGGCTACTACCATCCCGGCCCACTCAGCGAAGCCGACCGCCAGGCCGTAAACACATGGATTCGCGCCGCCGGCCACTTTGACGCCTACATCGATTTCGAACAGGTCCTCCGCGACCCCCAGCAACCCGACCATCTCCTCACCGCATACGATTCCGGCGACCACCTGCACCCCTCCCCGGCAGGCTACAAAGCCATGGGCGAAGCGATTCCATTAAGCCTTTTCGCGCAATAAGGAACGATGAATATCAAGTTTGCTCATGCTCTCCCGCGAAACGACCAATGCCCTGTTGTCTTGTAACAGTCATTCACCGGCTTCGGCGACCCACGAGGGATGAAACAGCCAATGTCCATTCTCCCGGAGGGAGAAAGCGAAAATAGCCCAGGACAAGCGCAGCGCAGTCCTGGGTCAGCGTTGAGCAATAGACCCTCCGTCCTGTAGGGACGG
>Ga0302324_100015077_pt1 | contig 15526 bp, 18 predicted proteins | sample Palsa_T0_1_FD_201949 | JGI IMG/M metagenome (GOLD analysis project Ga0302324, IMG submission 201949) | Peat permafrost microbial communities from Stordalen Mire near Abisko, Sweden - Palsa_T0_1 | ecosystem: Environmental > Terrestrial > Soil > Palsa > Peat permafrost | place: Sweden: Abisko...
GCTCAGCATTGGTCGGAGTCCATGAGTCGAAGAACTGTTGCCCCAGTGCCAATCGAGTACTCCTCGCGAGACGGGGGTCCTTTTAGGCAGCCGTTTGCTGCGGCACTGCCTGCACTTCGCAAAGGAGACCTGTCTCCATGTCGAGAACAAAACCCCTCATGGGGAACGCGAATTCAATCCATACAGGTTTAGGAACCTGCACGACTGCAATTCACTGCACCCCGATTGCTTCAGTCCCCATGATTCATTTCGAGTAGATCACGAGCGCGAAGGCGAATCTCTTGGACCATGGTATCGGCGATACTCCTGGAAGCGCGGTGTGGCGAATTGGTCCCTGCACCACCGTTGGGCGTGTTGGCGTCGGCCGCGACATGAGGCTCCTCCACAACTGCGGCATCGCCATGAGCGAGGTCGATACCTTGGTGCAATAGCACCGGCTGATTGCCGCGGGCCCAATGGTATGGTGTGTTGGATTGCTCTAAGGTGCCCGCCGCGGGTGCATGGGACAATGAAATACCAACGAAGAAACGAACCGAGGAGAACCCGAAGATGAATCGCAAAAGCACGTGGTTTGTTGCAACGATGATGTTCGCGCTCGCGGTTGTGAGCGGCGCGGCCATTTCCGAGCAGGACAGGTACACATTGAAGCTGCCGGGTGGAGTTGCGTTCGCTGACTTTAAGGGCTACGGGGACTGGCAGCTGATTTCCAGTGCAGAGACGGATGATCGGATGAAGGTGATCCTCGGCAATCCAACGATAATCGCGGCCTTCAAGGCTGGTATTCCGGGTAACGGCAAGCCGTTCCCCGAGGGGTCCAAGATCGCAAAGGTCCAATGGAAGCCGAAGAAGAGTACGGAAGCGCCGTTTGCTGTGAATGTGCCGGACACTTTGGCGGACCTTTTCTTCATGGAAAAGGACAGCAAGAGATTTCCGCAGACCGGCGGCTGGGGATACGCCCAGTTTGACTATGATCCTGCGTCGGCCACTTTCAGTGTGGATAAAGCCGGCACGCCCGCTTGCGGGCAGGGCTGCCATGTAGCCGTGAAGGCGAAGAATTACGTCTTCCACCCCTACGAGACTCGGTGAGAAAGCGACCGTTGGCTGGGAGCGGCGAGAACCGGCCGGACGCTTTGTCTTCCTGAGTTTGAGAGAGCTATGACAGTTGAAAATAAGCCGGGCACCGCAGACGGCCTGCAACAATTGGCGCGCCCAGTGAATGCGGCGGCAATTGAGCGCTTGACCCATCTCTTGCAGGAAGCAGAGCAGGAACATCACAAGCGGCCGGCTGCGGACTGGCCGCGATGGTACGCGGCGTATGTGAGTGAACGTCAACTTGGCACGAGTGTTGAGGCTGCAGACGTTCGTGCGGACGAGTACACGCTAGGGCAGCGTAAGTAAGGAGTGTCCGCATGGCGAGACAAAAAACACTGGCACTATCATTTGCCACGCTTGCCCTGACGCTCGTGATGGCAGGCACAAGAGATGCGAACGCAGCCTCCAAAATGCCAGATCCCAACAGCGCCGGTATTGCCGAAAAGCTCTATAGGTTGGATTGCGGCCACTCCCTCGCAAACGACGAGTCGGTGTGGACACCGGGCGAAAACGTCGGACGCAGCATCGAATTCTCGTCCACCTGCTGGCTTGTAAAGCACGGACGGGAGTGGCTGCTTTGGGATACCGGTGTTCCGGAAGCCACCCTCAACGACCCCCGCGGCTGGTCCACTTTGCCCAAATTGATCGTCTATCACCTCGACAGGTCAGTGACGGATCAGCTCGCCGAAATCGGGCTGAAACCGCGCGATATCGGGCGGGTTGCAATATCGCACACGCATGGAGACCACATAGGTAACGTCGCGTTGTTCCCCGACTCGACAATCGTGATGCAGCGCGCGGAGTACAGCTGGATTCATTCCCCCAACGGGCCAAACGACAACGTAAATCAATTGATGGCGCTGGCGCGCAAGCTCATGGGCACGCCGAAGAACCTGCAGCTCGTTGACGGTGATACCGATGTATTCGGCGATGGCAGCGTCACTTTGGTCTCCACGCCTGGGCACACCCCCGGCCATCAGTCACTGCTGGTCCATCTTAAGAATTCCGGCTTCATCTTGCTGTCGGGTGACGTCGTTCACCTGGAAGGGAATTTCGAAAAGGACATCGTCCCGTCCCTCAATACCGACAAGGCACAATCCATCGCGTCAATGGAAAAAGTCAGGCGGTTGATCGCAACATACAAGGCAACGATGTTCATCAATCATGACAAGAGCCAAACCGATACCTTGAAGCTGCTCCCCGCATTCTACGATTGAGGTTTGTCGATCGGTTGTCGCACGCGCCGGCATCGGAAGGTCCCACCGGCGGTATATTTCTTCGCCCAATTCAGGACGTACTCGTAGACACTGTCCCTCTGAGCATCGCGACGCCGTGTGCCAAACTCCGGTTTTTGGCCGACCCCAAATCGCAATCGCACGGCGAGCGTTGCTCATCAGATCGTAAGCGCCGCGACAGCAGCACCGGCAACAGCGAGTATCGCAGCCGACGCCATTACCAGCTGCGCCGTCGCAACCGGGGAATTGCCGACCAGGGTGCCGAGCAGCGCGATCGCCAGCAGACCGGCGATTGCAGCGGAGACGTCGTTGATCCCGGATGCGACGCCAATGGCTCGCGTCTGCACTGAGTTTATGACGGTGATGGTGAGCGGCGTTACAGTGATGCCCATGCCGAGTCCCAGTACGGTCATGGGCACAAGATAGATCCAATAGCTCTGCTCACCGCTTATGAGCGCCAGCAACGCAAAGCCAACGGCCACGACGAGCGAACCGATGATGAGTGGCCAGCGCGCACCAAAGCGATGGACCAACCTTGCGGACCAGCGCGACAGGAAAGCGACCACGAGTGTGAAGGGTAAATAGGCGGCGCCGGCCGCGGTCGCCGAAAAGCCATGTTGCTGAATCAAGAGAAATGGCAGGAAGAAGAACGCACCGCCCAGGGCACCGTAAAGCAACAGGGTCAAGAGGTTGATGCCCGTGAAGCGCCGGGAGCGAAACAGTGTAAGCGGCATCATCGGCGCAGTACTGCGCCCCTCTTGCAGCACGAACCCAAGCAGTAACAGCACACCTGCCACGATCGATCCCTCGACCGCCAGAGCCCGCCAGCCGAGCGTGGCAGAGGCGATGAGACCGGACACCAATGCACCTAGACCGCCCAGCACAAACACTGCCCCAAGCCAATCGACGCCGGCACGAGCGACGGGATCTGCGCTCTCGGGTAAGCGCCGCACGGCAATTGCGAGCGTCGGGATGGCCATCAGTGGATTAATGAAGAAGATTGAACGCCAGGAAAGATGATCGATCAGCAACCCCGCCAGAAGAGGTCCCGCACCGGCGGCAAGCGCGCACGCGCTCGACCATATGCCAATAGCGGCATCGCGTTCGCCCGCGTCGAATGCGGCGCCGATGATTGCGAGCGAGCAGGGAATAAGCAGGGCCGCCCCTGCCCCTTCGATGACCCGCGCAACGATCAATGCGGAAGTATTGGGCGCGAAACCACAAGCAATCGAGGCCAGCGTGAACGTGACGAGACCCACGAAAAAAAGTTTGCGGCGCCCCAATCTGTCTGCAGCTGCTCCGCCGACCAGGAGCAGTGCGGACATGCACAGTGTGTAGGCGTTTATGACCCATTGCATTGACGCGAGCGTGGCATGAAGATCAAGCTCAATATTCGGGAGCGCAACGTTGACAACGGCTTCGTCGACCAACGCCATGCTCGATCCCAAAACCGCAACGGCCAGCACCCAGCTCTTATTCGGCGGGGGACAAGGCGGCCCTGGTCGGGTTGAACGAATGATTTCCGCGGAGCACGGCTGCGTTTTCAACTGCATCACCTGCTGCTCTGCCGGTCAGTCCCGGCCGCTGCTCGCACCACGGCGCGACGTCGTCGGGTAGCAGGCCCGCAATACAACGCAACCGTGTTATCCAGTCCCCACCGCTCATTCACACGTTACGCAGATTGCCACTAAGGCGCAACTGTTGGGTTCACTCATTTACATACTGGTATCGGGAGGGAGGCCCGACAGACCGGAGCAATATCCGGACCCGTCTTGCGTTGAACTAGCGCGGGCGGGCGTCTCGTCGAAGAATACAAAAGTATCGACGGATACCTTCGTTCAATTATTTTCTAGCCGCGTCATCTGGTTTCATTAACTCCCAAAAGCAGCGCAGCACTCAGACGAGCGTGATACCCGGCAGTCTTCGCTGGCCAGAAGCGACATCGGAGCGATGATGACATTCACCGGGACAGTCAGCGACTTCGATAGGGCGGGTCTCTTTGGCTTGATCGCTGCGGATGACGGTGGTGTGCTCGTTTTCAATCTGAGGGATACACCGCCCTCGCTGCGAAGTCGCTTCGGGATTGGCAGGCGCGTCAGATTCACCAAGCAGGTATCAGAGCCAGCAGCGCGCGCTGTTGAAGTGGCCCCGATCGACGAGTGGAACGATAGCGCATCGTCAATCGCTACCGCTCCGAAAGGTTAAGCATGCCGGCATGCGAGCTTCCGACCAGGATGGACCGTCAGTGACCTGCGCGGGATAAATGCGCTGAGGCGCACGTCCCGGCTATTAGCGATCCTTTACGCGAGCGTTTGACATACCGGCCTGACCTAGCTCGCGCCAGTCGGTTTCGCGCATCTCTACGTTGAAGTACTTAGCAGCCTTTTTTATGTTGGCAAATGCGAGATCGCGGTCGGCATCGCTGACCTCGGTCACCTGATTGAATCTCGCAAGCGCACTGCGCACATGCGATGCATCCGTTAGTGGCTCCTTGCGCGATCGCGGAAACGCAAAAGCACTCTCAGGCAGCGCGCCAACCTGCGCGGCATCCAGTCGACCGTGCCCTCGGAGGTGCCGCGCCGGTTCGGGATTCTTGCAACGTGGCTACTGCGTAGTCGCAAACTCACGAAACATCACCACGATGAACGCATTTCCGGCGTCCGCGAAGCTCGCACTGATCGCCGGGGACATCAGCGACCCGAGCACTGCTGCAAGGATCGCGGAAGCTGCCGTATCCCAATTCGGCCGGATTGACGTGCTCGTCAACAACGCCGGCATCAATATTCGCAAGGACTTCACGGATTACACAGTCGAGGATCTGCGGTCTCTCGTTTCCGTCAACATCGAGGGTTTTCTTTTCGTCACGCAGCTCGCGGTCAGGCAGATGGTGGTCCAGGGAAGCGGAAGCATCGTCAACATCACGGCATCTACGGCGAGCCACCCGATCGCGGAAGTTCACGTTGCGCTTGCCATGCTCACTAAAGGCGGCCTCGAAGCCATCACGCGGAACCTCGCGATGGAGTACGTCCAGCAGGGCATACGCGTCAATGCGGTCGCGCCGAGCGTCGTCAATCGACCGTCGTATAAAGACGATTGGAAAGAGTTTGTGAAGACCTTTCAACCAATGGGACGGATTCCCGAGGTAAAAGACATTGTGGATGCGGTCGTCTACCTGACGGAAGCGAGTCAGGTCACTGGTGAAGTGCTGCACGTGGACGGCGGTGCGCACGTTGGCAAATGGTGACGGCTGAAGTCTTCTGAACCTGGACAGTGTTGAGTAGCAGCTTAAGGCACTTGGCGTGCGGTCCCGGCCTCATCTGAATTCCTCGAGGCGTATGCGGAAGCGGCGGGGACGGGTAATCTGTATCCTGTCTAACGAGGATTCTCGGATTTATCAACAGTTTGGGAACGGATCAAGCTTGGAACGCCAGCGAGCAGCCGAAATTCGCGGCCGGCGCTTCTGAGTTGGGCCGATCGCTAAGTCAATAGGCGGTAAACCATGAGCCACGATTTCGATGCGATTGTCGTCGGCGCCGGACAGGCGGGACCTGGCTTGGCCGCCCGTCTGACGGGCGCCGGCATGACAGTGGCCCTCGTGGAGCGCAAGTTGTTCGGCGGGACTTGCGTCAACACCGGTTGCACGCCTACCAAGACGTTGGTCGCGAGCGCGTATGCCGCGTATCTCGCGCGCCGCGCCGGCGATTACGGCGTCAGCCTAGGAAGCGCCGTCGCCATGGACATGAATAAGGTCAAGGTGCGACAGGATACCGTGGTGCGTGACTCCAGGGAGGGCCTTGAAGCGTGGCTGGCGAGCCTACCCAAATGCACGATATACCGCGGCCACGCGCGGCTCGAATCAGCGAGTCAAGTGCGGGTGGGCAACGAATTGCTAACCGCCAAGAGGATCTTCCTCAATGTCGGCGGCCGGGCAAACGTTCCGAATCTACCGGGCCTAGATCAGGTGACCTATCTCACCAACAGCACGCTACTTGAGCTACAGATTCTGCCGCGCCATCTCGTGGTTGTCGGTGGTAGCTATGTGGGACTTGAGTTCGCCCAGATTTATCGACGCTTCGGGTCGGAGGTCACGGTCGTGGAAATGGCCGATCGCCTCATCAAGCGCGAGGACCCGGAAGTTTCGAGCGCTGTCCAAGAGATTCTCGAGGCTGAAGGCATTCACACCCGACTCGGCGCGGAATGCGTGAGCCTGGAAGCAAGTGGCCAGGATGTACGCGTCCATGTCATCTGCCGCGAAGGTGAACCGGATATCCTCGGATCGCACCTGCTTCTCGCTGTAGGCCGGCGACCGAATACCGACGACCTTGGGCTGGAAACAGCGGGTGTCAAGATCGACAAGAATGGCTACATCGTCGTCGACGACGAGTTGCGCACGAGCGCGCCGGGCATCTGGGCGTTGGGCGACTGTAACGGCAAGGGCGCGTTCACTCATACGGCCTACAATGACTTTGAAATCGTCGCAGCCAATCTGCTCGATCAAGACCGACGCCGGGTCAGCGACCGGATACCCACCTACGCTCTCTTTACAGATCCGCCGCTCGGCCGGGCCGGACTGACCGAAGCGGAGGCGAAGGCTGCGGGCAAGCGCCTGCTCGTCGGATTTCGACCGATGACCAAGGTCGGACGAGCGGTCGAGAAAGGTGAAACACGAGGCTTCATGAAAATCCTCGTCGACGCTGACAGCCAGTTGATCCTCGGTGCCGCGATTCTGGGAACGGGCGGCGATGAGGCGATCCATGGGATTCTCGACACGATGTACGCCAAGGCGCCCTATAAAACTTTGCAGCGCGCGGTGCACATCCATCCGACGGTATCGGAGTTGATTCCGACAATGCTGGGCGAACTCAAATCGCCGAGCCAGAATTGATGTTGGAGCGCAGCGTTACCCGCTTAGGAATTATCTTTGCGGGTGCCGCAGGCTCAAAAATGAGGAGACCTACATGGGAGATCAAGAAATACGTGACGCACTTAATCAACATTGGGCAGCATCCAACTCCGGCGACTTTGTGACAGAGCACGACATCTATGAGGACGATGCCGTGCTCGATTATCCGCAATCCCGTGAGCGAATCCGCGGCCGGACTAACATACAGACCACGCGCACCCTGCAGCCGAATAAGAAACAGTTTGTAATTCATCGAATCATGGGGAGCGGTGACCTATGGATCACCGAGTACATCCTGACGTACGATGCTCGACCCTATTACACCGTCAGCATAATGGAGTTCCGCGGGGTAAAGGTCGCACACGAGACGCAATACTTCGCTGACCCCTTCGAGGCGAGCGAATGGCGCAAGAAATGGGTCGAAAATATGGACACCCCGGAGGTCCAAGCACGTCCTGCAGGGACGCTCCGCAAACCGACGCCTGACCGTGCACCGTCGGGAACTGCCAAATGAGTAGGCCCTTCCAAAGGAACCGCCTGACCGCCTCAGCGGGCTCCATAATGGTTGTCAATTGGGAGTGTCCCTGTGATTGTCACGACTTTTCCTAGAGCTGTGCGGGTCATCGAGCACACTCTGATACCGTTGAAAGACGGTACGACGCTGGCAGCTCGCATCTGGTTACCCGAGGATGCTGAGCAGAATCCAGTTCCTGCAATCTTGGAGTACCTGCCGTATCGCAAGCGCGACGGGACTTACGAACGAGACGCCCTGACTCATCCCTATCTCGCAGGTCACGGCTACGCGGGTGTCCGCGTCGACATTCGAGGTTGTGGTGAATCGACGGGCTTACTATTCGACGAATACGCTAAGCAGGAACAAGACGATGGCGTAGAGCTGATCGCCTGGCTAGCAGCACAACCATGGTGCAATGGCGCCGTTGGAATGATGGGAATCTCTTGGGGCGGGTTCAATGGCCTTCAGATCGCCGCGCGCCGTCCCCCGGCGCTCAAAGCAATCGTAACCATCTGTTCAACCGACGACCGGTACGCTGACGACGCGCACTACATGGGCGGGACGCTTCTTGCCACTGCCGGACTTGAGTGGGCCTTTTTCTTTTTCAGCTTAATGTGCCTTCCGCCCGATCCGGCGCTGGTCGGCGATAGCTGGCGAGCGATGTGGTTGGAGCGTCTGCAGAACATACCGCCGTTCCAGGAAAATTGGCTGCACCACCAACGACGCGATGCTTATTGGAAGCACGGATCAGTATGCGAGGACTACGCAGCGATCCAATGCCCGGTCTATGCCGTCGGTGGTTGGACCGATGGTTATAAGAACGCAATCCCACGCCTTCTCGAAGGACTGAAGGTGCCTCGCAAGGGTCTCATCGGACCATGGGCACACGCCTATCCGCACTTTGCACTTCCCGGCCCTCAGATCGGATTCCTGCAGGAAATTCTGCGTTGGTGGGATTATTGGCTGAAGGGCATCGATACCGGTGTGATGGATGAACCCATGCTGCGTGCGTGGATGACGGAAAGCGTGAAACCGGTGACCCACCACGACACGTTGCCGGGCCGTTGGGTTGCAGAACTTTCGTGGCCACCGCCAGGGATAGCCCCGCGGCGACTGTACATGACTGATGAGGGGCTGCGGGAAACCGCGGCATCTATGACGGCTCGCGCCGTGTGCTCACCGCAAACGTTAGGCAAGTGTGCAGGCGATTGGGTTCCATTCGGTCGCGGACATGATCAGGCGAGCGACCAGCAAGAAGATGACATGCGGTCCGTGGTTTTCGAGACCGCACCACTCGATGAGCCGATCGAGATCCTCGGCGCGCCGATCATAACGCTGGATGTGGCATGCGACCGGCCGATTGCGAATCTAATAGTCCGGTTATGCGACGTGCACCCGCCCGGGGAATCACTGCGTGTCAGCTATGGCGTGCTCAACCTCACTCATCGCGAGAGTCACGAAGAGCCCACGCTGCTGACAACAGGTGAGCGCTACCGAGTGCGCATCAAGCTCAACGATGCAGGTTCGGTATTTCCTTCTGGTCACAAGGTGAGGCTCGCGATCTCTACGACCTACTGGCCGATGATCTGGCCCAGCGCGCAAGCCGCGACTGTCCAGATCTTTGCTGGCACGCTCGATTTGCCGCAACGCTCGCCAAACGTCGCAGACGCCAGGCTCTCGCCTTTTCCTGAACCGGAGACGGCGCCACCCGAGAAGCCAACGATCCTTCATCGCGATGGTGTGCGGGTTGAACACATCGACCGCATTGGTCTTGATTTGGGCACACAGTGGAAGACGGAATATCACGTCGAGGACGAAGATCCGCTCAGTGCCGTTGCCGAACTGAGCAATACCCAGACTGTGTCCCGAAACGAATGGCAAGTTCGGGTCGAGACGCGATTGCGAGTGTCATGCACGGGGAATGACTTTCTGCTGCAGGGAAGTCTGCGCGCTTGGCAAGGCGCAAGCGAAGTGTGCCGTCGTGAATGGAATCGCACTATTGCCCGGGATTTCTTATGACCGATCCGAATAAGGCGTTCGATGCCGAGCATGAGCCGTTCTGGTTCGCAAAGGCCGAGTCCCTGCAAATTCGCGCAACTATGAATAAGTGGCGAGCGAGGGTGGCGTTATCATGAGCCCCATCAACGATGAGCTCATTCTTGCGGCGCGCCTTCTGCTCGCGACACTATTTCTGATTTTTGGCTGGAGAAAGCTGAGAGACTATTCAGGTACGGTAAGCCAAATAGGACAGCTCGGCGGTCCGATGCCAGTGTTGGCGGCTGCAGTAGCGATCTTCATGGAGCTCCCGGTTGCGTTCGCGGTCGCTGTTGGCGCGTTCACGCGTGCTGCGGCTTTACTATTGCTTTTATACACGCTGGGAACTGCGCTTATAGGGCATCGCTATTGGACAGTAACAGGTGCGGATAAAGTCGACAGCATGGATGGCTTTTTCAAAAATCTGAGCATTATGGGTGGCTTCTTGCTGTTGTACCTTACGGGTGCGGGAAAATATTCCATTGATGCATTGCGCAGTATCGCCGCGCCATAACCTGTTGTTATTGGAGTGACGATTGACCTCTTTAGCGACCCGGCATTGCTTCTCGAAATCGACGCTTCCAGCCGGGCTGACTCAAATGCACGTATGCTCGACGCTATTCGTGAAGCAGCGTTTGCCAGTTTGAGGGCACCGCTCCAGTCGGTCCCGGCACTGGTTGATCCATTGGATGCGAGTGAGGAGCGAGCAGCTTCGGGCCAGTAAGAAATTCCCCTGTACGGTAATCGTAAAACCACTGCTCGCCCGGCTCGAAGCTCGCAATTATCGGGTGACCCGTAGCGGCGTTATGTTTCGATGCATGCTGATTTGGCGAAGTATCACAGCAGCCGATGTGACCGCATTCGGCGCATCTGCGTAGATGCAGCCACCATTCGCCCCGAGCCAAGCATTCGGCGCATCCTGTTCCACTTGGCTTGGCCGTTGGGTTGATACCATACGTCTCGGACCTCATAGCTTCCTCTCCGATGTTCTCTTCTTTCAGTTGCTCCTCATCGAGCGACGGACCACAGGGACTGCCATTCCAAGGCCCTGATACGAACGGCTTTTGGCTGGACTGGATCCAGATTAGGTTTGTACCAGGACGCCTACCTCAACGGCCACCGACTAGGATCCGTCCCCCGCGACCTCGTGTCGCCGAAGCGTACACGGTCACCACAGATGCTTTTATGAGCGTGGCGTTTACCCATAAGTGAAGTCCGGCTTGCTTTGCCCGACTTCTATAATATATCCATCAGGATCGCGAATGTAGCAGCGCGTCTCGCCATACTTATCCTTGGGCTCCGTGATAAACACGGCACCTCGACTGCGCCATAGCTCATAGCACGCTTGGATATCTGCAACGCGGATATTCATAAAGCTGTTAACTGAATCGGGGTCGGCGGGGACGCTGAGCGTTACCGATGGCTTGTCGGGTGTCGGACCGCCCCCGACGTTGACGATGAGCCATGTGTTCGCGATCTGGATGTATCCCGGCGCGCCGCTGCTGTCGCCTCTGCTCAAAACGCGACCTCCAAAGACCGTTTCGTAAAATCGAGCCGATCGTTCGATGTCGGCAACCGTCAGAAAATGTGCGACGCTAAACCCAGCTTGCGGCGGCATCTGATAGCTCTTCGATTCAACTTGTACTTGGTTCATAAAAGACTCCAATTCGGTATTTTTCCGTTCGCCAGAGGACTTTCCGGAGTCAGCGGCACAACTGCAAGTCGGCAGGCTACCGTTTGAAATCGGGCGCCCTGGCCGCCCACAGTGGCTCAGCGGTTGAGTTGTGTCAGGTAGAATCCCAGGCGATCTTCTGCGTCTCCCGGTTTATGGAACCCCAGCGCACGGAAAGCCTTGAGCCGGGCCTGGGTTGCCGGCCTGGAGACCGAGGCAATGCAGGCTTCCCACCCGGCCGCCATCTCGACTTCCGGCGTCAGGCTGGCGGCGTTGACCAGGCGCTTTGTGTTGGAGATTGCCCACTTGTCGAACGAAGCGATGCGGGTCGCGAGCGCCTCGACGAACGCGTCGAGCTCGGCGTCCGGCAGCGATCGGTTCACATAGCCATAAGCCTGAGCCAGATCGCCCCCGACGTCATCCGACCCCATGAGCACTTCCAAGGCCCGGTTCCTACCAATCAGACGCGGTAGGCGCGCCATAGGCCCGCCGCCAGCGACCATGCCGACACCGACTTCCCACTGCGACAGACGGGTTTTTTCCCGGCTGGCAAAACTCATGTCGCAGGCCAGCGTGAGCTCACTTCCGTTTCCGGTCGCTCGTCCCCTGATCAGAGCAATCGACACAACGGGAACGCGTTGCAGGCGAACAAGAATGTCCGGCCATGACTCGAGGCCGGTGGGACCCTGGGGGATGCCGGTTAAGTCCTCAAGCTTGACATCAAAATCAGAATGGTTGAGGAAGAAACCTCCGACCGCACTTTCGAAGACGACCACCTTGAGGTGCGCGTCGCTCTCGATCGCTGCCATGATGTCTCTGAACTGCAGAACAAACACCGGACCCATCAGGTTGAGTGGGGGATTGTTCATTATCACGCGCCAATAGGCGGGCGACACCCGGTTTACCCGCAACTGTGCACTGCTTGTTGAATCATTCATTAGAGCTTCCTGTGTCAGAGTTAGACGATCTTGAGTCGTACGTCAGCGGAAATCGCTAGAAGCCCGCAACGGCCGCCCGCGCCACGGCGACATCCTGTTCGACACTCTGCCCGCTTGCTCCGACCGCCCCGATCACGACGCCGTCGCGTTTGATGGGAATTCCACCCCCAAAGATCACGACCCTCGAATCGTTGGTCGTGTTGAGCCCAAACCCCTGCTGGCCGCTCTGCGTGAAGTGAGATAGGTCTTCAGTCGGCATGTCAAAGGCTCGCGCAGTCCAAGCTTTGTTGATTGCGATATCCACGCTTCCGAGCCAAGCACCGTCCATGCGCACGTGTGCAACCGGACCGCCGCCGGCATCGGCGACGGCAATGTTGTAAGGGATGCCTAATTCAGTCGCCTTGCGCTCGCCTGCAGAGATAATTCGTCGCGCGTCGGCGAGGTCCAAAGATATAGCCGGCCTGGTCATGTGAAGCTCCCGTCTTGAAATCAGTGAGCCCATCAGACCACTGGGGTCAGTCGTGCTCCATTGCACCATGGTATTGATTTGAGCGGCCCCAATCGACTCAGGCACTTCTGACGCAGGCGACCGCCCAAATCGAGTGGATTCCTAGCCCGACTGGAACTCGAGGCATCGCTTGCCGCGTATTATTCGACATGGCTGCTGAAGCGTAAGAACCGTTGATGCGCCGTGACGAGAATCGCGGATCATTCGAGGCGCAAAACTTCCGGCGCACCGCCTTCCGGTGATATCGGCCACAGAATTAATGATGGCCTCGGACTTCTATCGACGACACGGATAGTGCGCGCCTCGTACATTTGCGCAACTGTGCTGCCATGGCGTAAGCGGGCGACCGGACGGCGAGGTCATCAGAAGTGCGTTGGGGTGCTTGACGGTGGCTCCTAACCCCCGAGAAGTGCCGCTATTTTAGCGTCAAGGCTCCACGGTCCCGGCCCCGCCAGCATCACGACGGTCAGTCCGATGCAGTAAAGCGCTTCGGGAGTATAAAGCAGGTCGCCGAGCCAATCGGCGCGATCAATTGGCTGCCATGCACGTATCCGTTTGACGGCGTCGAGTCCAACGGCCCCGGCACAGATCACGAAGAGACCGAACGCTGCGAGGACGGACATCAAACCAATGATGAGTGCACATCCGCCGCCGAATTCCGCGCTAGGCAGCAGCCATTGCATGATCGGTAAGGCGTGCACACTGTCGTCCTCCAGCGTGCGTGTCAGTGTCGCGTGCCTGGAAGCGTTGAATAGCTTGTGGTAACCACTGATCGCGAAGAACGCCCCAAGCGCTATGCGATTCAGTGTCAGTGCGGCGTTGGGCGCTTGCGCACCTTGAATGATAAGAGATACATCCATGGTTTAGGGAGCTCCCAGCCGATCGCGACTGAGCGAATCGACATCTAGATTTGGGTCCATAACAGCAAGCAGCGCTTAAAACTCTTTTACTAATCTAGCAATGCCACGGCAGGCCGCATCCGGGCTAACGCAGTTCCTCGTCTGAATTAAACCACTTACATGGGGCTGCATCCATTGGACGATGGTGTTGCGCACGCCTCGGCGCGAAAACAAGCCCGAGGCTGGGCACGAGGGCGGGGAGCGCGACCGCTGGTCGACGCCACGTCGACGATCGACGGAAATCCCGAGTGTGCAGCTGGAAAATGTGGCGAGCGCGTGCAAAAAAACCGACACCAAAGTACAAGCGCGTAACTGCGCTGAGCGGCGCATGCTGACTTCCGTAGAGCGGAGTTCAAGGCACTCGGCGTGCCTGAGCTGCGAGCGGCTCTTTGTGCCGCGCTCGGCGGACCGATCGAAGCGGGAAACGTCACAGTACGGTTTGCACGTGCGGGATTGCGCAAATGAAACTTTCGACGGGGACGAGCGTTGCATTCTCACCTGGTGCGGCCGCCTTGTGTTCGTCGCCTCGCTGCTGGCCGAACGCGCGGAATCAACCGAATGAGTAACAGGTCGCGAGACACGATGGCAAGGGTAGCGGCGCCGTCGGGTCGGAGCCCTTTGCGTCATGACAACTCACGCGCTTCCAATCGTACTAGTAGTTGTCAGCACCATGATTATGACTGTCGTGTCGTTGGCAATCGGGATCCTACGTGAGGAAGAAACGCCGGAGCTCGATTCCCTTCTGGACGAGCATCGCAAGCCCTGGCCACCGCGCTGGCCCCTACGGCTCTAATCCGACCACCAACTATCAGTTACGACGCGGCAGGCACGAACGGGTCGCACTCGCCCGAGACCTTTTTGATGCAAAGTTCCGGCACGAGTTCCTTGAGCGATTCGATAACCGTCGCTGCTCGTATAGACACGATATCCGATGTCACTGTTTCGTGATAGGCGTACAGTCCGTCACCCAAACGCTTGCGCCTGCGAAGAAACAGCTCCGGATACACCGACACAACCTGCGTGATTCCGGCATGTTGGAATTCCGAAAATCGCATGTAGTTAATTCCATTTGTGATGATCACGGTCGGCCGGTTTAGGGAGGCGCTCATGTGGGCCGCCATAGTGTTATTGGTGATCACGGCTTGCGCCCCGGCAATCCACTGGATCAGCTCGCACAAGGTCTTCCCGGTAATGCTCTCGGCGCCGGTCTGCTGCTGAATCTTGTCGACTATCTGCAGTTCTGACGCGCCACTTCCCGCTGCGACAATAATCCTGCCCGAGAACTGGTGACGGTACAGCTTGATGAATTCAAGCCAACGATTCGCCGGCCAGCGCCTGCTTCCTATGCTGGCACCAACAAAACAAATCGTATACGCGCCTCGTCCCAAGACCGCAGGTCGTGGCTCGATGCAAGGACGATTGCCGGGGTACCGATATCCGCTGATCCACGTCGAAAATTCCGCATTAAAATCAAACTCGTGCATCAACGGCCGGGAAGGCTCGAACAGTGATGTGTACCAGCTGTCTGACAGTCGGTTCCAGCACTCGTGAACATTGGTATTAAATGATCCGAAGCTGCGGAGCGGCGCCGCGGCCAGCGTGCAGAGGTCGTCGAGTAACAATGGTCTCGTCCACGACGGAGCCACCACCGTTTCAAATCCGGCTGCCCGCAGTTGTTTCCAGATTGCTATCCGGTAAGGCGCACTTTTCAAGTACTGGTCTTTATTGATC
>Ga0302324_100015082_pt1 | contig 15522 bp, 12 predicted proteins | sample Palsa_T0_1_FD_201949 | JGI IMG/M metagenome (GOLD analysis project Ga0302324, IMG submission 201949) | Peat permafrost microbial communities from Stordalen Mire near Abisko, Sweden - Palsa_T0_1 | ecosystem: Environmental > Terrestrial > Soil > Palsa > Peat permafrost | place: Sweden: Abisko...
GCTCTCCGAGCGCCGGCTCACCGTCGCCCAGCGAGAAATTCGTGCCCTGGAGCGGATGCTCACCATGCTCGTCGAGTACGGGCGTGACCGGCAGGGGATGGTGGAGACGGTGGGGCTCCGGGAACTCCTGGGCCAGGCCGTCGAGGCCATCGGCTTCGAACTCAAGGGGCGGCTTCAGAGGGGGCAGGTGAACGGTCCTCCAACGCTTCCTCCGGCGCGCGCCGACCCCCACCGCACCGGGCCGGTACTCTCCCAGTTACTCCTCAAAGTCGCCGCTGCGCTCCCCGAGGGCGCGAGCGTCGAAGTGCAGCGGGCCGCGCTTCGCCAGGGAATGCTGCACCAGGAGACATTGAGCGCAACGGAATTAAACGAAACGTTCAATTATAACGAAACGTTGAAAGCCAGGCCTGAAGAAAGTGCCAGTGCCCCATGGCAAGCCCTCGGAGTTGCACCGGGGATGTGGTGGCATGCGACTTGGAGACGCCTTCGCACATATGCAGACACAACCCCTCGGTTCCAACGTAGTGTCCTCCGGAATGCTCTTGGCGTCCCGAAGGGCGGACTCAGGCCACGCACCTGCCCTCGTCCTCGACGGCGCGCTGCAGAGTTTCCCGCACCAGGCCGTCATCTACCGCCCGGGGGAGGGGCTGCAGACCGCGTACTTCGTCAAGTCCGGACGGGTGCGACTGATGCACCTCGGGCGAACCGGTCGGGCAGCGGTGTTCGCCATCCTTCGCTCGGGGGACGTCTTCGGCGACGTCTTTCGCCCCGAGGGCTCGACCTCGGACGAGATGGCGGTGGCCGCTGGCGAGGTTTCCCTGTGCGTGCTGGAGGGCCGGACGCTGCGGGCACAGCTCGAGTCAGAGCCCGCGCTGGGGATGGAGCTCGTGCGTGCCTACGCCGACCAGGTGCGCGGCCTTCGCTCGCGCGTCCTGGGACTCACTTTCAAGGAGGTCCCGGCGCGGCTGGCGGAAACGCTGCTCAGCGTGGCCGAAGCGCATGGCGAGCGCTGCGCGCACGCGGGCGAGACGGACCTGCGCGGAATTACCCAGCAGGACCTGGCCGACCTGGTGGGTGCCTCACGCTCCTTCGTCTCGACGCTGGTGAACGAGCTGAAGCGCCAGGGCGTCCTGGGCAACGTGGGACGGGTGCTGTGCATCCGGGACCAGAAGGCGCTGCGGCGTCTGGCCGCCGCCGAGGTGTAGAGCCCGAGTTTGCCCCCGGCGTTTCTCGGCCACTTGGCGGCCGTCCCGTGGCAGGGTCCGGGGGCCCGTGGTGCTTTCGACGTCCGCGCCTCTCGCTGTGACGCCCTCGGTCGCTGCCGGCCACGCCTCCGCCGCCGCCGCCAAGCGGGGACTGGCCGAGGCGCTCGACCGGCGCATGGCGCGCGTGGCCAATGGGCGCGCCGCCACCTTCCTCGGCGCGGCAGTGTTTACCGGGTTGGCCATCTTCGAACGGCTACCCGCGGCGGCGTGGGCGGGAGCCGCCGGGTGCGTGCTGGCCTATGTCGTGCTGGCCCTGCACCACGCGCAGCTGCTGGCGAGAGAGCGGCGAGCCCGCGAGGAGGCTGCCTGGCACGCCCGGGCTCTGGCCCGCTTGGATGGCACCTGGCCGTCGCTTCCCTCCCGCGGAGAGCGCTTCGTCGACACCCACCACCTGTACACGTCGGACCTGGACATTTTCGGCGCGGGCTCGCTCTTCCAGTGGCTGGACGAGACGTCCACCGGCGCGGGCGAGGAGCGGCTGGCGTCCTGGCTTCGCGCGCCGGCGTCGGCACAGGACGTCCAGGGGCGGCAGGAGGCAGCGCGGGAACTGGCCGGCATGCCCGAAGTGCGGCGCGACTTGGCCGTCGCCGGACGTCTGGCCGCCGTGGGCCGGCCCACTCCTGCCGCCTTCCTCGGCTGGGCGGAGGGCCCGGTGAGGCTCGGCGCCATCGCCTGGGCGCGGCCCGTGGCGTGGGCGCTGCCTGCCTTCACCCTGGCCACCGCCCTGCTTGCCGCCTGGGGCATCGTCCCGCGGCTCGTCCCCTGGCTGGGCGTGCTGGCCCAGCTGTGTGTCGTGGCCCTCACCCGCCGTGAGCTCGCCGAGGCCTGGGGCAGCCTCACCGTGGCCGAGGCCGGGGGTGCCACGTTGGGGGATGCATTCGCGCGGCTGGAAGGGGCCCGCTTCGACTCCGCGCTGCTGCATCGGCTGAGTGCAGGACTTTCCCCGGCGGGGATTCCGGTGAGCAGCCGGATGCGGCGTTTCGCACGCCTCCTCGGACTTGCCGAGGCGCGTAGAAACCAGCTTCACCCGGTGGTGCACCTCCTCACCCTTTGGGACGTCCACGTCTTCCTCCGCCTCGAAGACTGGCGCCGGCAAAACGGTGCGCTCGTCCGAGGGTGGCTCGAGGCGCTGGCCGAGGTGGAGGCCCTGGGCTGCCTGGGCAACGTCACCGCGGACCACCCGGGCTTCCACTTCCCTGAGGTGCACGAAGGCCCAGCCCACCTCTCGGCGCAGGCGCTCTGGCACCCGCTGCTCCACGACGCCGTCCCCAACGACGTGGAGTTGCCGAGCCCTGGCTTTCTTCTCCTCGTCACCGGCTCCAACATGTCGGGGAAGTCGACGCTCCTCCGGGCGCTGGGCGTCAACACGGTGCTCGGACTGGCCGGCGCTCCAGTGGCGGCGGAGCGCTTCGCCCTCGTGCCCATGCAGTTGTTGACCAGCATGCGCGTCCAGGACTCCCTCTCCGCCGGTGTCTCCTTCTTCCACGCCGAGGTGCTGCGGCTGAAGGCAGTCCTGGAGGCGGCCGCAGCCGCCCCCGGCCAGTCGTTGGTGCTCCTCGATGAAATCCTCCTCGGGACCAACTCCGGCGAGCGACGCGTCGCCTCGCGCGAGGTCCTCCGGCTGCTGCTCGAGGCCCGGGCGCTGGGCGCCGTCACCACCCATGACCTGGCCCTGGCCCGGCTGGAGACGGAGTACCCGGGGAGTCTTCGGCCGGTCCACTTCCAGGACCACGTGGAGAACGGGCAGATGCGCTTCGACTACCAGTTGCGAGAGGGCGTGGTGCGCACCACCAACGCGCTGCGCCTCATGCAGCAAGCGGGCATCCCGGTGCGGTCCCACCCGCCGGGGGAATGAGGCCAGGGCCGAATGTCTCGCGTCGACCCGCACTCTTTTTCCGACGGCGCCCAGCCGCGCCAGCAGCACTTGCGCTGGACGGCCCGGGTGGACTTTCCGGCCCGGCGCCTGGAGTGCACGGCCGAGCTGCGCTTCGACCGCGGCGGGACGGAAGTGGACCTCGACACCCGGGGCCTGGACGTCGACGCCGTCACCAGCCCGGCAGGCCGAGCACTCCCCTTCGCCCTCGGCCCCACCGACACCATTCTCGGCGCGCGGCTACGGCTGACGCTGCCGGAGGACGACGTGCGCTGCGTGGTGCGCTACCGGACGGGCCTCGAGGCCACCGCATTGCAGTGGCTCACCGAGGAGCAGACGGCCTCCGGGCTCGCGCCCTTCCTCTATAGCCAGTGCCAGGCCGTCCACGCCCGCTCGGTGGTGCCGCTGCAGGACACGCCGCGCTTCCGCCTCACCTACGAGGCGGCCATCACCGCGCCAGCGGGAATGCGCACCTTGATGGCGGCTCGCTCCATGGGCCGGAGCGAGGAAGGCGCTGAGGCCACCGAGAACTGGGCCATGGAGCAAGCCATTCCCTCGTACCTCATCGCCTTCGCCGTGGGCGCGCTCGCCTCGCACGAGCTCGGTCCACGCAGCCGCGTGTGGGCGGAGCCGGCGCTGCTCGCGAAAGCGGCCTGGGAATTCGGCGAGGTGGACCAGATGCTCACTCAGGCCGAGCAGCTGCTGGGCCCGTACGCCTGGGGACGCTTCGATGTGCTCGTCCTGCCGCCCTCTTTCCCCTATGGCGGCATGGAGAACCCTACCCTCACCTTCCTCACCCCGACCGTACTCGCCGGGGACAGAAGCCTGGTGAATGTGCTGGCTCATGAGCTCGCCCACAGCTGGACCGGCAACCTTGTCTCCAACGCCACGGCCGAGGACTTCTGGCTCAACGAGGGCTTCACCGTTTTCGTCGAACGGCGCCTCTTGGCCGTCCTCGAGGGGCCTGAGTCGGTGGCCCTGCACGCTGCCATGGGGCGCCAGTCGCTCGAGGACGCGGTGGCGGGTTTCCGCGACCGACCGGGGCTTACCCGGCTGCGCACCCGGCTCGCCGGCGTCGACCCGGACGACGCCTACAGCCAGGTGCCCTACGAGAAGGGGTACCTCTTCCTCCGGGCACTCGAGGAAGCAGTGGGCGCCGCCCATTTCAACGCTTTTCTCCGACGCTACCTCGGCCGCTTTGCCTTCCAGAGCCTCACCACCCAGGAGTTCCTGGACTTCCTTCAGGTGGAGCTTCCCGAGGGGTACGCCCGGGTCGACGTCGCCGCGTGGGTGGACGGCGAAGGCATCCCGGCCAATGCGCCAACGCCAGCCAGCAGCCGGCTCGCCGCGCTGCACGCCCTGGGCACGCAGCTCCCGGACGTGGCCGAGGCCCGCGGCTGGCGACCGCTGGAGTGGCAGGTGTACCTGGCACGGCTGGCCCGACCCACGCCGCGCGCGACGGTGGAAGCGCTCGACCGTACCTTCCACCTCAGCGACGCCAGGAACCCCGACGTCCTCGTCGCCTGGCTCGTGCCCTCGCTGTCCGCCGGACACGCACCAGCGCTGGCGCGCGCCGAGGCCTTCCTCGGCGAGGTGGGGCGAATGAAATACCTGAAGCCCCTCTACGGCGCGCTCCTGGCGAGCGACGAGACGCGACCGCTGGCCGAGGCCTGCTTCCGGCGCTTCCGGGGCCGCTACCACGCCATCGCTACCGCCGGCGTGGAATACCTTTTCCGGCGAAGCGTGGCTGAGAGCGCCTGAGAAGACTCAGCTTCTTCAGGCCTCAGAACAGGAGGGCGCTCAAAGAGTGAACCTCCATCACCAGGCGAATCGACGATGCAGTGGCGCTCTGTCCTGCGGGGCTGGGCTGCGCCGGCTCAGTAGCGTCCTGGCGCCTCTGCAACTCTTTCCCGAACGCGACTCAGCAGGGCCGTGCCTTCAGAAACGCACGACAGCGATGGTGCCCTGCGCGCGTAAGGTCCCGGGCACACTCGGTGGAAAGCTACGGGCACCATCGCTGGCCAGCCGCGCGGGCTCTTGCGAGTCGCCGGTAGTCACCGCCCTCTGAGCTCAGTTGAGCATGACTGCAGATGGTGGCGCCTGCGTCTCTTTCTTCTCCGTCCACTGCTTGCTGAATTCAGCAGCCTGCTCATCGCTCATCGCAACGGGAAAGACGCCCACGCAACCTTGGACAAAAATTCCCAGGGTCGGGTATCCCCTGTCATTCAGCAACAGTGGATGAATCTGATTGCTGACTTCTTCGGTACCAACCTTGCGCTCGGTCACCGTTACCCAGCCCAATATCGGTCGGAACGTAAGTTGCCCCGCATCGTTCCGTATTCCCGCCTTAAGCCCAAGGTCGCCCTGAGATACGGCACTCCAGCGCGCCACGAACCGAACTGTTGCGGCATCCGCTGTCTTGCCTGCCATGTGTCCTTCGCTCCTTCCGGGATAAGCCCCGTTAGAGCGATTGATATCGAACACGGGTGACGCTCACGGCCAGTGTCCGACAACCTTCGGACGCGTCGATGAAGGCCCGTCAAAATCCGCTGGGGCATCGGGGGTTTGCAGCGGTATCCCAGGAGCGCGCCACGCCCGCTCCCAGGAGGGTGAAAGGCGAGGGCCCGCCTCCTCGGGGTGAAGGCGGGCCCCGCCGCGCACCTCCCTAGGCCTTCGACGTCTTCTGGGAGCTGCCCTCGCCGGACGCGTTCGTCGAGCTCGAGTACTTCTCCGACCTCGACCCAGCAGAAGCCTTCTGGACGCGGAGCTGGTTTTGCACTTCCTTTACGCCAAGAATCGCTTCGGCGAGGTCCTCAATCGCTCGCTTGTCCTGACGGTGGTCGACGGTGCCGGTCAGCGTCACCTGGCCTTCCTTCACCTGGACCTCGACTTCCTCAGCGTTGAGACCGCCCTGCATCAGCCGGTCGCAAACCTCTTCGCGGATTCGTTCATCAGAACGCCGATAGTTCTTGGGTCCGCGGCCGTCACCCCGGGCGTCGTACGGCCCCTGGTTGGACATGCCCTGACCAGGACCGCGGCCCCTGCTGTGACCTGCGCCGAAATCCTGCTCATGGCTTCCGTAGTTGCCGGCGAAGCCACGCTCGTTGCTGCCGTAGCCGCCGCCGAAGCCACGCTCGTTGCTGCCGTAGCCGCCGCCGAAGCCGCGCTCATTGCTGCGGTAGCCGCCGCCGAAGCCGCGCTCGTCGCTGCCGTAGCCGCCGCCAAAGCCGCGCTCGTTGCTCCCGGAGCCGCCGCCAAAGCTGCGCTCGTTGTTCCCGTAGCCGCCGCCAAAGCCGCGCTCGTTGCTGCCGTACCCGCCGCCAAAGCTGCGCTCGTTGTTCCCGTAGCCGCCGCCAAAGCCGCGCTCGTTGCTGCCGGAGCCGCCGCCAAAGCCGCGCTCGTTGTTCCCGTAGCCGCCGCCAAAGCCGCGCTCGTTGCTGCCGTAGCCGCCGCCAAAGCTGCGCTCGTTGTTCCCGTAGCCGCCGCCAAAGCCACGCTCGTTGCTCCCGTAGTCGCTGGAGCTTCGCTGGTTGTTGCCAGAGCCCTCTCGGAAGCCACCCTCGTTGCTGCCGTAGGCATCCCCGAAGTTGCGGCCCGAGCTCCCCGTACGCGGTTCGAACTGTTCCTGCTCGCCGCGGTCTCGCGGGTCATAGCCCCACTCGTTCGCTCCCCGGCTAGCATCCGCATCCCAGGGACCTTGCTCACCGCTCCGCCGCTGACGCGGTCCGTCGTTGTGACTTGGAATGTTCTGCCTGTTTCCTCTGCTGTGATTGCTGTGACGCATGCGTCGCTCCGTTTCAGAATACCTACCCAGCGAGATGCAGGGGCGGATGCAGAACAGGTAGGGCGACGCGTGAAGAGCGACAAGGCCCGGCGCGAGAAAACATTCTTCGAATTTTTACGAATGCTCTTTCGTGTAGCCCGGCCGAATAGCGGTCGAGCAACCGAAGCTTCGCTGAAGGTGCCGGTACCCGCAGCAGACGTCACCCGTGGACAGAGGCGCCCAACTCCAAGGCGGCACACGCCAGAGCGACCACGGCGCTCTCTTCCACTGGAATGTTCGGCTCGTCCAGGAGTTGACAGGTCTCTATCGAGTTCACGAGGCTCGGGACGCTCGATGACGGCACTCCGACCTCAGAGGCAGACAGAACTCTTCAGCCCAGAGAAGGAGTTGCCGGCCGGGGCGTCCTATCTCCCAGAGGCGGTGCCTGAGCGGGAGAGCATGGCGCTTGTCCACCGTTTCGAGACATTGCCCTTCAAGCCATTCGCCTTTCATGGCTACCTGGGTAACCGGCGCATCGTCTCCTTCGGGTGGCGTTATGACTATGCGGGACGTGCCCTGCGAGAGAGCGAGGCCATCCCCGAGTTTCTGTTTCCGCTGCGCGAGACAGCGGCGAGGTTTGCAAACGTTCCGCCGGAGGGTCTGCAACAGGCTCTGGTCACGGAGTATGCGAAGGGGGCGGGCATTGGATGGCACCGTGACAAACCAATGTTCGAGGACGTCGTTGCCTTCTCATTTGTATCTCCCTGCCTGCTGCGCTTCCGCCTCAAGCAAGACACTTCCTGGAAGCGCTCATCGCTCATCGTGCGACCTGGTTCGGCTTATCTCTTGCGCGGCCCGGCACGCCGCGCGTGGGAACACAGCATCCCGCCTGTAGAGACGCTGCGTTACTCCGTTACCTTCCGAAATTTCTCGCCGCTACACCCGCTCCGGCCCTAGTGGATTGGGCCGGAGAGGGCCCGTCTGCCTTCTTCGGCAGGAGATTGGAGAAGCGCTCGAACGAGGCTTTCGGCTCACGGTCAACCTGAACCGTCGGTGCGGTCGCTTCACGCTGCAGAGCATCGAGAATGGCCGCAGAGAATTGCTCGCCGTCCTCGGGCTTGCGGCTCGTAATCCAGTTGCCATCGGTGACGACAGCTTCGTCGCGAACCTCGGCGCCCATTTGTCTCAGGTCGTCCTGCACCGTTTGCCAAGCGGTCATGGTGCGGCCCTGGACAAGGTGCGCAGCTTCGAGCAACTGGGGGCCGTGACAGATTGCTGCGACGGGCCGCTGCTGAGCATCAAAGTCTTTCACGAACTGAACAAAGCGCGGGTCGGCACGAAGCTTGTCGGGCGAGAAGCCGCCCGGGATGACGAGCGCGGAATAGTCCTGTGGCTTCACCTCGCCTATCGCCTTGTCCGCCTTGACCTTCTCCTTGCCCTTGACTCCGTTGAGCTCCTCGCCGGCCGTCGCGCCAATGATTTCGATGGGGTAGCCCGCCGACCGAAGTCTGTCGTAGGGAATCCGGAACTCGGCGTCCTCGAACATGGGCGCCAGGAGAAAGGCGACCGTCTGCTTGGGTCGTTTCGATTTTTTCAGCGCTGTCGGGACGGCCATGAAGGAAGTCCTTTCGTTGTCACCGGTAGGGATAGGCACCTCCGTCCGAAGCGCAAGGGGGCCGACCGCCAAGAGGCATACTCGGGCGAATGGCGGCGTCACGCGTTACGTGTCGGGCTGAGTGAGGCCCGGCCCCAGCTCCAGTCCAAGGAGAGCAGATGGCGCGCATCCTGATTACCGGCTCGGCCGACGGCCTCGGCCAGTTGGCGGCCCAACGCCTCGTGCAGGCTGGCCACCACGTGGTGTTACACGCCCGGAACCAGCGTCGTGCGGATGACGCCCTCGCTGCGACTCCGGGCGCGGACAGCGTCTTCATTGGTGATTTGTCGACCCTGGAGGGAATGACGAACGTCGCCCGCCAGGCAAACGCGCTGGGCACCTTCGATGCGGTCATTCACAACGCGGCAGTCGGTTCTCGCGAGCCGCGCAGGGTGGAGACGAAGGACGGCCTGAACCAGGTTCTTGCCGTCAACACGGTTGCACCCTACCTGCTGACTGCCCTCATGACGCCACCCAGGCGCCTCATCTACCTGAGCTCGGGCCTGCACCGAAGCGGAAGCGCCAGCCTCGTCGACCTCAACTGGGCGTCTCGGCCCTGGAACGGGCTCCAGGCTTATTCCGACTCCAAGCTCCATGATGTGCTCATCGCCTTCGCCGTGGCGCGGCTCTGGCCGAAGACGTTTTCCAACGCCCTCGAACCCGGATGGGTCGCGACAAAGATGGGCGGGCCGGGTGCACCGGACGACCTGGAACTGGGCTCGGTAACGCAAGCCTGGCTCGCCGCGGGCGACGGGCCGGGAACGGACGTGACCGGCGGGTACTTCTTTCACCAGAAGCCCGCCAAGACGCACCCGGACGCGAACAACACCGAAGTTCAGGATGGGCTGCTGGCCATCTGCGCACAATTGACGGGCACTCGCCTTCCGCGGCCATGAAGTGCTGATGCGCTGCCGCGCTGATGGTGACCGCACGCTTCTTCTATAGGCGGCCAGCTTCAGGTTGCACCCCATTGCGCTCCCTTCCAAGGGTGCCTAAGCCCACGTCTGGAGGGAGTGCCATGACAACCCAAGCGGCCCAGGTGTCGACAGAGGTAGACGCCTCCCAGGAATCCATGTGGAAGGCGCTCACCAACGCCGACGTGCTGGGGCGTGCTTTCTTCGGGAGCAAGGTCGTGACGACCTGGAAGGTCGGCGGCCGCATTTCCTTTCGTGGCGAGTGGAAGGGAAAGAGCTTCGAGGACAAGGGCGAAATCCTAGCCTTCTCGGCGCCAAAGCAGCTCCGCTTCACGCATTGGAGTCCTCTTTCGGGCACGGAGGATCGGCCCGAGAATTACCACGTCGTTGCCTTCGACATCATTCCGTCGGGCGCGAAGACGAAGCTCCAGGTGACCCAGGACAGCCAGAACGACAACCCCATCGACGACGCGACGAAGAAGGAGTTCGAGAAGAATTGGTCGCTCGTCCTGGGCGAGCTCAAGAAGGGTGCGGAGAAAATCTATGGAAAGCGATCGGACTAGTCGCGGGGGCGAGCTCGCCAGCTTAGGCTTCCAGAAACTGGGACTCGCATGAATCGACGGGACTTCGTTGTTGGAGCTGCCCTGGCGGTCGAACTGGTGCCCCACCTTGGCCGAGCGCAAACGCCCGCACCGGGCGCGCCACCGCCTGAGAAGGCGAACACCCGCTTCTTCCGCGATGCGGAATTCGAATACATCTTCCTCTGTCTGCTCGGACTGGCCTACGACGGAGGCGTCGACGTCGGCAGCTGCCTGGCCATCGCCGAGCAGATTGTCGATGGCGATGCAGCGAGCGCCTTCCAGGCCTTCATTGCCGCCGGCGCGCGGTTGCGGGACATCGCCGAGCTCTCCGCCAAGGCGGCCCACCGGGTCAGCGCCCGGCAGGCCTTTCTCCACGCCTCCAACGTCATCTTCACCGCGACCTATTTCGCCGACCGGGCCGGAGTGCCGGACCATCTGCTTCCCACCTTCACGACGCACCGAGGGGCGTGGGACCGCTTCGTGGACCTCTTCGACGAGCCGGTGGAACGGGTCCGAATTCCGTACCAGGGCACGACGCTGCCGGGCTATTTCTTTCGCGCGCCGGGCGCAGGTCGCAAGCCAGTCCTCATCCTCAACAACGGCAGCGACGGCTCGGTCTCCTTCATGTGGAGCGCGGGCCTGGCCGCTGGCCTCGCGCGCGGCTACCACTGCCTCGTCTTCGACGGGCCCGGTCAGGGAGCCACGCTGTGGCTGCAGAAGCTCTCGTTCCGTCCAGACTGGGAAAAAGTCATTACGCCAGTGGTGGACTTCCTGGTCGCGCGTGACGACGTCGACGTCAAACGGATTGCCCTGCTCGGAGTGAGTCAGGGCGGCTACTGGGTCCCGCGGGCCGCAGCGTTCGAGCACCGGCTGGCAGCCATCGTCGCCGACCCGGGCGTCTGGGACGTCTCCACCTCGTGGACTGGCCACCTCCCGCCGCCCGTGCTCCACATGCTCGATGCCGGGGACCGGACCGGCTTCGATGCCGCCCTGCGCGGCGGCCCTCGGCAGATGGCGCTCCTCGCCTTTCGGATGCGGCCCTATGGCATGACCTCGCCCTATGACGTCTTCAAGGCGACCCAGCAATACCGTCTGGCGGAGGTGGCGGGGCTCATCCGCTGTCCGGTGCTGGTGACCGACCCGGACGCCGAGCAGTTCTGGCCGGGGCAGTCGCGGCTCCTCTTCGATGCGCTGCACGGCAACCGGGAACTCATCCGCTTCACCGCGGCCGACGGCGCGGCGGGCCACTGCGAGCCAACCGCAAGCGGCCTGAGGGCACAGCGGATTTTCGACTGGCTCGATTCGACGCTGAGCCAGCCCACCTGACGGCGGCCCTGCAAGCCCCGCTTCGAGCGCCCCGCGCACCAGCGCAGGGCCCGGGGGCTTTTGGGGTACCGCATGCCCGAGCGAGGGGCGCCGGGCTCGACGTGGGGAGGCTTCAGGACTGACGCGCGTCGGCGCTCTGCGCCTGGGACTGGCCCTGGGCGGCTGTCCCTTCGTCCTTCGAATCCGCGGGCGGTGCGACGGGGCTGGCGAGGAGCTCGAGCCCCAGCTCCTCGCAAGCGCTCGCCGTCTCCTCGACAATGTGGGTGAGCCAACCGTGGAGGCTCTCACGACCCTCCAGCCAGCGCGGCTGCTCGTCGATGAAGCTCTCCAGCGCGCGCAGCCGGCGGTGGCTCGCCAGCTTGGGCAGCACCGCTTCGTCCGGGGAGCGGATACTCGCCAACCGCCGGCAGGCATGGTGGAGGCAGAAACGGATGGAGCGCGGGAATTTCGGCTCGAGAATGAGAAACGCAGCGACCGCGGACGCTGTCACGCGCCCGGCGCTCCGCTTCATGAAGGGCTCGAACCCGGAGCAGGCGCGCAGGAGGGATAGCCAGAGCGTTTCCTCGAGGACCACGCTCGACTGGAGCTGCAACAGCGCGTGGTGATGAACGTCGAGGATGCGGGCCGTTTGCCCTAAGCGCTCGAGGAGCACGCCCAGACTGATGAAGTCGAAGGCGTTGTCATGAAGCATGCTGTTCTGGATGGTGCCGAGGATGAGCTGCGAGAACTCGCGCACCTGTCGGTAGAAGCTGTCGCGATGGAGGGTGTAGTCGGCAAGTGACCGCTTGTCCTGCAGCCAGAGATGAAACTCGTTGATGGCCTCCCACACTTCCAGGGCCACCACCTCGCGGATGCTGCGTGCGTTTTCCCGCACCCCGCTCGCCGAGCGCACGATGCTGGCTGGATTTTCGGTGTTCCAGGTGAGGTATTGTTGCACCAGCTCGCCGTCTCCGCGCGCGCCGTGCTGGAAGCGCGCTGCGAAGGCCTCGTCCTCGCCACTCACCGTCAGCGCCGAGCCCCACACCTGCGCCGCTGGAAGGATGCCATCGAGCGCCAGAGCCGACGTCACCCGCAGCACACGCGAGCTGCTCTCCGCCCGCTCCAGGTAGCGCCCCAGCCAGAAGCAGTGGTCCGCCACGCGGGAAATCATGCCGTCGCTCGCTGCACCCAGGTGTCCTTGCTGCCACCACCCTGGCTGCTGTTGACGACGTAGCTGCCCTCTCGCATCGCCACCCGCGTCAGGCCACCGGGAAGCACCCAGGGGCCGTCCTTGCGGGTGAGGATGTAGGGCCGCAGGTCCACCCGCCGGGGGACGATGCGCTTGTTTTGCGCGTCCCAGGTGGGACAGGTGGAGAGTTCCACCAGGGGCTGGGCAATGTACCGGCGCGGCTCGGCGAGGATGCGCTGCCGGAATTCGTCGCGCTGCGCGCGGGTGGACGTCGGGCCCATCAGCATCCCGTAGCCTCCGGCCTCGTCAACGGCCTTCACCACCAGGCTGTCCAGGTGCTCGAGCACGTAGCGGCGGTCATCCTCGCGGACGCACTGGTAGGTGTGGACTTGCTCCAGGAGTGAGGCTTCGCCGAGGTAATACCGCACCATGTCCGGCACGAAGGGGTAGACGCCCTTGTCGTCGGCCACGCCATTGCCAGGGGCGTTGGCCAGGGTGACGCTGCCCTTGGCCCAGGCGCGCATCAGTCCGCGGATGCCGAGCACCGAGTCCGGCCGGAACATCTCCGGGTCGAGAAACGCGTCGTCCGTCCGGCGGTAGACGACATCCACCTGTCGGCGGCCCCGGGTGGTGTGCAGGAAGAGGCGGTCGTCCTCCACGAAGAGGTCGGCAGCCTGCACGAGTTCCACCCCCATCTGGCGGGCGAGGAAGCTGTGCTCGAAATAGGCCGAGTTGTGCGGTCCAGGCGTCAGCACCACCACCGTGCTCACGTCCGGGTCCACGGGCGACACGCTGCGCAGCGCGGCGGCCAGACGCGCTGGATAGTGGTTCACCTGTCGCACCCGCGCCGCCTCGAAAAGCTGGGGGATGAGCCGCTTGGAGAGCAGACGGTTCTCCAGCACATAGGACACACCGGAGGGAGTGCGGAGGTTGTCCTCGAGCACGCGAAAAACGCCGCTGCCGTCGCGCACCAGGTCAATTCCCGAGACGTGGATGCGCACCCCGGCTGGTGGCCGGATGCCCTTCAGCGCCGGCAAGTAGTGCTTCGCCCCGAGCACCACCTCCGCCGGAATGGCCCTGGCTTTGAGGATGCGCTGTTCGCCGTAGATGTCGTCGAGGAAGCAGGCCAGCGCCAGCACCCGCTGGACGAGGCCCCGCTCCAGCCGGTCCCAGTCGCCAGTGGAGATGATGCGGGGCACCAGACACACCGGGAAAACCTTCTCCACCCCGCGCTCATCCGAGTACACCGAAAACGTGACGCCCTGATTCACCAGTGCCGTCTCCGCCATCTCCTGAGTGCGGGCGAATTCGTCCGCGCTCACCCGGCCCAGCCCGAGGAGGGCGCGAAACGCCGGCCGCAGGTTTCCCTTTCCATCCAGGAGCTCGTCATACGTCCCGGCGAGGACTGGGTACCCCTCCAGGAGAGACGATGGGTGGGGGGGATTGCCGGTCATTGACACTGTGCGTCTAAGCTAGCCCGCCGTGCGCCTCATCATCCAGCACCGGAGTCGGTACCTCTACCCGCACCCGGCCAACCTTGGCCCGCACCTGGTGCGGCTGCGTCCGGCCGGGCACGCCCGCGCGCGGGTGGAGACGTATGGACTGACGGTCGAGCCGGCAGCAGACGTGCGCTGGCAGCAGGACCCCAATGGGAACCACGTGGCGCGCGTGGTGTTCCCGCGGGCGACGCCCATTCACGCCCTGGACCTCCTGGTCGAGGTCGCGCTCGACCTCAAGCCCGTCAACCCCTTCGACTTTCTTCTGGAAGAGACGGCGGCGGCAGTCCCCTTCAGCTACCCGACGGTGCTGCTGGAGGAGCTGGCTCCCTTCCTCGCGCGTCACACCCCCGCGCTGGCAGAAGGCGTGCGCTTCGAGGCCTTCGACGCCGAGTTGCCGCGGAGCGGTCCAACACTCGAGCTGCTGACCGCCCTCAACCAGGCCGTTTACCACCGCATCCGCTACGTCGTCCGCAGCGAGGCGGGTGTGTGGACGCCGGAAGAGACGCTGCTCGCTGGCCGCGGAAGTTGCCGCGACTCGGCGATGCTGCTGGTGGGACTCCTGCGTTCTCGCGGGATGGCCGCGCGCTTCGTCAGCGGCTACCTCGTTCAGCTGGCGGACGAGGGAATGCTGCCCGACCAGCCCCGGGGCGTGAGCCGCGACGTGGTCGACCTGCACGCCTGGGCCGAGGTGTACCTTCCCGGTGCGGGATGGATTGGCCTCGACGCCACCAGTGGCCTCCTCTGCGGAGAGGGCCACATTCCTCTGGCCTGCGCCGCCAGCCCGGCGCTGGCATCGCCCATCGAGGGCACCTCGGACACCCGGGCTTCGGACGTCTCGTTCGAGCTCAGCGTCCGACGCCTCGGCCATGAGGCCCGACCGAGCTCGCCCTTTCCCGAGGAGGTGTACCGGGCGCTCCTCGCAGGCGTGCAGGCCGCGGACGCCTCGCTGGAGAAGGCCGGCCTCCAGCTGACAAGTGGCGGCGAGCCGACCTTCAACTCGCGCGAGCACCCTGAAGCAGAGGAGTGGAACGGCGCCGCACTGGGGGCCACCAAGTGGAGCCAGGGACTGCGGCTCTGCGCCGAGCTACGTGCCCGACTGATGCCTGGGGCCGCGCTCGTCATCGGCCAGGGCAAGCACTACCCGGGGGAGACTCTGCCGCGCTGGACGCTGGACCTGGTGGGGCGCAGCAACGGAGAGGCACTGTGGACCGGCGACGTGGGCCCCTCGCCTCGGCGGGCAAGCCTCGCGGACGCGAAGCGGTTCGCCGAGGCGCTTGCTGGCCAGCTCGGGCTAACCCACGGCCTGCTCCCCGCCTTCGAGGACCCCTGGCACTTCATCGAAGCCGAGGCCAGCCTTCCTGCCGACGTCGACCCGTTGCAGGCCAATCTGGAGGATTCGGAAGAGCGTAGGCGGCTGGCGCGTGTCCTCGGCCAGGGGCTGGGCCAAGAGGCGGGTTACGTCCTGCCGCTGGCCCGAAT
>Ga0302324_100015083_pt1 | contig 15522 bp, 14 predicted proteins | sample Palsa_T0_1_FD_201949 | JGI IMG/M metagenome (GOLD analysis project Ga0302324, IMG submission 201949) | Peat permafrost microbial communities from Stordalen Mire near Abisko, Sweden - Palsa_T0_1 | ecosystem: Environmental > Terrestrial > Soil > Palsa > Peat permafrost | place: Sweden: Abisko...
TTTGGAATGCTCGACACCGCGTTGCCGTCAGCGGTTTTCATCGCGATCGTGCTGTCGCTCATCCCGCATGATATCATGTACGGCCCACAGGCGGCATTGATCGCCGAAGCGTTCACGCCGCGCCTTCGCTACAGCGGCGCCTCGCTAGGCTATCAACTTGCCTCCATCATCGCGGGCGGCCCTGCACCGCTGATCGCGACCGCCTTGTTCGCCACTTACCACTCGGGTTATGCCATCGCCATCTATATCGGCGGTTGCGCGCTGGTCAGCCTGGTTTCGGCGAGCCTGATGCCGGACTATACCGGCAAGGATATCTCGGCGGAGTATGACGCGACGGATTAGCGGTCCGCGGCGTCCCGTTTATTCCATCGCCTGCGTCTCGACTTGCGTTGCTATCTTGCGCGGCATACGCATCAACAATAGCAGCAGCAACGACGGCAAGGTCGTCATGATCAGCAGCACGTAATCGTCGACATAAGCAACGATCTGTGCCTGCTGGTTGACCATGCGGTCCAGCAGCGCCGCCCCTCCCCTCGTCGCCGGGTCGAGCCAGAAATGCATGTGTCCTTCCAGCGGCCGGACCATCTGCAACGCGCGATTGAACGGCGTGACCGACGCTCCAATCATCTCGTGCAATGCCTGAGAATTGTGCGCCAGCAGAGATGATGTAACGGATACGCCGATCGCGGCGCCGATATTGCGCAGCAGGCTGAACAGCGACGCGCCCTCGGTGCGCATCGATGCCGGCAAAGTGGCGAAGGCCAGCACCTGAAGCGGGGTAAACACCAGTCCCATGCCGCCGCCCTGAATGATGATCGCGACGATGATCTCGTGCTCCGACACGTCCGGTGTCCAACCGGTCATGAGCCAGAACGAAAAGCATATCATCAGCAAGCCGATACCCACCATCAGCCGCGCGTCGACCTTCGACGACAATCGCCCGCTCAGCATGATGGTTGCCAGGTTGCCCAATCCGCGCGGCGCCATGACCAGGCCGGCGGTCTCCACCGGGTAGTTGCTCAGAACCTGCAGCCAGGGCGTCATCAACGCGAGGCTGGACACCAGCAATGTCCCCACAGCGAACATCAAAGCCAGACCGGAGGAGAAGTTGATGTCCTTGAACAGTGACGGACGGATCAGCGGCTGGCGTGCGTAGACCATGTGGATCAGGAACAAATAGATGCCGAGGCCGGCGAGCACGGCCTCCGTCACGATTTCGCTGGAGCCGAACCAATCCTGATCCTGGCCGCGGTCGAGCATCAACTGGAACGCTCCGATCCCTGTCGTCAGCACGCCAAAGCCCAGCCAGTCGAAGCGCAGCCTGCCTTGGCCGCGGCCGCCCGGGAGGAAAATCATCAATCCGGCGGTCGCGGCGAGCCCAAATGGCAGGTTGATGTAAAAGACCCAGCGCCAATTGTAGGTCTCGGTCAGCCAGCCGCCGAGGGTCGGGCCCATGATGGGACCAAGCATCACTCCCATGCCCCAGATCGCCATCGCGAATCCGCGCCTCTCGTGTGGGTAGATGTCGAGCAGGGTGGCCTGCGACAATGGCACCAGGGAGGCGCTGAACATTCCCTGGAGCAAGCGGAACATCACAATCTGGCTGATCGACTGCGCCGCGCCACAGAGCATTGAGCTGATGGTGAAGCCTATGATGGCGATAAGATACAGAGGTTTGCGCCCGAAACGCGCCGCGAGCCAACCGACCGGCGCGGTCATGATGGCGGCCGCGGTGATGTAGGAGGTCAGAACCCACGTGATCTCGTCATAGCTGGCCGAGAAGCTGCCTTGCATATAAGGCAGCGCCACATTGGCTATCGTTTGGTCAAGCGACTGCAGCACCGTCGCGCCAATGGCGCACGCCGTAATCATGGCGCGATGGGGGACTGCTTCCTCCGGCATACTTGCGATCCTGTCGTCGTCCTGACGGTCGCTGTGTTGGCTGGGACCATGCCGTCAGGGTCGTGGCGACGTCAAACGCGGAAGACGCGGTCCTGTCGCGCCGGGAGGTGATGGCCGCGGTGGCGAACGGCTAACGCCAATCGCTGGGGCGCTGACGCGCAGCGCCCCGTTTCAGCCACCCGTTAATGGAAGACGATTTCGCCTCGACGGTTCTGCGGTTCGCGGACGCCAGGGCCGGCCGGCACGAGAAGCTTCGTGTCACCGTATGCGTGCATGCTAATTTCGTTCCGCGACACACCATCACGGACGAGCTCGTCGGCGACCGTGCGTGCGCGACGCTCAGACAGGCCCGGGTTATATTGAGGGGTACCGGACGTGTCGGTGTTCCCATCCACGTCAATTCGCGTGAACTGATTGCCCTGCGAGTAGCTCGACCCATCAATGGAATTATACTGAAGGCCGTGAGTTGTGTCTCGTGTGTATCCCGTCATGACCGGGCCTGACCCGGTCATCTGTCGCCGCAGGTGCTTGAAAAGATGGCCGGGTCACGCCCGGCCATGACGGGTAATTGAACGCCTAGCCGAACGATGCCTTGGCCTGCGTCCCCAGACGCGTCCCAAGATCGCGGAACTTGTCCGATACCATCGACAGCCGCGCGTCCCATTCCTCGTTGATCGGCTGGTTCTCGATCAATGCGTGGAACCGCACCATCATCATGATCAGGAACAGCGGTTTCAAAAACGCCGCGCGCAACGGACCGGCGAGAATGGCGGCGATCAGGATCGTAACAATTCCCGCCACTTCATGGATCGAGCGCGGCAGCATCCAGGTAATCGTCGCCGCCGGAGCGAGCAACACCAGCCACAGCGCGAAAGTCAATGCGCGCTCCAGAATCACGATCCAAATCGCGGTCTTCAGAATCGGCATGGCATTCTGCGCATAGTAGATCACGCCCTCACGTGCACCGCGCCATGGATCTTCATCGCCGCGCGCCAAATTGTACGAAAGGATGACTTTGTCGAGGTAACGAGTCGCGGCCCGAAGAATAATGTTCACGACGTTCGCGAGGCCATCCAACCCGGGGATCGGCAATATCTCGCCGATCCAGTCGAGGCTGCGGTGGAACGCCACGAGAATCCCTCGAACCGTCAGATTAAGGGCGTAAAGCGCGTTGACCTGACCAAATCGCTCGGTCACCACGCGCCTTCCGTACGCAAGCATCGGTTCGGTGCCATTGCCGACCTGACCGCGCGTGATCAGTTCAGTGAGGACGGCGACGTGGCCGCATGCCAGCAAATGCAGGACATAGCGCAAGATGGTGCCCCAGAAGAACCCGGCACCGCCAAGGCAAATCACGAGCCAGACCAGGCCGAAGACTCCCGCGATATGGCTCCCGAGCCAGACGGCGCCGCCGATGGCGATCACGATCCAGACGATACAAGCGACCGCGCACCCGAGCAGGATGCCGAAACGCGCCAGGGCGTAGGGCAGGCTTTGGACGAGCAATGAAACCGCCGACGCGAGGCCATAATCGCGGACCGCCAAGGGATAGGTGTGGCGGACGGCCGGTGGTGGCGAAGGCGGCGTCGTCCAGGCGCTGGCACCAGGGGTGACTTTGATCGTGTTGTCGTCTTCCGACATTGGATCCTCCGGCACTTTCATCACTGTAACTATCCGGCCGGAGCCGGTTCGACGACCATCAACGCTGGAAGGTGACGAAGTCGGCCGGGATTCACAAGAGTCTCGCGCTCCCCCAGGGGAATCGCTTGAACATCAGGCCGCCATACCCTCCCGCGCCGCACGCCGCCTGACGGCTTCGCCGCCGTAGGCCACGATGGTCGCGACCAGTCCGCAGGCGCCCGCGAAGCCGAGCCACAAGCCAGGCGCGGCTTTGTTATTCGTGACCTCGATCAACCAGGTCGACATCGCCGGCGTGAACCCGCCGAACAGCGCGGTGGCGAGAGCGTACGCCAACGAGAACCCGGCGGTGCGGACCGGAACGGGAATGATCTCCGTCAGAGCGACGACCATGGCGCCATTATAACTACCGTACAGAAACGACAGCCACAGCAGCACCAAGAGCATGTTACCAAAACTGGGCGCCGCGACCAACCACGCCAGCGCCGGATAGGCGGTCAGGAGGGTCAGGCCAGAGAACACCAACAGGATCGGTTTGCGGCCAATCCTGTCGGACAACGCGCCCATCACCGGAAGCCAGATGAAGTTCGACAGCCCGACGCAGAACGTCACGACCAGGCTGTCGGTCGTCGTCAGATGCAGCACGCTCTTGCCGAATGTCGGCGTGTATACGGTGATCGCGTAGAACGACACCGTCGTCATCACCACCAGCAGCATGCCGACCAGAATGATACCCCAGTCACGGCCAACGGAGGCGAATATCTCAGCCGTCGAGAGACGGTGTTTACGGGCCAGGAAAGCTTGCGTCTCTTCGAGCGACCGCCGTATGTACCAAAGAAACGGAACGATCAGGCAACCGATCACGAACGGAATGCGCCAGCCCCAGGCACCGATTTGCGGTGCGGTGAGTTGCGTGCTCAACACCCAGCCGATGATCGCGGCGACCATGATCGCCACCTGCTGACTGGCGGATTGCCACGCGACATAAAATCCCTTGTGGCCTGGCGTCGCCATTTCCGAGAGGTAGACTGAGACTCCACCCAGTTCGACTCCGGCCGAAAAGCCCTGCAGCAGCCGTCCAACCAGGACCAGCAGTGGCGCCAACAGACCGATCGTTTCATAGCCGGGGACAAATGCGATCAGGATCGTGCCACTCGCCATGATGGTCAGGGTGACGATCAGTCCTCGCCGCCGGCCGATCTGGTCAATGTAAGCGCCGAGTATCATCGCGCCGAGCGGACGCATGAGGAAGCCTGCGCCGAAAGTCATGAATGTGAGCATGAGGCTGGCGAAATCGCTGCCTGTCGGGAAAAACGCCTTCGAGATGTAGGTCGCGTAAAAACCAAACAGAAAGAAATCGAACATCTCGAGAAAGTTGCCGCTCGTCACGCGCAACACAGTCATCATGCCGTGTCGTGCGGAGCGGGCTGGGGCCGTCGCTGACATATCCTCGCCTCCCAATGCGCGGCGCTATCGGGCCGCTCCGTAAGCGTAAGCAGGAATTCGGAATTCGGCCAGACTTGAAGCGACAACCCTGATCCGCGACGGCGATAGCGCGCCGGGTTGAGCGTCGCTGCCGGCCCGCGCACACTTCGCCACAGATGTCATCCCGAGCTCGCATTTCACCCTTGGCACGTCCGGATGGCACCGCCCGTCTGATGTTGTTCTTCGCGATCGTTTATGCGGTCGAGGGGATCGGCCAGGCCAAATCCGGAATTGTCGGCCAGCCTCTGAGTTATTTTCTGAAACAGGCGAACGGCTGGAGCCCGGTGGAAATCAGCGCTTCGCTCGCGGTGCTGGACGTGCCGTGGGTGATCAAGCCGTTGTATGGCCTGATCTCGGACTTTCTGCCGTTGGCGGGATACCGGCGACGATCGTATCTGCTGCTCGGGAGCATCGCGGCGTCGGCGGCGTTCGCGTGGGTTGGGATGCTCACGGCGCCGGGAGCGATCATTCCCGCGCTGGTCGTGACCGCGATCGCCATGGCGGTGGCGAGCACCGTCTGCGGCGGTTTGCTGGTGGAGAATGGCCAACGACTCAATGCCAGCGATAAGTTCGTCAATCAACAATGGCTGTGGTTCAACGTCGCCGCTGTGATGGCGGCGCTTCTGGGCGGTTGGCTCATCGAGGTGCTGTCGGCCCAGAACGCGCTGCGGGCGGCCGCGTGGATGGCGGCGGCGGCACCGGTCGCCGTCGTGGCATCGTTGGGATTGGTGCACGAGAGCCGAGCCGCGATCGACCGCGCCGGATTTACGCGCGGGCTTGGAGCATTGCTGGCGGCGTTCCGGTCGCGCGACCTGTGGCTGATCGGAGCGTTTTTGTTCTTCTATTATTTCAGCCCAGGATTCGGCACGCCGCTATATTTCGAGCTGACTGATACGTTGAAGTTTTCGCAGGGCTTCATTGGGATCCTGTCCGCTATTAGTTCGGTGGGTTGGATCGCAGGCGCACTACTTTATCGCTTTCTGTTGTGGCGGCTGCCGACACGAAGCTTGCTAAATCTGTCGTTAATCCTCGGAACGGTGGGTACGCTGGCGTATCTCGTAATGGTGGGGCCCATCAGCGCGGTGGCGATCTATTTCTTTTTCGGTATGGCATCAATGGTGGCGAATGTCGCGACCTTGAGCCTCGCCGCTGTGGTCTGTCCAAAGGGCGCTGAGGGGTTCACGTTCGCGGCGTTGATGTCGGTGATCAACCTCGCAAGCCCGCTGTCGGATACAATCGGAGCGGTGCTGTATGAGCATGTGTTCAACAGCCACCTGGCACCACTCCTCGTGGTCTCCGCGGCGTGTACCGCGTTTGTGCTGGTGCTTGTGCCGTTCGTGGAGGGTGCCAAAACTCCCCGGTCATGACCCAGCAGCCGGCAATACTTCACCGAGCCACGATGTCACGTGTTCGATCACCGCGTCCTCTCGTCCATTATAAAAATGGTCGCAGTTTGGAATGATTCGCACATCGCACTGGCCGCCTGAGCGCGCCTTGAACAATTCGGCCGGATAATTCTCCGCACTCTCCTGATCGCCACGAAGATAAAGTACTGGGCATCGCACCTGAGGCGCCAGCTCCAGGATGTCCGGCATTTCGGTCATTCGATCGAGGAAACTCGCCGCTGAAATAACGTACCACCAGCCCGGCATCAGCATCAGTTCGCGACCCCGTCCCTCCGCCACCATCGCCCGCGCCAGGGCCGTGATCGCCTCCAATCGGTCGCCTGCCATCATCCCGGCCCGGCTCGATCGGAGCACGCCATCTTTGCCGCCGCCATGCGCCGACAGCAGAATCATCGCCGGAGTATCGGGGTGCGCCACGACGTGCGGCACGGCCAGCATCCCACCATTGCTGTGACCGATAACCACAGGGGGTGGAAATCCACGTTCGGCCATCCAGCGAGCGGCAAGTCGATTGTCCTCGATCCCCTCATTCGTGACTTGAAACGCGGCGCCCTCGGCGGCACGGCTGTTCCGGATACTGAGGATGTCGTGACCGCGGCGGTTGAACGCCAGGCAGGCATATCCCATCGCGGTCAAAGCGGGCGGCAGGAATCTGGGCGCTCCGACGTAGAAGTTCATGGTATTGCCGTGCAACAGCAGCACGGCGCCAGTGACCGGCCCATCCGGCGAATGCAGCGCTCCGTCGAGCGGAATGGTCTCGGTGGGGATCGAGATCAACTCGGTTCGCATGCTGTCACTCCGCACCGGATTGGACGAATTCTGTGCCTTTCGCGTCCGGTCGTCCCGTGCCTTACTGTGGAGCGGGCTGTCAACCGGAGGGGGTCATGCGAAACGCCGATACTCACAGCAGCATTTGGCGACGCCGAGATGTTCTGCGGACAGGCATGTCGCTTGCCGGCGGGGGAGCGGTCATCACTCTCACCGATCGAGCTTCCGGTGCGATCGCGACCGTCAACATGCAGCTTGGTTGGATCGGCGGCGGCAATCAGATCGGAGAGGTCTCGGCGTTTCAGTTGGGCTACTTTGAGCAGGAAGGTCTGGACTTCAAGATCCAGCCCGGCGGCCCGAATAACGACGGAATCGCGATCGTCGCATCCGGGCGCTATGAGGTGGGTCAGGTTTCCTCCAGCCCGTCCCTGATGCTGGCCGTTTCGCAGGACATCCCGATCAAATGTTTCGCCGTGTCGGCGCAGCAGCATCCCTACGCGTTTTTTTCGCTCAAGCAGAACCCGGTCAGAAGTGCCGCTGATTTTCGCGGCAAGAAGGTGGGGATCCAGGCAACCGGTCTGATCTTGCTGCGGGCACTGCTCGCCAAGAACAACATCGACATGAAGGACGTGCAGGTCGTCATCATCGGATCCGAAATGACGCCGCTGATGACGGGCCAGGTCGATGTCATTACCGGATGGGTGACCAACACCACCGCGCTGAGCGTGATCGGGCCCGATCGTGTCCAGTTCCGGCTATGGGATGCAGGGGTCAAGCTCTATGCCAGTCCATACTATGCGACCACGGAAACCTTGCAGACCAAGCAGGATCTTCTGGTCCGCTTCCTCCGCGCGGCCGCCAAAGGCTGGGCTTTTGCCTATGAAAACCGCGACAAGGCCGTCGAATTGCTGGTCAAAACCTATCCTAATCTTGTCGCCAAGGATGAGCGCGCGGCGGTCGACATCATGCTGGGCGCCACGTTCACCGATGCCACCAAAGCCGGCGGCTTCGGCACGATGGATCCGGCGGTGTGGCAAGACCAAATCTCGCTCTACAGTCAGCTTGGCCAGTTCACCAAACGCACGCCTACCGTCGATGAGGTCATGACTCTCGACATCCTCAATGCCACCGCCGATACCCGCCCGAAGATCGGCTGAGCCACTGCGCATGAACGATGCCGCACCTCTGCGATCGGCTCCCGGGACCATCGCCATCGAGTGCCGAAACGTCAGCGTGCGGTTCTCGAGCGAACGCGGGTCAGTGACGGCACTTAAGGATGTCTCGCTGACGCTTGCCGAGGGCGGTTTCCTGTCGTTGCTGGGCCCCTCCGGCTGCGGCAAGTCGACCCTGCTCCGAGTGATCGCCGATATCGTTCAGCCGGCAGCGGGCGCGGTGAGCGTGTTTGGCCATGCACCGGCGGCGGCTCGCCGCGATCGCCAGATCGGGTTCGTCTTTCAGGACGCCGCTCTGCTGCCGTGGCGCAATGTCATCGACAACGTCCGGCTTCCGCTGCAAGTCGGTGGGCGGCGAAGCCTCGCGGCCGGTTCGATGCGGCCGGAGGATTTGCTGGACCTGGTCGGTTTGTCCGGCTGGGAGAAAGCGCTGCCGCACGAGCTTTCCGGCGGCATGCGCCAGCGGGTCGCGATCGCGCGCGCTTTGCTCGGCGGCCCAAAAATCCTGCTCATGGACGAACCGTTCGGCGCGCTGGATGAAATCACCCGCGACCGGCTGAACGAGGAATTGTTGCGTATCTGGCGCGATACCGGCACGACGATCGTTTTCGTGACTCACAGCATTTACGAGGCTGCGTTCCTCGGGCAACAAGTTCTTATGCTGGCCGCTCGTCCTGGACGAGTTCGCGAGTTGGTGCCTGTCGATGTGCCCGAGCCGCGGCGTCTCGCGATCCGGGAAACACCAGGCTTCGTCGCACTCGCCGCGCATTTGCGCGCGGTGCTGGAGACCTGCTGATGTCGGTGACACTCGCCGGAGCAACGCCGGGCGATGCGGCGGCGGAGAACGATCTCGACGTCATATGGCAGGCAGCCCAACGCCGCCGTCGCCTGCGCCGGCGGGTCATGCCATTGGTGGGCGGCGGGGCGCTTCTGTTCATCTGGTGGGCGCTGATCGCTGTATTCCACGTGCGGCCGTTCATCGCCCCGTCGCCCGAGGTCGTGGCTGTCACGGTTTACCAGAAGTTCGGCATGCTCATGGCGAATTTGTTGCCGACGGCGATCGAGGCGGTGTGCGGGTTTTTGCTCGGCAATCTCTCGGCGATCACCGTCGCCACGGTATTCGTACATCGCAAGACGATGGAGGAGGCGTTCTTTCCAATCGCCGTGCTGGTCAATTCGATCCCGGTGGTGGCCAAGGCGCCTATTCTGATTTTGCTGCTCGGCAACGGGTTGTCGCCAAAGATCGCCATCGCCGCGATCGTTTGCTTCTTTCCAACACTGGTGAACATGGTTCGCGGGTTGGAGGCCGTCAGTCCACAGGCGATGGAACTGATGCACGTGCTGTCCGCCAGCAAGCGGGAGATATTCGTCAAGCTGCGCCTGCCGACTTCGGTGCCGTACCTGTTCTCCGCCTTGAAGATCGCGGCGAGCATGTCGGTCGTTGGAGCGATCGTCGGTGAGTGGATCGGATCGCAGGAAGGCATCGGCGCGCTGATCATCCAGGCGACGTACAACTTCGATTCCGCGCTGCTCTACGCGACCGTGCTGTGCGGTTCTTGTTTCTCGGTGCTGTTTTTCCTCGTGATCCGGCTCCTCGAGCGGGTCGCGATCAGTTGGCAGCCGGATGTGACGGTCTGATACCGTTCCCTATTGTGATCTGTGACCCGGCAATCGTTGCCGGGTAGCGACCGGCCGGACATGCCGTATCAAGGCTCCAGAAGCGTGACTCAAGCAGGTTGTCTCTGACTCCGCGCGGTGGCTGGAGGCTGGCACGGCGATTGCGTTGCCAGAGATGAGACCTACCCAATTCACGTTCGAGAGACCTGCAAATGACGACATCTTCTGCCCCTTCTGTTCAGCCTTACGCCAGAGGTCCCGTGGCGGGAGCGGCGTTCGGCGTGATGATCGTGTTGAGCCCTATCGCATTCGGCGCGCATGGTTTTCTGGTGCTGTTCAGTATCGCGGGATTGATCATCGTTTTCGGTGGCGTGATCGCGGCGGCGTTCATGAGCTTTCCCACCAGCGAAGTGCGTAAGGCGCTCCGCGCGATTCAGGCGATGCTGAGGCAGCCGCACGCCACGCAGGCCGACCTCAGGCCTGATATGAAAGACATTCTTCACTGGGCGCGCGTGATCAAGCCAAACGGCCTCGGCGCGCTGCGTGCCCACCTTGCTGAGGAAAGCGCGAAAAATCCGTTCATAAACTACGGACTCAATATGGTGTTGAGTGAATACCGGCCGGAGGACGTGCGCTCCATGATGGAAACGGCGGCTGACGCGAGTTACGATCGCGACTGCATCCCGGTCGATGTGTTGCGTGCCATGACGAGTCATGCCCCTGCCTTCGGGATGGTCGGCACCCTGGTCGGCATGATCGTCATGTTGTGCGAATTGAACGAGGATATCGCCAGCACCGGTTCCGCGCTCGCGGTGGCGTTTCTTTCCACCCTTTACGGGGTCGTATCGGCACGGATGATTTACATGCCGGCCGCGGCGCGACTCCAGCAGGTTGTCGACGATCGTCAACGGCGCCACGCCCTGATCACGGAAGGCATGGTCATGTTAGTCCGCGGCGAGGCGCCGTCACATATTCAGGACCGGCTGAATGGATTCCTCCGGCCTGAGCAACACACCTATTTCGATGCGATCGGCAGTCTCGGCAGGACCAAAATCGCGGTTGTCGATGCCGGTGGAAAACGGCCCTTGGTGGTCGCAACATGAAACTGCACCAACACATCAGGCGGGAGCAGGCCAGACATACCGACGACTGGCTGATTACATACGCGGATACGGTCACGCTGCTGCTGTGTCTGTTCGTGATCATGCTGTCCATCAAAGCCAACAGCCATAGCCTCGCGCGCGACCAGGCGGCGCCCGTTCAACAGTTGGCGGCATCAGAGGATATCGTGCCCCGCACCTGTATCGCGCCAGAAGCGGGCGAAGCGGTCGGAGCAACGTCCCCTGACTTCGTCAGCCCAATACCGGCTTTCGAGGAGGCACCGCCGGACTCCGTTATAGCGGTGCCGACGCCGATGCCGGATGCACCAGGTCGCTTGGACGCCGCAGTCGCCGCGCCGACGAATTTGATGGAAGGTACGCCGCTACGAGGATCTGGGTTGGCGTCGTTGCCGGCGATAGTGGATCGTCTGCAATCCCAGGGTACCCCGGCCGTCGCACAGCAGGGAGACCGCATCACCATATTGCAAATCAGCAGCGCTGCGTTCTTCGGCAGTGGATACGCAGCGCTCAGCGGCGCCGGGAAAGCGATCCTGCGCGATGTCGCGGTCACGCTAAAATCCGACGCTTACGCGGGGTATAACATCTCCATCGAGGGACATACCGACGATGCGCCAATCAACACGGCGCAATTTCAATCCAACTGGGAACTGTCGACGGCGCGCGCGGCGGCTGTGGTGCGCTTCTTTTTGGAGCAAGGCATCCCGGCGCGGAAACTCACTGCCGCCGGCTATGCCGATACGTTTCCCGTCGCGCCAAATCGGACATCTGACGGGACCGTCATCCCGGAAAACCAGGCCAGGAACCGGCGTGTGGTGATCAAACTGGAAAAGATCGACAAAGCGGAACGGTGAGCGACGCCGCGATGACGTGAGGCTCGGTCACCCAACACGTCTTCACCGTCCCCCGACTTGATCGGGGGATTGATCCGGTGATCTCTGGCGGCACTGTTCGGCGATTGATGGCCAGCTCGGTGACCGCCCATGACGTGGTTGACGACTGTGTCAAAGAGTCAGTCATTTGAGCGATTGGCGTGAGTCAAAACTTATGGCCATTCGTCTGATACGGCACAGGTCGAGTATTCTCGCGGAAGCCAAAACCCCAAATACTTTTGTTAAGCACAATTTAACGTTTCCGGTGCTACAATCACAGAAGCATTGAATACGGGTGCGGCGGACATGAGCGGAATTGTCAGTGGCGTAAACTACAGCCTGCTTTTTTCGCCAGCAGGCTCCCTCCCCAGTGCGTCCGCCGCGATCCTGAACGCGCTTTACAACACCGCGCCGACATCGACCACGGGTTTCGCCTCGACCGGAGACCCGTTGCTCGACCTCAAGCTCGCGCAGACGGACCAAACCGCCGACACCGCGAAGGAGGCGCAGGTGCCGCAGGTGGCGCAGGCCATCACGGCGTTCACGAGCGCGATAAAGAACGCGACAAGCATTCAAAGCGCCCTGGGCAACCCGAATGTACAGCAGGTCTTGCTGACCGCGAGCGGGCTGTCCAACTACATTGGGGAGACGGGGCTGGTGCAGAAGGCGTTCATGTCCGACCCTTCGGACCCGAATTCGCTGGTCAACCAACTCGGCGACGGCACGCTCCTGAGCACCGTACAGACTTACAACTTCGCGCAGAACGGCCTCGCGGAGCTACAAAACCCGAAGATCCAGGCCACGCTGACCAATGGCTACGCTGAGATTATGTGGCGCCAGTCGCTCAATACGGCGACCCCGGGCCTGTCCAATGCGCTCGACTTCATCAGTCAGGCAAGTTCGATTACATCCGTCAGCGACGTGCTGAATAACGCGACCAACTTTTTCGTGGTCACTGGGGCACTTGGGATTGATCCGGATATCGCCAACCAGGATCTGTCGGCGCAGCAGAGCGCGATCGCAGCATCCAGCCTCGACATTCCGAAGCTTCAGAACCCGGCTTATGTCACCAGCCTCACGGACCAGTACCTGATCAACCAGCAGGAAAGCAACCAATCCAGCACCAATTCCAGCAGCATTGCTGGACTGCTGGTCTGATTTGCGGCCGGCGAAGGTGCGCCGTCTGTCATTAGTCTCGACTCATGGTGGTGTGGCTCGCGCGAAGGCTCGCACCATCGCCGCGCCCTTTTCCGCGATCATGATCGTCGGCGCGTTGGTGTTGGTCGACGTCACCGCGGGCATGACCGAGGCATCGATCACCCTCAGTCCCGTCAGCCCATGCACTCGCAGCTGGTCGTCAACCACCGACATCGCGTCCGGGCCCATCCGGCATGAGCAGCTCGCATGAAAGACGGTTGTGCCGGTTTGCTTCGCGTAAGCGATGAAGTCGTTGTCCGTCTGGACATCCGGTCCGGGAACGGTCTCGGCCACGACATACTGTGCCAGGGCAGGGCTCTCGAACCATTGGCGCACAATCCGCAAGCCGCCAATCACGGCACGGCGGTCGCGCTCATCGTCCATGTAGCGCGGATTGATCGACGGCTGGTCCTCGGGCCTGGGCGATCGAGCTTCAACATGTCCACGGCTCAGCGGACGCATTTGCCAGATGCCGGATGTCATGCCCGGCTTATCGTCCAGCCGGCGGACCGGCCCAGGGGCATAGCTGGCGGATGCGAACAGTGCCTGCACGTCGGGGGTGTCTGACTCCGGCAGAACCTTCACGGACGCCGCAACCAGAGAGGCCGCGTAAGTCAGGATCCCTTTACCGGTCAGCGCATAGCGGAGCACCTCACCGGCCAGACCCAATCCGCGCGATTTTTCGTTCAATGTGGCGACGCCCTGAACGTCGCAGGATACTCGGACGAGGAAATGATCCTGGAAATGCTTGCCGACCCCCGGCAACGCGTGTTGCACGGGAATGCCGACGCGATCGAGATGATCAGGGTCGCCAACACCGGACAGTTGCAGGATATGTGGCGATCCTATCGCACCGGCTGAAAGGATGACTTCACCGGCCGCATCGACCCGTTCGACTGCCCCGCCGCGGCGGTACTCAATCGCGATCGCACGCTTGCCGTCAAATAGTACGCGATTCACCAACGCCCCGGTCACGACCTTTAAGTTGGGGCGTTTCATCACCGGGCGCAGATAGGATCGCGCCGTGCTTGCTCTGAACCTCCCGCCGCGGGTTTGCTGCACCCAGCCGATATGATCGCCAAGTCCCGGCGGCAGGTCGTTCACGTCATCTCGGAAAGTCCACCCCATTTGTTGCCCCGCTTCTATCGCCATCTGGCACAGGAGGGGCTGGTCTCGGGTCGGTGAGGTGAACAGCGGCCCGCCCTTGGCGTGGACGGAGTCCGCCTGCCCCTCCCAGTTCTCGGCCTTTCTGAAGAAGGGAAGCACGTCGTCCCACGACCAGCCTCGATTGCCGAGTTGAGCCCAGTGGTCGAAGTCCTCGGGTTGGCCGCGGATGTAGATCATGCCGTTGATCGAACTGGATCCACCAAGCACCTTGCCGCGCGGATAAGAGATTTCCCTTCCGTTCAGGCCGGAGTCCGCGTCGGCCTTGTAACCCCAGGTCAGAGTGGGATGATCCAGCAGCTTCATGTAACCTGCGGGGATGTGGATCATCGGATGCCAGTCGCGGCCTCCCGCCTCGATGAGCACCACGCGGGTGGCGGGGTCCTCGGTTAGCCGGCTGGCCAGGACGCATCCGGCGGATCCGGCTCCGACAATGACATAATCAGCTTGCATCGTTGCTTCCCCTTTGACCCGGCATCTAACGGTGTGTGCGCGGTTGTGCCAACCTCTCGACGGATGGGGATGGAGCGGTGGTTCCCATGATCATGTCGAACCAAGACATTCTGTGGGGGAAGCTTGTAAGATGAGCATGAGTCATCCTCCGGCTCGCGAGCATTTCGACGTGGCGTATCTGGTGCTCAGCGGCACGACCACGGCTTCACGATGCCCGGGGTTGTTGCGGGATTTGGTCGGGGCGGGATTCTCAAGCATCATCGCGATTCCGACGCCGAACGCCGCACGTGTCATCGCCTCTCGCGACCTCGCGGACGTTGGCGGGGCGCAGGTCGTCGAGTCCTACTTTGACCTTGCCATACGTCCTCGACCGCCGCGAGGCGTGGTGTTATTCGCGCCGTGCAGCTTCAATTCGCTGAACAAGTTAGCGCACGGCATCGCGGACAATCTCGCGCTGTCCGTGACAGCGGAGGCGATCGGCCGGAAAACGCCGGTGATCGTCGGCCCGTCATTGAATCAGCCACTTCTGGATCATCCCATTGCGCAGGCGTCACTCGCGACGTTGTCCGCCTGGGGCGTGATCATCGTTCCGCCGGTCGACGAGGGTGATGGACCGCGACTTGCTCCGACCGCGCGGTTGCTCGATGCGGTTCGACCTTATGTTCGTTGAGGTTTGTTGGGGAGGGATCAACTTAAGCCCCAGCATGCGCCTGACCAGAAGCGTTGAAGG
>Ga0302324_100015084_pt1 | contig 15522 bp, 12 predicted proteins | sample Palsa_T0_1_FD_201949 | JGI IMG/M metagenome (GOLD analysis project Ga0302324, IMG submission 201949) | Peat permafrost microbial communities from Stordalen Mire near Abisko, Sweden - Palsa_T0_1 | ecosystem: Environmental > Terrestrial > Soil > Palsa > Peat permafrost | place: Sweden: Abisko...
GTGGCAGGGAAGCGATTCCGTCGCGGCGCCGGTACTGGAACTCTCCCGGGTCCACGCTACCCTTTCCGCCCATGGTCCGGTAGGAGCCACGGCCGTGAACGCCGTCTTCACCGGCTCTCGCAAGGACGCAACGAACAAGCCGGCAGATCAGCCGTCCGTTGTCCGCCTGCAGAGCCGCACTCTCTTGTATTCCGATAACGACCACAAGGCAGTCTTCAGCGGCGCGGTGGTGGCTCAGACGTCTTCCGGACAGGTGCATTCAAATTTTATGGACGTTTATTTCGCGCCGGGGGGCGGGGCGCAGACGTCCGGCAAAACGTCCCAGGGCTACCAGGTTTCCAGAATCGTTGCCCGGGGGGCAGTGGAGCTGCAGCAGCCCGGCCGCAAGGGAACCGGGGAGGAACTCACATATACCGCCGCGGACGGCAAATTTGTGCTTACCGGCAGCAGCGCAACGCCGCCCCATATTACCGATCAGGTGCGCGGAACGGTTACCGGGAACGCGTTGATTTTCAATGACCGCGATGATAGCGTCGTGGTGAGTGGCGGCGATGCCAAGGCTGTGACCCAGACCCGGGTCGCAAAATGAATGCAAAAACTTAGTACAGACGAAATCGGCAAGTCGTATAAAGGCCGGCAGGTAGTTCGGGGCGTAAACCTTGAGGTCTGCCAGGGCGAAGTCGTCGGCTTGCTGGGCCCCAATGGCGCCGGCAAGACCACCAGCTTTTACATCATTGTCGGTCTCATCGCTCCCGACACCGGACAGGTCTTTGCCGATGACGTCGATATCACGCGGGTTCCCATGTACCTACGGGCGCGGCAGTATGGCATCAGCTATCTGCCCCAGGAGCCATCCGTCTTTCGCAAACTCACGGTCGAGGAAAATATTCTCGCCGTGCTCGAAGTGCAGTCGCTCTCCCTGGAAGTGCGTCGCGCCCGGACAGAAAAACTGCTGGACCAGCTGAATTTGGGACACATTCGCAAGACTCGCGGTTATGCGCTTTCCGGCGGTGAGCGGCGCCGCGTAGAGATCGCCCGATGTCTCTGCATTCAGCCTTCGTTCATCCTGCTCGACGAGCCATTTTCCGGCATCGATCCGATCGCCGTGCTGGACTTGCAGGAGATCATTTTCGACCTCAAAGCCAGCGGGATCGGCGTGCTGATTACGGATCACAATGTGCGCGAAACTCTCTCCGTGACCGATCGCGCCTACATCATTAACGAAGGGCGTATCTTCCGCACCGGAACCCCGGAACAGCTGGGCAAAGACCCGGAAGTGCGGCGGGTCTACCTGGGCGAAGGATTTTCCCTTCACTAGGGTGGAGTGGAACCAATTCGTGCCAGGCTGCATCAGAATTCTGGGCTGCGGGTGCACAACATTCGTAGCAACGTAACCAACATTCGTAACGACGTAACTCGGACGATAAGAAGTGGCCAGACACCCGCGACGAAAAGCCTTCCACGCTGGAGGCTCAGAAAAGGTAAACTAAGGCCGCTACATGTTGATGTGGTGAAATGCTATGGCTCTACTCCAACCGAAGCTTAGCCTGAAGGTCGCGCAGCGTCAGATACTGACGCCCGGCCTGATGCAGATGGTCAGCGTGCTGGCCCTCAACAAGCTGGAGCTGAAGGAGCTGATCAACACCGAGATTGTGGAAAATCCGGTGTTGGAAGAGTTGGAAGAGAGCGTCCCGCTGCTCGACGACGTCGCTTCTAAAGAGGCCGAGCGCGATCGCAGCTTGGAGGACATCGCAGCCCAGGCGGAGCGCGACAAAAAGGATCCGTTCGACGAGATCGACTTCGGTTCCTACTTTCAGGATTATCTCGATCCGGGCTTCCGCACTCCCAATGGTTTCGAACAAACCGATAAGCCGTCGTTCGAGAACTTTCTCTCCCAGCCCAGCACCCTCACCGATCACCTCTCCTGGCAGCTGGGTTCTCTCAACCTCAGCAGCGATGTCCGCGCCGCCGCCGAATATGTGGTGGGCAACTTGGACGAAGACGGCTACCTCATGGCCGGAGACGAGGAATTGCTGGCGGGGCTTGTACGTGAGTATGAGCCTGGACCCGGCGCCGCGCCGGCCGCCGAGCTTCTGGCCGAGGCAGTGCAACTGGTGCAGAACCTGGATCCTGTGGGCGTGGCCACCCGTAGCCTACGCGAGTGCCTGCTGGTGCAGATAGCCGCGCAACGCCGTGATGCGAGCGGAGGTGACGGGGAGGTTTTCTCGCTCGCCGCCCGCATCGTCGACCAGCATTTGCTGCTGTTGCAGAAACGAGACCTGCGCGAGATGACCAAAGTACTGGGTGCGCCGCCGGAGGCCATCCAGCACGCCATCGACTTCATTCGCACCCTCGATCCTCGCCCCGGGCAGCGATTTAACCGCTCCGATGCCCGCTTGATCGAACCGGACGTAGCCTTCGTAAAGCGTGGGGGAGAGTTTGTCGTAGTCATGAATGAGGAGGATTTACCCACACTGCGCCTCAACCACGGCTATCGCAAACTGCTGTCCCAGGAAGGCACAGAGCGAGACGTAAAGGAATATGTAAAAGAGCGCTACCGCTCGGCCCTGCAACTGATGCGCAATATTGAGCAGCGCAAGAACACAATCTTGCGCACCTGCGAGGCCATTGTGCGCCGCCAGGGCGAATTCCTCGAGCGCGGCGTCGACGCTCTCAAGCCCATGATGATCAAGGATGTTGCCGAAGAAATAGGGGTCCATCCTTCGACTGTCAGCCGGGCAGTGTCGAGCAAGTACGTGCACACTTCGCAGGGCGTGTTTGAACTCCGCTTCTTCTTCTCCGAGGGAGTGCACGGGCCGGAGGGCAGCAGCACGCCGCTGATGTTGCTCAAACGCAAAGTTAAAAAACTAATTGACGAAGAAGATCCGCGCAAGCCTCTAACCGACGACCTGATCGCCAGCATGCTCGAGGCTCAAGGTATCGACGTCACCCGCCGCACCGTGGCCAAGTACCGTGAAGATTTGCGCATCCCCAGCACTCACCAACGGCGAGTGCGCGATTGAGTTAAGCATTTTTGCTATGCTGCATTTTGGGCAAGTTGCACTCGACGCGGCCTTCCGCCAAAAGAAGGCCGCACCTAACCAAAATGTCCAGAGCCGGTAATAGCAAAAATGCTATAGAATCGGGCATCGCAGGAGACTCAGGATGCCGGTTGAATGCACGGGCAGGCAAGTGGCCATCACCCAGCCATTGCGCGCATTGGCTGAAGAAGGTGTCGAACGGATCGCCAAAGTCTTGGGCAAAATCAGTAGCGCCCATGTGGTTCTGACTGCGGAGAAGTACCGCCAGATCGCCGAGGTAACCATCAAGACCCGGGCCTGTACCCTGGTTGCCCTGTGCGAGTCCAGCGCCAGCATGGAGTCCGCGCTCCATGATGCATTGGTAAAGGCGGAAACCCAGGCCACGCGGCATAAAGACCGGCTGCGCACCCGCAAGCGTCAACCCAAGCTGGAGAAGCGAGTGGAGGAGCCGGCGGTGGCGCGCAGCGGCCGGGGAAGCATGGCCGAGAGCAAGTCCACCTCGAACGGAACGGCGAACGGCAAGGCCCACGCCGCACCGGCGATTCCCGTCACGGTGCATTCCTTTCCCACGCGTGTGCCGATCGCGGAACCTCACGTCGTTCGTTCCCTCGATTCGGTGGCTCTGCGTCCCATGACGCTTGAAGAAGCCGTCAAAGAGGCCGAGTTTCGCGACCGCGATGTCTTCGTCTTTCGCGATAACGAAGGTAACGTGAAGGTTTTGCACCGCAAGCGCGATGGGAAGATGGAATTGATCGAAGCCCCCTGACCATCTGTCGCAAACGCAGTGCTCAATTAGTTGCGCTTCTTTCTTCGTTTAAAGACCTAAGTAACTGCGACCTCGGAGCTTGCCGGTACTTCTTTCAGGGGATACTCCTGCCTGGAAACCGACCTTGATACTCAACCCTGTGGGGGCTCTGTCCGGCGGCGATCCGAATATGAATTCAGAAGCTGATGTCGCCGTACTCACGGCCCAGCAAAAATCGCTGCTCGAAGCGTTGCCCTGCTACGTGTTTGTGCAGCGAGGCGGGTGGGTGGTTTATGCCAACCGGGTAGCCCGCGAGATCCTGCATTTAGACCCAGCCGCGGTCTTGCCGGTGGGCGAGCTCTTCCGCGGGCCCTTTCCTGGCTTCGTTTATGACGATTCGCGCGGGTCTGCGCCTGCCTTCGCCGCCAGCAGCCACGCCTACTCTTCTGATTTCAACTGCGAAATGCGCACGCCGCTGGATTCGTCCGTGCCGGTCCGCGGAACCTTCCGCATGATCCGCGCGGAACCACAGCCGGAGCTGCTGATCGTCGCACTGAAAGACCAGCGCGAAGCGCCGGCGAGCAGTTCCGAGCAGGGTCCGCCGTCGAACTTCCTGGAGCATTTATTGAATGCCGCGCCTGAAGCCATCATGATCACGCGCGGCTCCAAGATCCTGCACATCAATCGCGAGTTTGAATCTCTCTTCGGCTTCAGTGCCGATGAAGCGCTCGGCCGGAAAACCTACGACATCCTCATCCCTGAAACCCGGCGGCATGAGTTCGACATGCTCGAGCACACCATGCAACTGCACGGCCGGGCCTCGATGGAGACGGTACGACTGCATAAGTCAGGTGAACTCATCGATGTGTCTATCCTGGTCGCTCCGATCAGCATCTCGGGCGTGGAAGTAGGCAATTTCGTAAGCTATCGCGACATCCGCGAAAAGAAGCAATCCGACGCCCGGCTGCAGCATGATGCCTTTCACGATCCGCTGACGGGCCTGGCCAACCGGGCCTTGTTTCTCGACCGCCTGCAACTCACCATGGCCCGGCAGCAACGGCATTCCCAGTTGAACTTTGCCGTCATGTTTCTCGATTTGGACCGCTTCAAGGCGGTGAACGACAATCTCGGCCATGCCTGCGGCGACGATTTGCTGGTGCGCACCGCCGCCCGGCTGCGCGCCTGCTTTCGACCCGAGGATACGGTGGCCCGCTTCAGCGGAGACGAGTTTGCCATCCTCATCGAAGACGTCACCAATATTTCCGACGTCACCAGGATCGCGGAACGCGCGCAGCACGATATCTGTCTACCCATCGAGTTGAACGGCCACGAGATCTTTGTCTCCGCCAGTATTGGTATCGCCTTCGGTACGCTTGATCACACCAGTCCGGAACAAGTCCTGCGCGACGCGGACTACGCCATGTACCAGGCGAAGTCCAATGGTCACGCGCGGCATGAGGTCTTTGACGGCTCCATGCATGTGCATGTGGCGGCACAGATGAGGAAGGAGCAGGATCTCAAGGCGGCGCTCGAAAACCAGGAGTTCGAAGTTTGGTATCAGCCCATCTACCGGCTGCAGAATGGTGCGATCGAGGGTTTCGAGGCGCTGTTGCGCTGGAGGCGTCCCAACGGGGAGTTCGTCCCGCTGCAGGATTTTCTCGCCACGGCAGAAGAGACAGGGCTCATTGTTCCCATCGGTTCCTTCGTGCTGGAGCAGGCTTGCCGGCAACTGAGTCACTGGGCGCACGCGGTGCCCCATGCTAAACCAAGCATCGATGTGAATCTGTCGTCGCGGCAGTTCAAGGATGTGAATCTGCTGCCGAGTCTCTCGAAATTGCTGACCAAGTGGAAAGTCTCTCCGGGACAGCTGCGTCTGGAAGTTTCCGAGACGGCCGTGAATCAGGATCCGGAGGGCGCCCAAGCAATTTTTCAGGCTTTGGCTGATCTCAAGATAAGCGTCGCGCTGGATAACTTCGGCGCCGGCCTAGCCTCCATGAATCACTTCATTCGTTTGCCGATTGACCTGGTGAAAGTCGACCGCCGGCTGATCGCCTACTTGCCGATTCCAGGCCGGCAGGCGGCGATTCTGCAAACCATCTTCAATCTCGGCCGCATGCTCGAGGTGCGCATGCTGGCGGAAGGAATCGAGCGCGCGGAGCAATTGGAAGCGCTGCACAAATTCGGCTGTGATTTGGTCCAGGGACATTTGTTTTCCGCTCCCGTGTCACAGGAGAATGCGCAGGCACTGCTGGAGAAGGGCCGCTGGCGCATGTAATGCTACGATGGCCCCATGCCACCCAGGAAACCACCCAAGTCCACTCCTCCTAAAGCCGCAAAAAAAGCGGCTGCAGGGGTGCCTGTGGTCGCTTCCGAGCTGGTAATCCTGACCGGCCTCTCCGGATCCGGTAAGGCTTCCGCCCTCAAAGCTTTTGAAGACCTGGGTTTTTATGCGGTCGATAATATGCCGTTGGAGCTGATCCCCGCGTTTGCCGACCTGGTGCGGCAATCGGCGGAAATCAATCGCGCGGCTTTGGTGGTCGACGTACGCGAGGGACAGAGCCTCGACCGCTTCCCCGCGATCCTACGCCGGGTAAAAAAAGTGCTTTCCACAACCGTGGTTTTCCTCGACGCGTCCGACAACTCGTTGTTGCGTCGATTTTCTGAAACCCGGCGTCCCCATCCCATGGGTCGCACGGAAACGGTAATGCGGGCCATCCACGCGGAGAGAAAAGTACTGGATCCTATCCGCAACCTGGCCGACATCAGTGTGGACACGTCTCGTTACAACGTGCACGAGTTGCGCGCCTATATTTTGCAAAAATTCGAGCGCGGAGATACCGACAAAAATCTGCTGGTATCGTCCATCAGCTTCGGCTACAAGAACGGGGTGCCTCCCGAGGCGGATCTGGTGTTTGACGTCAGGTTTTTACCTAATCCGCACTTTGTCCCGGAGTTTCAGCATTTGACCGGCCGCCATCCCAAGGTGGCGAAATACATCCGCGGGTTTCCCCAGACGACGGAGTTCCTGGACCGGATCACGCAGCTGCTGCTATTTCTGCTGCCCCACTACATTGAAGAGGGAAAAAGCTATCTCACAGTCGCCTTTGGCTGTACCGGCGGCCAGCACCGCTCGGTCATGATTTCCGAAGAAGTACGCAAGCGTCTGGCCAAAGAAGGCTACCGGGTCAAGGCTGTACACCGCGACATGCCCCATTGAGCGCCTGCTCCGCGGTACGGACGATTACAATATCTTGATGCATTCCATGCCGCGCCGCACCCCAGGGATTTCCGCTTGAAGAAGCTGTTGCGCCTGTTGGGCTATGTGCAGCCGTATTGGCTGCAGTCGTTTTCATCGGTCATCCTCATGGCAGGTGTGGGGCTGCTGGACGCCTTCCGTCTCCTCTTGGTCGGTCCCATTTTCGATCGGGTACTCAATCCCAACGCGCCCGACCGCACCATTTCTCTATTCGGCCCACGATTCAACGGCATAAGCCTGCAACAGCTCGTTCCCTCGCACTTCCATAATGCATGGAATATCGTCGCCTTTGCCCTGGTCGTCTCCACGTTGCTCAAGGGAATCTTCGATTATTGCGGAACGTACCTGGTGAACTACGCCGGCTTCGGCATGATCACAGATCTGCGCGACGATCTTTACAATGCCATTCTGCGGCGCTCTGTCTCCTTCTTCCAACAGCATGCCACCGGCACCATCGTGTCGACCTTAATTAACGACATAGAACGGGTGCAGTTTGCCATGTCCTCCGTGCTGGCGGAGCTCTTGCAGCAGTTCTTCACCTTGATCTTTACTGCCTGCGTCGTCGTTGCTCTGGGCGGCAAGCTGGCCTGGGTGTTACTGCTCTTCGTTCCCGTGGTCCTGGTTTCCGCGCGCAAAATCGGCCGCCAGGTGCGCCAGACCACGCGCCGCGGGCAGGATAAGCTGGCCGAGATCCAGAACATTCTGCACGAGACCATCACCGGCAACCGCATCGTAAAAGCTTTCAATATGGAGCTTTGGGAGATGACGCGCTTTCAACAGGCGGCTCGCCGCCTGTTCGATGCCAATCTTCGCTCGGTGCGCGCCCAAGCCATCAGTTCACCGCTCATGGATACCATCGGCGCGGTGGCCATCGCCCTTTTGCTCTGGGTTGGCCGCAACAGCATCCGGTCGCACGCCCTGACTGCCGGAACCTTCTTCGCGTTTATTATTGCGGTTTTCAAGCTGTATGAGCCGGTGCGCAAATTCGCTCTCTTCTACAACAACTTCCAACAGGCACTGGGCGCGTCCTCGGAGATCTTTCGCTTTATGGACACCCAGGACGAGGTGCGGGAGAAAGTTGGCGCGCATGCGATCAAGGAATTTCGCCAGGAAATCCGATTCGAGAATGTCAGTTTCGATTACCGCAATGAAGAAGGCGAGCGGCAGGTGTTGCGAGATATCAATCTCGTCGTCCCCCGGGGCGAGGTCGTGGCGGTGGTCGGTCCCAGCGGGGCCGGCAAGTCCACCCTGGTGAACCTGATTCCGCGCTTCTTTGACGTGACTGCGGGAAGCATCCGCATCGATGGACAAGACGTGCGGGATCTGACCCTGAATTCTTTGCGTTCCCATATCGGGAATGTCACCCAGGAGACAATCCTCTTCAACGATACCGTCCGCAACAACATCGCCTATGGGGAGGCCGGCATTTCCATGAGCCGGGTGATAGCCTCTGCCCAGGCTGCGCTGGCCCATGACTTTATCGAGCGGCTACCGGAAAAGTACGATACGGTAATCGGCGAAAAGGGTTTTCGCCTCTCCGGCGGTGAGCGCCAGCGCATCGCTATCGCCCGGGCGCTACTCAAAAACGCGCCAATTCTGATTCTCGATGAAGCTACCTCGGCGCTCGACTCGGAAAGCGAATCGCTGGTGCAGATCGCGCTCTCCAATCTCATCAACGGGCGCACGGTCTTTGTGATTGCCCATCGTTTGTCGACCGTCCGCAGCGCCTCGCGCATCGCGGTCATCGAAGATGGCTGCATCACTGCCATCGGTCCCCACGAAGAGTTACTCCGCGTTTCCGCCACCTACCAGCGGCTTTACCAGCTACAGTTTATGGACTTGCCTAGGGAAGCGCTCGAAACAGCGTTGAGTGTGAGCGCCGAGGTGCAGATTTGAGCGCTTCCGTTCACTCCATGACTGGTTTTGCCCGGATCAGCGGCCGGATCAGCGATGCACTCTCCTGGAACCTCTCTCTCAAGAGCGTCAATCACCGCTTTCTCGACTTGCACATGCGCATGCCGGGCGGCGCCGAGCGGCTGGAGATGCGCCTACGCCTGCTGCTCAAGAAAAAATTGCTGCGCGGTCACCTGGAAGCCACCTTGACGGTGGAACGCGGTCTTCGCCCCAACGCCTATTTTCACCGGGACCTGCTGCAGGGCTACATCGCTGCCTTTCGCGCCGCCGCGACCGAGAGCGCGCTCGAGCAGCAGCCCGACCTGAATGCCATTTTCCGGCTGCCCGGCGTGCTCACCATGGAAACTCGCTTCAGCGACGCGGAGATGGAGGCTCTGGAAGAGGACGTGGCCGCGCAGACGGGCTCGCTGGTGGATGCTTTGAATCGCATGCGGGCCCAGGAAGGCGCCTCGCTGGCTCAGGAACTGGGGACCACCATGAAACGCCTGGACTTGGCCGTGGCCCAGGTGGGTCAAATGCGCCAAGACGTGCAGAAGGCCTACTTTGAACGCATTAGCGGGCGTTTGGCGGCCCTGCTGAACGGCAATGGGGTGGTCGACCGCGACCGGGTGCTGCAGGAAGCAGCCATCTTGGCGGAGCGCAGCGATGTAGAAGAAGAAGTCACAAGGCTGCGGACGCACATCCAACATTTTCTCTCCCTTCTGCGGGCCGGCGGCGAGGTGGGCAAGAAGCTCGATTTTCTGCTGCAGGAGATGAATCGGGAGGCTAATACGCTGTTGTCTAAGACGGGCGGGGTCAGTGGTAACGGCCAACGAATTACTGATTTGGGCCTGGGCATGAAATCAGAGATCGAAAAAGCACGCGAACAGGTGCAGAATCTTGAGTAGCACTTGCGCGCTGTAGAATCAGGAAAACACTTGGCGGGCGATCTGTTTATCATCTCGGCTCCTTCCGGCTCCGGCAAGTCGACGCTAGTGAACCGTCTGCGTTTGCTGGTGACCAACCTGGAATTCTCCGTTTCCTACACCACCCGTGCGCCGCGGGGCACTGAACAGCAGGATCGCGAATATCACTACATTTCGCGCACGCGCTTTCAGGAGATGATCCAGCAAGGCGAATTCCTGGAATACGCGGAAGTCTTTGGTAACTTCTATGGCACCGGCCGCCGCTCGCTGCTCGACGCGCAAGCGGCGGGGAAAGATCTGCTGCTGGATATCGACGTTCAGGGAGCGGCTCAGGTGCGGAACAAGGTGCGGGATGCAGTCAGCATCTTTGTTCTTCCTCCGAATCCGGACACCCTGGCCCAGCGCCTGCGCGAGCGAAGCCGCCTCGAGGGCAGCGTGCTGGAGGATGAAATTAACAAGCGGTTGGCCAAAGCCAGGACCGAAATCGAAAATTACCGCCAATACCGCTATATCATTGTGAATGACCTTCTTGATGATGCGGTGGACGCTTTGACCGCAATCGTGGTCGCCGAAAGGGCCAGGCGCCAGGGAGCGCCCCCAGACCCTGAAACTGCTCGAATGATGCACCTCGCCGATAAATGCCGGCAGGCGAATATCATCGATCGCCTGTATCCGGTGCTTTCCTCGTTCGGCGTGTTGGACATGCATGCCACTCGCGTCTAATACGGCGCGACACTCTCGACAGGAGGCAAGATGACACCAGAAGGACTTGACGGCAATTTTCGCTACGTTGTAATGGCCGCACGCCGCGCGCGGCAGTTGCAGAATGGGTCTCAACCCTTAATCGACTCCCGCTCCAACAAGGCCTGCCGCGTAGCCCAGGAGGAGATTGCCGCAGGCAAGGTCAAGGCCGCGGAGCCTCTCCCCGAGATGGCTGAGGAAGCCGTTCTGGATGGGCCCCAAGACGTGGAGTTATGAAAGTTACGGTCGGCGTCAGCGGTGGTATTGCTGCCTACAAGGCGGCGGAAGTGGTGCGAGCCTTGCAGCGCCAGGCGCTCGATGTTCATGTGGTGATGACGGAAGCGGCGCAAAGGTTCATCACCCCGCTGACGTTTGCCTCCCTCACCGGGCACAAAGTGATCACCGGGCTTTGGCCCTCGACTCCGGGTGAGGGTGAACTTGACTCTTCGATCGAGCACATTAACGAAGCCCAGACCACCAAAGCGCTCCTGGTCGCTCCGGCAACTGCGGACGTGTTGGCCAAGTTCGCTCATGGGCTGGCTGATGATTTCCTCACCACGATGTTTTTGGCAACCCGGGCGCCGGTCATCGTTGCTCCGGCCATGAACGTCAACATGTGGGATCATCCGGCCACGCGGGCCAACATGGAGCTTCTGGAAGGGCGCGGGGTCAGGGTGGTGCCCCCGGAGAAGGGTGCGTTGGCCTGCGGCATGACTGGGAGCGGCCGGCTGGCTGAGCCGGAGGTCATCGTCGAGGCGGTTTTGGGGCAGCTCCACCACCGCAACGATCTGGCCGGAGAGACGGTTCTGGTAACCGCCGCCGGGACGCGGGAGGCCATCGATCCAGTACGCTTTCTGGGCAATCGCTCCAGCGGAAAGATGGGCTATGCCGTGGCCGAGGAGGCGCAGCGCCGGGGAGCGCGCGTGGTCTTGGTGAGCGGCCCGTCGGCTTTGCGCCCACCCGCGAATTGCGAGCTGGTTTCTGTGGTCAGCGCGGAGGAGATGCGCCGCGCCGTTCTCAGTCGCCTGGATGAGGCCACCATCGTCATCAAGGCCGCCGCGGTGGCCGACTATCGCCCCAAGGTGCTGGCAGGACAGAAGATGAAGCGGACGGGGCCGATCACCATCGAGTTTGAGCCGACGGAAGACATTCTGCGTGAAGTGGTAGCCTCCAAACGGCCGGGAACGCTGGTGATCGGCTTTGCCGCGGAGACAGAAAACCTCATCGGGAACGGTCGCGACAAGCTGCTGCGCAAGGGAGCGGACGCGATTGTGTTGAACGACGTCTCGCAACCCGGTTTGGGGTTCGATTCTGACCGCAACGCAGCGACTTTCCTGACTACGCGGACCGCGATTGAACTCCCGGAAATGACCAAGCATGCGTTGGCCAGCCGGATCCTGGACGAAGTGATTGCCCTGCGCCGGCCAGCATCCCTGGTGGCCGAGACAGGGCTGGTATCGAGCAACTCCAAGCTGCAGGAGTAGTCGAGAAGCAAATGCTTTGCTTCACCAGCGATGTAAGCTATAGGAATTCCGGTTCAGCATGCCGCTCGATCTCCAATCGCAACAAGCCATAGCCGCGCACGTGCAGTACTTGCGCGATCTTGGCATTTTCGACCTGTATCGTCGCGGCACGCCAGAGCCTGGCCCAGAGTCCGTCAAGGAGCCCCTCATTCCCGTACGTCAGCCTGTCGCTCCGCAGCCGAGTATCGGCTCGTTTGTTGCCCCGCCCAGCCGACCCGAAGCGCTGCGCGCAATTCAGTATGAAATCGGCGACTGCACCCGCTGTGCCCTGAGCGCCGGCCGGAACAAGATCGTTTTCGGCGACGGAGACCCCAACGCGCGCCTCATGTTTGTGGGTGAGGGGCCAGGAGCAGACGAGGACGCGCAGGGGCTCCCATTTGTCGGCCGCGCCGGCCAGCTGCTCAATAACATGATCGTGGCGACCGGCCTGAAGCGGGAACAGGTCTACATCGCCAACATCGTAAAGTGCCGGCCCCCCCAGAATCGCGTGCCCGAACCGGAGGAAGCCAACACCTGTTCCCCATTTCTCTTCCAGCAGATCGACGTGGTCCGGCCTGAGGTCATTGTCGCCCTCGGGTCGACCGCGGCGACCTACCTGCTCGGGGTCAAATCCTCGCTGAGTGGTCTGCGAGGTCGATTGCATGCCTGCCGGGGCGCCAAGCTGGTGGTCACCTATCATCCGGCCTACCTGCTGCGCGACCCAAGACAGAAAAAAGAAGCCTGGCAAGATCTGAAGCTGGCCATGGCTGAGCTGGGACTAACCGTTCCGTCGCGTTAATGTCCATCTTCTGTGACGTTGTGCTGCCGGTGCCGCTCGACCGGGCCTTTACCTACAAGCTCAAGAGTGAGGACGATCCCCCGGTCGGCGGCCGGGTGGTGGTGCCCTTCCGCAACGAAAAGCTGACCGGCGTCGTTACGCGCTTGCATGATGAGCCCCCGCCGGTCGAGGCGCGGCTAATTGTGGCGGTGCTGGATCAGGAACCAATCCTGACCGCTGAGCTGATGGAGCTGGCGGCGTGGATCGCGCAATACTATATGGCGCCATTGGGGGAAGTGCTGCGCACCATGCTTCCGCTCATGGCCGAGGTGCGCCGCTCGATCAGTTACCGCATCAGCGAGACCGGCCAAGCCATCCTGTTCGAGGGCGCCCAGCAAGGTTCCTCCCGCCGCTCGCGGCGCAGCCCGGACGAACAAGACATCGAGTACACCGTGCTGGACTATCTATCCGATGGGCAGACGGCCAGGAGCGGAACCCTGCGCCGCGCGACCGGCGCCACGGCCGAGCTGCTGACCAGCATGCTGCGTAAGAAGTGGCTGCTGCGCGAAACCGAAGCCGCGCCTCGCGATGCCCGCCGTCTGCTGCGCTACGCCGTGCTGGTTCCGGATGTGCGGCCTCCCAAATTGAATGAAAACCAGCTCGCTATTCTGGCCGAACTCGCGGGCGCCGGCGGAGCCCTGCCCGTTCCCGCCCTGCGCCGTCTGGAGTTGCCCACGACCACCCTGTCCACCCTGGTGAAGCGCGGCCTGGTGACCCTGGAAGACCGGCCGGCGGCCTTTCATCTCTCCGGTGCAAGTGGACCCAACATCGCCCATGTTCTGAACACCGCCCAGCAGGCTGCTCTCGAGAATATTGTGGCCACGCTTGACGGGCACGCCTTTGGCGCCAGCTTGTTACACGGCGTAACCGGCTCGGGAAAGACGGCAGTCTACCTGGCCGCCATGCAGCACGCGCGCCTGGCCGGCCGTTCGGCCATCCTGCTGGTCCCGGAGATCGGTCTCACGCCGGCAATGGCGGGTCAATTGCACGGGTGCTTTGGCTCGAGCGTAGCCTTGCTGCACTCAGCCCTCACGCCGGATGAGCGCGCGGAGCAGTGGTACCGCATCCGCCGCGGGGAAGCGCGCATCGTGGTCGGTACCCGTTCCGCGATCTTCGCGCCGGCGGTGAACCTGGGTCTCATCATCGTCGACGAAGAGCACGATACGTCCTACAAGCAGGAAGAGATCCCCCGCTACCATGCCCGCGACGTCGCCGTCATGCGCGCCAAGATCAGCGCCGCCACGATAGTGCTGGGCTCGGCCACACCATCGCTCGAGTCCTGGCGCAATGCGGAGACGGGAAAGTACTCGCTTGTCGAGATGAAGGAGCGAGTCAACCAGCGGCCGCTGCCGGTGGTTGACCTGGTGGACATGCGTTACGAGTTCCAGCAGACGGGGCAGGAGAGCCTCTTTTCCCGCGCCTTGGTGGAGCAGACCCGGGCCACCCTCGATCGTGGAGAGCAGGCGATTATCCTGCTCAACCGGCGCGGATACTCCTTTGCCGTGCTGTGCCGGGCTTGCGGAGAAAAGTTGCAATGCGAGAACTGCGCCATTGCCCTCACTCATCACAAGCCGATCATCCCGGGAGATCCTCATGCAGCCGCGGTGAACCCGTCGGGCCAGCGTCTCAAGTGTCACTACTGCGGATACGTGAAGACCGTGCCCAAACGATGCCCCAAATGCGAGAGCGAGCACCTGTTCTACCTGGGAGCGGGTTCGCAACAAGGGGAAGAGCGTCTGCAGGAATTGTTTCCCCAGGCCCGTATCGGCCGCATGGACCGCGATACCATCCGCAACCGGTTCGACATGGAGTACCTGCTGGCCCGGCTGCACGGCGGGCAGATCAACCTGCTGGTGGGCACGCAGATGATCGCCAAGGGTCACGATATCCACGGCGTCACCTTTGTCGGTGTGGTGGGTGCGGACCACGCTCTCGGTCTGCCCGATTTCCGCGCTGCCGAAAGGGTTTTTCAGCTGCTCACCCAGGTCTCGGGCCGCGCCGGACGCGGAGACCTGCCGGGCAGCGTCCTGGTCCAGAGCTATTACCCGGAGCACTACGCCATCCAGTGTGCGGCCACGCATGATTACCGCGCCTTCGTGAAGAAGGAAATGCAATACCGCAAGTGGATGCATTATCCGCCCTACGGAGTGCTGGCCAATATCATCATTCAGAGCCCACGGCTGGAGGAGGCCGCCGGGTGGGCGACAAGCCTGGGCAAATGCTTTGCCGGCATGCCACTGGAACACGTGCGCGTATTGGGGCCGGCGAGTGCGCCCATCGTGCGCATCAAGCGTATCTATCGCTTTCACCTTCTGCTCAAAGCAACCCAGCGGCAGGCCCTGGCGCGAACCCTGCGCGCCGGTTTGGCGCAGGCGGAGGAGATGGGCATCCCGCGGCGAAACCTGATCGTGGACGTCGACGCGGTGAACCTTATGTAGGGCAGTTGTACCCCACTCAAGCCCGGTTTTGGCTTGAGTGGGATACAACTGCAGCCTGGGGTTAGCGAAAGAGGTCGAGCACGCTGGTGCCTACAAAGGGGGCGGGCAAGAATGTCAGGACCAGGAGAATCAACGCCAGCAC
>Ga0302324_100015088_pt1 | contig 15518 bp, 12 predicted proteins | sample Palsa_T0_1_FD_201949 | JGI IMG/M metagenome (GOLD analysis project Ga0302324, IMG submission 201949) | Peat permafrost microbial communities from Stordalen Mire near Abisko, Sweden - Palsa_T0_1 | ecosystem: Environmental > Terrestrial > Soil > Palsa > Peat permafrost | place: Sweden: Abisko...
GCGGGCGCTGGCAAGAACGCTCGACGACTTGCTGCAGTGCCCGGCCCGACTACCGCAGATGGCCAAGCGTGCCGCGGAGTGGGCAAGTGAGTCCTTTGCCCCGGAGCGCTATGCGCCGCTGGCGGTCGCAAGGCTGCTATGAAGTCGGGGGCTTGCGCTCGCCATAGACCGCGAATGCTGCCTGCTCAAAACCGTCGGCCGTGCGGTCCAGGCTGTATCGCGCAGCATGCTCCCGCATCCGGCCGCGAATCTCCGGGTCCTGCACCCGCGGCAGAGCGCGGGCCAGGGCCGCGGCGAGGCCCGGAACGTCACCGCACGGGTATACCTCCCCGACACCAGAGACCAGGTCAGGTGCGGAGCCGACGCGATCTGACACTACGGGGAGCGTTCCAGCGGCCATGCCTTCGTTGATGACTAGCCCCCACATTTCTACCTGGCTTGGCAGCACGAGAATGTCCGCGGCGTGGTAGTAGGCAGGGAGTTCCGACTGATTGACAAAGCCAGTCACTACCCCGCTGCCGGGACGAAGCGCGGCCCGAATCTGCTCCGCCAAGCTGCCATCTCCGACGAAGAGCATGTTCACCTCGCCGGGCAGGAGTTTGAGAGCGGCTACGAGATCGAGCGGCCGTTTGCCTGGGTATAGCTTGCCGCAGTACATGACTACCGGCTTGTTGTCTCTCAGGCCCCACCGTGCGAGCAGCTCGGCTCGTCCGAGCGGCGGCGGGCATGCAAACCTTTGATCGTCCACCGAATTGGGCGTGAAGATCACCCGTCGCGTACGGTGCTGACGATAAAATTCCTCGTTCAGATGACCCATGGCGAGGCCACCAGAACTGGCAGAGACAACCAGTCGGGTGCCCACCTGCCGGATGTAGCGCCGGGCGCCGGTGGACAGGCCATGTGGGTGTGAGGATGCGCGCAGGAGGTATGGGACACCGCGCGCGCGGCAGAGCGCCATTGCAGACAGCATCCATCCGCTGGTGTAGCCATTTACGACCACGGCATCATGCGGTGGTAGCCATCGCATCAGTGTCCGGGCTTGCCGGGCAACGCTCGTCGAGCATCCGCCCGTCGTCATGAACTCGTGCGCGTATCCTGACAGCAAGTCAATATCCCAGGCGACGGCAACCCCGAATTCTGGGTCGATTGTTGAGCGATAGCCTCTATCGGAGAGATAAAGAACGTCAAGCTCCACGTTTCCTCGCTGCGCCAATCGCTGATACAGCGGGGTGTGGTACTGGATCGGGCCGTAGGCTAGCACACCAAGTCTCGGGCGCATCAGCTTGTAACCTCTTTCATGTCAGGCGCACTAGGACGATATTGAGCGGTATCCCGGCTGGTCAGCGTATTTACATGCGTCGGCAGTAGGCGTAGTCGGGATGGTCTGAAGCGCTGGCCGTGTTCCTTCCGTCGTTGTCGCGCAGGTCAATAGCGAAGCCGTGATGTCGCAGTCTCTCGATTAGCGCAGCGGTGTCGCCGAACCCCCGATGTAGCTCCAGTGCGAGCTGGTCCACTCCCTGTAGCCAGCCCAGATCTTCGGTGTCGGCGAGTACCGCGAACTCGCCTCCCTCGATATCCACTTTCAGCAAGCCCACCCGATCGATCCGGTACGTCGACATAAGCTCTGGCATAGAGACGTCGGCGGGCCGTGCAGAGCCGCCGTGCGAGGTCGCCGCCCACCGGAGATCATCGGCCACCACGCCGACGCAGGCCCCCGACGATGTGACACCGCTGGCCAGCGCAATCTCCACGTCTATGCGATCTGCGACGCCGTTGTGCTCGGCCAGACCGCGAATTTTGTCCGCGAAGTCCTGCTGTGCCTCGACCGCGATGACCTGTGCTCCGGTGACCGCGGCCCAGACGGCGAACAGGCCGCTGTTGGCGCCGAGATCGACCACCCAGCCCTTGGTCGGCATTCTCAGCCCGGTACGCAGGTAGACATTGCGGCAATACATCTCACGGGCACCGGCCGTATAGGCAGCTGGCAGCGAGACGACTGCGCCGCTAGGGGTGTGGAAGCGCGCGCCCGTATGCGCCCACGTGCGGTCCGCCGGGACCAGCGAACGCGACCGCACGCACTCGGGCAGATGCGTCGCAAGCGACGCGACCCATCGTGTCGCCGCACCGGGGCAGGCATTGCGTACGACAGACCGGACCTCTGCGGCGGTTCGGCGGACCAGCTGTGTGTCCATCAGATGACCTTTCGCTCGGTTGCCGGCGGGTTCGCTTGCAGCACGCTCACGCAGGTCTCGTACCAGGCATGGAAGAAGCAGAAGCGCAGCCCAGCCAGCCCATCGAGCAGACCGAGCCTGACGATGTACATGTAGACAAACAGCGCGGCTGGCCTAGCCGGCACCGAGGGGAATACGAGGTCCTTGAATACCGCACGGATCACTGGCCGAGTGTCCGCACGGAACCGCAGTGAGTGAAGACGTTGCCGCAGCGACATTGGCGCGCTACGGCGCTCGGCCTCCAGTTGGGCGTAGCGCACGTGCTTATGCAGCCAGCTGGCTAGGCCCTTGTGGTCCTCATCGACAATGTCGTGTCGCAGGCGCCGGACCGGTCCGTCCACGCATACTCGCTCGCCGACCAGGTTTCCGTCGAATTTCGCGTATCGCCGGTCTTCAAGGCGCACCAACCATGAGCCCCGGTACCAGCCGCAGTGGCGGATCCAAGTGCCCTGGAAGACAAGCCGGAAGCGTTGCTCGAAACCCGCACATGACGGTGCCCGCAACCGCAGGGCGATCTCGGTGGCCAGTTGCGGGGAGACCCACTCGTCAGCATCGACGAAGTAGATCCAGTCGTACCGAACAATGGGCAGACGGAGCGCGAACTCACGCTGTCCCGAAAAGCCGAGCCAGGGCTGCTCTACTACATCGGCCCCCGCCGAACGCGCGATCGGCACCGTTTCATCGGTCGAGCCGGAGTCGATCACCACCACCTGGGCCGCCCACGCCACTGACTCCAGGCACCGGCGGATGTTCACTTCCTCATCCAGCGTGAGGACCACGACGCTGACTGGAACATCACCCCGAGCAGGATCATCCCCGGCACGGTAAGGCCGGAGGCCCAGCCTGGTCATGGGGCCGGTCCCAGCAGCCAGCTGAAGTAGGCATCGGGTTCGAAAGGCGCGGGATCTGGCTGCACCTCGCTGGCAAGAGCCAGCATGGTCGCATGCCGCAGCGAGTCTCGATCACCCTGAGTGAAGCCGCACAACGCAGATCCGGCGATCTCCCGGTTCTGCTCGGTGTCGCGGGCGATGACGGGCTGGCCGCTGACCCGCGCCTCAGCGAGCGGGTAGCCGAATGACTCGATGCCGGTTGGAAAGTAGATGGCTCGGCTTCGGGACCGGAGGTCGCGAAGCTCGTCGAGGCCCAGTCGGCCGACGAGATCGAGCCTTGGTTGGCACGCCATGGCTTCCGGCACCTCCGCGCGGTCAGCGGTCACGCGTACCCGGACCGAAGGATCGCCGCATTCATCGATCACCTCGAGTAGTTCCGTGAGCCGCTCGACCATCTGCTTGTAGGGCGCGAATAGCACGGGGCACAAGATGGCGCGATCGCGCTGCACTGTCAGGACTGAGTCCGGCGATACGGGATTTAGCCGCGGCACGACGCGGTTGGCCAGGCTTGGCAGGATCCGCTGCACACGCTCGGCCATCGCTGTTGAGGGTGTCACAAGGACGTCTGATCGACGGGCGGTCAGGTGCACCACGGCCGTTTGGCGTTGTATTGCGACGCGCAGGGCCGGGTCGAGCCGGGCAGCCTCGTCGTCGGTCAGGAAGTGCAGGGCATTGCCTAGCCGCGTCCACCGCTCGCCGCCAGGGACGACGAAGCTGACGTTGTTCAGCGCTACCCGTCGGCCCCGTGCTGGCCTGAATATCTCCCGGCGCAGCAGCCAGCTTGGCTTGAGGCGTCGGTCCGCGCCGACGAGTCTGATGTCCTGGCGACCGGTCCGGGCGAGATGCTGATACAACTCGGTCCTGAACCTGGCGCCGCCGCCTATCATCGCGCCTGCGGCATCGACGAGCACGGTGGCGGTCATGAAGGCTTTGCCTTCGCGTCGCCGGGTCCCCGGAACGCAAGGAGGCGCAGTGGCGCGCGTTTGTCCAGGTCCGACGGGCATGGAACCAGGTGCAGCCCGGCCCGCTCGCCAGTTGCACGCCACCAGCGCGCCAGCGTCCGGTGCCGGGAGATCCGCAGGTAGGTGAAGTAGCGCTGACATCGGGGCCAGCGATCGCTCGCGGCGCGAACCCACGGCAGCCGCGCGGCCAAGCCTGCCAGGCACTCTAGCCAGCGGATCGGGTGCGAGAGATCCGGAACCGTACAGAGAACGACCCCGCTCTTGCGGAGCACGCGGGCGCACTCGCTAAGAACAGCGGCAGGGTCATCGACGTACTCAAGGACACTCGATGCGACCACCGCGTCGAATGTGAAGGGTTCGAACGGCAGCGTCTGCCAGTTCGGGCAGAGCTGTACCCACTCGACAGCGCCACTGGGATCGCGTTCGGCCGCGCGGCGCAGCATCTGCTGCGAGATGTCGCATGCCGTTACCCGCATTCCGCGTGCAGCCGCAGCACGGGCAAGCTCCCCGGTGCCACAGCCGAGGTCCAGCACCCGGCCCACTGCCGGGACGTGATTGCTGAGGGCTGCGGCAAGTCGCGTGAGGCGGCCAGAGAGGCGGCCGTCAGGGGCGTATTTCGCTGGCCACGTCGCAGCTTTCGCGTCAAACAACCCCCTGACCTGGCCGGCATGGTCGGTCAGGTGCTCAGCCACGGCCAGCACCTGCATCCGCAGCGTGGATGGTCGTACGCATCGTGGCCAGCATGGGCTGCGTCGGTGCCGCGGCTCCGCCCTGCACCGCCTGCCAGAACGCGGTCGCCTGGGCGCGGTGGCCCTTGTCTTGCCGGCCCTTCCAGAGCGTCCTGCCGTCCAGCTTCGCGGAGCGGAAGTCGTCGATCACCAGCCGCCGGGATCCGGCCATCACCTCGATCCACTCCTTGGCCGCGGTTGGCACGGCGCTGCCGTAGCAGATGGTTGCCAGCGAGCCGTCCGCGAAGCGCAGAGACACCACTGCGTCGTTGCCTGCTACCCCGTCGGCGTCGCCGAGGATCCCCGTGGTCTCCTCGATATCCGCGCCGATGAGCGCCTGTGCGGTGTCGACGAAGTGGCACACCTCGCCGAGCAGCCGGCCGCCTTGCCGCCGGTCGCGGTACCAGTGCCCGTCGGGCACCGGCCCGGCGGCCACCCGGTAAACGACGAACTTAGGTGAGGTCGCTCCCGCGAGCGCCTTCTGTGCGGCCAGCACAGCTGGTGACCATCGGCGATTGAACCCGACCATGAGCTGCCTTCCGGACGCCTCCCAGGCGGCCTCGATCTCGCTGAGGCCGTCGCTGGTCAGCGCAAGCGGCTTCTCGCACCACACGTGCCGCCCGGCCTTCAGGGCCATCGTCACCAGTTCCTCGTGCGTGTCGTGCGGGGTGGCGACCACCACGACCTCGACAGCTGGGTCATCGATGACGGCGAACGCCCCGGAAACCGCCTTCTCGAAGTCGTGCCGCTCTGCGGCTCTTCGTGCCGACAGCCCGCTGGCCGAGGTCACCGCTATGAGACGGTCGAAGCCTGCGGCACGGAAAGCCGGCAGCAGCGTTCCAGTCGAGAAGGCGCCGGCGCCGATCCAGCCGACGCCCGGCGATGAACTCGCCTGCCGCCGAGGCTGCGGCCGTAGCCGGATCGGGTCCTCGTGGGCGAGAGCCGCCGGATAGGTCAGGCGGATCGCCAGGTAGGGATCGGTCCGTCGCTCGATCAGCTGATAGGCCTGCGCGGCGGCACTGATGTCGTAGCTGTGGGTGACGAGATCCGACACGCGCAGTCGGCCTGAGGCCAGCAGGTCGAGCACGGCCTCGAAGTTCCGGCCCTCGGTCCAGCGCACCTGCCCGGCCGGATAGTCCACCCCCCATTCCTCATAGGACAGTTCGTACCGGCCTGGACCGTAGGAGCGCGCGAACCGCAGCGAGAGCTCCCGCTCGTAGAACGGAGTGCGGCTGAGGTTGAGGCCGACGTCACCCACGATTACCACGGCCGCGCGGTCACGGCACAACGCGGGAACCCGCGTCACCGGCCCGGAGGACGGGCTGGCCGCGCATACCAGCACCGCGTCCGCGCCGCGCCCCCGCGACCAGGCGACCACCTGATCCGTGGTCATCTCTCCGCGCTCATCCAGCGCCAGGACACCGGAGCTGGCGGCCGTGTCCCGCGCGTGCTCGGCGGGGTCGATTCCGGCGACATCGCAGCCAGCGGCCATGGCAAGCCTGGCGGCAAGCTGGCCGACAAGGCCGAGGCCGACCACGACCACCTTCGAGCCGGGGCCCGCCTCAGCGAGCCGGAGGCCATGTAGCGCGATGGAGGCGACTGTCGCGAACGCGGCGTCCTGGGCGGGTACGTCGTCGGGAACGACCGCGCACAGCAGGCCGGGAACCGCCTGGAACTCGGCGTGGTTGGCGCAGCCCGCCCCGCCCGTCGCGACCAGCTGCCCGACCCGGATGCCGGTGACCGCCGTGCCCACCTCGACCGCCACCCCGGCCGCGGAATAGCCCAGTGGCAGGTCCTGCGCGAACCTGTTCCGGACCGTCTTCGCTGTGGCGGCGATGCCCTCGGCCCGCGCCTTGCGCACGACCTGGCGGACCAGATCCGGCCGCGCCCGCGCCTTGGCCAGCAGGCTGGAGCGGGCTAGCGCGGTGACCGCCCGCTCCGTGCCCGGAGAGATGATCGATGCGACAGTTCGGACAAGTACCTCGGTGGCACCCGCCGTGGGCCGCGGCACGTCGAGCACCTTGACCGGCCCGCCCGCGATGGGCTGCACGATCTGCCTCACCTGAGCCCCCCGGAGCGCCCGGCAACGCCGCTCCGGCTGGCGCGGCGCCAGGTGGTGCTGACCCGCACGGGCAGATCGGCGTCGACAGCGCAGGTCAGCAGCAGTGCGTCAGTGCGCTGCTCGAACCCGACAGCGACCGGACGTGAGCCGACGGCCAGCGTCGCCTGATCGGACGCGGTGACCCGCGCCCGGAATGATCCGGCGGGCGTGCTGATAACCGCCGCGCGTTTCTCCAGCAGCACGGTCGAGCCGGCCGCGAGATGCCAGTAGATGACGACTGCGTGCCGGCCCCTGCCCGACACCAGGTCGTCTACCCGCAGCCCTCCTGCTGTCAGGAACCAGCGCCGCTGGTGACGCGGCCGGCCGGGAAGCCGCCGGAATCCGTCATGCCATGCCTCGATGCTCACGCCGGCGGCGCTGCCGGAGGCCGCGAAGCCCCGGACCCTGGCGCGCCGGGCGGCCCGGAACGCGCCCCAGACCTCAGTGGAGTCGGCCCCGTCCACGCCCACGGTGTTGTGCGCCGCGGTTGACCGCTCGTAGTCCCTGGTTGGGCCAGCCGCATACGTCGACGTGCCGGTATCGACGAGCAGCGGTGTCCCGTCGACGTGCAGCACGAAGCCCAGCGTGTCCGCGTGCGCGTGCGCCGGGAGTTCGTCGGGGCAGGGCGCACCGACATCGGCGAGCAGGTGCCAGTCGCCAACAGTGGCCAGTACCAGGCCGCTGCCGCGCAATGCGAGCAGTGGCTGATCCGTGGCTGGCCCGGGCTGCAGAGCGGCGACCAGCGCGCGAGGGACGGGGTATCCGTCGTTCAGCAGTGGCACCTGACCATCGAACGAGAGCACGCCGCCCAGCCAGCGGCGCATTCGCCTGATTGCCAGGGTTATGTCCGGCGGTGGCTCGCGGCCGGTGGCCGCTACCAGGTCCGCCACGTCGACCAGGTCGGCTAGTACCTGGCAGTGGTAGGCCGGTGCACGCTCGTAGTGGCCGCCGTCGGGCAGCACCTGAACGGCCAGCTGCCTGATCAGCCGGCGGAGCGTCTGGCGTAGCAGCTGGCTGTCAGCGAAGAAGACGGCCAGCCCGGCCAGTGCCTTGAGGTCCTTGACCAGATGATTGCCGCCGACATCGGACTCCAGATGCCGTCTCAGGAAGCCGGCGTGGACGGCCAGCTCACGGACGAACACCGGCTCCAGGTCGCCGTCGGCCACGAGATCGGCGTGCAGCCCGCACCACGACCAGGCCCGCAGCGCCGCCGGGTAGGGCAGCCACGCATCGCCGCTGCCGAGCTCAGCGGTCGCCTGCCACGAGCGCCACAGCCGCGCGAACAGCGCCCGTGCCGCCCGGCGGTCCGGGTCAGTGGCCAGGCCCCAGGCCCAGTCCCAGTAGTGCAGGTGGAAGCGCCACAGCTGGGGTGCGTCGGCCTGCTGCCAGTCCGGTGGCTCGCCGAGTTCCCTGGTCGTCCCGAGGAGTTCGATCCGGCCGGAGGCCAGGGCGGCCAAGCCGGGCCAGCCCAGCGAAGCCCGGGAGTCCACCGGGACGAAGTCGGCGGGCCAGCCCGTCGCGGCAGCGGGATCGGGACCGGGACCGGCCAGCAGCCTGCGCCCGGCCTGCGGCCAGCGGCGCAGCGCCGTGCGCTGCGCCTGCAGCCGGGCCCGGTGCGCTACCTGCCCCGGCTGCAGGTGGACGGCGCTGCGGGCCAGCAGCACGAGGTCGTCGCCGGTCACCGGGTCAGCCCCATCGCCTCGGCCTCGGCCCGGATGCCGGCCGCGAACGGGCGTGGCGCATAGCCCAGGTCGCGTGCCGCGTCACCGATGGCGAACGCCTTGTCCTCGGCCAGCCTTAGCAACTGCTCTGCTCTGATCCTGGGGCGGTGGCTCAGCCGCTCGTATCCGCGCGCCACGGTCACCAGCGGGGTCAGCGGCACCGGGACGAATCTGGTCCGGCTGGCGACAGCGCGGGCTGAAATGCGCACCAGCTTGGCGAAGGCGAGTGGCTCGGGGCCAGCGATGTCGTAGCAGGAACCAGCCGTCTCCGGCCGCTCCGCAGCGGCGATGACGGCGTCGGCTACATCGGCTACGTGCACCGGCTGCTGCAGGTGGCCGCCGCCGGGGACTGGAAGCACCGGGACCCGGGCAAGTAGCGCGAGCAACCTGGACAGGTTCCGGTCGCCAGGCGCGCCGTAGATCATGGTCGGCCGCAGGATCGTCCAGTCCAGCCCGGAATCGCGGATCTGCTGTTCAGCGGCGAGACGGACTCGCTTGGTCGGTGCCGCGAGCGTGGTCGTGACCGCCGTGGTGGAAACGAAGATCGCGCGGCGCAGGCCCGCCTGCTGCGCTGCGGCGACGATCGCCGGTCCGTGCCCGAAGCCAAGGGACGCGAGATTCACTAGCACTTCACAGCGGGCCGCGGCGAAGATCTGGCCCAGCTGGCCCGCCGCATCGAGATCCCCGGTGATCGGCTGAGCGCCGTGGTCGGTCACGGCTCTTGCCGCTGCGGCACTGCGGGCCAGGCCGACCGTCTCGTGCCCACGCCGTACCGCCTCCCCGAGCACGTAACCGCCGAGGAAGCCGCTGCCGCCGGTCACCAGGAGCCTCATCGGCGGCCCCCGGCTGTCTGGAGGATCTTGCGGTACTCTCGCGCGAGCGCGACGCGGTCGAAGGACACCTCGACGTAGGCTCGCCCCTGCCGTCCCATCGCCTGGCGCCGCTCGGGGTCGGCGGCAAGCGCTCGGATCGCGTCGGCCAGCGCGTCGCTGTCCTCAGGCGGGACGACATCGGCGCCGGCCTCCCGGAGGATCTGGGCCGCCTCGCCGGCCACCGCGCCGACCACTGCCTTCCCGGCGCCTAGGTATTCGAAGATCTTGGACGGGATGAAGGTGACAAACAATGGCACAAAACGCAGCGGTGCCAGGCAGATGTCAGCCGCAGCCAGCAATGTCGGCACGTCACAGTGCGGAACGCCCGGATGCAGGCTCACATTGGCCAGGCCAAGCTCGCCCACGCGGGATCGCAGCCGGGGCTTGTCGGCGCCTTCGCCGACGAACGCGAAGTGGATCGCCTGGCCGTTCAGACGCGCCGCGGCGTCGGCCACGCCCGGCAGTGCCTGGGAGATGCCGTGCGTGCCGAGATAGAGGACTAGGCAGTCGCCGGGCCGCGCGCCGAGGCGGGCGCGGACAACGGGGCTGGCGGCACTGCCCGGATCGAACTGGCCGAGAGCGACGCCGTTGCGGATGGTGTGCACCTTGCCTGGCGGTACTCCCCGGCCGATCAGGTTGGCGCGGAACCCGTCGCTCACCACGATGATCGCGTCAGCGGCGGCATACGCGGCGAGCTCGAGTCGTTCGAGCAGGCTGATCACAGCGCGATTGGTCAGTACGCCCAGCTCGACGAAGATCGCGGGCCACAGGTCACGGACCTCGACGACGAGCCGGGCGCGCTTGCGCCGGGCCAGCAGCCACGCGGCACCGATCGAGAAGAAAGTCGGCGAGGACACGACGACCACGTCAGCGGGACCGCAAGGGCGCGAGCCGAGCAGCAAGCTGCTGATCATGAAGCTCAGGTGCCCGAGGGTCTTGCGCGCGATGCCCTCGTTCGGCGTTGCGTACACCCAGGTGCGTACTACCCGGTAGCCGTCGCGTCGCTCCCGCCGCCGGATCGCGCCCCGGTACTCGGGCGGCACCACGCCCGTCGGATGGTTCGGCATACCGGTCAGCACGGTCACGTTGTCCCCGTCGGCCGCCCAGGTTGCGGCCAGTGCGGACAGGCGCTCCTGCGGAGCCCCGGTCTCGGGTGGGAAGTAGTGGGTCACCAGCAGGATGCGCACCTAACACGCGCTCCAGCCGGGCGGTGGTCCGGCGGAGCAGAACCGGAGACCGCAGATAGACGACAAGAACACCGATCGCGACGACATCGGCTCCGGACCGGATCGCAGGCTGGCCGGTGAGACTCGCAGCCCCGAGCAGACAGAGCAGGAGCGTTCCCGCAGAGGTCACGACCGTGACCCGCTGGTGCGACCAGCCAGCGTCGCACCACTGCTGGTAGATGTGGGTGCGATGGGCCTGCGACCAACCCGCACCCGACCGGATGCGCCGCTGCAGCGTCCACGCGGTGTCCGCGAGATAAAGGGCCAGCGGACCGAGGACGGCCTCTACCGGGATGCCGCGGATCACGGCGCAGGCGGCGAGCACCGCCAGCGCGGCCCCAAGGCCGTAGCTGCCGACGTCTCCGAGGAAGACCCGTGCCCGGAACGCGTTCCAGGGGAGGAAAGCCAGCGCGCCGGCTGCGACCGCAGCGCCGCCGGCGGCAAGGAACACATCATGTCGCCACGCCCCGAGAAATGCGAACGCGGCGCCGCCGATCATCGCGTGCGCGGCGGAAATGCCGTTAACGCCGTCCATGAAGTTGAACGCGTTCACGAAGGAGGTCACCCACAGCGCGATGACGGCCACACCAGCCGCCCGCTCGGCTGACGGGAGGCTGAGATGGCTCAGCAGCGCGATGGCGGCCGCGAGGCTCGCGAGGCCCTGCAGCGCTAGCCGGTATCTGACCGACAGCCCGGTCAGATCGTCGATGAGTCCGATCACGCTGAACGCGGCGACGGCGATCATGAAAGCGATGGCTACCGGGCCGCGGATGAGCAGCGCGGCCAGGACCAGCCCGACGGCGATCGGGGCCCCGCCGCCGCGGAGCGTCGGGACGGTATGGGAGGAGCGCAGGCTGGGTACGTCCATTGCCGCGGCGCGGCGAAGTAGCGAGATAGTCACCGGCTCCGCCAGGACGACGACGCTACCGCAGGATACGGCGGCGACCAGGATTGTGAACTCTTCGGTCACATCCCGGATACTTGCCCGTTTTTACTAAGAGTAGTCAATTGATTACTATGAGATTCGAAAACACAGCCGACGCAAGGTTAGCCGGAGTCATCCTGCCGTGGCGGGTGCACGTCAGTCCGCCGCCGAGCATGCCCGTGCCTGATGGCACCAGATGCGCCGCTCGGGGTACTGCCGTTGGGATGCGGTTGCATGCTGCCGTTGACCGATACGGGCGCACTGCCGTTGGCTACCGGCACCGTCACGGGCAGCATGTCCGGATCCATCGTCTCGAAGCCGTAGCCCTCGCCGTAGCCGTAGCCGTAGCCGGCTTTCCTGGTTACCTCGTTCAGCAGCGTGCCCATTACGGCGGCGTTGACCTGGGCGAGTTTCTCGGCGGCACGCCGCAGATCGGTCCGCCTGGTCTGGCCAGCCGCCACGACGAGCAGTGTCCCGTCGGCGTCTTTCGCCAGCAGGGTGGCGTCGGTGACCGGGAGCACGGGCGGGGTGTCGATGAGCACGAGGTCGAATTCCGCGCTCATCGCCGCGAACGCGGTTCGAGCGGCGGGCCCGCTCAGCAGCTCGGCGGGGTTGGCGGGAAGCCGTCCCGAGCCGAGCAGCCAGAGCCTGTCATGCCCGCTCACCTGCTGGACGACCTCCGTCAGTGACTGCTCGCCCAGCAGCACCGTGGTCAGCCCGGCCTCCTCGTCCAGACCGAAGAACTGCGCGAGCCGGGGTCGGCGCAGGTCGCACGAGACCAGCAGCACCCGCTCGCCGGCCTGAGCGAAAACCAGGCCCAGGTTCGCGACTGTCGAGGTCTTGCCTTCTGCCGCGGTCGGGCTGGTCACCACCAGGGTCCGCAGCCCGTGCTGCTGCCTGATGAACTGCAGGGAGGTCCGCAGCGACCGGTAGGCCTCGGCTGGCGGCGAGGTTGGATGCGAGGCCGACACCAGGAGAGGCCGATCGCGCTTCTTCCACGATGTGATCATCGGGACCATCGCCAGCACCGGTGCGCCGCTCAGCTGCTCGGCCGACTCCTTGGAGGACAGCGTGTCGTCGAAGCTGTCACGCAGGAACGCGGCGGCAAAGCCGATGACCAGCCCGGCCGCGAGGCCGAGAGGGCCTTCTCGCCACGGCTTCGGCGAACTCGGCGACGCTGGTGCGACCGCCGGGTTGACGAGTTCGACCCCGCCCGCGGAAGTCGCTCCGCTCACCTGTACCTGGGCGAGCTGCTCTCTGAGCACCGCCTGCTGGTTCAGCAAGGCACTCTGCTGTGCCAACTCGCTGCGATTGCCTCTCAGCTTCTTGATCTGCACGCCCAGCGCCCCGATCTGCGTCCGCAGCTGCAGTTCGACTGCTGCGAGCTCCTTGATGGCGGCGTTCTGCTGGTAGTTCACGAAACCGTTGGCGTAAGTATTGGCGATCAGCGCGGCGCGTGCCGCGCTCGAGCTGATGGCACTGATAGCGATCACGTCCGTCTGGGCGACCTCGGTCGCGGATATCGAGGGCCTGCTGCCGAGCCGCTGGCTCACCGATTGCACCACCCGCGCGCTGGTCACCAGCTGCAGATCAGTCTGCACCTCGGTCGGAGTCACGGCGGTCGGCGTACCACCTGCAGTGGTGCCGGAGGGAAGCACGAGGATCTGGGCGGTGGAGGAGTACTGATCGGGCTGTGTCAAGGACAGTGCCAGGCTCACCGCAAGGCCCAGAATCGCGGCTCCGATAATCCACCACTTGCACCTGCGCGCCAGCGCCAGGTAGGAACGAAGAGCCGGAGTCGTGCCGGCCTCAGCCGTCATCCGCGTCCTTCCAGATTTGACTGATGGCATCGACATAGCCGCAGGACAAGCCGCGGCGCTTCAGCCAAGCAGTCGGGCATGTACGGTGAGTGTACACTCTGCTACTTTGAGTTATTACTCTTCCAATCAAGGACGATAGAGTTCTGATGAGCAGGACCGGGCAGAGCCGTGACAGACCGTCCGTCTCGACCGAAATCCTGGTGCTCTGTACCGCCAACCAATGCCGGTCCGTCATGGCGGAGTGGCTGCTCCGGCATCGATTGGCCGCTGCCGGCGTATCCGCGTCGATCCGCTCGGCTGGCACGCTCCACGATGGCGGCCCGCCTCCCGCGGAGATGCTCTCGGCATTGGCCGCTTACCGGCTTGGTGCGGTCAGGCACCGCGGCCGCCCGCTCAACGGCGCCGATCTAGCCGGATCAGATCTGGTCCTGGCGATGGCGCGTGAGCACCTCAGGCACGCCGTCGTCGCCCTGCCAGCGGCCTGGCCCCGTGCGTTCACGCTCAAGGAGCTGGTCCGACGCGGTGAGCAGATCGGACCGCGTCAGGACGGCGAGCTCCTGGCCGACTGGCTCGGCCGGGTACACCATGGTAGGAAACGGTCAGATCTACTCGGCGACTCTTCCGATGACGACGTGGCCGACCCGACCGGGGGTCCTCCGGAGCACTATGCAGTAACCGCGGCTGAGCTCGACCGTTTGCTGGCACGGCTAGTGGAGCTTGCCTGGGAATAGGCATTCCGACCGTGATGCGTTCGTCCAGTCGTCTCGCCTGGCCGGGCAGGCTGGCGCACCGGGCAAGTGCAGCCCGTATCCCGTCGGCTGGCAGGCCGGCGTCGATGCCGGTAACGAACGCCGGCGGGAGCGGCGGCACGGCGACGTGGCGGATTAGGGGATGGTGCAGTACCTCGCCCGTCTCGCCGTCGCCGAGCAGGCTCTCCGTCAGCTTCTCGCCGGGCCTTAGCCCGGTGAAGACGATGTCAACCTGGCCGGGCGCGCTGGCGGCCAGTCTGCGCGCGATATCGGCGATGCGAATCTGCTCGCCCATGTCGAGCACGAGTACCTCGCCATCGCGCCCGATCACCGCGGCCTGGAGGACGAGCTGCACGGCCTCGCCCGCGGTCATGAAGTACCTGCTGACCCCGGGATGGGTAACGGTCAGCGGGCCGCCCGAGGCGGCCTGCGCGCTGAGGGCTGTCAGGAACGATCCCCGGCTGCCCAGGACATTGCCGAACCGGACGCTTAGGTATCTGCCTGTCGACTGGCCGGCGGTGTGGGCAGTAAGCCTTTCCGCAACCCGCTTGGAATAGCCGAGCACGTTCACCGGGTCAGCGGCCTTGTCGGTCGAGATGTTCACGAACGACTCGACCCCGCTCGCTGCGGCAGCCTCCAGCACCACCAGGGTGCCCCATACGTTGCTCTTCAGCGCCTCGGCAGGGTAGCGCTCCAGCAGCGGCAGGTGCTTGAGCGCGGCAGCATGGAAGACGATCTCAGGCCGGCGCTGCTGGAAGACCTGCCGGATGGTCTGGGGGTCCCGGATGTCGGCCAGTACGAGCTGGTCGGAATCGAGGAGCGCACGGCCGGTCAGCGCCAGCTCGTTGGCATGCAGCGCTGACTCATCCCGGTCCAGCATGATCAGCTCCGCTGGCCCGAACCTGTGCAGCTGGCGGCAGAGCTCGGAGCCGATGGATCCGCCGGCGCCGGTGACGAGAATCCGCTTGCCGGTGAAATGCGCCGCAACGGCGTCCATGTCGGTTCTCACCGGTCTGCGGCCGAGCAGGTCGGTGATCCGCAGGTCACGCACTCCCTCGATGCACGCGCTGCCGTTGAGCAACTCGGTGGCCGACGGGACTACCTTCGGGATCAGCCCGCATCGCTCTGCCTCGCGGGTGAGGTCACGGATGGCGGTACCGCTTGCCCGGGCGATGGCGATGACAAGGACAGTAGCGCCGGTTTGCGCTGCCACTTCAGCGATGCGCGTCCTGTCGCCGAGAACCGAGATGCCGTGGATCCGCAGGCGCCGCTTCGCCGGATCGTCGTCGAGGA
>Ga0302324_100015091_pt1 | contig 15517 bp, 7 predicted proteins | sample Palsa_T0_1_FD_201949 | JGI IMG/M metagenome (GOLD analysis project Ga0302324, IMG submission 201949) | Peat permafrost microbial communities from Stordalen Mire near Abisko, Sweden - Palsa_T0_1 | ecosystem: Environmental > Terrestrial > Soil > Palsa > Peat permafrost | place: Sweden: Abisko...
AGAGCGGAACTCCGCGAACGCAAGACTCGTTTCGTCGGCTCGGTGGCTTATTTTCCTGAGCGCTATGGCGAAAATCTTATTAAGGTTGGCCTCGATATACTCAATAATCGTCCGGTCCCCCCTGCGGTTTTTGTGGAGCACAAACTGATCACCTCTTCGACGGTTGACCATTACTATCCAAACGACCGTCTCGAGCAAATGGTTCGCTCGGAGTCCTCCGTTCCCCAGCGCGATCACAGGTCCTTCGCATAGCAGCAATTGAAGTTTGCGGTTGGGCGGGCAACCGGGCAAACAACAGGGCGGGTGACGCGCCGCGTTTCTCATAGCGAAACGGGCGCCGATTGCAAGTCTTACGTTGACGGCGCTCGGTGGCCAATGTCAGCATCCCAGCTCAGCCTATCGAATCACACTGCGCGTCAGAGCGGTGTGGAAATTCCCGCCGACCCACGAGTTTTGCCCCGCGGAAGTCCGGCAGGCGCGTCAATGTAAATGAATCAGGACCCAGGAGTCGACCGTGAGCCACAGGTTCGCAAAAGCAATTCGTAAATTTATTTTTTTGGCATGCGTCGCCAACATGGCACTGTCGGTTCTCGGCCAAGATCCCAAGCTCACGCTGGAAGCCGGCTTTCGACAGCCCCCGAGTTCCGCAAAGCCGCGAGTGTGGTGGCATTGGATGAACGGCAATATTACAAAAGAAGGTATCAAACTTGATCTCGAATGGATGAACCGCATTGGCATTGGCGGGTTTCAGAACTTCGACGCTTCGCTCGGCACGCCGCAACTGGTGGAGAAGCGGCTGACCTACATGACACCAGAGTGGAAAGACGCGTTTCTATATGCGACCACGCTCGCCGACCAGCTCGGATTAGAAGAAGCCATCGCCGGTTCGCCGGGATGGAGTGAGTCGGGAGGGCCCTGGGTGAAGCCGAGCCAGGGGATGAAGAAGGTGGTGTGGAGCGAAACCGTGGTCGAAGGAGGCAAACCCTTCATCGGCGAACTGGCTCATCCTCCAACCGTCACCGGCGCATTTCAGAACATTCCGATTGTCGATTTTCTTGCCGCGATGACCGGGAAGGCTCCGCCGGCGGGACCAACGTTCTACGCTGACAGCGCCGTCATAGCGTATCGGGAACCTGACAGCGATGTGCCTGTGTCATCGCTGCAGCCGAAGATCACCTCCAGCAGCGGCAACATCGACCTGACGGTGCTTACGGATGGCGACTTAGTGAAGGCAACGAAATTACCCAAAGCGCCAGCGGGCCAGGAAGCATGGATTCAATATGAATTTCCAACGCCCCAGACCATCCACGCGGTCACGCTGGCTCTGAAGGACCTGGCATCCACCATGGCCAATAAATTCGGCGCGGCCGCCGCTGTCGCTCACGTCGAAGTCAGCGATGATGGTCAGAGCTTTCATAAGCTCGCCGAAATTCCGAATGACGGCGCCGACGAACATACCATCGCTTTTCCCGCCACGACTGCGCGTTTCTTTCGTGTCGCTTTCGTCCCGCCTCCCCCGTTCGCCGGTGATTTGACCTTCGACGTCGACAATCCTTTTGGCGATCTCAGCCGCGTCGGTCAGGACCCTGATTTTGAAATCTCGGAACTTGTGCTTCATCCCGGCGCTCGCGTGAGCCGTTTCGAAGAGAAAGCGGGCTTCGGAAGAATCCTGAGTCTTGAACCTTTCGCCACGCCTCCAGTCGCCGCCACGGATGCGATCCGAAAGAGTGATCTCGTCGATTTAACCGCAAAAATGCAACCCGACGGCTCGCTGGACTGGACTCCACCACCCGGCCGTTGGACTGTCCTGCGCTTCGGCTACTCACTCACCGGCGCAACCAATCAACCCGCATCGCCCGAAGGGACAGGGCTCGAGGTCGACAAGCTCAGCCGCGACGATGTCAGGGAATACATGAATACTTACCTCGACAAGTACAAGGAGACGGTTGGCCCACTCATGGGCAAACGAGGTCTCAGGTTCGTGGTCAACGACAGTTGGGAAGCGGGAACGGCGAACTGGACTGACAACCTGATCGAGGAATTCACGAAACGCCGTGGCTACGACCCGCGGTCCTGGTTGCCGGTGCTGGCCGGCCGCGTTATCGGGAGCTCCGAGGAGAGCGACCGTTTCCTGTGGGACTTCCGCAAAACTCTTGGCGATCTTTTGACCGAGTATCACTACGATCAGCTCAACGACATCCTGCACGAGCACGGGATGGGACATTACGGTGAGTCGCACGAAGAGGGGCGAGCCTTCATCGGCGACGGCATGGAGGTCAAGCGCCACAACGATGTGCCCATGTCCGCGATGTGGACGCAAAGGCCGGGCGTGAATGATGAGCTCTATGGATACAACGCCGACATTCGAGAATCGGCGTCGGTGGCCCACATCTACGGACAAAATCTGGTGGCCGCCGAATCCATGACGGCAAGTGTTGGTGCGTTTGCCTGGTCGCCCGCGACCTTGAAGCCGACCGCCGACAAGGAACTGGCGATGGGATTGAACCGCTTTGTGATTCATACCTCGGTTCATCAACCCCTGCTCGACAGGAAACCTGGGATTTCCCTGGGACCCTTCGGCCAGTGGTTTACCCGCAATGAGACCTGGGCGGAACAGGCGGGGCCCTGGATGACTTACCTGGCTCGAAGTTCGTACCTGCTGCAACAGGGGCGTTTCGATGCGGACATTCTGTACTTCTACGGCGAAGACACAAATCTCACTGCTTTATTCGGGAAGTCCGGCCCCGATATTCCGTCGGGCTACAACTTTGATTACATCAACGCTGATGCCCTGGTTCACGTTCTGACGTTTGAAAATGGCAGTTTAAGCACTCCGAGCGGCATGAAATATCGCGTGTTGGCTCTCGATCCTCACAGTCAACACATGTCGCTGCCGGTGCTGCGAAAGATTCGCGATCTGGTGCAGGCGGGCGCAGTCGTTTGCGGGCCGAAGCCTACCGACACTCCCAGCCTGAGCGACGACACCAGGGAATTCCAGAATCTTGCCGGCGAGCTATGGGGCTCGGGCGGCGGCCATGCGGTTGGCAAGGGCAAAGTGTACGGCAATCGAAAATTGGCAGACACGCTTGCCGACATTCAGGTCGGCCCAGACTTCAGCTACACGATGCCGGAATCCGATACGAAGGTGCTCTTTGTCCATCGCAAGCTGGCGGATGGCGACCTCTATTTCGTAGACAATCGCAACGAGCACGATGAAACGCTCGACGCTACCTTCCGCGTGGATGGGAAAGAGCCCGAATTGTGGCATGGCGACACTGGCAAGATCGAGCCTGCTTCGTTCCGCATCGTCGATGGTCATACGACGGTCCCGTTGCACCTCGATCCGTGGGAGGCAGTATTCGTGGTGTTTCGTAATCCCGCGAAGAGCTCTTCGCGCGTCGTGCCTGCGGTTACCGATGAGGTTGTAGCTACCGTGGAAGGTCCGTGGAGTTTGAGCTTCGAGCCGGATCGCGGAGCACCCGCAAAGATAACGTTGAACACTCTGGCTTCCTGGAGCGACAGCGCGGACGAGGGCGTAAAGTATTTCTCCGGCGCAGGCACTTACACAAAAACGATCGAAGCGCCCCCGGCTTGGTTTCAGCGTGGCGCTCGTTTATCCATCGACTTGGGCGAAGTCAGGAATCTCGCGGAAGTCTCGGTGAACGGCAAATCCTTAGACGTCGTCTGGAAAAAGCCATACCGCGTCGACGTCACAGAAGCCTTAAGACCGGGCTCGAATATGGTCGAGATCAAGGTCACGAATGCGTGGGCAAATCGCATCATCGGCGATCGTCAGCCCAACGCCGCCAAGACCTACACCTTTACCTCGCCAAAATTTTACAAGGCAGACTCCAAGCTGTGGCCGTCCGGTTTGCTGGGGCCGGTAAAAGTCGTTCGTTCGCAGACTTTGGCAGCCAAAAATAATTAACCGGACGAGTTAGCGGACGGCCAACATTCGACAAGCGTCTCATCCTATGCCTGACAACAACGCCATCAAGGCTTATCTGGCCTTCGATCTCGGAGCCGAAAGCGGGCGTGCCGTCCTGGGGTATCTGAACTCCGGCATTCTTCGAATCGAGGAAGTCCATCGCTTCGCGAACGATCCGGTGGAATATGCAGGCTCGCTCCACTGGGATATGCCGCGCCTCTGGCTTGAGATGCGCAAGGCACTCAGCGGATTGAAGGAAACTCGTCTCGAAGGAATCGGCGTCGACGCTTGGGGCGTGGACTACGCCTTGCTGGGCGGGGGCGGCGAGCTCTTGCAGAATCCCTACCACTACCGGGATATGCGCACCAAGGGCGTGATGGACGACGTTTTCAGGATCGTTCCCCGGGAAGAAATCTACCGCGCGACCGGCATCCAATTCATGTCGATCAACACCTTGTACCAGTTGTTCGCCGCGCGGATGCAAACGCCCGGAATGCTGAAAGCAGCGCAGCGTCTCCTGACCATTCCCGACTTGCTCAACTACTGGCTCACCGGCGAAGTAGTTTGCGAATTCACGAATGCCACGACCACGCAAATGGTCGATCCACGAACCCGGTCCTGGGCAATGGAGCTGATCGATCGCCTGCAACTGCCCACTCGTTTGCTTGCTCCCATTGTTGAGCCCGGATCTTTGCTTGGAACGCTGCGAAGCGAACTCGCAGGCAGCTCCGCGCTGGCCGGGACCCGCGTCATCGCGCCGGCCTGCCACGACACAGGGTCCGCCATAGCCGCAATTTCCGCGCGCGAAGGCACTGCCTTCCTTAGCTCGGGAACCTGGTCGCTGCTGGGAACAGAAATCGATGCTCCCGTGATCACGGATGAGGCTCTGCGCTTGAACTTCACCAATGAAGGCGGCGTAAACGGCACAACGCGTCTGCTGAAGAACGTCATGGGCCTGTGGATGCTTCGCAGCTGCCGGCAATCTTGGGCAGCCGACGGACGAGAATACGCCTACCGCGAATTGATGGAGCTCGCTTCGCGCGAGATTCCGTTTCAGCACCTGGTCGATCCGGACGACGAATCATTCCTGTCTCCGGCTGACATGAGCGCTGCTATCGCCGCCTATTGCACAAAGACAAGCCAGCCTGCGCCCGCGACCCCCGGAGCCTTCGTAAGAACCATCCTCGAAAGCCTGGCGATGAGGTATCGTTTCGTCATTCGCAATCTCGAAAAGCTGATCGATCGTCCGATCGAACGGATCCGAGTCATCGGCGGAGGATCACAGAATCGGCTCCTGAACCAGTTCACCGCCGATGCAACGGGCCGGCCAGTTTTGGCGGGACCCGCCGAGGCTACGGCTCTCGGCAACATTGCCGTTCAGATTCTTGCCACCGGCGGCGCCGACTCACTCCAGGAAGTTCGCGCCATCGTCGATCGATCGTTTCCTACTGAGGTGTTCGAGCCCGCTGCCACCGATCAATGGGACAAAGAAGCGATACGATTTCAACATTACGCTGAGACAATTTATGCATGAAACTATACAACTCACTCATCTGAAGGATTTGTGGAACGACACGGAAGCCAGCAGACTCGCGGGCGATCAACTCGCGCTCTTACGCTACCGCTCTAACCTGCTGGGCGCCGACCTTCGCATCACCAATTTTGGCGGCGGCAACACCAGTTCGAAATTCGAATTGCCCGACCCTTTCACCGGAAAGCCGGTTCGCGTTCTAGCCGTAAAAGGCAGCGGCGGAGATATTGGCTCCATTAAAGAATCGGGCTTTGCGCTCCTTTATCTGGACCGGCTCGAGCAATTGAAAGAGCTCTATCGCGGAGAAGAGCATGAGGACGAAATCGTGGGCTTCTATCCGCTCTCCGCGTTCGGCGAAAATCGCGTTGCCGCTTCCATCGATACTCCCCTCCACGCCTTCATTCCGTATGACCATGTAGACCATCTCCACCCCGACTGGGCGATCGCGTTGGCGGCAAGCGCTAACGGAAAACGCAGGCTCGATGAGTTCAACCGGCGATTTAACCGCAAGATCATCTGGCTCCCCTGGCAACGTCCGGGATTCGAACTCGCGCTCATGCTGCAGGATGCCGTTAAAGCAAACCCGGGAGCCGAAGGAATTCTGCTCGGCAGCCATGGTTTGTTTACCTGGGGGAAGACCCAGCGCGAATGCTATCGGAACAGCGTCAGCACGATCGATGAGATGGGTCAGTTCATCGACGAGCACCAGAGCAAGAAGGGAGTTCTGTTCGGCGGGCTCGAAACTTCTCCAGTTGCCGATCGCCGGAAAATCGCAACTCAGATTTTGCCGGCGCTGCGCGGCGCGATGTCTTCCAACCGCCGAGTGATCGCCCACTACACCGATGATCCGGATGCTCTTCTGTTTGCCGGGTCGAAATGGTCCAAAGAGTTGAGCAACCTCGGCACGAGCTGTCCCGACCACTTCTTGCGGACAAGAATCTGCCCACTGTTCGTACGCTGGGATCCCGCAAAAGAAGATGTTGCTGTATTGAAGTCGCGCATCGCCGAACAGACCCCCGGCTATCGAGAGGAATACAAGAAGTACTATCAGGCGTGGGCCGCGCACGATTCGCCTAAGTTACGTGACTCCAACCCCTCCGTCGTCATTATTCCCGGCATCGGCCTTTTTGGATTCGGCAAGAATAAAAAGGAAGCGCGAATCACAACCGAGTTCTTCACCAATGCCATTCATGTAATGGCCGGCGCGAATGCCCTTGAGGACAGTAAAGCGGAATATAGTGACCCGAAACATGCGCTGCCGCAGGCAAGACGGCCACAGCAGTCGGAACAGTTCGCGCATTTCCACAATTACGTTGCACTCCCTCGCTACGAGGCGTTCCGCATCGAATATTGGGCGCTGGAAGAGGCCAAGCTGCAACGCATGCCTGCCGAAGCGGAGTTCAGCCGCAAGATCGTCCTGGTGGTCGGCGGAGCCAGCGGAATCGGTCGAGAAACGGCATTGTTGCTCGCTCGAAAGGGCGCTCACCTCGTGGTCGCAGACCGCGACGCCAAAGGAGCCGAGAGCACTGCGCAAGAAGCCGGCAACGTTGTCTCGTCCGAACTGGTTGCACACACCGCCGTCGATCTTAGTTCCTCCGAGAGCTTGCTCGAAGCGGTGAACTTCACGGTTCTAAAGTTTGGCGGCATCGATGCCGTAGTGAACACCGCCGCGATTTATCCCGTTCCCGGAGCCGACGGCCAGCTTACGGAGTCGCAATGGGCCGCTACGTTCCAGCTCAATGTAACTGGGAATTATCTGCTCGCGCGTGCCGCCGAATGGGTCTTCAAAGATCAGAAGTTGTCCGGTGCCATCGTATTGACGGGTTCCGCCAATGCCGTGGTTCCGAAGAAAGGTAGCGAGGCTTACGACACAAGCAAGGCCGCGCTCCACCACCTGATTCGCGAGTTAGCGGTCGGGCTCGGCCCGCTTGTGCGCGTGAATGGGATCGCTCCCGCCACCGTGGTCGCCGGCTCGACCATGTTTCCGCGCGACCGCGTCATTCAGTCGTTGCAGAAATATCAGATCGAGCACTTGGAGAAAGAATCGACCGAAGAGCTGCGCAGCAAGCTCGCCGATTTTTACGCACTGCGCACCCTCACCAGGCTGCCGATCCTTCCGCAGGACTGCGCCAACGCCATCGTCTGGCTGGCGAGCGAGCAGAGTGCCAAAACCACCGGCCACGTGATACCCGTTGACGGTGGCCTGCCGGAAGCGTTCCTCAGATAGAAGATAGGAGGCGGCAATGCAGCGAATCTGTTTTGTGCTACAGGTGAAGCTCGATCGCATCGAGGAGTACAAGCGCCGCCACAACGAAGTATGGCCGGAGATGAAGTCCGCTTTGCGCGAAACAGGATGGAACAACTACTCGTTGTTTCTGCGCGAAGACGGTCTGCTGGTCGGCTATCTTGAGACCGAAGACTTCGAACGCGCTCGCGCCGGGATGGCACGACGCGAAGTCAATGAACGCTGGCAGCGCGAAATGGGAGATTTCTTTCTTCAGCCGGATGGAATTCTCCCCGATCGCGCCATGCAGCCTTTGCAGGAAGTTTTTCACTTATAACTCTGATTCGTAGCTCACATTCGAGGGCCCAATGATTCCAAACCCGGCGTTAGGGGTGTTCTTGCACTGGATGGGTGGACTCGCTTCCGCCAGTTTCTACGTCCCCTATCGCGGGGTGAAACACTGGGCTTGGGAAACTTATTGGCTCGTGGGTGGTTTCTTCAGTTGGATCATCGTGCCGTGGATTCTCGCGCTGACGATGACCCGCGACCTGACGCGCGTACTCCACGAAGCTCCCTCCAGCAGCATCTTCTGGGCTTATTTGTTTGGTGTGCTGTGGGGCTTAGGTGGCCTCACTTTTGGTCTGACTATGCGTTATCTGGGGATGTCTCTTGGCATGGCAGTCGCGCTCGGATACACGGCCGCATTCGGCACATTGATGCCTCCAATTGTTCGCGGCGTTTTCGCGAGCGAAGTCCTGGGCACTCGCTCAGGGCTGATCATCCTTGGCGGAGTTGTCCTTTGCCTGTTGGGAATTGTCGTGGCAGGTGCGGCTGGAATCTCCAAAGAACGGGAAATGTCGGATGCGCAGAAGCGCGCCTCCATCAAAGAATTTGCTCTGAAAAAAGGACTGATCGTCGCGACATTTTGCGGCGTCATGAGCGCGTGTTTTGCCTATGGACTGGCTGCGGGCGATCCGATCAAAGCAATCACCCTGCGGCACGGCACCACAACCCTGTGGCAGGGGCTCCCCGTTCTGGTCGTGGTGCTGGCGGGTGGCTTTACCACGAACTTCATCTGGTGCGTCATCCTCAATGTTCGTAATCGCACCGGCTACCAGTATTTCGAATCCGAGATACGTGGCACGATCCCTGAACCACGTAGCGGCGGACGCATTCGTCCGCCCAGCGAAGCGCCAATCATCGAAACAGCTACCGACGCTCCCGGCGAGGAAATGGCATTAGAACTTGCGGTTTCCGAAAAGACGGCGGTCAAAGCTCCCATGCTCGCCAACTACCTGTTCTCCGCACTCGCCGGCACGACCTGGTATATGCAATTTTTCTTTTACACTATGGGCGAGACCCAGATGGGTCGATATAAATTTTCCAGCTGGACGCTGCACATGGCGAGCATCATTATCTTCGCCACGCTCTGGGGAATCGCCCTCAAAGAATGGAACGGCACCAGCAGTAAGACCAAACTGTTCGTAGCACTCAGCCTGCTGATTCTGGTAGCTTCAACGGTTATTGTTGGTTACGGAAACTACGCCGGCGCCACAATTCATTGACCTGTATTCTCTGAAAGACATTTCGTCTGGAAGACGACTCATGCAACCTGCAATCCATCGGCTCAAGGTCGGCCTCTTCGGGATTGGATTGGATACGTATTGGCCGCAGTTTCCCGGACTACGGGATCGGCTGGCTGGTTATACCGAGCAAGTCGCCACGAGACTAGCCGGCCCCGACGTCGAAGTCGTGAATCTGGGCTTGATCGACACGCCCGAGAAATCCCTCGCCGCGGGGCATGACCTGCGGAGCGCAGACGTCGATCTCATCTTTCTATACGTAACGACCTATGCTCTCTCCTCGACGGTGCTTCCCGCGGTCCGTCGGGCAAAGGTTCCAGTCATAATTCTCAACCTCGCGCCCGGTCCCGCCATCGACTACGACGCCTTCAACCGTATGGGCGACCGCACCAGGATGACGGGAGAATGGCTCGCCTATTGCCAGGCCTGCCCGGTTCCTGAAATCGCCAGCGTATTCAATCGATGCCGTATTCCGTTTTTTCAGGTGAGTGGCATGCTGGAAAACGACCCGGTTGCCTGGGCGGAGATTGCGCAGTGGATCGATGCCGCTCGTGTCGCGCAAGTTATGGAACACAACCGGCTCGGCGTCATGGGCCACTACTACGGAGGCATGCTGGATATTTATTCCGATCTCACCCAGCAGTGCGCTTACTTTGGAGGCCATGTCGAAATCCTCGAAGTAGAAGAATTGTCCAGCTTGCGCCGGGAAGTGAAGGAATCTGATCTCAAACGCAGAGTGGCAGAATTCAAGACCGCTTTCGACGTCCAGCCCGATTGTTCCGCAGCGGAACTGGAGAGCGCGGCTTGCACTTCCGTTGCACTGGATCGGCTGGTCGAGGTTCACGCCCTTGGTTCGCTCGCTTACTACTACAAGGGTGTGGGAAGCCCGGAGAATGAGGACGCCGTCCGCTCCATTATTCTCGGAGCGAGCTGGCTGACAGCCCGCGGGGTTCCGGTGGCGGGTGAGTATGAGATCAAAAATGCGCAAGCCATGAAAATCATGGACTCATTCGGAGCCGGCGGCTCCTTCACAGAGTATTACGCCGTCGACTATAACGACGATGTCGTGCTCATGGGCCATGACGGTCCCGGTCACATCGCGATTGCCGAGGGAAAGATCAAAGTGCGCCCGCTCAATGTCTATCACGGCAAAGTAGGTCGCGGGCTCTCCGTGGAAATGTCGGTCAAACATGGTCCTGTGACTTTGCTTTCGGTGGTCCAGACGGTGGACGGTAAACTTCAGTTGCTGATGGCGGAAGGCGAATCCGTGGCCGGTCCAATTCTCGAAATTGGCAACACCAATTCCCGTTACCGATTTTCCCCTGGGGCCAGGAACTTTATGAACCAGTGGAATGTCCATGGGCCGGCGCATCACTGCGCGGTTGGAGTCGGGCATATTGCGAACAAGTTGAAGAAACTCGGCGCGCTGCTGGGAATTGAGTGCGTGCAGGTCTGTTAAGTAACGATCCATAGATCTGCAGAATCGGCTTCAGCTCGCTTCACAAGTTGTTCCATCGATCTTTCACCTCACGGTGTGCGCAGTTTACTGATCGACGGGTGGCTCCCAAGTGCAGTGTCGGGGTATCATCTTCTGGCGAGCTGTTTGCGGCGGGAGTAGCTCAATGGTAGAGCATCGGCTTCCCAAGCCGGTGGTTGCGGGTTCGATCCCCGTCTCCCGCTCCATCCTTCCAATCACGTAGCGCAGCGCCCACTACTTCCCCCATCAGTCACACCGAGCGACCGGGAGGCATTAACTCAGGCGAGAATTGACTCCCGCAAAATGAGTTGACGTCCGCTCATGCGACTCTTGTGAAGAAGCCATGAGCGTGTTGGCATCAGGACTTCTCCATGCACCTCGTGTGGGGCCGGTTATTACCTCTCCGGCTGCCGCAGAAGCTCCATCCCGAGCCCCTGCGATGCCTCCTTGACACCTTACTCACAATAGATAATAATTCGTCGCCGATCGTTGGTAGTAGTTGAAACCCGGTGTGGGAGGCCGGTTTTCAGAGATTCTCCCAGACCCAGCGCACGAAGTTTCAAGAGTCTTCCGATATATTGCACAAGAAAAGTCAGAGAAGGAGCGGTATGAAGCGAATTTTGTTGCCCCTCAGTTTGCTTGCGCTTTTGTCATTCGGCGTCGTGTTAGCGCTCACGACCCATGCTCGGAATATGGCGTTGTCCATGCCTGTCGCTAGGAAAGAGTCGTCCGATACTCACGCGAGTGGCTTGGCTGAAAAGACAAAAACGAAGATGGCAACTGAATCCAACCAAGCTGAATCGGAGCGAGACGCCGACAGTGAACATGACCTGCCGCCAGCCCTCGGTCGCCACCTTGAGAAGCTGATGAAGACGATACCCGGCAAAGGGGGAGAGGGTCCCGCGTCTTCGGCAGCAGAGTGGAAGTTCAGGGCGCAGGCTTATCCCGAGAAAGACATTTCGCTGGCCAAGATTGAGGGCGCGCGCGCCGCCCATGCTGCCCATTTAGCGAGGGGTTTTGCCAGCACGAATGCCGTCTCTGCTCCCGCAAGCTGGGTGTCATTGGGCCCCAGTAACGCGCTCTACCCCTTTTCGGTCTTCCGAAACTCAGAAAGCTATGTGCCCAATGCGTATTCGGCGGGAGGGCGTACGACCGCGTTGGCAATCGATCCGGCGTGTGTTCCCGGCAACTGCCGGATGTGGGCTACTCCCGCAGGTGGTGGCGTGTGGCGCACCAACGATGCACTGCAACCTCAACCAGTTTGGACATACCTCTCCGCCTCCTTTGGCATTAACGCCGCGGGGTCGGTGGAACTGGATCCGAACAACAGCAACAATGTGTGGGTCGGGACGGGCGAGGCGAACGCTTCCGTTGACAGTGACGCTGGTGTCGGTTTGTATGAGTCTACCGACGGTGGTGATACCTGGAGTGCGCCAATCGGCAAGAACGTTTTCAACGCCCGGTCGATCGGTTCGATTGCCATCGACCCAGCAGATTCCAATACCATGTACGTGGCAACCACGCTCGGGGTGCGGGGCATATCTTCTGTTGCCGGCGGCGAGGTAGTGCTGGTGCCAGGAGCGCCTCCATGGGGACTCTACAAGTCGACGGATGGTGGTTTCACGTGGTCGTTTATCTTCAACGGGGCCGCTTCGACGGCCGGATGCCGTAACACGCTCAATGTCGCAAATAACCTGACTCCCTGCTCGGTGCAAGGTGTGCGAAGAGTGGTGCTCGATCCCTCCGACCCCAATATCGTCTACGCGTCGGTGTACGCGAAAGGTGTTTGGCGTTCGAATGATGGAGGCAATACCTGGGCTCAGATATTCCTGCCAATCGCCGACCCGGTCGCCACCGGTTTTGCCGAAAGGCCCGAGATCGCCGTGACCAGGTTGCCTGGCGGGCATACCCGCATGTACCTTTCCATTGGGCAGGTTGGTACGCCTCCTGCGCAAGTGTTTATCAGCCAGAACGCGGCGCTCGGCACGCCCAGTTTCTTTCCTATAAGCAGCGCGAATCCTGCTTCTCCCGGATACGCAACTTATGACTTGTGCACCAGCCAATGCTGGTACGACAACTTTGTATACACGCCACCGGGAAACCCGGATATCGTTTACATCGGAGGGGCGTATCAGTACGGAGAGACGGGTAACATCTCGAATGGCCGCGGCGTCGTTCTCTCGACGGATGGCGGCAAGACCTTCACCGATATGACGATGGACGCGACCGACGCCCTGCATCCTAACGGTTTGCATCCGGACGAGCATTCTCTCGTTACCAATCCCGGCAACCCGCTGCAATTCTTCGAGACCAACGACGGCGGAATCATGCGCTCCAGCGGAGCCTTGGCCAATATTTCCGGGAACTGCAGTTCGCGCGGGCTCTCGGGCGCGGTGCTCAGCCGCTGCCAACAACTGCTCTCTCAGGTTCCAACTCAGTTGCAGGGGCTGAACAGAGGACTCACCACACTCCAGTTTTACAGCTTATCCGTAAGCCCGTTCAACTCTACTCTCGTGCAGGGCGGCACGCAGGACAATGGCACCTGGCAGTCCACGACCACGCCCGGGCTGTTTCGGCAAACCATGTTTGGCGATGGCGGACAGTCCGGATTTGACGTTGTCAACCCGAACTTCCGTTTCCACACCTATTATCTCGCCCAGGTCGACGTGAATTTCAGCAATGGCGCCACCTTTGACTGGAACTGGATCGGCGATCCCATCGTCGAAACGGGCGAGGAGTTCTACGTTCCCATCATCAGTGATCCCAAAGTCAGCGGGACGATGTTCGTCGGAACAGCCACCGTTTATCGCACCAAGACCCACGGAATGGGCACCATGAGCCTGGCGGAGTTGCGTGAGCATTGCAATGAATTTACCGGGGATTTCACCGTGGAGTGCGGTGATTGGGTGACGATCGGCGGCACCTCGTTGACCTCGCCAATTCTAGGCACCTGGGCGGGAGGATCCGTGGTCGCGGTTCAAAGGACCGCTGCCGACACCTCGACGCTATGGGTAGCCACGAGCACGGGACGCGTCTTCGTCTCACACAATGCTGATGCCGAGCCGAATATCGCAGTCGCCTTCTCGCGTATCGATAAAAGGTCCTCAGCTGCTCCAAACCGTTTCGTGACCGGGATTGCCATCGATCCCGCAAACAAAAACCACGGCTGGATCTCGTATTCCGGGTATAGCGCCAGCACCCCGTCAACTCCCGGCCATGTGTTCGAGGTAACCTACAACCCGGTCGCCCAGACGGCAACCTTCAACGACCGCAGCTACAACCTGCAGGATCTTCCAATCAACGGCGTCGTGCTTGACAGCGTCACAGAGGACCTTTACGCTTGCAGCGATTTTGGCGTGTATCGTTTGCCTTCCGGATCGACGTCCTGGAGACTTGCAGCAAAGGGAATGCCTAATGTTGAGATCTCGGGATTGACCATCGTGCCGAACGCGCGCTTGCTCTATGCTGCCTCGCATGGACTTGGCGCCTGGGTACTGAACCTCCCCTGAAGCGCTTGAAATGCCGATGCCGTCGACTATCGCGAAAAAGACTATCGCGAAGGAGAGTCGGCGGCACGCGCGTGCCTTGGGGAAGTGCGAGGATTGCACTCCCCGTGCCGCCTGCTTCCGATTTCTAGCTGGCCTTCTTTCTACTTGCCCTTCGAATTATCGCTGCTGCGGATAAACTCCGCGACGTTGTCGTGGATCGCTTTCAGCGAGGCTTCGTGAGCGTAGACCATGTGTCCCGATTCATAAAACTTGAATTCAATATTCTTTTGCAAATCAGGCGGAATCGGCAAATGTTGCATTTCATAGACGCCTTCGTAGAACGGGGTTGCGAGATCGAAATACCCGGCGTTCAAAAGGACTTTGAGTTGCGGGTTGTACTTCATCGCGGTGGCGAGATCGAGCATCACGTTGGTTGCTCCCGGTAAGGCAAACGGAACACCGGGAGGCTTGTGCGCGAAGCTCCACCATCGGAAGACTTCAATTTCCGGTTTGTATTCCTTGTTCTCGCCAAACTTCAGATCTTTTCGCACGTAGTCGTTGAACGCCGAAACGTATGCTGAAGAGATGGCCGCCGACTGCGGATCGTACTCCGCCTCTTTGCTGAGCGGATCAAATGTGGGTCCGGAAAAGCGCGTGTCGAGGCGGCCGGTGGTGAGATTGGCTTCGTCCTGCAGGTTCTTCGAGAATTCTCCGCCGCTGATGCGCAGGTCGGCTTTCTCGATGTAGGCAACCGAAAGCCCGGTGTATTCGTGAAGCTTGGCGGCGATGGCATGGCGCTGGTCCGCTGGAAGGGAAGCCCCGGCTCCAAGCGCCTGAGCGTAATCGGTCATGGCGAAATGCTCGACCTCGGTCAGCAGAGGCGCGAGATCCGGATGAGCACCGGACAGTTTGTGGTGATACCACGCGGAGGCGGCATAGGTAGGCAGGTTGAGCTGATACGCCACGTCGATGCCGGGATTGAACTGAGGGAAGTCCGAATCGAGTGAGAAGTTCAAGATTTGCGATAGCAGGATCACGCCGTTGAAGTCGACATCGCGATCGGTTTCCAGGATATTGCTGAGGACGGCGGATCGCGTGGTGCCGTAGCTTTCGCCAAACAGATACTTAGGCGAATTCCAGCGTCCATACTTCGAGAGGAATTGCGAAATGAAATCGCCAAAGGCCCATGCGTCCTGGTCGACGCCGTAGAATGCTTTCTCTTTGTCCTTCCCAGCGAGGCGGCTGAAGCCGGTTCCCGGCGCGTCCACAAAAACGAGATCGCTCAC
>Ga0302324_100015093_pt1 | contig 15516 bp, 10 predicted proteins | sample Palsa_T0_1_FD_201949 | JGI IMG/M metagenome (GOLD analysis project Ga0302324, IMG submission 201949) | Peat permafrost microbial communities from Stordalen Mire near Abisko, Sweden - Palsa_T0_1 | ecosystem: Environmental > Terrestrial > Soil > Palsa > Peat permafrost | place: Sweden: Abisko...
GCGCGCTCGACTTCCAGGCGCGCGCGGCGTCGTGCACGCGGTCGAGGGTGACGCCGATGCTCGCCTCGTCGGCCAGGGGCACCTCGCAGGCGGCCTCGCCGGTGAACGGGTCGTCGACGACGAGAATGCGAAGATCGCTCATGGTCCGGCGAGCATAGCCCGGGTGAGGTCGCGGTCCTTCCAGGGGCCGTGAGTTGCTTCCGCACCGGTGGCGTGGGATATCACGGACACCTTCGTCGCACGACGCAACACTCCGGAAACAATCACGCAGTCACGGGAGCACGATGTCCCAGTTGCAGCTGAAGCTCGACGCGCAGGGGCTCGTCCCTGCCATCGTCCAGGATCACCTCACCGGCGAGATTCGCATGTTCGCGTACGCTTCGGAGGCGGCGGTCCGGATGACCCTGGAGACGGGGCACGCCACCTTCTGGAGCCGATCGCGCGCCGAGCTCTGGCAAAAGGGGAGGGTCAGCGGCCACGAGACGCCCGTCGTTCGCGTGCTCGCCGATTGCGACGCCGACTGCGTCATCTACTCGAGCGATCCCCAGAGCCCGTCCTGCCATTCGGGGGCGCCGAGCTGCTTCTTTCAGGCCTTCGACGGGGAACGGCTGGGGCAGGCCAGCGAGCAGCCCCAGACCGTGCTCGCCTCGCTGGAAGCGACGGTCGCCTCCCGCGGGAGCGACGGCGACGCGTCCATGCTGGGAACGAAGATCCGCGAGGGCGCCAGCGGCTTCGCCCAGGCCATCGCCGGGGGGAGCGACGAGCACGTGGTCGCCGAGGCGGCCGACTCGCTGGTTCATCTGGTCACCGGCTTGCGCTCGCGCTCCATCACGCTGCGACGCGTCCTGGCCGAGGTGAGCCGCCGTCTGGCCCGCGGCGGCCAGCCCACCATGAGCTCGCGCCCGCCGGCCTGAACGCCCGAGACCCCTCCGTCGTGTGCTGGAGCGTGACGGGCGTTCTTGTCTCGGTCGTCACGGCCCATCACCATGCCGGGATCACGGGACCGCGTAGACCTCGACGATGTCGTCCTGGAAGCGCGGCACCAGGATAAGTGAGTGCTTGGAGTCGAAGCCGATGTCGGCGGGGGCCTTCAACCCGGAGAGCACGAGGTCCCAAGTGCCGCCAGGCTTGCCCTTGAAGACGCCCTGCGCCTCCCAGCTGGAGACGAAGACGGAGTCACCCACGGCGATGATCCCGTCGAGCGCGCCCTTGGGCAGCTTCTGCCCGTCGCTCTTCTTGCCAGCCTTGTCGAGCGAGTAGATCTCGCCGCTGCCCAACGTCACCACCCAGAGCTTGTCGCTCGCCCAGAGCAGGCCGTTGGGGTGCCCGAGCTCGTCGCCCTTGGCGAGCACCTTGGCCTTCCCCTTTTCGACCACGTAGACCGCATCGGTGCCGGTGGGCGTCACGCCCTTGTCGTCGATCTTGATGCCCGAATCGGAGACGTACACCTTGCCGTCCGGGCCGGCCGTGACGTCGTTGGCGAACGTCGCCCCGACCAGCGGAATCTCTCCCTTGGGCTTGCCGCTGGTGGCGTCGAACTCGCGAAGGCGCGAGATGTCGGCCACGTAAAGCGTGCCTCCCACGATCGCGGAGCCCTTCGGCCCGTCGAGCTTTACGCCCTTCTTGCCCGCCTCGATCCACTTGAGGTCGACCTTGCTGCCGTCCGGCGAGACGCGCGAGATGAAGCCGTTGTTGTCGGCGGCGCTGGGGCTGCCGTTGATGTTGCTGACCAGGTACACGTCGGCCTTGGCGTCGTAGAGAACCGACTCCGGCGTGGCGAACCCTTTGAGCGTCAATACCGGCGTGGGCGGCGCCGGAGCCGGAGGCGGTGCGGGCGGCGGCGCCGGAGCCGGAGGGGGTGCGGCGGATGCGACCGGCGCCGGGGGTGGCGCGGCGGCCGGCGGAGCCGGCGGGGGAGCCGGCGGTGGTTCGCTGGCGGCGCACGCTGCGAGGAGGAAGAGGAGGGGCGCAACGAGGGAGGTCGAGAGGAGCTTGTGGGTCATCACGGGCGCGCTCTTAGCACAGCTCGAGCTCTGCCATCGTTACGTGATCAAGAGCTCTGCGATTGCGCCGCGCCCGGAGACCTTGCTGTTCACGAGACGGGTGGCGGCTACCTCGCGCACCTGAAAGCCCTCGCTGTATAGGCTCCGCACGAACGGCGAGGACGAGTTCGACAGGAGGACGGACACCTGACGCTTCTTCAAATCGCGGGCGACGTCGCGAAGCCTCTCGTGCTCGGGAGCGCCAAAGCCGCCCGATGTGTACGAAGTAAAGGAGGAGGTGGTGGACAGCGGAACGTAGGGAGGATCCAAGTATACAAAGTCCTCGACCTTCGCCTTGGCTGTCGCGTTCTCGAAGTCGGTCACGAGCAAGTCCGTGTTGGCGAGGGCCCGGGAGCAAGCTCTCAGGTTCGGCTCGTCGCAAATGGTCGGGTTCGTGTAGCGGCCGAAGGGGACGTTGAATCGGTTGACCCGGTTGACCCGATAGAGTCCGTTGAACCCCGTCCGGTTCAGGTAGATAAACCAGGCCGCCACCTCCGCGTCTGTCCCGGCGTCGATGTCCGCTTGCCGGAGGCGGTAGAAGAACGCTGGATCGTGCGGGTACTCCTTCAATCGCCGGATCACTTCGTCGACGCTGTCCCGGACGCCCTTGTACGTTCGGATCAGGCGCTGGTTGACGTCGGCCAGCACGGCCTTTTGCGGACGCAGCTCGAAGAAGAGCGCGCCTCCCCCGAGGAAGGGCTCGAAGTACTCGTTGAAGCCTTCCGGGATGTACCGCTTGAGTTGCGGCATGAGCTGGCGCTTGCCACCTGCCCACTTCAAGAACGGCTTGCACGCATCGTCGGCACCACCCGCCGAAAGGAGCTGCATGTCCGGGCGCTTCCGTGAGGGTTCGACCGGACGAGGGATACGAGAAACGACGTCGGTCACGCGACGACACTAGCTCGGCAGAGGCACCGCATTCAAGCCGTGGTGCTCCGCCCCGCGGCGCTCTCGCCGGCGAGGTACCTCCCGGTGGCCGTCTTGGCGCGCGACAGCTTCTTCGGCTCGCCCTCGAACACGATGCGTCCCCCGTCGTCGCCCGCCTCCGGCCCCAGCTCCACCACCCAGTCGGCGCAGGCGATGACGTCGGGGTGGTGCTCGATCACCACCAGCGTGTCGCCGCGCTCCACGAGGCGCTCCATCACCCCGAGCAGCCGCCGCACGTCGGACAGATGCAGGCCCGTCGTCGGCTCGTCGAGCACGTACACCGTCGGCTCGTGGGCGGCGCCCGCGGTCAGCTCGGCGGCGAGCTTGAGGCGCTGCGCCTCCCCCCCCGACAGCGTGTTGGATCCCTGCCCGATCTGCACGTAGCCCACCCCGAGATCGGTCATGGTGGCCAGCGGTCGCGCCATGCGCCGGTGGTTCACGAAGAGCTGCGCCGCGTCCTGGGCCGGCAGGCGCAGCACGTCGCCGATGGAGAGCCCAGCGTAGCGCACCTCCAGCGTGGAGGGCTCGAAGCGCGACCCTCCGCACGCCTCGCACGGCGCCACGACGTCCGGCAGGAACGGCATCTCGGCGACGATGGTCCCCTGTCCCTCGCAGACCGGGCACCGCCCCCCACCGCCGGCGCTGTTGAAGGAGAAGCGCGCCGCCGTGTAGCCGCGCATCTTGGCGTCGGGCAGCGACGCGAACAGCTTTCGCATCTCGTCCCATACGCCCAGGAACGTGGCGGGGACGCTGCGCGGCGTCCGGCCGATGGGCGACTGATCGACCGCCAGGGCACGCTTCACCGCCTTCGTTCCGCGGATGGACGTGTGCTCGCCCGGCCGCGGCGCCACGAGCTTGAGCGCGCGGCGAAGCGCCGGGTAAAAGACCTGGCGCACCAGCGTCGACTTGCCCGACCCGCTCACTCCCGCCACCACGCACATGCGACCGACGGGGACGCGGAAGGTCACGTCGCGGAGGTTGTGTGCGCGCGCTCCGCTCAGCTCGATCCAGGCGTCGGCCATGGGGCGCCTCGGGCGCGTGATGCGAGCGCTTTCGCGGAGGGCGTTGGCGGTGGGCGATCGCGGATCGGAGAGCACCCGAGCGGCGGGTCCCTCGGAGACGATGTGGCCGCCGTTGCGTCCGCCGGCGGGGCCGAGATCGATCACGTGGTCGGCGGCGCGGATGGTCTCCGCGTCGTGCTCGACGACCAGCACCGTCGAGCCCATGTCCGCCAGGCTGCGCAGGTTGCGGAGCAGCCGCTGCGTGTCGCGCGGGTGCAGCCCGATGGTGGGCTCGTCGAGGACGTAGAGCGCGCCGGTGAGGCCGCTGCCCAGCTGGGCGCTCAGGCGGAGGCGCTGCATCTCGCCGCCGGAGAGCGTCGAGGCGGGACGGTCGAGCGCGAGGTAGCCGAGTCCTACTTCCTCGACGAAGGCGAGGCGGCGCAGCAGCTCGGCGTGGGGAGCGCGGGCGATCTCCGCGTCGCTCCCCTCGAACCGCCACGCTCGCGCGCGCTCCAGGGCGCTGGCCACCGAGCGCGAGGTGGTCGCCGCGTAGGTCGCCCCGTGCAGCCTCACGCCTCGCGGCAACGCGCTGAGACGCGTCCCCGCGCAGGCCGAGCAGACCTCGTGCGGCCCTTCGACCTCCACCGCCTCCGGCCCTCCCTCGACGCCCGTCCCCTCGCAGTGCTCGCATCGTCCCTGCTTCGTATTGAAGGAGAACCAGCGAGGATCGAGCTCCGGTACGCCGGTCGCGCAGGCCGGACAGGTGCGCGCGGTGGAGAGCATGGACTCGCGCGCGTCTTCCTTCACGCTGGGTGCGCCGTCGCCGACGCGCAAGGCACCCGCCCCCCAGGCGAGCGCGCGGTCGAAGGTCGCGCGGTCGAGCGACGCGAGCTTGCCGTAGTGGACGATGAGATCGACGGTGTGCTCCTTGGTCTTGGCCAGCCTGGGCGGCGGCTCGATGGGCACCAGCTTGCCGTCCACGCGCGCGGCCTTCACGCCGGCGCGGGAGGCGGCGGTGAAGAGGTCGAGGTACGTGCCTTTTCGCGCACGGACGGCGGGCGCGTAGACCGTCTTGGGCTTCGGGTCGCCGGAGCGTGCCAGGCGCTCGAAGAGGGCGTCGGCGCTCATCGGGGCGACCACGCTGTCGCAGGCGGGGCAATGCAGTTCGCCGACCTTGGCGTAGAGCAGCCGGAGGTAGTGCGCGACCTCGGTCACCGTGGCCACCGTGGAGTTGGCGCCCCCGCGCGAGGTGCGCTGTTCGAGCGCGATCGACGGCGGGACGCCGGTGACCGAGTCGACGTCCGGCCTGGGCAGCGTGGGAAGAAACTGACGCGCGTAGGGCGTGAGCGTCTCCATGAAGCGTCGCTGCCCTTCGGCGAAGACCACGTCGAAGGCCAGCGACGACTTCCCCGAGCCGCTGGGGCCGGTGACCACGCAGATCTGGCCGTGGGGGATGGCGCAGGTCACGTCCTTCAGGTTGTGCTCGCGCGCGTGCGACACGGCGATCACCGGGAGCATGGGCGGGCGTCCGGACGGTCGGACCTGGTCCCGGTCGGTCTTCTTGCGCGCCAGGTCGCGCAGCGCCGCGCCGGTGCGGGTGTCGCTCTCGGCGATCGCCTCCGGAGTGCCCTCGGCGACCAGCACTCCCCCGTGCGGGCCGCCCCCGGGGCCGAGATCGAGCACCCAGTCGCACGCGCGAATCACGTCGAGATCGTGCTCGACGACGACCACGCTCGCCCCCTCGTTCACCAGGTCGTGCAGGGCCTTCACCACGTAGGCGGCGTCCTGGGCGTGCAGGCCCGCGCTCGGCTCGTCGACCACGAAGAGGGTCCCCGCCGGCTGCTCGCTCAGCGCGCGCGCCAGCTTGAGTCGCTGCGCCTCGCCCCCCGACAGCGTCGACAGCGGTTGCCCCAGCGACAGGTAGCCGAGCCCCACCTTCACGATGGGATCGAGCGCGCGGCGCAGCACGTAGTCGCGCGCCTCCTCGGGGTCGAAGGTGCGCAGGGCCTCGTCGACGCTCATGCCGAGGACGTCGGCGATGTTCTTGCCGCGGTGCCGGATGGCCAGCACCTCCGGCTTGAAGCGTTTGCCCTGGCAGACCGGGCAGAGAAGATGCACGTCGGCGAGAAACTGCATCTCCACCGTCTCGTAGCCCTCGCCCGAGCATTCCTCGCAGCGGCCGGCCGGGACGTTGAAGGAAAAGTGCGCCGCGGTCAGGTCGCGCTGCGCCGCCGCCGGCTCGGCCGCGAAGCGCGCGCGCACGCGATCCCAGGCCTTCACGTAGGTCGCCGGGTTGCCGCGCGCCGTGCGTCCGAGCGGCGACTGGTCGACCAGCACCGCGCGCGAGAGCGCTCCCAACCCCTCCAGCGCGTCGTGTCGTCCGGGCTTGTCGACCGAAAGGTCCCCCAGGGCGCGCGCCGCGGCGCGGTAGAGCACGTCGTGCGCCAGCGTCGACTTTCCCGATCCGCTGGGGCCGGTGATGCCGCACACCACGCCGAGCGGGATGTTCGCGTCCACGTTCAGCAGGTTGTGCTCGCGTGCGCCGCGGATGCGCAGCCATCCCGTCGCCGCCCGCCGCACGCGCGGCGTGCTCCGCGATGCGACCCAGGCCCGCCCGGTGGGCAGGTCGGTGCGCCGGGCCAGCTCCGCCGGCGTCCCGTCGAAGAGAATGCGCCCGCCGTGGGGACCGGCGCCCGGTCCCATCTCGAGGACGCGCTCGCAGACGCGCACGATGGCCGCCTCGTGCTCCACCACCAGCACGGTGTTGCCGGCGCGCGCGAGCTCCTTCATCACGCCGGCGAGGGCGGGCACGTCGGTGGCGTGCAGGCCCACCGTCGGCTCGTCGAGCACGAAAAGCGTCCCGGTGAGCGCTGCGCCGAGCGCCGTGGTGAGACCGGCGCGCTGCGCCTCGCCGCCGGAGAGCGTGCGCGCTTGCCGATCGAGCGTGAGATACCCCAGGCCCACCTCGTCGAGGAATCCCAGGCGGGAGGCGAGCTGCTCTTTCACGCGCTTTCCCTGCGGGTCGCGCGCCGCGAAGCCCCGCACGCGCTCGAGCGCCTGGCCCACGGTGAGCGCGTGCCAGCGTCCGAGGTCGAGGCCCGCCACGCGGTACGCCAGCGCGCTCGCGTTCAGTCGCGAGCCTCGGCAGGACGCGCACACGGCGTACTGCCGGTAGCGCGAGAGCAGCACGCGCACGTGCATCTTGTAGGTGCGCGTCTCCAGCCACTCGAACCACGCTCGAACGCCAGGAAACTTGCCGCCGTGCCAGGTCCCCTCGCCGGCCAGGACCCCCTCGCGCTGCGCCTTGTGCAGCTTGTCCCAGGGGACCTCGAGGGGGATCTTGGCCTTCCTGCAGAACTTCTCGAGGACGCCGCGCTCCCAGGTGGTGCTTGGGCCGCTCCAGGGGCGAATGGCGCCCCCGCCCAGGGTTTTGCGCGGATCGGGGATCACCTTGTCCCAGTCGATGGCGATGACCCGCCCGAACCCGCGGCAGGGCTCGCAGGCCCCCAACGGCGAATTGTACGAGAAGAAGCCGGGACGCGGCGGCTCGAAGGCGCGCGTGCACTTCGGGCAGACCAGGCCGCGGGCGACCGTCACGTGCGCGCCGCTCTCCGCGCGGAGCTCGGCCCGTCCTCCGCTTCGCGACCAGGCGGCCTCGATGGCCTCTTCCAGTCGTCGCGCGTCGCGCGCGCCGACGCCCACGCGGTCGACCACCACCTCCAGGCGCACGCCCGGGCCGGTGGCTTCGCTGGGCCTTACCTCGTCGATCTCGCGGAGCGCCCCGGCCACCACCAGCCGCCGGTACCCGTCCCGGGTGAGACTCTCGCGGAGCTCGAGAAACTGCTCGGCGTCGTCGGCTCGCACCGGGTAGGTCACCAGTGCGCGACCGCCGTCCAGCGACGCGGCGAGGCTCCTGGCGGCGTCGCGCGGGGTGGTGTCGACGGCCTCCAGGTCGCAGTCGGGGCAGGTGGGCGTGGCCTCGCATCCGAAGAGGCCGGCGAGGTACGGCTCGAGGTCGGCCATCGTCGCCAGCGTGGAGCGGCTCGACTTGACTGGCGCGCGTCGATCGACCGCAACCGTGGCGGCGATGGGCGCCAGCTCGTCCATGGGCGGACGCTCCAGCCGCTCGAGGAACTGGCGAGCGTAGGGGCTGAAGCTCTCCACGAAGCGGCGCTGCCCCTCCGCGTACAGCGTGTCGAGCGCCAGCGACGACTTGCCGGCCCCGCTGGGTCCCGTCACCGCCACCAGCTGGCCGGGCGCCAGCTCGAGATCCACGCTGCGAAGATTGTGCGTGCGGGCGCCTCGCAGACGGATCGGGAGCATCGGGAGGCCCCACTATGCATCCGAACGGGCGGCGGCGCAGGGAAGGAAGCTGACAACCTTCTGTCAGGATGGGCGGAAAACCTAGCCGACCTTCGGGAGGCTGTGGCGTGTGATTCACACGCCTCAGACCTGCGGCAGCTCGAGCCGAAAGGTCGCGCCGCCATCGGCAGGGACGAGCGCGATGGATCCGCCGTGGGCGGCGGCGATGCGTCGGGCGAGCGCCAGACCCAGGCCCGTTCCGCCTGGACGAGCGCTGACCAGGGGCTCGAAGACGCGGTGCGCGAGGGGCTCGGGTACGCCTGGGCCGTCGTCCCCCACCTCGATGACCACGCCCGACGCCGTGGCCGAGGCGCGCGTGGCGATGCACGGCGCGCGCGGGGCGCTGGCCTGGACGGAGTTTTCGTAGAGTCCACGGAGGAGACGGACGAAAAGGCCCGGATGACATCGGACGCGGAGGTCGTGCGGTTCTACGGCATCGTCCCAGTCGGCCGCCCCGGGCGCGAAGTCGTCGCGGGCGGCCAGGACGAGCTCTGCCAGGAGAACCGGCTCCGTGTGCAAGGTCTCGCCGCGGGCCAGTCCCATCAGGTCGTCGACGATGCCGTGCGCGATGCGCGCGCTTCGTTCGATCTTGGCGACGTGGGGCAACGCGGCCGAAGCGTCGCCCCGGGTGGCATCTTGACGCGCGAGGTAGGCGCTGGATGAGATGACCTGGAGGACGTTCCGCAGCTCGTGAGCGATCTCGGCGGCGATTTCCCCCAGCCCCGCGAGCCGCTCGCGCGCGTCGTCATCCGAGCTCACGCGTTGACACCTTACCAGGAGTCGCGGACGACTCACGGCGACCGTGTGAAGAAGCGCACCGAATTCGCGCGCTTCCGCCGGGAGCCTGGAGCCGGAGGCCCGAAGCTTGTACGTTCATCCCCCGTGAGGTTCCGCCTCTCCTAGCATGGCCGCCGTCCAACCAGAGACCCAGATCGGTGTCGGCACGTTGCTCGTCGGCAAGTACCGGGTGATCCGGGAGCTCGGACGCGGCGGCATGGCGGCCGTCTACGAGGCGGAGAATCTCACCATTGGCAAGAAGCTCGCCGTCAAAGTCCTTGCGGCCGAGCTCGCAAACTCCGCCATCGTCATCGAGCGCTTTTTCCGCGAGGCGCGCGCCGCCGCCAGCGTGAAGAGCCCGTACATCGTGGAGGTCTACGACTCCGGCAGGCTGGAGGACGGTCGGCCCTTCATTGCCATGGAGCTGCTCGAAGGAGAGTCGCTCTACGACCGCATGGCGCGCGTGCGTCTCATCGACTCGCAGTCGACCGTGCGGATCATCGGCCAGGTCGCCAAGGGTCTGATGAAGGCCCACGCCGCCCACATCGTCCATCGGGACCTCAAGCCCGAGAACATCCATATGTGCACGGGGGAGGACGGGGAGGAGCTGGCCAAGATCCTCGATTTTGGCCTGGCCAAGTTCTATTCGCCGGTGAAAACCGACGAGAAGACCGCACGGCTCACGCGGGAAGGCGCCGTCTTCGGGACGCCCGCGTACATGTCGCCGGAGCAGGTGCGAGGGCAGGGGAGCGTCGATCATCGCGCCGATCTCTGGGCGCTCGGATGCATGACCTTCGAATGCCTGACCGGGCGACCGGTGTGGAACACCGACCAGGGCGTGGCCATGACCTTCGCGGCCATTGCCGCGTCGCAGCTCCCGGTGCCCAGCCGCTTCCGGCCCGACTTGCCGCCCTCCTTCGACGCCTGGTTTCGCAAGGCCCTCGATCGCGATCCCGATCATCGCTTCCAGACGGCGAAGGAGCTGGCCGAGGAGCTGGCCAAGGCGCTGGGCACGCACATCTCGCTGGTCAACGTGGGCTCGCGCAGCCAGATCGAGCTCGACGCGCTCTCGCGCGACGCGGAGGTCATCGCCGGCCTGGAGGAGCGAAGCGCGCCGTCCTCCCGCGTCGGCCGCTCGAACGTGAAGCGCACCACGCCCGACGCGACCTTCGCCCTCGAAGAGGCGAGCGACCCCATCGACCTCCGGCTCATGACCCACGATCCGGCCCTCAGCGCCACCGATCTGCCGCCTACTGCGGCGCCGGAAGCCCCGCCCGCCTCCCACGCGGGGGCGAATCACGGCTTCGTGCGGGTGATGGTCTCCATGTTGCTCCTCGCGGGAGCCGGCGCGGCGGCCTGGTTCGCCTACGTCAGGGTGGTCCGTCCAAGCCACGTGCTCTCCTCCCCGGCCCCCATGGCGGCCCCTCTTCGCTTGCCCGCCGCGGCGCCGGCGTCGGATTCTGCCGCGCTCCTCGCGCCGCCGCCGCAGGAGCTGCCCAAGTGGATGAGCACCATCGAGGAGGGGCAGCAGCTGCTCGCCTCGGGCGACGCCGACGCCGCGCTGCGAAAATTCAAGGATGCCTCTGACGCCGGCGGGGGGCCACTGGCCAAGTCGTTTCTCGATCAGGTGAAGCTCGGCACGGCGACCACCGGCCCGTGCAAGATGATGGCCTTCTCGCACCCGCGCCTCGGCTACGGGGGTAACCTGGGACGACCGGCGGTGGCCGTCACCTCCAAGGGCGCCGTGGTGGCCTGGACCGACGATCACGAGCAGCCCGGTCACGATCACGTCTACTCGGTGCTGCTCGACGCGGCCGGCCGCCCTGGTTCGCGCCCGCGCGACCTCACGCCGGAGGCCGACTACGCCATGCGTCCGGAGCTTCTGACCGTCGACGATCGCGTGGTCCTCCTCTTCTGGGACAAGGGGGGACGCGAACCGGGCGTGCGCCTGCGCTGGCTGGACGCCGACGGACGCATCGGGGGCATGAGCAGCATGGTGGGTGCCAACAAGGCCGGCCTCTTCTGGCCGTCGGTGGATCGCGCGCCCGACGGGACGTTCTGGGTGGCCTGGCAGGAGAACCGGGACAAGGAAGGGGACGACATCTTTCTCCGCCACATCGACGGCGACCTCAAGACGGTCGGCGGCGAGATTCGCGTGACCGATTACCAACCGGAGAAGGGCAAGTCCCCGCGTGTCAGCGCGCCGAGCATCGCCGTCTCCAGCGCCAACGTCTTCGTCACCTACGCCCTGGAGCAGGACAAGCAGCACGTCATCGAGCGCATGCGCATCCCGCTCAGCTCGCCCGATCTCACCACCGGCCTCCAGGGGACGGGCAAGACCAGCCGGCAAATGGGCGAGGTCACCGCCTCGAACGAGGACAAGGTGGGCGGCGACTACCCAGCCCTCACATGCACCAAGGACGCCTGCTTTCTCGTCTGGCACGAGCTCGACAAGGGCGCCCAGGCCGCGCTCATCGATCCGGTGAAGGGGACGATGCTCTGGCGCAAGCGCTTCGCCCCGCGCGGCGGCCACCCGGCGGTGGCGTCCACCGGCGACGGCCTCGCCGAGATCGCCTACTACGAGTCGGGCCGCGTGCGGATCGCCGCGGTGTCGCGCGACGGCGTGGGCACCACCAGCACCTTCGCCCGGGTGACCGGCGACGGCCCGCGACCGTGGATCACTGCGGGTCGCGCGCGCGGCGAATGGCTCGTGGCGTGGCTCGACCTCGAGGCGGCCCACAACGAGACCTTCGTCGCCCGCCTCCAGTGCCGCAACTGAATGCGGTGGGCTGCCCTGCGCGAAGCGCTCTGGGTCTCGTCGGACGTGACCCTGATCGTGGCCGCCATCGCCCTCGGGCTCCCGGAGCAGTGGCACACCACGCTGGTGGGCTTCGTCTTTCTCGCCGTGACCTGGTCGCTGGTGTGGCGCCGGGACGACGAGCACGTGTGCCGATCCGGTCTTGCCCTCGGCGGGCTGGTCATCCCGGGCAAGCTGAGAGCGACCGAGCTCGCGCGCGACGCGGCGGTCTCCTGCGCCTGGGCCTTCGGGATCATGATCGTCATCGCCGTTCCCTTCTTCTTCGGATGGCGCGCGTGGTGGCTTCACATGATGCCCCGTTTGCACTTCTCGCTCTCCTTCAAGCCGCTCGATGCCGCGAACGAGGTGCTCGGTCAGCTCTTCGTCATCGCGCTCCCCGAGGAGGCCTTCTACCGCGGCTACCTCCAGACGCGCCTCGACGACGTCTGGGCTCCGCGCTGGCGGCTGCTCGGCGCGTCGCTCGGTCCGGGCTGGCTGGTCACCGCGGCCATCTTCGCGCTCGGACACGTCGTCACCGTGCCCGTCCCCACGCGCCTCGCCGTGTTCTTCCCGGCACTCCTCTTCGGCTGGCTGCGCGCGCGGACCGGCGGCATCGGAGCGTCGACCACGTTCCACATGCTGTGCAACGTGTACTCGCAGGTGCTCGGGCGCGGCTACGGCATGTACTAGGATGCGGCCGGGGCCAGCGAGAGGGGCTAGGATCGCGCCGTGCACGTCGCCATCACCGGAGCCTCGAGCGGCATCGGGGAGGCGCTCGCCCGCGAGTACCTGGGACGAGGTGCGTCGCTCACTCTGGTCGCCCGGCGCCGCGCCAAGCTCGAGGAGCTCGCCGCCGGTCAGGGAGATCGCTGCCGCGTGGTCGAGGCCGATCTCGTGGAGCACGAGCGCGCCTGCGACTGGATCGACGCCGCCGAGGAGGCGCTCGGGCCGATCGACGTCCTGGTCAACAACGCCGGCGTGCAGATCGTCGCGCGCACGGTGGAGACCTCGGTCGAGGACGGCGAGCGGATGCTGCGCCTCAACGTCCTCGCGCCCTTCCGACTCACCAAGCGGCTCCTCCCCGGGATGATCGCCCGTGGGCGCGGGACCATCGTGGATATCGCCTCGATGGCCGGCATCGCCCCGACGCCCGGGATGTTCTATTACAACGCCTCGAAGGCGGCGCTCGCCGCGGCGTCCGAGTCGCTGCGGGGCGAGCTGCGCGGCACCGGTGTCCACGTGATGACGGTGTACCCCGGACCGGTGCGCACGGCGATGGAAGCCGCGGGCCGCGCGGCCTTCGTGGAGACGGCGATGATGCGCGTGCTCACCCCGGTGGGCGACGCGAGGGTGCTGGCACGGAAGATCGCCGCGGGCGTCGCGGCGGGTCGGGCGCGCATCATCTACCCCGCTTCCTACGGCTTGTCGCGCCATCTCCCCAACCTCACGCGGTTCGTTCTGGACCGCTTCACGCCGCCCCTCAGGGCGCTGCCGCCGGCAGGCAAAGCGTGACGCCGGAGCTCCCTCTCGTGGTGGTGGATCGCGTCATCGCCACGTCGCTGGAGGAGGACCTCGCCTCCGGGGATCTCACCACCGAGGCCTGCATTCCTGCCGGGGCCCTGGCCGTTGCGCGCGCGATCGCCCGCAAGGCGATGGTCGCGTGCGGCGGTCCCGTCTTCGCGCGGGTCTTCACGCGGGTCGACCCCTCGCTTGCCGTCGAGCTGCACGTCGAGGAAGGAGCCCGCGTCGAAGCCGGAGCGTGCCTATGGACCGTGCGCGGCCGGGCCCGCGCCATCCTCATGGGGGAGCGCGTGGCCCTCAATCTGGTGCAGCGCATGTGCGGGGTGGCCACGCAGGCGAGGACGTATGTCGACGCCGTCCCCGAGGGCTGCGCGACGCGCATCACCGACACGCGAAAGACCACCCCGGGCCTGCGAGGTCTCGAGCGCTACGCAGTGCGCGTGGGGGGTGCGCACAACCATCGCGACGATCTGGGCGCGGCGGTGCTCATCAAGGACAACCACGTGGCCGCCTGCGGGGGCGTGCGCCCGGCCATCGAGCGCGCGCGCGCCGCGGCGCCGCACACCGCGAAGATCGAGTGCGAGGTCGACACGCTGGCCCAGCTCGACGAGGCGCTCGCCGCGCGCGCCGACATCGTGCTCCTCGACAACATGCCGACGGCGATGGTGATCGAGGCCGTGAAGCGCGCCAGCGGACGAGCGCTGCTCGAGGCCTCCGGTGGGATCACCCTCGCGCGCGTCGCCGAGCTCGCCCGCGCTGGCGTGGACGCCATCAGCGTCGGCGCGCTGACCCACTCTGTGCCGGCGGCGGACGTGGGCCTCGATTTCGAGTGAGCGCGCCTGGCATCGCACCCGACCTCGAGAGCGCGCCGGCCCTGGTACGCGAGCGGGGGTCCGGGCTCGGCGTCCCCATGCACCTGCTGGCCTCGACGACCTCGACCAACGACGAGGCCAAGCTGGCCGCCAAGCAGGGAGCGCCGAGCGGAGCCACCTGGGTCACCGAGCAGCAGACGGCGGGTCGCGGGCGGCAAGGGCGCACCTGGGTGTCGCCCGCCGGCGAGAACCTCCTCTTTTCCGTGCTGGTGCGCGTGGCCTGCCCCCCGTCGCGTCTGCCCCCGGTGGCCCTGGTCGCGGGTCTCGCGGTGAGGGATGCGGTGGGGGCGGCGGCACCCGAGGCGACGCCGAAGATCAAATGGCCGAACGACGTTCTGGTCGACGGCAAGAAAATCGCGGGCGTCCTGGTGGAAGCCGTCACCGCCGGATCCCGTGTCCACGCGGTGGTCGTGGGGATCGGAATCAACGTCCACACTCGGGACTTCCCCGGCGACCTCGCAGCGCACGCCACCTCTATGGCCCGGGTGTCGCGCCGGCCGGCCGACCGCGCCGCGCTCCTCGCCGACGTGCTCGCCCGTCTCGATCGCGACCTCCACGTGGTGGTCGGCCGGGGGCTCGGCCTGCTGCGCGCCCGCCTGGGAGAGGCGGACGCCCTCCGAGGGCTCCGCGTGCGCAACGACGCGGCGGACGAGGGCATCGCCTCGGGCATCGACGACGACGGTCGTCTCCTCGTCCGGCGAGGAGACGGCGTTCTCGTCCACTGGGGTGCTGGCGAGGTGCACCTGGTCTGAGTCCTTGCGGGCTCCCCGAGGAAACGCGCATGAAACGCGCAGATCTTTCGCGAAACAAGGCGTTGTCTCGCCCGGCCCAATTTCGTATAAGCGCGCGCGTTAGCTAAGTCCTCGAATCGCGTGCGCGATCGGGCCGCGTACCCCAGCCAACAATGCAAATCTTCTCACGATCCCTGAACAAGTTGCCGCAGATCGTGGGCGGGGCCGCCACGGTGGGTCTCATCGGCGTCACGTTCCTCATCTGGTACTACTTCTCGCCCTGGTTCACCCAGGTCGGGTACTCGCCGAGCCAGCCCGTCCCGTATTCGCACCGCCTGCATGCCGGTCAGCTCGGTCTAGACTGCCGGTACTGTCACGTGAACGTGGAGCGCGCGCCGCTGGCCATGGTGCCACCGACCGAGACGTGCATGAACTGCCACCAGCTGGTGAAGACCGACTCGGCGGCGCTGAAGCCCATTCGCGACA
>Ga0302324_100015096_pt1 | contig 15514 bp, 8 predicted proteins | sample Palsa_T0_1_FD_201949 | JGI IMG/M metagenome (GOLD analysis project Ga0302324, IMG submission 201949) | Peat permafrost microbial communities from Stordalen Mire near Abisko, Sweden - Palsa_T0_1 | ecosystem: Environmental > Terrestrial > Soil > Palsa > Peat permafrost | place: Sweden: Abisko...
TGAGCAAGTTTCTCGATCTCAGATGCCGATCGGGATTGGATGTATTTCAATCGCTTAAGACTGCCATCCGCCGCCCAGTGCCCCGTAGAGTTGCACGAGCGTGAGCGCCTCGCCTTGCTGTGCGGTCACAAGGTTCAGTTGGGCCGAGAAGAGATTTGAATCGGTCGTCAGCACTTCGAGATACCCGGTCGATCCGCCTTGATAGCGAATGCGAGCCAGGCGGGTCGCATCCTTCGCCGCCTCTACGAGCTTTTCCTGTTGCTCACGGTATGCTCGCTGCTTGTTTAGAGCGATCAGGGCGTTCGAAACATCGCGGAATGCGCCTGCAATCGTCTTTTGATAGTTCAACACCATTTCCTTTTGAGTTTCTTGCGAAAGCTGAAGCTGGCCGCGTAACTTGCCGCCTTCGAAGAGAGGTTGAGCCAGCGAACCAATGCCATAGATGGTCTTGCCTGCCGGATCGAAGATGCTTGAAAGGCTGTCTCCGCCTACGCCCCCCGAGGCACTGATTGAAAGACTAGGAAAGAACTGTGCGCGCGCCACACCGATTTGTGCATTTGCGGCGATAAGAGTAGCTTCCGCCTGTTCGATGTCGGGGCGCCGTTCGAGCAGCTGCGAAGGTATGCCTGTTGGGAGATCCTGCGGCGGAGGCGCGAGCGCATTGGGGTCCTGGTGGGCGATGGGCCCGGGGTTCTCTCCGAGGAGAAGCGCGATGGCATTCTCTTGTTGCTGGATATGTTCTTCGAGTTGCGGAACCTCTGAAGTTGCCGCGTAGAGCAGTTGTTCTGCCTGCCGGACGTCGGAGAGAGGAACTGACCCTCCGCTTTCCAATGTTCTTGTGAGGCTGACAGAATCTTCCCGAACCTTGATGGTCTGCCTGGTTATCTCGAGTTGACTATCCAGTGCGCGGATCTGCAAATAGGCAGTCGCGACTTGTTGCACAAGCGTCAGCCGAACCGCGCGCTGCGCCCATACCTGAGCCAGCAATTGCGCACGAGCTGCTTCGGTCTGTCTGCGATACAGTCCCCAGAAATCCGGCGTCCACGCAGCCGACACATTGAAGGAACCATCGACCAGCGGGCTCCCGATCTGTGTGCCGAGCGATGAGGGCAAAGTTGCGCCAATGCCCGTTCCACCCACTGTGATGGTAGGGAACTGTTGCGAGCGCGTAATCCTGACCTGCGCCTGTTGCTCTAGAATGCGCTGCGCTGCAATGCGCACATCGTAGTTATTCGCGAGAGCCTTCCGAATTAGGTCCTGAAGTTCCGGTTCGCGATAAACGGAGGCCCACTGCTCATCGCCAAGAGAGTTCTTGACGTCACTCGCGACTGCGGCTTCATCCGCACCGCGGTAGGCAGGCGGAGCCGTGATATTGGGCCGCACATATTTTGGCCCCACATTGCATCCAGCCAAGAAGCCAACGGCACTCGTAAGCAGGCCGATGCGAGCGAAGTTATTGAACCGTATCATGCGTGGCCTCCTCCAACACCGGCGTGGGACATAACTGGCTCTTCGGTCTGTGTTCCGGGGCCGCAGATCGAGTCCATCGTGGTGCCCTTGCCGCCTCTCACAAAGCGGTGCGAAAGGAACTCGACAACGGCGAACGTGACGGGAATGAAGATAAGGCCGAGGATGGTCGAGAGAGTCATGCCACCGACGACGACTGTTCCGAGGATTCGGCGGGAGGCAGCTCCCGACCCGCTTGCGGTCCACAACGGCAAACAGCCGACGATGAATGCCAATGCGGTCATAACAATCGGACGGAAGCGCAGGCGCGCCGCGTCGAGCGCTGCCTCGCAGATACTCTCCCCTCGCTCGTAGTTCAACTTAGCGAACTCGACGATCAGAATGGCATTCTTCGCTGATAGTCCGATGAGCATGACTAATCCAATGGTGGCGAAGATATCATTTTCGAAACTTCGGGCGTGCAGTGCTAAATACGCACCCAAAATTGCAACCGGCGTGCTGAGAAGAACGCTGAAGGGAAGTGTCCAGCTTTCATAGAGAGCTGCAAGGATCAGAAAGACGAACACGAGCGACAGGCCGAAAACAGCCCAGGATGGCACGCCTTTTTCGGCTTGCTGCTCCTGGAACGACATACCGGAGTAATCGAAGCCAGCGCCCGCAGGCATGGTCTCTTTGAATACTTCTTCGAGCGCCTTTCGCACCTGGCCGGAGCTATAGCCGGGTGCGCCAGTGATGTTGAGCTGCGCCGCGTTGAATTCGTTGAATCGGTAGATGAACTCGGGGCCAGTGATCCGGCTGACCTTGACAAGCGAGCCGAGCGGCACCTGGCTGCCGTTGGCGCTGCGCACATAGAACTGGTCGATGTTGGCGATGTTAGTCCGCGATGTGCCTTCTGCCTCAACGTAAGTCTGCCACTGGCGACCGAATCGGTTGAAGTAATTGACGAGATAGCCGCCCATGAAGGTCTGCATGGTCGTGTAGATCGTCGAGAGATCGACCTGCTGTTGAAGGGCCTTTTCCTTGTCTACATCGGCATAGAGTTGGGGCACGGCAGGCTGATAGGAAGGGATGGCGGCAGCAATCTCAGGACGCTTGGACAATGCGCCGAGAAAGGCGAAGACATTCTTCGTCAACGTTGCGGGATCGTCCGACCCTGAGCGGTCTTCGAGGATCATGGTGACACCGCCGGAGGTTCCGATGCCCGGAATCGACGGCGGCGGGAATGCGAAGGCAATGCCGTCCGGATTACCCGCGAGACGCTTCTGCAGGTTGCTCTGAATGTACTCGAGCTGCTGCTCTTTGGTTTTCCGCACAGCCCAGGGCTTGAGGCTCACGAAGAAGAAGCCAGCGTTCGTGCTCTGGACCTGGGTGAGGAGCGAGAAGTTATTGACGGCGATAACACCCTCGATACCGGGAGTCTTCAAAAGGGCGTCACTTATCTTTTGCTCAGCGGCATCGGTGCGCTGCGCCGAGGCACCGTCGGGAAGCTGCAACGCGAGAAACATGTAACCCTGATCTTCAGTTGGGATGAATCCACCTGGAAGGCTACTACCCAGGTACACAGCTACTGCGCCGACCAGGATGAGGCCAAGCATAGCGAATGTTGATTTGTGAATGAGCACGCGCGACAAGCCAACAAAACCGTCGGTGGTGCGTCCGAAAAACCTGTTGAAGCCTCCAAATCCCCTACCGAGCAGACCCTTCTTCCGACCTTCCTGCTTAGGCTTAAGAAGAAGCGCCGCAAGCGCGGGGGATAGAGTGAGTGCGTTGAATGCCGAGATAAGAACTGAAATCGCGATGGTGACGGCAAACTGTTGATACATCCGCCCGGTGATGCCGGGGATCGCCGCAGTGGGAATGAATACGGCCGCAAGGATCAGCGCGATGGCGACCACGGGACCACCGACTTCTTCCATGGCCTTCTCCGTAGCCGACTTCGGATCCATGCCTTCGTCGATGTGATGCTCTACTGCTTCAACAACAATGATGGCATCGTCGACGACCAAGCCGATCGCAAGCACAAGGCCGAACAGCGAAAGTGTGTTGATCGAAAACCCAAGCGCCGGAAAGATGGCGAACGTGCCGATGAGCGAGACAGGAACCGCCAGGAGTGGAATAAGTGTGGCTCGCCATCCTTGAAGGAATATAAAGACGACGATCACTACGAGGCCAAGTGCTTCAAGAAGCGTAAGCACGATTTCATGAATCCCGGCAGTCACGGCCTTCGTGGTGTCGAGTGGAACGCTGTACGCGATGCTTGGCGGAAAAGTGGCAGAGAGCTCCTTCATGCGCTGATTCACGGCGGACGCGGTCTCCACGGCATTGGAGCCGGGAAGCTGGTAGATCGCCATCACACCAGACGGAGCCTGGTTATAACGGGCCGAAACTCCGTATGCCTGATCTCCGAGTTCAATGCGAGCTACGTCGCTCAAGTGCAGAATCGACCCGTCGGGATTGGCGCGAAGGATGATGTTACCGAATTCTTCGGGTTTCACGAGGCGCCCCTGCGTGCGCACCGTGTAAGTGAATTGCTGACCATTCGGAATCGGCTCGCCACCAATCTGGCCGGCAGGGTTCACATTGTTCTGAGTCTGGATTGCAGCGATAACTTCAGTCGCCGTGACGCCGAGTTTCGCGAGCTTATCGGGTTGCACCCATACGCGCAACGCATACTGCCCACCAAAGACCTGTACGCGCGAGACGCCTTTGACGCGAGCGATTTGGTCTTGCAGATTGATGATGGCGTAGTTGGTAAGAAAGTCCTGGGTCAACTTACCGCCTGGCGAGTTGATGGCGACGAGCATGAGAGGCGAAGTAAGTGCCTTCTGCACAGTGAGGCCCGCCGTAGTTACCTGGGCAGGCAACTGCGATTGGGCCTGGTCAACGCGCAGCTGGGCGAGTACCTGGTCGATATTCGGATCGGTCTTGACATCGAAATCCACAAAGAGCTGAACCACGCCGTTGTTAGCGCTGACGGAGTCCATGTAGATCATGTTGTCCACGCCATTCATCTGTTGCTCGATAGGCGTTGACACTGCCTGGCTCACGGTCTTGGCGTCGGCGCCGGGGTAAGTGGCCGTAACGAGAATTTCCGGTGGAACGATGTTTGGATACTGTGAGATAGGCAGCGTCAGCATCGACACGGCGCCAACCACGACAGTGATAATAGCGATGACAATGGCCACGATGGGCCTGCGGATAAAGAATTTTGACATGAGTTACCGCCCCGCCGATGGTGGTGCCTGCGCGGCGTTGGAGGTATGAAACTCTCCGGGCTGCGGACTCACCGGCGCGCCTTCGCGGAGCTTCTGAAGATTGTCGATGATGACGTTGGAACCTGAAGGAAGTCCGCTTGTGACGATATAGCTATCGCCGTATTGCGGACCAAGGGTCACGGTATTTACATGGACCGTATTATTTGCGGCGACGGTGTAAACCTGCTCCTGCCCCTGAAATTCAGTTACTGCTATCTGCGGAATAAGGATTGCACCGTGAAGGGTCTGAGTCTCAGCTTTCACCCTTCCGAATTGACCGGGACGAAGTATGTTCCCCGGATTCGGGAAAGAGGCTGCTATGCGGATTGCTCCGGTCTGCGTGTTGAGCTGCCGATCTACAAATGCAACATAGCCCTTATGCGGATAGACTTCACCATTCGAAAGCGTCAACGTCAGAGGAATCCTCGACGCCCCATGAAGCAAATCACTACCGCCGGCGCCGGCACGTTTTGTCAGCGCAAGATATTCGCTGTCACTTATGGAGAAATAGACCTTGATCGGATCAAGCTGCGAGACCGAGGTAAGTACGGATTGGATACTTACAAGATTGCCCACCTGCGTTGTAGCCTGACCTGCGACGCCGGTTATCAACGATCGAACCTTGGTAAAGCCAAGGTTGAGATTGGCCGTCGCCACCGCGGCCTCTGCTGTCCGCACCGACGCTTCCGCTTGAGCCTTCACTTGAATCTCGTTGTCGAGTTGGCTTCTGGCTATGGCGTGCGCTTCAGCCAGCGGGGTATCCCGGTTCACGTTGATCTGTGCGAGAGCAAGTTGCGCTTGCGCCTGCCCGAGCTGACCTTGTGCTTGTTGAAGAGACGCTTCAAAGGGCCGAGGATCGATCTCGAATAGCACCTGGTCCTTTTCGACTTGCGAACCCTCGCGATAATCCTGGCGGATCAGATAGCCGTTCGCCTGGGGTTGGATCTGTGCGTTGACATACCCGTCGAGTGTGCCCACCCACTCCCCCGTCAAGGGCACATCGCTCTGCTCGGCCTTTACGATGGTCACTTTCATGGCGGGCCGCGCAGCGGAGGCTGTGGCGCCCACGCCCTTGTCGCAACCTGCCAGGAGCCCGGCAGCCAACCCCAGTGCACCCGCACCGGCAACAAGCATCGCGCGGTTAAGGAAGATAGTTTCAGCCGATTGTCTTTGCCGCACAGTCATACTCATTCTCCAGTCAAGCGTGAAAAGATGTTCTCAGCAGGGGACGTTCGCGCCGCGAAAAACACGTATGCGTGTCCAGCTTTGATGAGCCAGCGGAGATGCCGGATTCACAAAGTCGTCCGGATCTCCAAGCGCAAAACGTGAAATTTGCGCCATACTCCTTATGGATGGCTCATTTTGCTCATCAAGCGAGGCGGGACCGACCGAGGGTGTTTTCGGGATCCAGACGAGCGACAATCGCGTCAACCACTTTCCAGTACTGCCAGGCCGGCAGGGTGCGAGTGCGGGGCCAGCGCGAAGAGAGAGTTGCCGAATATGGAGTTGGGAGGGTGGGAAGAACACGTTCAGGCTCGCGCAAGAACTGGGGTTCGTAACAGACGTCACACCATCTGAGACAACTATGAATCCCTGTGATTCGCCTATTGATCTTGATTGTTTTCAGAATGGTCGGGGAGAGAGGATTCGAACCTCCGACCCCCTGGTCCCGAACCAGGTGCTCTACCAGGCTGAGCCACTCCCCGACATGCTGTGTGGATGCGAAGCTTCGGGTGCTGCCTGGCGCGCTCGTCCCGTTGATTCGCTCCAACAAGTTTAGCAGAAGCGTGGCGGCTCGAGAGAACGCGTGAGGCGCTCGTGCCGCCAATTCGGTCAGCTTCCTTCACCTTTCGCCCGGACGCGCACAATGCCTGCCGTCATTCAAGGCTAAGAACGAAATGGGACCGCGTCGTGATCAAGAATGCTCAGGCTATTTCTTCTCGTCTGCGGGGAGAGGCACTGCGCCTGGGAAAATTCCTTCCAGGGGCACGCTGCGTTTCTGTTCTGCGACGGGATCGGGAAGCGGTTTGCGCGGGAGCATCTGGTCGCGCTGGGCCGCGTTGTAGACAAAGATCGCTTCTACAGTAGCGATTTGTTTCAGGTCGGCTGGCTGCAGCCGCTCCACGACGTCTTGATTGGAATGGTGCGTGCGGCTTTCATAGTCGAGGTCATCCTGGATAAATTGGAAGCCCGGAATTCCGACGGCGTCGAAGCTGAGATGATCGGTGCCGCCGGTGTTGCGCATCGTCAGCGTGGTGACGCCCAGGTCTTTTAAGGGCGCGATCCACTGCGCAAAGATGGGAGCGACCGCGCCGTTCCCTTGCAAATAGACACCGCGTATTTTGCCTGATCCATTGTCGACGTTGAAGTAGCCGGAGACTAGTTTCTGTTCAGGCTTGAATTCGAATGGGCTGGCATAGCGGCGCATGAAGTCGGGCAAGGCAAGTTGATCGGGCGCGGTGGAGAGCGGCGCCGAACCGAAATGCTGCTTAACGTAGCCCTTGGAGCCAAACAGCCCTTGCTCTTCGCCGGTCCACAGGGCGATGCGAATGGTGCGGCGCGGCTTGACGTCGAGCGCTTTCAGGATGCGCACGGCTTCCATGGCCACGATGGTACCGGCGCCGTTGTCTGTGGCGCCCGTGCCGGCGATCCAGCTGTCGAGGTGGCCGCCTAGCATGACAACCTGCTCTTTCAACTTGGGATCGGTACCGGGAATTTCAGCGACGGTGTCGAAGGCATGTTCGTGTTCACCCGTGAATTTGGTTTCGACGTTGACTTCAACGCTGACGGGCGCATGGGCCTGCGTAAGCCGGTAAAGGCGACCGTAGCTCTCGATGGCTGCCACGACGACCGGAATCTTGACGCGGTTATTGGCGACGTAAGGCGTGCGACCGAGGGTGGCGACGTTGTCATCGAAGAGAGTGCCACCGGAGCCGCCGCCGTTGGTTCCATCTCGGCTGGGTTCGATCACTGCTGCAACTTTTTCGTCGGCAAAGAACTGCGCGACTTTGTCGATGAGACGCATCCGCTCCTGACGCGCTTTCAGACGCGCCTGCAATTCCGGCGAGAGGCCGCCGGTGTAGGCGTTCACCGGAAACGCAGCGAGGTCGTCGAGTTCCTTTTCCGTATAGCGCTCGAACAGGGCCTTGTCGACGGGCGGAACATCGCGCATGGGGCCATAAAGAACGACCTTGCCCGCTAGAGTGCCCTTATATTTGTCGAAATCCTGATCGCCCTGGATGTTGACGAAGACGACATCGCCCGTGACGGGGCCTGGCGTGGACGGCGACCACGGCGTGGCCTGCACGATAAGAATGGCAGTGTCCGGCGTGACCATGCGCGCCCAGGTGTTGAGCTGCTGCCAACCCAATCCGAATTCGCCCCAGTCTTCAAGGTGGGAGTTTTCGAGTCCGATCTTCGTCAGCGTGTCGCGTGTCCACTCATTGGCCTTCTTTAGGTTCGGCGATCCCGTGAGGCGTGGCCCGATGCCATCCATCAGCGCGGTCGCGAATTCCATTACATGCGACCGATTGAGACCCTCATCGCGAATCCGCTGATACATGTTCATGTCCAACGATTCGGTTGCGGGCTGCACCTCGGCGTAGGGATCGACGGCTGCGGGAGGTTGGGTTTTCGGTTTGTCGGCAGCGTGCAAAGCAGGCGCAACGCACAACAGCGCTGCAGAGAGAAAATGGGCAAAATTCCTCAGCATGAGAAAGGGCTCCGACGGGACGGGTCTGATTCTTCTGCTGGAATTGTAGGCTATCTTCTTGGCTGAGACCCGAGAAGTTCGCGAAGGCTCGCGTCATGATCCGGACGACTGAAGGTTGGAGCACAAAGAATCGAAGGGCAAGGTCAGATGCCAGGGTCCGCCCGACTCTTTGCAATCCGTTTTGTCGGGATCGAGATCAGGCCATCGAAGTGAGGGACGTCTCGGCCCAGGTGATCGCTTCGTTGTAATGCCGCTTCAAGGCAGTCTGTTTCAGCCCGTATGTTGCAACTACGGCATCGCACGCGGTCCAGTCACCGCGCTCGATCGCCATCATCCATCGCAGAAGAGCTCCCTCGACAATCTCTTTCCCCTGGAGCGCATCGCTTGCTGGCTGCCGAAGAGGCAGCATCTGAACCAACTCGTCCATCCGGATGTCTAACATCGCTGGAAAGAGACTCACCATGCCGATGAGATACTGCTCCGCCTGCGACAAATCGCACAGGCTCGCAGCAAGCTCGCAAAAGCGGCTTCGCACCAACGCCATGCGGAGTACCTCTGCCGGCTGCTCAGCGTTCAAGTCGCTGACAATGGCCACCGAGGCGACGCGGCGAAAGACATCCTGGCCCACAAGGAGAAGCGCCGACTGGATGCTGGTCACCTCTTGACGAACGGCGCAGATTGGGGAGTTGACGAGTCGAAGAAGGCGAAACGTAAGCGACGGGTTACAACTGACCAACTGACTGAGACGGTGCAGATCATAAGGGTCGTTTTGGATCAGTTCCAAAATTTCAAGATGAACGAGCTTGTTTCCGGGAATCCGGTGGTCCTTCTGCGATTGGGGCCGCGAAAAATAGTATCCCTCGAACAGGTCGAAGCCCTCCGCGCGCACTTGACGGAACTGCTCTTGCGAGTCAACATTCTTTGCCACCAGCTTCGCGGATGTGGTTTTTGCTTTTACAAGTAATTCCTTGCGGGCCGCAACATCGTTGGCGGCAAGGTCCACCTTGATGTAGTCGGCAAACCCGGTGAGAACTTCTGAATTTCCCGAATAATCTTCCAGAGCCAGACCGTATCCGGCTTCCTTTAACATGCGGCAGGATTGCACAAGTTCAGGTGTCGGTTTCGAGCCTGCAGCGAGTTGTATTACCGTTCGATTGGCCGGCAGGTCGATAACGCTGTTTGCGACCAGCGAATTTGCTGTGCGAGAGATGAAGACCAACAGCCCTCGAGTCAGCCGAACTAGAGACTCGGTCTGAGAATGGCCCGAGGCCTGGCCGGGAGCCTGCTCTTTGCCGGCCGGTTCAGTCTCTGCAGCCAGTGGAGAGTCGAAACCTCCGCGGCTCAATAGCTCATAGCCATGAACGGTGTTGTGCGCGTCAAGAATCGGCAGCCGCGTGATCAAGCACGCTTCGCTCCAGATTCCTGTCTCCGCGATTCCTGTCCCGGCGTTTCTGGAAGTCAGCCTTCCAGGATAGACGTTGCCATAGACCATTCCCCAGAACCTTATCGTCCAGTCGGGGACAGAACTTGAGGGCGCTACCGCAATGGTGCGAGTTGCTGCCTTAGTCGCTTTTGTCGCCGTTGGTCTCGACGCCAGCCGGCAGGTCGAGAGCGACCAGGGCAAACCGGGTCCTGCCGTTTTTGAATTCTTCAAAACCCACAATGTGTTGATGGCGTTTCGAACCGGCTTTGAGTTCCAGGCTATTTTCGTTGGTACCGTAGTCGCGGTGGTCGATCTTAACGTTGGCGTTGTTCTTGTCGTCGGCGCAGGTGAGGCCCTCGGCTGTCGCTGTGGGAGTGCCCACGGGAGCGTTGCTCTGGCAGGTGATGACGTCGCCATAGCGGCCCAATGCCTTCTTATAAAACGCGGTGACTTTATCCTGGGGATCTGTGGTGGAGTACGAGACCGCGCGCACGCGCAACTGCCACTCCCCAAAGCCCAGGTGTACATCGGCGGACTTGTGGTTATCGTCGTCTTTCACCACTTCCGCGCCGGGATAGACGGGCAGCCCGAGATTGGCGGCCGTGATCTGGTCCGTGTTGACGTGGACGCCGCCAAACGGCGTATCGACCTGGACCGTCTTTTCTTCTCCGTTGGCGTCTTTCTCCGTGCGTACACGGCATCCCGTGGCCCAGGTCATCAGCGCGAGACCCGCCGCCAAAATCGCTATTTTCCGCCTCATGGCATCCGCCCTCATTCCCAGTAATACGCCAAAACTGGTCTTTCGGTTCCTCAAAGCACGTGCGCGCAGTGGAACAGACATCTTTTTACCACTTCAACGCGGAGCCTGCATCGCGGAAGGATCGGGGAATACTTTATTGTTGTGCGCATGGCAAAGGGAGAGTTTTCGGCGTGGTTGAGAGTCGCGGGCGCAGCAGTTTGCGTGTTAGGCGGGACGGCGGCGTTGGCCCAGGCGCGGGCGCAGTCGGAACCGGGAGCTTCGGCTTCCGAGCCGGTGAGGGTGCAGGTGCATGCCGGGAAGCCGATTGGCGCTTACACGCCCATCTGGAACTATTTTGGCGCGGATGAACCGAATTATCTCTACGCGCAGAATGGGAAGAAGTTGCTGGGTGAGTTGGCGGCGCTGAGCCCGGCGCCGGTGTACTACAGGCCGCACAATCTGCTGACGACAGGCGACGGCGATGGGTCGCTGAAGTGGGGCTCGACGGATGTCTATACGGAGCGGCCCGACGGCACACCGGTGTACGACTTCGCGATTACGGACAGGATCTTCGATGCGCTGGTTGCGGCGCATGTGCGGCCGCTGGTCGAGATCGGGTTCATGCCAGAGGCGCTGTCGGTGCATCCCGAGCCGTACCGGCACAGCTTTCCAAAAGGCGACATCTTCACGGGCTGGAGCTACCCGCCGAAGGATGAAGCGGCGTGGGCGAAGTGGTCGAAGCTGGTTGCCGCGTATGCGGCACATCTCAAAGCACGCTATGGCAGCCAAACCGGCACCTGGCTGTGGGAAGTGTGGAATGAACCGGACATTCCCTACTGGCACGGGACGGCGGAGGAGTATGACCGGCTGTACGATCTGACGGCGGCGGCGGTTCGCCAGGTGCTGCCGGAGGCGAAGATCGGCGGGCCGGAGGCGACGGGCGTGAGCGACCATTCCGAGCCGTTTCTGCGGCAGTTTTTGGAGCATTGCGCGCATGGTGTGAATGCGGCCACAGGAGGAGTGGGCGCGCCGCTCGACTTCATCAGTTATCACCCCAAAGGGCACCCTACATTTGTGGATGGTCATGTGGTGATGAGTGTCGGGACGCAGTTGCGCGCGGTGGAGCGCGGCATGAAGGTGATTGCGAGTTATCCGGAGTGGAAGAACAAGCCAATCATTCTAGGCGAGAGCGATCCCGAAGGCTGCGGCGCGTGCCTGAGCGCGCAAAACGGATACCGCAATGGGCCACTCTATGGCGCGAGCGTGACCGAGGCGACGATGCGGACCTATGAGCTGGCGCGGAAGTATGGCCTGACGGTGCAGGGCGCGGTGACGTGGGCGTTCGAGTTCGAGGATCAGCCGGCGTTTGCGTCGCTGCGGGCTCTTGCGACCGATGGGATCGACAAGCCGGTGCTGAATGCATTTCGGCTTATGGGCAAGCTGGGCGGCGAATGGATCGAGACTGAAAGCGATGGCGCGTTGCCATTGGATCAGGTGGTAACCCAGAGTGTGACGGGCGCGGCCGATGTGAATGTTGTGGCGACGCGCAATGGAAGCGAAGTGGATGTGCTGGTGTGGAACTATCACGACGCCGATGTTGCCGTGCCGGATGCGCAAGTTCAGGTGGGGATTAACGGGTTGCGCGGCGTGCGCGTGATCGAGTCGGAGTTTCGCATGGACGCGGAACATAGCAACGCATATCGTGTTTGGCAGCAGATCGAGAGTCCGGCGCAGCCGAATGCGGAGCAGTTGAGGCAGCTGGAGAAGGCAGGCCAATTGGAAGAAACCGTCAGTGGCCGCGCCGTTGCCGTGAAAGGCGGAAAAGCGCAGATCGAATTGGCGCTGCCGCGGCACGGCGTCGCGCTGATACGGCTTCAGGAACGATGAAGGATCAATGATGCTGGCCGACGTTGCTTTCAGTGGGCTGGTGGCTGTCTGCTTTGCCACTGGTGGCCCAGAGGATGCACGTAGCGAAGACGGCGACGAGGGCGGGGACGACGAAGAACGGGGAAGTGATGTCCATGCTTGAAACTCCCTGCAGGTAGAGTAGCAGCGGCGGGCGGGTTCGGACTCGATCCTTTCCCAGGTCTGAAAAATCCAGACCTGGGGCACCCATTGTGGTGCTGGTTGACGCTTCCTGCGAGTTATTCCTTCGGACCGCCGTTGGGGTAGTCGACTCTTATGGTGAGGATCTCGAAGGGATGGATGGGGGCCTTGACTACATCGCCTGCGACTTCGAGCGGACTGCCTTCCGGTGTCTCCATCATGTTGGTGACGGTGGCTCCCGTCGCGCCGGGCGGGACGTGGAACTCGACGGTTGAGTCCTTGCCGGCCCACTCGTAGGCGCGGAAGATGAGGCCTTTCGCGTCTTCGGCCTTTTTCACTGCCGTGAGGACAACGTTCTCGGGAGACACTGACGCGAAGGAATGCTCGGCCGGCAGTGAACCCGCATGCACAGTGGTGACGATGGCCGTGAGTGGGTAGTTGTACTCGAAGCCGTGGCGGACGGTGAGCGCGTCTTTCCACGTGCCGTCGTGGGGATAGAGCGCGTAGTGGAAATGATGATGTCCCCGGTCGGCGTCGGGATCGGGCCATGTGGGCGAGCGAAGCAGGGTGAGGCGCAGCAGATTGCCGACCGCGTCGTAGCCGAATTTGGACTCGTTGAGGACGCTGAGGCCGTGTTTGCCATTCCCGAGATCGGCCCACTGTTGCGCGGGTACTTCGAACTGCGCCTTCTCCCAACTGTTGTCGCGGGTGGTGGGGCGCTCAATCGTGCCGTAGGGAATCTCGTAGGTGGCGAAGGGACTGGTGGCCGAGACGGGGAACGCGGCTTTAAGAAGGATGTGGGTTTCGTGCCAGTCGATGTCGTTCTCAACGTCGACCAGGTCGCCCTTGAGGCTGACGGTCTGGACGAATTTCGAGTTCTGCCAATGGGACGTGACGCGGATGGCGGATTGGCCAGAAGCATCCGTGATGGATTCGACTGAATCGGCCTTGGCGATCGTCGTGGGAGCGACATCGAGAGTGCCGGGATCGATGTTCCATGCGTCGTAGTCTTTCGGCGTGTCTTTGAAGAACTGGAGCTGGTTGCCGCAGGCGCCTTTGGCAAGGGTTTCGAAGCCGGAGTGTTTGTCCGAGATGGCTGTGATGCAGCCGGTTGATTTGTCGATGGCGACGCGCAGCGATTCATTGCCCAGCGTGAACGCATTGGATTCCTCGTGCATGTCAGAGGTTTTCGCAGCTCCCTTGTCTTCCGAGCCAGCCCAAACGACCTTGTACCCGAGGGGCGGCACGTTGGCAGCGTGCAGATTTACGTCGGATGCCTGGCCAGAGTTGCCCAGCACATGAACACGGATGTCGCCGGAACGTTCCCATCCGAGCGGGTTATACACGATGACCGGAATGCCATTGCCCGTGGTGTTCACGCGCTCGTCGAGGGTTCCCAATGCTCCCGCGGAAATCTCATCGGTGGACCAGCGCACGACGTCGTAGTCCTTCTGCGCGTCTTTATAGATGACGCCGATGCCGGAGCCGGCAGCCAGATCGTGGAATTGGTTGAACAGAACTTTCTTCCAGTCTTCTGTGAGTTCGCTCGCGGGATATTTATTGCCGTCTAACCACGCGAGCGACGCCCACTTCTCGGCGTTGAGCGTCCAGATGGACGACTCGCGCATGTTGCGCTTGTGGTTGGCCTGCGTGGTCATGACGCCGCGGTGATATTCAAAGTAGAGCTCGCTTTTCCAGGTGGGAATATCCACTTTGCCTGCGACGGCTGGTGGCGCAGTATAGCCCTTGGCGATGGACTGGTAGTTCCACTCGGGGCTGTCGGGCGCGAGCTGTTTTTCGATTGACGAGAAGTAAGTTTGTGCGATGCCGAATTCGGATTTCGGCATGACGTGGCCGCCGTCTGTACCTTGGCCGGCCCAATGGAAACCCTCATCGAGAATGGCGCGCGTGGGGCCGCCGCCGTGATCGCCGATGCCGTAGAGATCCATCATCTCGGTCATGCCGGTCGCCCTTGTCCGCGCAGTGGCAAGATCTTCAGAGAGGCGCACGGGATTGAGATTGTTGTTGGCGTAGTCGTGCGGGAAATACGCCAGAACTTTTGACCCGTCGGGCGACTCCCACCAGAAAAGTTTGAAGGGGAGCTGATTGGTGTCGTTCCAGGTCATCTTCTGGGTGATGAAATAGTCGACGCCGGACTTCTTGTAGATTTGCGGGAGCTGCCATGTATATCCAAAGGAATCGGGGTTCCAGCCGATCCGCACATCGACGCCATAGGCCTGCTGATACCAGCGTTTGCCGACGAGCAGTTGGCGCACGAGCGATTCGCCATCGGGCATGTTGAGATCGGGCTCGACCCACATGCCGCCGACCACTTCCCAGCGGCCTTCCCTGATGCGCTGCGCGATTTCGGAGTTCAGGTCGGGATACTTCTGAGCCATCCACTCGTTGTATTGCGCGGCGGATTGCGTGTAGGTGTACTGCGGGTACTCATACATGAGCTGCAGCGCGGTGCCGAAGGTGCGCTTGACCACGTCGACCGTTTCGGTCCAGGGCCAGAGCCATGCGGCGTCGATGTGTGAGTTGCCGGTGAGGTGGAATGTGGCTGTCTCGAGGAGCGGCTTGAGGGCTTCGAGCTTCTGATGCGCGGCGCGGAGGCTGGAGTCGAATTTCTGCTGGGCCTGGGCGCGCGCTGCGGCATCAGGCGACGCGGCGGCATCGAGCGCGGAGATATCGACGGCGCGGATAGAGTCGTTGAGCGTGGCGATCTGGCTCGCGTCGCCGGGCGCGAGCGATGGAACTAGCAATGCAGCGGAAAGAAATTCGAGGCGGAGATCTTCGGGGTTGGGCCGGCTCTCGGGGAACTCGATGCGCAGGGTCGCGCCGCGGAAGGTTTTCTTGTCGACGGTGTGGAG
>Ga0302324_100015098_pt1 | contig 15513 bp, 10 predicted proteins | sample Palsa_T0_1_FD_201949 | JGI IMG/M metagenome (GOLD analysis project Ga0302324, IMG submission 201949) | Peat permafrost microbial communities from Stordalen Mire near Abisko, Sweden - Palsa_T0_1 | ecosystem: Environmental > Terrestrial > Soil > Palsa > Peat permafrost | place: Sweden: Abisko...
CACGCTCAGATTCGACACGTTTACTTTCCAAACGATTGCTTTGTCTCGATGCTGACTACCGTGAGTGGTGGTCGTGCGGTAGAAGTCGGACTCATCGGCGCTGAAGGCATGGTCGGCGTCCCTATGGCCCTTGGCGTCGCTGTTTCGCCTTTTCGTGCCGTAGTACAAGGAGGCGGCGCCGCAATGCGGATGACGACGGCGGATTTTCGCCGCAATTTCGGCAAGAGCACTGCGCTAAAGAGAGAGGTCTTTCTCTTTACTCACTTACTGATGATCCAGATTGCGCAGACTGCGGCGTGCAATCGCTTCCATGTAGTCACACAGCGCATGGCTCGATGGATGCTGATGACACGTGATCGCGTCCATACAAGCGAGTTTCGACTGACGCAGGAATTCCTCGCGCTTATGCTTGGCGTGCGACGCGTAGGAGTCACCGTTGCGATGTCCACCTTGCGAGAACTTAAGCTGATTGCCTACCGCAGGGGCGTCGTCACGATTCTTGACCATGAACGTCTCGTGGGAGCGGCCTGCGGATGTTATAAAACCGTTAAAGACATCTACGCCGAAGCCCAAGACTAAAAAGGGAAAAGCCGCGCTCCTTGCCGAATACCAGCTGATGGAGCTCGGCGACTGGAAGTCCTACTCGATGGTGCTCCGATATTCGCACCTTGCAGCCGATCATCTGGCCCAGGCGGCTAAGTTGGCCGCACAAATGTCGCACACGAGCAAAAGCAGCTTAGACCTAAGCCAAGGCCTAAAGTCCTGCCAGATCAAGAGCTGAACGGTGGGTGCTGACGGGATCGAACCGCCGACATTCGCCGTGTAAAGGCGACGCTCTACCAGCTGAGCTAAGCACCCGCGGGAGCGCGGAATCTAACAGGCCGGAACCAGTCCCGCAAAAAGGCGAACTGAACTGGGGCGCAAGCCATTGCGGTGCGCGTCGAACACAATGGCTCGCCCTGGTTGCCTGGAGTGAGACCTAGAGTCCTCGGACGACCGTCAACTTCCGGCTCTTCGTAGCTGAAATCCAGCACCACAGGCGCTGAAGCTGCGGCTGCCAGCCACACGCTCAGCGCGCTGCCTAATGGGCCGGTACAACGTCCTTCAATACGCGCCGGACATTTCTGCGCGGCTTCTCATCGATCGGGACCTTCGCCTCCGCGGGCGTCGGCCGCGATGTGAGCGCAAGCTCGAGCACCTCATCGATCCACTTCACGGCCTTGATCTCAAGGTTGCCCTTGATATTGTCCGGAATCTCGACCAGATCCTTCTGGTTCTCATCGGGGATGAGGACCGTCTTGATGCCGCCACGATGCGCCGCCAAGAGCTTCTCTTTCAAGCCGCCGATGGGCAGCACTTCGCCGCGCAGGGTGATCTCCCCCGTCATCGCGACATCCGAGCGCACCGGGATCTTCGTCAGGGCGGACACCAGCGCCGTGCACATGCCAATGCCCGCGCTCGGTCCGTCCTTCGGGGTTGCGCCCTCGGGGATGTGCAGATGCACGTCGAGCTTCTGGTAGAACTCAGGCTCAAGACCCAGGACCTGCGCGCGGCTGCGCACCACGGTCATGGCCGCCTGAATGGATTCTTGCATGACCTCGCCGAGCTGACCCGTGTGCTGCAGCTTCCCCTTCCCCGGGACCACCGCAGCTTCGATGCTCAAGAGCTCTCCGCCCACCTCGGTCCAGGCAAGTCCCGTCACCTGGCCAACGCGGTTCATGTCCTCCGCTTTGCCGTAGCGGAAGCGGCGCACCCCCAGGAACTTGTCAAGATTCTTGGGCGTGATGTTGACGAGCTTCTCGTCCTTGCCTTTGAGGAGCATCTGTTTGACGGCCTTGCGGCAGATCTTTGCAAGCTCGCGCTCAAGACTGCGTACTCCCGCCTCACGAGTGTAATAGCGCACGATGTCGAGGAGCGCGGCGTCGGAGACTTTGAGCTCCTGATCCTTCACACCGTTGTGCTTCATCTGCTTCGGCAGAAGATAGCGACGGCCGATATTGAGCTTCTCATCCTCGGTGTAACCGGGCAGGCGGATGACTTCCAGCCGGTCCAGAAGCGGCGGTGGAATGTTGAGACTGTTTGCCGTGCAGACGAACATGACCTCGGACAGGTCGAGGTCCACTTCCAGATAGTGATCATTGAAGGTGGAGTTCTGCTCAGGATCGAGTACTTCTAGCAGCGCCGCCGACGGGTCGCCACGGAAGTCCATCGACATCTTGTCGACCTCATCCAGCAGAAAGAGCGGGTTATGCACCGCCGCCTTCGTCATGTTCTGCACGATCTTGCCGGGCATGGAGCCGATGTAGGTGCGCCGATGGCCACGGATCTCGGCCTCATCGCGCACGCCACCCAGGGACATGCGTACGAATTTGCGATTGGTTGCGCGCGCGATGCTCTGCCCGAGGGAGGTCTTGCCGACTCCGGGCGGCCCGACGAGGCACAGGATGGGGCCGCGCAGTTTGTCGACGCGCTGCTGCACGGCGAGATACTCGACGATCCGCTCCTTTACCTTCTCAAGGCCATAGTGATCCTCGTCCAGCACCTTCTGGGCGCGCTCGATGTCCTTCAGGATCTTCGTGCGCTTTTTCCACGGCACTTTCACGAGCCAGTCGATGTAGTTGCGCACCACCGTCGCTTCGGCTGACATCGGCGACATCATCTTCAGCTTGTTGAGCTCGCCCGTGGCCTTCTCGCGCGCCTCTTTGGGCATGCCGGCCTTGGCGATCTTCTGCTCAAGCTCGGTGACCTCGTTGCCACCTTCGTCCATTTCGCCGAGTTCCTTCTGAATGGCTTTCATCTGCTCATTCAGGTAGTACTCGCGCTGGCTCTTTTCCATCTGCGCCTTCACGCGTCCGCGAATGCGCTTCTCGATCTGCAGCACATCCATCTCGCCCTCGATGGCAACGAGAATGTGCTCGAGGCGCTTTCTGACATCCAGAATCTCGAGAACCTTCTGCTTCTCGGCGAGCTTCAGCGACATGTGCGCGGCCACCGTGTCGGCGAGACGTCCAGCGTGCTCGATCCCAGCGAGTGCCGTCAGCACTTCGGGAGGAACCTTCTTGTTCAGTTTCACGTACTGCTCGAACTGCGAAATCACCGAGCGAGCGAGCACGTCCATCTCGCGCTCATCGTAGCCCTCGACGTCGGGCAGGAGCGCAAGATCAGCGGAGTAGTATTCGGCGGCTTCGAGCTTCTCGATGCGCGCGCGGTCAACGCCCTCGACGAGCACCTTGACCGTGCCGTCGGGCAGTTTCAAAAGCTGCAGAATCGTCGCGACCGTCCCCGTGCGGTACAGGTCGTCCATCTTCGGGTCGTCAACGTCCGCCTGCTTTTGCGCGAGGAGCATGATGCGCTTGTCGGCGCGCATGGCGGCATCGAGCGCGAGAATGGATTTCTCGCGCCCCACAAACAGAGGAATCACCATGTGGGGATAGACCACCACATCCCTTAGGGGCAGCACCGGCACGTTTTGAACGCCGGTCGTCGTTACGCTCGTCGCAGATGTCTCAGGCACGCTTAAGTCCTCGCTGGCTGAAGTCGACTTGCGCCGGGGCAATCGGATCACCGATCGCTTACGCGCTGTAGTCTAGCGGGAAATCGGGGTGCTCCCCCCACGTTTCAATGGCGAGCGCATCCGAATCAGAACATTCGGAACACGAATATCAATGATGACCGGCACCGGAAGCGCGCCGCGGCTCATCCACGCCGGCCGGTCGAGCCTCTTCGGTCTTGTAGACGACGTAGGGCTTCGAGTGCCCTTCAATCACCGATTCGTCGACCACAACCTTGCCGACGCTGCGCATCGCGGGCAATTCGTACATGGTGTCAAGCAGCACGGTCTCAAGGATGGTGCGCAAGCCGCGGGCGCCGGTCTTTCGCTGCATGGCGCGATGGGCGACCGCCTTCAGCGCGTCATCGCGAAACTCGAGCTCCGCGCCCTCCATCTCGAAGAGCCGCCGGTACTGCTTGGTGAGGGCATTCTTAGGCTCGGTCAGGATCGACATCAGCGCCGCCTCGTCGAGCTCATCCAGCGTCGCAACCACCGGCAGCCGGCCTACGAACTCCGGAATCAAACCGTACTTGATCAGATCCTCAGGCTCGGTGTCGTGGAACAGATCGCTGCCGTGCGGGCGCGCGTTGATCTCACGCACATCGGAGGTGAAGCCGATGCCGCTCTTTTGTGTGCGGTTCTGGATGATCTTCTCCAAACCCGCGAACGCACCACCGCAGATAAAGAGGATGTTGCCCGTATCGACCTGCAGGAATTCCTGCTGCGGGTGCTTGCGGCCGCCCTGCGGCGGTACCGAGGCGATCGTGCCTTCTATGAGCTTCAGGAGCGCCTGCTGCACGCCCTCGCCCGACACGTCGCGAGTGATCGAGGGGTTATCCGACTTGCGCGAAATCTTGTCGATCTCGTCGATATAGACGATGCCGGTCTGCGCCTTCTCGACATCGTAATCGCACTTCTGCAGAAGCTTCTGGATGATGTTCTCCACATCCTCGCCGACGTAGCCGGCTTCGGTGAGGGTGGTTGCGTCGGCAATCGTGAACGGCACGTTCAAAAGCCGCGCGAGCGTCTCGGCGAGGAGCGTCTTGCCGCAGCCGGTCGGGCCGATGAGCAGGATGTTGCTCTTGGCGATCTCGACGTCATCTTTCGCGCGGGCGGCCCCGCTGCGGGTCTGCAGGCGCTTGTAGTGGTTATAAACGGCGACCGCTAGAACCTTCTTCGCACGCTCCTGGCCGATGACATATTCATCGAGAACCTTCTTGATCTCGTGTGGCTTGGGCAGCTTGTCGCGTGCGCGCTCCGCGCGGTCCTCAAGCTCCTCGCGGATGATGTCGTTGCACAGCTCGACGCATTCATCGCAAACGAAAACCGACGGGCCGGCGATGAGTTTGCGGACTTCGTGCTGGCTCTTGCCGCAAAACGAGCAATACAGCAGTTTTCCGTCATCATGCCGACCGCGGGAATCATCACTCATCGAGAGCCCTCGCAAGCCCAGGTGCGGCCGCCGGAAAAGCCCTGGCGACCGAAAGTTTTATAGCACGCGGGATGCCCGGGGTGCAAAGAAGCCCATGTTACGTAAGCTGCTGTGTTCAAAAGGTTTCGCTCGTCACAAATCAGGCTTTGGGCGCCACTGCGCCCACCGCTTCGCCGCGTTGCTCTAGAACGCGGTCGATCAGACCGTATCCCACCGCTTCCTGCCAGTCCATGAAGTGGTCGCGATCCGTGTCCTGTTTAATCTTTTCGACGCTCTGGCCGGTGTGTTTAGCGAGGATTTTGTTGAGCCGGTCACGGGTTTCGAGCATTTCCTTGGCATGGATCTCCATATCGGCCGCCTGGCCCTGAAAGCCACCCAGCGGCTGATGGATCATGATCCGCGCGTGCGGCAGGCAGAAGCGCTTGCCCTTCGCGCCTGCGGCGAGCAGCACCGCCCCCATGCTTGCCGCCTGGCCCACGCAGATCGTGCTCACATCCGGGCGGATGAACTGCATCGTGTCATAAATGGCGAGCCCCGCGGTGACGATGCCGCCCGGGGAATTAATGTAGAGCGAGACATCCTTCTCCGGATTCTCCGACTCCAAGAACAGCATCTGGGCAACGACGATGTTCGCAATGTAATCGTCGATGGCCCCGACGATGAAGATCAGCCGCTCCTTCAGGAGGCGCGAATAGATGTCATAAGCCCGCTCGCCGCGAGCGGTCTGCTCGACAACGATCGGTACGAGGTTCAAGCCGCGTTCATTCATGTTGGGTCTCGTTCGTCTGTGCAAAACCGGTGAGTGCGCTAAAAGTTGTCGGCAGTTCGGTGACGCTCGCACGCTCGAGAACCCAGTCGATGACTTGATCCTCCAGCACGCTCGCCTCGATCTGACGCATCGCCTCGGCACTTTGCAAGTAAGTGCGTCGCACCTCGTCAGAATTTGGATAGGAAGAGGCGATTTCGTCGAGGCGAACCCGCACACGCTCGCGATCGAGCTTCACGCCCGAGGAACGGATAATCTCGCCCATGATGAGTCCGAGCGCGACACGCCGCCGCGCCGGCTCCTCGAAGGCGTCGCGCCGCGGCACCTGGCTGGCGTCACGTGCGCCCATGCGCCGCGCCATGTCCAGCTGCAATTCCTGAATCTGTGCCTCGATGAGCGCACGCGGCACCTCCATCGTATTGTCCCGCAGCAGCGCATCGGTAATGGCCGTGCGCACGCGCTGCCGCGCGGCCTGCGCCATCTCGCGCTCCATGCTGCTGCGCACCTCGGCGCGCAATGCGGCGTGACCGCCTTCGGTGACCCCAAAGGCAGTCATGAATTCCTCATCAACGGCGGGCAGGCTTGGCTCTTCGACCTTCTTAACCGTCAGGAGCACTTCGACCGCCTGGCCTGCAAGCTTCGGGTCGGAGTGCCCGGCGGGGAAATTCACGATTACCGTGCGGCTCTCACCAGCCACGGCCCCCTTGACCGCCTCTTCAAGCTCCGCCATGACACGCCGGCTGCCGACGACGAACGGCACGTCATGGCCGTGAACGCCCTGCACCAGTTCGCCGCCGACGCGGCCCTCGAAGTCGACCGTCACCTGATCGGCCTCGCGCGCTGGACGTTCCACGACCGTAAATACCGTACGCTGCCGGCGCATGCTCTCGATCATGGCGTCGATGTCCGCCTCGGTGACCGTAGCCGCCGGCCGCTCAATGCGCAGGTCCGAGAACGGCTTCACCCGCACCTCGGGCAGCACCTCGAACACCGCGGCGTATTTCAAATCCGTGTCCGGACCGACCGCGATCGGCTCGATGCGCGGGTCCGCCGCCGGCTGCAGCTTCTCCTGATTCAAGGCGTCCGCGTAGCTGCTGCGCATGAGGTCGCTCACGACTTCCTGGCGCACCTGTTCGCCAAACTGCCTGCGAATCACGGTGAACGGCGCCTTGCCGGGCCGGAAGCCTTTCAGGCGCGCGGTGCGCGAGATTTTCTTCAAGCGCTGTTCGATCTCGGTCGCAACGCGTGCGGCCGGGACGGCGACTTCAAGACGCCGCTCAAGGCCGCCGGTCGCAGTCAAAGATACCTGCATGTTTCATTCCTCGACTCGAATGGTTCGAGCCTGCGATTGGAGCATCCCGATAGTGGTGCGAAAGGAGAGACTCGAACTCTCAAGGGTTGCCCCACTGGATCCTAAGTCCAGCGCGTCTACCAATTCCGCCACTTTCGCCCGTGCCGTTGCACGCCTCACGGGCGCGGGCGCCCGCCCCGCGTCGGGCCTGCGCATTATAGAGGGTCCGTGGCAGCAAATGCCGAGGCACGCTGCCGATCCGCCCCGCAAGCCTCGCGATCGCCGGCGACAATCCACGGCAGCGATCAGATCGAGTACGAGCCGGATAGCACTGACTTTGGGGTTTCACTCGGCGGCCGCAGACGCCGCGATCGCCCGCCCGACGCCCAGGCAGAATGCGGTCGGCTTCGGCATGTTTGTACGAAAATCCAGCACTTACATAATGCCCGCACCGCACTATTGTGTCAGACTCGCAATGCTCAGGCCGGCTGAAAATCATGTCGTTGGGCTACATGGGGTGAAATCCGCTGCGATCAATGCCTGCAAAAATCGACGTTGACGGGTTCGCTACCCGCCTGCGCGGCGTGATCAATGCGCACGGGGGAGCGAGTGTTCTCGCCCGCGCGATCCACCGCTCCGAGGGCGCGGTGCGCAAGTGGATGCGCGCCGAGTCGGAGCCGAATGTCACGGATCTAAGGGCCATCTGCGCGGCAACATCAACGGCTGTCGCCTGGCTCGTGAGCGGCGCGGGCGAGCACGATGCCGGCCCGTCGACCAATGCGCCGTCGTTCGATGTCGCCAGCCGTCATCTGTCGCCCGATTTTGCGCTGCTCGAGAGTCTCATCGAGCGCGTCGATCACGAGCTTGCGGGCGCACGTCTTGTCATCACGTCCGGCAAGCGCGCGGCACTTATCGTTACGCTTTATCAGCTATTTCAGCCGACGAAAACAATCGACCCGGAGGTACTCATGCGCCTCATAAAGCTCGCCCAGGCCTAGCAGCCGCGCAGAGTTCTGTGGCTCACACGCCACGCAGTTCTCGTCATCGGGTTGCACGATGCTAATATCCCCTGTTGCACTGCCCGCAGCCGTTACGTTTGCTCGGTGCAACGACATCACAGGGGATCGGGAACCCTGGCGCACGCGGCCAGTCTGAAAGCGAGCACAACGTTGTTCCTAGGGGCGAGAAATAATATGCACAAGGGTTGCGCCACGGCACCCCCATTTCGTTCGTTGCGTTTTTGTCCGGATGAGAACGGTACGTGCGGCTCGTCTTAATCGTGCGGCGCGGGCTGTTGCAGGCCGCGCTCACGATAGGTCTTGTTGTGTGCTTTGGCGCCCCCGTATCCGCGCAGCCGGTACCGCTTCCGGAGCAGGATCCGCGTAACTTCACCGTCGGTGACATCCGGGTCGAGGGACTCGAACGGGTCTCCGAAGGTACGGTATTCAATTACCTGCCGGTCAATATTGGCGATGTGCTCACTCCGCAGCGCATCCGCGAGGCGGTGCGCGCCTTGTATACGACCGGGTTCTTCCGCGATGTGCAGCTGCGCCGCGAAGGTACGACCCTCGTGGTCGTCGTGCAGGAGCGCCCGTCGATCGAGAGCTTCGAGATCACCGGCAACAAAGACATCAAGACCGAGGATCTGCAGAAATCGTTGCGCAACGTCGGGCTCGCTGCCGGCAAGACCTTCGATCGCTCTGTCCTTGAGGATGTTCAGCAATACCTGACTGACCAGTACTTCAGTCGCGGCAAGTACGCCGTGCGCATCGACACCAAGGTCGAGGATCAGGCCGGCAATCGCGTCAAGATCAAGATCGACATCAAGGAAGGTTCGCGCGCCAAGATCCGCCAGATCAACATCGTCGGCAATCGCACCTTTACCGACAAGCAGATCGTGCAGACCTTCGAGCTGAAAACGCCCAACTGGCTCTCCTGGTACAAGCAGGATGACCGCTACTCGCGCGAATCCCTGCAGGGCGACCTTGAGAAGCTGCGCTCGTTCTACATGGACCGCGGCTATGCCAATTTCCAGGTTGAGTCCACGCAGGTCGCCATTGCGCCGGAAAAGGACGACATCTTTATCACCGTCAATATCGATGAAGGTCAGGTCTACAAGGTCTCCGAAGTGAAGCTCGCGGGCGTATTCGTGGTGCCGGAGAGTGACCTGCGCAAGATGCTCCTCATCCAGCCCGGCCAGACGTTCTCCCGCAAGCTCATCACCGCATCCCAGGAGCTCATGCAGAACCGTATGGGCCAGGACGGCTACGCGTTCGCGAAGGTCGATCCGGTCCCCACGACCAATGAGCAGACGAAGCAGGTGAGCCTCACCTTCTTCGTCGATCCGGGCAACCGCGTGTACGTTCGCAATATCAATTTCGCCGGTGAAAACCGCATCAACGATGAAGTGCTCAGGCGCGAGATGCGGCAGCTCGAAGGTGGCTGGCTCTCGAACGTGGCCCTCGATCGTTCCAAGCAGCGCATTCAGCGCCTCTCGTATGTCAAAACCGTCACGTTCGAAACCGTCCCTGTGCCCGGCTCGGCTGACCTGGTCGACGTCAACTTCAATGTCGAGGAAGGCCCGAGCGCGCAGTTGAGCGGCGGCATTGGGTACTCCGAATCCCAGAAGTTCATCCTGAACGGCAGCTACGCGGATGCCAATTTCTTGGGCTCCGGCGAGCGCGTCGCGCTCGAAGCTCAGGCCGGCTTTTACAGCAAGGTGTACTCACTCTCGCAGACGAATCCGTACGCAACCGTGGATGGCATACAGCGCACGACATCGCTCAGTTATCGGGATATCACGCAGTTCATTTCCGATGCGTCCGCCCTGTCCTCGAAGACCCTGCAGCTGGGGCTCGAGTACGCCTATCCGTTGACGGAGTACCAGGTGTTTCGCTACGGCGGCTCGGTACAGTCCTCGTACCTGCTGACGTCCAATTCGGGCAGCGCGCTCGAGGCGATCGACTGGGTGCAGCGCAACGGCCATCCGACGACCAGCACGCTCTACGCCAACGGCGTGACCTACTACTACTACGGCACGAGATTCACGACCGTGCAGCTGTCGACGGGTTGGAGTTTTGACACCCGCAATCGTACGCTCTTCCCGACCTCCGGTGCGCGTAACGCCTTGAGCTTTCAGCAAACCGTGCCCGGCACCGATGTGCAGTACGGTGTTGCGTCCTGGGAGTTCCAGCAGTTCTTCCACCTGCCGTACCTTGCGAAATTCCCGATCAGTTTGAGCGGGCGTCTCATTCAGGCGTTTGCCGAAGGCAATACGACATCGGTCCCGCCGTACGCGAACTTCTATTTGGGCGGCCCTGATTCGGTGCGCGGCTTCCGCGAGGGCACGCTCGGACCCAGGGATTCGCGCGGCAACCCCTATGGCGGAAATCTTGCGCTCACCGGGCAGCTCGAGGCAATCCTGCCGGTGCCGGAGAAGTTCGCCTCGACGGCGCGCGCGACTGCCTTCTTCGACTTTGGCCAGGTCGCATCCAAAGGCAATATCCAATATCAGGACAAGGTCGGCTTCCCGGTCGACTACGCCTTTACGCCCAAGAATTTCGTCACCTCGACTGGCATCGCGGTGCAATGGCTCGCGCCGTTGGGCTTATTCAAATTCAGTTATGCGATACCACTTAGGTATCATCACGATACGGAGTTGAACTATGGAGACGATGTCGAGCATTTCCAATTCTCCATCGGCCAGGCATTTTAGCGGCGCCCGGATCGGGCCCATGATGAAGTCTTTGCGATACGTCGTCCCGATGCTGATCGTGAGCGCGGCTCTGACCTCATGCCTCGGACAAAGCAGCAACGCGACGACTCACGTGCGCGGCATCAACCTCATCACCGACGGCCCGCTCACCGAGTTCACGGTCGATGGCACCGATGTCTCCTCCGCGGAGTACGGCTCAATGGGCCCTGTGACAGCGGCGGGGACCGGCACGCACACGCTTGGCGTCGCGATCGTCACGCCATCGAATCTCATCACGCAGCCGCAGCAGACGTACACGCCATTTGGCAGCACCGTGAATGAGGACATGACCGCAAATCTCGGTTACACAGTTATCGCCTACGGCACGATGGCGGATACGAAGTATCTCGTCATGGCGAACACCGACCTCACCAATGCTCCGGCAACCGACACGGCAACCTACCAGGTCGTCGATGCCGCGCCCAACAGCCCTCCCCTCGACATCTACATCACGGCTCCGGAGGCGGGAATTACCGTAGCCAGGAACATTGGCGGCATCAACTACGGGCAAAGCTCGACCGAGGGCCTGCTCAACATCGTCATGCCCCCGGGCCTCATCAATACTTCGACGACGCTCACGGTAAACATTACGATCGAGCTGCGCAGTCCGACGACCGGCGTCTCGGTGATACCGCCAACCACGATCACGGCCTCCGCGCTTAATCGCGTGCTTTTTGTGATCGCCGACAATATTGGGCCGGGCGCGAGTCCGGTTGTGATCGACGCACTGGTGAGCACGACCGGCGCGGCGGCGAGCGGAAATCTGCTTGCCAACCCTGCCGATGTGGCGGAGCTTGCGTTTGCGAACGTGTCCGTGGATTCGCCGCCGTTTACGATCTTCGGGGGTTTGAGCCTGCAGCAAACGCTCGCAGCCGATATCGCCTACACGCAGAAATCCGCCTACGCCGACGTGCCCTCCGGCGTCGCCGGAACAATCGCCGCACTCACCAGCGATCCCACCCAGTTTAAGTTTCTGGTGTCATTCACTTCGACGCCCAACGCAAGCTACACCGAGTATGCCGTAGGGCCATTCGTGCCGATCGAGTCGTTCACAACCGTGCAGGGGCTCGTTCTTCTCGACGACCGCCGCAGCGTCCCGGTGCAGGGAGAGCTGCGCTTCGTCAACGCCGCCTGGAGTTTGCAGTATGGTCCGACGGTCGATATCTATACGGTGCCACACGACCAGGGCCTCAATATCGCGCCGAGCAACGGCAACCGTCCGCCGCCCAACTACCCGTCGGTGGCGTACAAAGCCTCCACCGCGTACACGCAGCTGTTGCCGGGCGCGTACGATCTATACATGGCCTATTCGGGTACGTCATCGATCATCATGGGACCGGTGGAATTGGTCGTGAAAGACGGCGGTATCGTGACCTACGTTTTGACGAACGACATAGTAGGCAGCGGTGAGGATTACGTCCTGATTCCGTTTAACGATGCACGTCCGCTGTAAGAGAGATTCCGCTCACGCGGTTGCGCGCGCGCCTAACGGAAGCACAGCGGCTACCGACCTGTATCAGTAAGGTCGGTGCAGATACTGGCCGCGGGGGGATCCTTGAATGGCCCCGCGGTCGTACACCGGCTTGCCGCGCAGGATCGTCGTCATCACCTTGCCCGTAAGTTCCAGGCCCTCGAAGGGCGTATAACCCTGTCGCGACTCGGAGTCCGCCGCCCGGACGACGAAGGACTGTTGCGGATCAACGAGTACCAGGTCGGCATCGAAGCCTGGCGCAACGTCGCCCTTGCGCAGCAAACCGAAACGCCGCGCAGGGTTCCAGGACGTCAATTCCGCAATGCGGTTGTAGGAAAGTCCGCGCCGTCGGCCCTCGGTCATCAGGGCGGACAGCAGGTACTCGGTGCCGCCAAATCCGGATTTCGCGAGAAACACATCATCGGGCGCACTGCCGTCCACCTTAATCTCGTGCCGGCAGCAGGCGTGGTCGCTGCATACCCAGTCGATCTTGCCGTCGAGCAATGTTTGCCAAAGAAATTCGACGTCCTCGCGCGATCGAATCGGCGGATTGACCTTCGCCAATACGCCGGTCTTGACGTCGTAATCGATGCACAGGTGCGCAATCGTGACCTCGCGCCGAAAATCGATCTGTGGAAACGCCTTCGCCATGCAAAGCGCCGCCTCGACCGCCTTTTTCGACGACAGGTGCAGCAGATTGATGTTTACACATTCGGTCTCGTGCGCAAGATAGGATGCGATCGTAACCGCGAGGCCCTCGGAATGCGGCGGTCGAGCGGCGCTGTAGGCTCTGAGCCCCGAGAGCTGCCCCGCCTGCTGCACGAGCTTCGTGTACGCCGCCATGATTTCCGCGGTTTCGCAATGCAGACTTAGGCTGATGAACGACTTTCGATCCGGGAACTTCTCAAGCGCGCGCTTCACGCCACGCATAACGAACTCGAAGTGCGCTATGTCGTACTTCTCCTCCGGACCGATCATCAGGAAATCGCGCTGCTGGGATGAGGCGCCGTGCAACCCATAGCCGCCGTAAAACATGAATATCTTGAACGAGGTGACGCCATGGCGCTCGACGAGCATCTCGATTTCACTGATCTGCGTCGCGTCCATCGGCGCCAGGTGATACGCATAGTCCACATAGAAGCGTCCAGCTGAAATTTCGAGCACCTCGGGAAAGAAGTCCGCATACGGGCCGCCTTTGTTGAGGTAATACTGTCCAGAGCGAAAATAGTTGAGGCTGGAAGTCACGCCGCCTTGCGCCGCCGCGCGGCTTTCGCTCAAGGCATCCTCTGCCAGCGGGCTGTAGATCCCGGTGTGCATGTGCGCATCGACAAGGCCCGGAAAGCCGAGCATGCCGCGCGCGTCCGTCACCGCTTGAGCTGCCGCGGGATCGATCGCGGCGCTGACGGCGGCGAATTTGCCGTCCTTAACGGCGATATCCCGCAACGTGAGCTCGGCTGCGTTCGGCCGTGCGAGCTGCACGTTGCGAATCAGTAAATCAAATTTCTCGCCCGCCATGTCGGTGACCTCTGCCCAGGATGAGACGCTCGCCCGTTGCCCTCGTAGCGGCGCGCAACCCTCGCCACGCCTTGCGCCGCCTGTGAGCGGCGACTCATCCGCCGGCTTTTAATTGACCTAATCCTATTTCATGAGGAGCGGCACGACCTTGCGATATGCAACGCCACAGTGTCGCCGCGCGGCAGCGTAGCTCGCGCAACACCGCTGGCAGGTTCTCACCCGCCGTCCGCCGGCTTGGCAGCCGGCGCCCGTGAACCATTCAATTCGTACACCCAAGGGCGCGCCTGTCGATCGGCGTTGCGAAAAGCTGCGATCGCGGCGCTCATTTTCAGGGTCTGGTCGATCTCATCGAGCCCATGCAGCAATCCGTATCTCGCATCCGCACCGATGCTGAATTTCCAGATCTTGCCGCCTGCGGCGCCGATCTCGCAGCTGGCAAGATTCACGCTCGGGCGGTTGCCTTGTGGATCCTCGGCGACCCAAGCGGCAATCTCGCGTACCTGTGGCAGCGCAAGACGCGCCGGCAGCAGTCCGTTGCGCAGGCAATTGCGGTAGAAAATCGGACTGAACGAAGGCGCTATCAAAACGCGGAAGCCGTATTCTGCGAGCGCCCACACGGCATGTTCGCGGCTTGATCCGCAGCCAAAATTCTCTCCGGCAAGGAGGATTTGCGCGCCGTGATAGGCCGGGTCGTTGAGCGCGAACTTCGGATCCGGTATCCGTCCGGCGCCCGAGAGATAACGCCAGCCGGCAAATAGACCGCCCGCGAGGCCGCTCTTGGACACCGACTTTATTTCCCGCGACGGTATGATCGCATCCGTGTCGATGTTGTCGCGCACCAGGGGAGCGGTCACGGCGGTCAGTTCCTTGAACGCCAACATATCAACTCGCCATCGTGCGGGCGTCCGCAATTCGTCCAGCAATTGCGGACGCCGCCACCGTTTCGGGGCTCGCCAGATGCGAGCGCGTTTCCGGCCCCTGTCGGCTCTCGAAATTCCTGTTGGTCGAGCTGATCACGCGCTGCCGCAGCCCGAAGCTTTCGCCTCCTGCATAAAAACACATCGAGCAGCCGGACTCGCGCCATTCGAAGCCGGAGGCCTTGAAGATCAGATCCAGGCCCTCCTCCTCCGCAAGCCTTTTGACCGTCGTCGACCCGGGAACGCAGATCGCGCGCACGCCCGGCGCCACTTTGTGATTCTTGAGGATTGCCGCTGCGCGCCGCAGATCGCTCAGTCTGCTGTTGGTGCAGGCGCCGATAAACGCACCGTCGAGCGGCATGCCGAGAAGCGGCCGGCCCGGCTCGAGATTCATGTACGCAAGCGCGCGGTCGTAGACATCACGACTGGTGCGGCTTGCGACCTGCGCGTATTCGGGCACCGTGCCGTCGATGGCGATCGCATCCTGCGGATTGGTGCCCCAGGTGACCATCGGGCGAACGCCGGACGCAGCAACCGTAATCTGCGCATCGAACGACGCGTCGGCGTCGCTCACGAGGCTACGCCAATACGGCAGCGCCGCGCTCCACGCACCGCCCGCCGGCGCAAACTGCCGGCCGTGCAGATAGGCATAGGTTTTTTCGTCCGGTGCAACGATCGCCGTAAACGCCGAGAGCTCCGTGGCCATATTGCACAGGGTCATACGCGCCTCGATATCCATGCTGCGAATCGTCGAGCCGGCGTATTCCACGACGAAACCTTTGGCACCCGCGGCGCCGATCGTAGCGATGAGATGCAG
>Ga0302324_100015099_pt1 | contig 15511 bp, 12 predicted proteins | sample Palsa_T0_1_FD_201949 | JGI IMG/M metagenome (GOLD analysis project Ga0302324, IMG submission 201949) | Peat permafrost microbial communities from Stordalen Mire near Abisko, Sweden - Palsa_T0_1 | ecosystem: Environmental > Terrestrial > Soil > Palsa > Peat permafrost | place: Sweden: Abisko...
GGCAGGCAGGTCCCGCCGGTTCAGCCGGCTGGCTGCTGCACGTTCCGCCGGGCCAGCTCGCGCGCGGCCTCGAAATATGCCTGCGCCCCAGACGAGCCGGGGTCGTAGGTCATGACGGACTGGCCGTAGCTGGGCGCTTCCGAGACCCGAACGCTCCGCGGGATTACCGAGCCAAGCACCACGCCGCCGAAATGGTCACGCACCTCGTCGGCGACCTGCGCCGCCAGGCGCGTCCGGCCGTCGTACATCGTCAGCAGGATCGTGGAGACCGCCAGCGAGGGATTCAGGTGACTGCGAACCAGCTCCACTGTTCGCAGCAGCTGCTCCAGCCCTTCCAGCGCGTAGTACTCGCACTGAATCGGGATGAGCACCTCCGGTGCCGCGACGAGGGCATTCACGGTCAGCAGACCCAGTGAGGGCGGGCAGTCAATGAAGATGTAGTCCAGGTTGGAGGCATCGTAGGCCGCCACCGCGCGGGCCAGCCGCGACTCGCGCGCCACCAGCGGCACCAGCTCGATTTCCGCGCCGGCCAGGTCGATCGCGGCCGGGGCGCAGTAGAGGTGCGGGAAGCCGGCGACAGGGCGCACGACCGAGCTCAGGGCCTCCCCGTCGACCAGGACGTTGTAGACCGACGCGATGCCAGAGTGGTGATCGACATCGAGCGCCGTCGACGCATTGCCCTGCGGATCCAGGTCGATCACTAGAACGCGCGCGCCGTGCATCGCCAGGCCGGCCGCCAGGTTGACGGCCGTTGTCGTCTTGCCGACGCCACCCTTCTGATTCGCGATGGTGATCACCCGGCAGCCGGAGGGCCGCGGCCAGATCTCAGCGCCCGACCGTGCCACGACAGCCGCCTGCGCAGCCCTCGCGATCGGCGTATCGGCTGACGCTGACGCGGACACAGCCGGAATCGACACCTGACTCTCACTCCCGCCTGCCAGCGAGCCCGTGGCCGCCGACGACCTTGCCTCTCCCGCCCAGCCTCGGCCGGCCTGGGCTTGCCCCGCGCCAGAATCGCCGGTCTCACGGCCGCGCGGCTGCTCCGGCACGACCAGATTCACCGGACCTGTTTCACGTGAAACACCGGCCAGCGCCTGGCGCAGACGGGCCGGCGGCTCAGCGTCAGCCGGCCCCGTCGCGCCTCCCGAGCCTAGGCCACGCTGTGCGCTGGCAGCAGACGGTTCGTCATCATCGGTCGCGGGCCGGGAACTGTCAGCCTTCGGATCCACGCCCGCAGCTTCTCCGAACGAGGCCGCCCGTTCTCCGAACGAGGCCGCCCGCTGATCACCGGCAGGCTGGCCCTCGGCGCCCTCACCCCCGTCACGGACCTTGCTGCTGCCGGTCGCGCTGCCGCCGGTCGCGCTCCCGCCGGTCGCGCTCCCGCCGGGCCAGTCGCCAGCAGACTGATGATCAGCCGGCCAGCCGGGAGCAAGGACGTCTTCTCCGTGCGGTCGGCCGGAGCGCTCCGCCGGCCAGCCCAGGCCGGCTCGCCCGCTGCCATCCGGCGCGGCGGACCCAGACCTCGCAAAGTCGACGTTCCCGGCGAAAGCCTGCAGAATCGGCTCTGACACACTGCCAATCGCCGGCACTTCTACTCCGGCCTGCCCCGGAGTGCGGTCGGACGAGCCTGTATCGGGCCAGCCCAGTCCGGGAACCGAACCTGTCATCCGCAGCTTCTCCTCAGGTAGGCCTCGCCGTGATGCGGCCGCGTCCGCCGGCTCTGCTAGCTAGCCGATCACGCCCGCGCGCAGTTGCCTAGTCTTACGCTCCCGCGCCGCGCGCGCACTAGCTCTGGCGCCGGATACCGGGCAGCGCGCGTCCAGAGCCACCGCCGCGGTCCCTCGGCTGGCCATCACGCCGAGGGCACCTCAGCCGCCGCCACGGCGGCTGTTCGGCCGGCCCGCACGCCCCAGGTGCGGGCCATCGCCCATGCGCCGCTTACCCCCGGACCGGGCACGTGATCCGCCGCCGCGTCCTGTCCCTCCCTGCGCCCGCGCACCGGGACCCGGATGCTCCGGTGCCGAGAAGGTCACCACCGTTGCCGTCACCGTGCCGCTGGCGTCCGAGCTGTGGACGACCTTTGCATCCGTCACCCCCAGACGGGCCAGTACCGGCAGCGCGCGTGCCAGCTCGGCCTCCGCGCCGGAGCCCTTCATCGCCAGAATCCGGCCTGCGGGCCGTACCAGTCCCATGCACAGACCCGCGAGCCGGTCAAGCGGCGCCACCGCGCGGGCCGTCACGACATCTGCGGCAAGCTCGCCGGCCAGGTCCTCAGCGCGCCCGCGCATAACCTCGGCATTGGCGAGGCCAAGCTCCGCGACGCACTCGCGAAGGAAATCGACCCGCCGTGCCATGGGCTCCAGCAGCGTCACCCGCGCGCGCGGAAGCAGCAGAGCCAGGACGATACCTGGCAGCCCGGCGCCCGAGCCGACGTCCACGATCAGGCATTCCGCGGGAACCAGCCGCGCTATTGCCCCGCAGTTCAGCAGATGCCGGTCCCAGATACGCGCTGCCTCCGCCGGGCCGATCAGGCCGCGCTCGACGCCGGCGCCAGCCAGCAGATCCGCGTAGCGCTCGGCCTGCGGCAGCGCGGGCCCGAACATCGCCGCGGCCGCGGCACGCTCGGCCGCCGGCGCCACAATCCCGGCGCCGTCAGTGCCGGCCGTGCCAGTGCCGGCCGTGCCAGTGCCCGCCGACTCAGCCACGTCAGCCCGCTCTCACCGCTGAAGCCTGCACGAGGCCGCCCACTAACCGACCGGAAGCACGACCACGCGCCGGTCCGGCTCCTCGCCTTCCGACTCGCTCCGCAGCCCGGCCGCCGCCACGGCGTCGTGCACGACTTTCCGCTCGAACGGGTTCATCGGCCACAGCTTCTTCGGCTGCCCGGTACGCCGCACTTCCTCGGCCGCGTCCTGGCCGGCCTCAGCTAGCTCCGCCCGGCGCCGCTGGCGGTAGCCGCCGACATCAAGCATCATCCGGGTGCGGCTGCCGGTCTGCTGATGCACCGCCAGCCTCGTCAGCTCCTGCAGAGCCTCCAGCACCTCGCCGCGCCGTCCGACGAGCTCATCGAGCGTGGCCCCGACCACCGAGACGATCGCCCGGTCGCCCTCGACGTCCATGTCGATGTCGCCGTCGAGGTCCGCGACGTCGAGCAGGCCCTCGATGTAGTCGGCCGCGATCTCGCCCTCATTCTCCAGGTCTGCTACCGACGACCGGGTCTCTGCTCGCGGCTCACCAGCCTCGCCGGAGCCTGCCTCCTCGCCGTCGTCCTCGTCCTCATCGTCGTCATCGACCGCATCCTCATCGTCGATGCCGGTGTCCACAAGGCTGTCCGGCGTGTGGATGCCCTCGTCTGCTGCGGGATCCGCAGCCTGCAGCACGCCCGCCTCGTCCTCGGCGCCAGCGTCCTGCGTCACGACATCCTCCTGCTGGCTCATGCCAGGCTCCTCCTTGATCCCGTCCCCGCGCTGGTCAGCACGAGCCACTCCGCGGCTGGCGCGGTCAGCGCTTGCCCGACCGCTTGCTGCGCGACTGCCGCTGCGTCTGGTGCCTCACGAGCTTAACGTCGGGTGTCTCGGGCTCAGGCGCAGGCTCCGAGCGGCCCTTGCCCAGTCGCTTCAGCATCCCGCTCGCAGCCGAGCCGTTCGCGCTTGCCCCGTTCGCCGCGGCCTTGCCTGTTCCCGCCTTCGCGCCGTTCTGCTGCGCACGCGACGCGCCCCTGGCCGAGCCACCCATGAGCGACCGGGCTGAGGCAGCCGCCGGAGCGCCTGCCCCGCTCTTGCCGGCCGGCGCCTTGCTGTCGTCAGCCGCAGGCGGCGTGTACGGGTAACGGCGGCCCAGGATGAACTGCTGGCCGAGAGTCCAGACGTTCGTCGTCACCCAGTACAGGACCAGCCCGAACGGCCAGTACAGACCGGTGAGGGCGAAGAACGGCATGATGTAGGTCATGTACTTCTGCGACGACGCCATCGGGTTGTCCGGCGTCGCGGCGGGCATCATGCCCCGCTTCTGACTCTGCCTGATGGTCAGGAACGTCGTCACCATGCTGATGGCGACGGCGGCGATAATGACCAGCTTGGCGTGCAGCGGGACGTACGCACCGTGGGTGAAGAGCACCTTGTCCGCGATCGACGCGCCCAGGATCCGGGCGTGCGTCCCGGCCACGACCATCGACGTGGGCAGTCCGTACTTCGGCGTGCCGCCGGTGTACTCGGCGATCGCCCGCAGCACGCTGAAGAGACCGAAGAACAGCGGCAGCTGAAGCACGAACGGAAGACAGCCCATCAGCGGGTTGACCCCCGCCTCCTGGTACAGCTTCATCGTTTCCTGGTTCAGCGTCTGCTTGTCGTTCTTGTACTTCTTGCGCAGCGCTGCCATCTGCGGCTGCAGGGACGACATTGCCCTGGTGGTGTGCATCTGCTTGATGAACAGCGGCACCATGATCAGCCGCATCAGGACGACCAGGATGATGATCGAGAGAGCCCAGGTCCAGCCGCTCGTCGGGCCGAATGCGGGCTTCAGCAGGTCGTAGATATGCGTGAAGACCCAGCCGACTGCCTCATAGAGGTAATCCAGGGGATTCGACACCTGCTAGCTCCCTCGTGCTCTGCTCATGACATCCGAGCCCATGCCCGGCGAGCTTGTTATGTCCAGGACCGCCTCTGCGGCGGAGCCCTGCTCACGTTCGGTCCCCGGCACCGGGTCCAGGCCCCCGGCGTGGAACGGATGGCAGCGGCTCAGCCGGCGGATCGCCAGCCACGAGCCCCGGAGCGCACCGTGCACCTGCACCGCTTCCAGCGCGTAGGCACTGCACGACGGATAGAACCGGCACCTCGCCCCCAGCAGCGGGCTGATGAACCGCCGGTATCCGGTCAGCAGCCCGACCAGCACCCGGCCAGCAGGCGACAGGGCCCGGGCGCTGTGTCCCGTTCCGCTGCTCACTGGCTCATCACCCCACCTTGCCGCCGAAGCAGCGCTTCGATTACCAGGTCGAGGTCGGCGGCGAGATCCGCCTGGCATGCAGTGGCCGCGCCCGGCGCGGCGCGCACTACCAGCAGGCTACCTCCCGGCAGCGACCCCAGGTACCGCCGGGCGAGGTGGCGGAACCGCCTTTTAACGGCGTTTCGCACCACCGCCGAGCCCACCGCCCTGCTCACCACGAACCCGATCCTGGGCGGCTCCTGACTGTCCGGCCGCACCAGCAGGTGGCCCGAGACCAGCGGCCTGCCAGTCCTGCTGCCACGGCGCGTCGCGGTCGTGAAGTCCGCGCTTCGCCGCATCCGGGCCGCCGCGGGCAGCATGACGCCAGTACCAGGCCGCCCGGCGTCAGACGCTGACGCGCTCGCGGCCCTTGCGGCGCCGCGCCGACAGAATCGCCCGGCCGGCCCGGGTCCGCATGCGCAGCCGGAAGCCATGCGTCTTCGCCCGGCGGCGGTTGTTCGGCTGGAAAGTACGCTTACTCACTGGAACTCCAGGTGCGGCAGGTCTATTGATGACGCGGTCATATTCATGGCAAGGCACAGGCGGCAGCTCTGAGCCCGTGCGCTCGCCGGATGTCAGTATTAACAACCGTCGGCGCCGAACTCATCCAGATGACCGGCCTTACCTGCGTCAGGCCGCGCTTCAGCTGCACCGGGGTAACCGGACGGCTAACAACGTACGCGCCTGCCCGGTGGCGGGTCAAACCACCATGGCGGTAGCATTCTCGGCCCGGCCACTCAACGTGCCGCGCCGGGTCCGACTGTCGAGTTTCGCGAACGGACTCCGAACGACAGCCCTAGGCTGTGGATAGCGCAGCTCGCTGGGCGGTCCAGGAGCCACCAGCTGCACTCGTGTCGGTTGAGCGACCGTGGAAGCTGCCAGAACCGCCAGGACTGCCTCATCTTGCAACGTGCACATGCTGTGGAAAAACCTGTTGATCACATGTGGGGGGCTCGGGTGACCGGCCGATGAGCGACGATGACCTCTCGGAGGTGTGGGCCCGCTCGCTGGCCGACCTAGCCGACATGCATATCGAGCCGCACCAGCGTGCCTGGCTGCAGCTGACCAGGCCGCTCGGCCTGGTAGAGAATACGGCGCTCATCGCGGCGCCGAACGAGTTCGTCAAGGAGCAGCTGGAAACGCGGCTGCGCGCGCTGATCACCAATGCGCTGTCGCGCGAGCTCGCTCGCGGCATCCAGCTCGCCGTCACTGTCGATCCCGGCGCGACCGCCGGCCTCGGCGAGCCATCCGGCCGGCCCGGCGACCGGGCCAGACCCGCGGCCGATGACGACGTCACCGGACCGCTGCCGGCCGCCACGATCGGCGCCGATCCGGGCGCTCCCTACCGCGACTTCGACGACACCGGGCTGGGCGACCACAACGGCCACGCCGCCGCGGCAGCCGGGGGCAGTGGCTCGCTCACCGGCGGCCGCTACGGCAACGGCAGCCTGGCTCAGCCCCAGCTCGATCTCGACGGCGCGGCGCCGCGGCCTGGTCTCGGCGCGTTCCCCGGCCGGGCAGAGCCAGGCCCGGGCGATGACCGCGCTGCCGACCTCACGCGGCACGACCTCGGCCTGGCGGCCCACGCCCCGGCGGCCGACGGGATCGCGGGCCGTCCGCCGGGCCAGCCCTCCCTGCCGCTCCAGCGGCAGGGAGGACCGCATCGCCCTGGCACCCAGCCGCCGGCGCCAGGCCAGGCCAGGCTGAACCCCAAGTACACCTTCGAGACCTTCGTCATCGGCTCAAGCAACCGGTTCGCGCACGCGGCCGCCGTCGCTGTCGCCGAGGCGCCCGCGAAGGCATATAACCCGCTGTTCGTCTACGGCGACTCAGGACTCGGCAAGACCCACCTGCTGCACGCCATCGGCCACTACGCGCAGAGCCTCTACCAGGGACTGAAAGTCAGGTACGTGAGCTCGGAAGAGTTCACTAACGACTTCATCAACATGATCCGCGACGGCAAGCAGGACGGATTCCGCCGCCGCTACCGCGATGTTGACGTCCTGCTGGTGGATGACATCCAGTTCCTGGAGAACAAGGAAGGAACCCAGGAGGAGTTCTTCCACACCTTCAACACGCTGCACAACGCCAGCAAGCAGATCGTGATCTCCTCCGACCGCGCGCCCAAGCGGCTGGTCACGCTCGAGGACCGGCTGCGGAGCCGGTTTGAGTGGGGCCTGCAGACCGATGTCCAGCCGCCCGAACTGGAGACCCGGATCGCCATCCTGCGCAAGAAGGCAGTGCAGGACCGGCTGAACGCGCCGCCGGAGGCTCTGGAGTACATCGCCTCCCGCATCTCCACCAACATCCGCGAGCTGGAGGGAGCGCTCATCCGGGTGACGGCGTTCGCCAGCCTCAACCGGCAGTCGGTAGACCTCCAGCTCGCCGAGTTCGTGCTGAAGGACCTCATCGTCGAGACGCACGGGCCGGACATCACCGCCGCGACGATCATGGGCCAGACCGCCTCGTACTTCGGCCTGTCCATCGACGACCTGTGCGGGACGTCCCGGTCGCGCGTGCTCGTCACCGCCCGGCAGATCGCCATGTACCTGTGCCGTGAGCTGACCGACATGTCGCTGCCCAAGATCGGGCAGCAGTTCGGCGGCCGCGACCACACCACCGTGATGCACGCCGAGCGGAAGATCCGCTCGCTGATGGCCGAGCGCCGGGCGATCTACAACCAGGTGACCGAGCTCACCAACCGGATCAAGCAGCAGGCACTGTCCGGATGAGCACGGTCGGGATGAGCAGCACGGGCCAGATCAGGACAGCGCGGCAGCCTGCGCGTTGCCACGCCATGTGCACGTCCGTATACGCAAAACGCGCGCCAGGCACAATGTACGCACACAGGCTGTGGATAAGGCTGTGGACCACCTTGGGACATGCGGAGGAAAACCGCAGTCAACCGGGGGGTAACGCGGTGGTTAAGCGCAGCTGCCTGCTCGCCGCCCACAGGCCTGCTGACTCCCGCACCCGGGCCGGCCACAGGCACTGTGCACGGGCGCGAGGTGCCCTAGCTGGGCGGACCCTGGTTATCCCCGGGATCCACCGTCCCTATGACGACTACCAGTTTTGTAATCGCCGACAGATCCAAGTCCAAGCAGGCATGCGGCGGTCCGGAGGCACTCCGTCACCCCGGCGCCAGGCCCGGACCCGATGAGACCCCGACGAGAAAAGGAGGGCGACAGGTGAAGATCGTCCTTGAGCGTGACGTGCTCGCTGAGGCAGTCGCCTGGACAGCCCGGGCCCTGCCCGCCCGGCCCACCATTCCCGTCCTCGCGGGCATCCGCCTGCAGGCTGGCGAGGAGCTGGTCCTGTCCAGCTTCGACTACGACGTCTCAGCCGAGGCCTCAGTGCCGGTCAGCACCGAGGAGGCGGGCACGGCCCTGGTCTCCGGCCGCCTGCTCGCCGAGATCAGCCGCAGCCTGCCTGCCAAGCCCGTGCACATCAACGCCCGCGACGGCCGGGCGGTACTGACCTGCGGCAGCGCCACCTTCACGCTGCTGACCATGCCGGAGGACGAGTACCCGGCGCTGCCGGAAATGCCGCCCGCGGCCGGGACCATCGGCAGCGACGCGTTCGCCACGGCCGTCAGCCAGTCGGCCACCGCGGCAGGCCGGGACGACACGCTGCCTGCCCTGACCGGCGTCCGGATCGAGATCGACGGCGAGACGCTGACGCTGGTGTCCACCGACCGGTACCGGCTGGCGGTCCGCGAGCTGCGCTGGACGCCGGCCCGGCCCGATCTGGCCGCGGCGATGCTGGTCCCGGCGAAGGCCCTGGCGGACACCGCCCGCTCGCTGACGAACGGCGCGCAGGTGTCGATCGCGCTGGCACTCCCCGGCGCGGAAGGAACCGCCGGAGACGGCATGATCGGGTTCGAGGGCGCCGGACGACGGACGACGACGAGGCTGCTCAGCGGCGAGTTCCCGCGCTACCAGTCGCTGCTGCCGAAGAGCGTGAACGCGGCCGCCGAGCTGTCGGTCGGCCTGCTGGCAGAGTCAGTCAAGCGCGTCGCCCTGGTGGCCGAGCGCAACACCCCGGTGCGGCTGTCGTTCAGTGCCGGGCAGCTCATGCTGGAAGCCGGGACCGGCGACGAGGCGCAGGCCGAGGAAGTCATCGAAGCCGAGTTCTCCGGTGACGACCTGTCCATCGCCTTCAACCCGCAGTACCTGCTTGACGGCCTCGCCGCCATCGACTCGGACACGGTGCGCATCTCGTTTACCGAGCCCGGCAAGCCGGCCCTGCTGACCGGCAAGCCCGGCCCGGACGGGAATCCCGAGTTCCGGTACCTGCTGATGCCTATCCGCCTCGGCGGCTGAGCCTGCCGCTACTCTCGCAGGCGTGTACCTGAGCCGGCTGTCACTGACTGACTTCCGCAGCTACGCAGCAGCCGATTTTGCCCTTGAGCCTGGCGTCACCACGTTCACGGGATTCAACGGCCAGGGCAAGACCAACCTGGTCGAGGCAGCCGGCTACCTGGCGACCTTCGGCAGCCACCGCGTCGCCACCGACGCGCCGCTGATCAGGCAAGGCGCCGAACGCGCCATCCTGCGCGCGGTAGTCGTATCAGCGGGCCGGGAGAGCCTGCTGGAGATCGAGGTCAACGCCGGCCGGGCGAACCGGGTGCGGCTGAACCGGGCACCCGTGCCGCGGCCGCGCGAGGTGCTCGGGGTGCTGCGGTGCGTGCTGTTCGCACCGGAGGACATCAGCGTGGTGAAGGGCGATCCCGATCAGCGCCGCCGGTACCTGGACGACCTGCTGGTCGCGATGCGGCCGCGGTACGCCGGGATCAGGGCCGACTATGAGCGCGTCCTCAGGCAGCGGACGGCGCTGCTGAAGTCAGCCAAGGCCAGGGGCGCGGTGCCCGCCGGGGCGCTGGAGGTCTGGGATGACCACCTGGTCACCGCCGGCGCGCAGCTCATCGCCGGCCGGCTGCGCCTTGTCGGCGAGCTGCGGGACCTGGTCGCCCGCAGCTACAGCGCGGTCTCAGGAACCGAGCGCGATACCAGCCTGCGCTACCGGATGTCCGCCGCGGCCACGGTGCGCTCCGAGTACGACGCCGGCCTCGGGGTGCGGCCTGGTCCCGGCTCCGCAGCCGGCGAGACCGATGACGAGCCGGACCCCGACATCGAGAAGCTGGCCGGCACCCTGCGGGAGGCCCTGGCGCTGCGCCGCCGGGCCGAGCTGGAACGGGCCGTCTGCCTCGTCGGCCCGCACCGCGATGAGCTCGAGCTGGCCATCGGCGGCCTGCCTGCCCGCGGTTACGCCAGCCACGGCGAGTCCTGGTCGCTGGCCCTTGCCCTGCGCCTGGCCGGCTACCAGCTCCTGCGCGTCGGCGGCGATGATCCGGTGCTGATGCTCGACGACGTCTTCGCCGAGCTGGACACCGGGCGCCGGGATCGGCTCGCTGAGCTGGTCGCCGACGCCGAGCAGGTGCTGGTTACGGCGGCGGTGCCCGAGGACGTCCCGGCCGGCCTGACCGGCGCCCGGTTCCTGGTGTCCGGCGGGACGGTGACCCGTGCCTGAGCACCGCGAGGACAGCGACTCCGGCAGCGGCCAGCCCGCCGGCAGCAATGATCCCGTCAGCCGTGCCAGGGAGGCGCTGTCCGCCGCGAGGGCTGACGCGCGGGCGAGGGGCCTGCGGCCGGTTCCGCCGCCCCGGCAGCCTCCGCCGGACGATGCCGGTGGCGCGGGCACGGGCCCGGCGAGTGCCGGCGGCCGCGGACGGGCGGAGCACGGCGGTGGGCCAGACCCCGTTCCCGGCCTGGAAGGCCCTCTGGCGGGCCGCCCGGGCACGCCGGCGGCACCGGGAGGCAGGCCAGGCCGCAGGGCCGGGGCACGGCCGGGCTTCGCGGTCCAGCCGCAACGCGACGATCCGCAGCCGCTGGCCGCCGCCATCGGCCGGATGCTGGACGCCGAGGGCTGGACGCTGGCGGCCGCGACGGGCTCAGTGTTCGGCCGCTGGGCACAGATCGTCGGCGCCGACCTGGCCGCGCACACGACCCCGGAGACCCTGACGGACGGCGAGCTGACCGTGGCGGCGGACTCGACGGCCTGGGCGACCCAGGTGCGGCTGCTGGCGGCCCAGCTCGTCCGCCGGCTAAACCAGGAGCTAGGGGACGGAACGGTCCGCCGGGTCAAGGTTCACGGCCCGGCCAGCGGCACGCGGAAGCCAGGTGAATGGCGGGTTCGCGGCAGCCGCGGCCCGCGTGACACGTACGGCTGAGGCTGAGGGTACCTCCAGGTAAAATGAACAAGCGCACTAGGACTGACGCCAGCTGGGGGCTATGACCCGTCGGACCTATGTGTTTGCCCTGTTCTAGAGGAGCTTCAGCTTTGTCCTACGACGCACGTTCGATCACGGTCCTGGAGGGCCTGGAGGCAGTCCGCAAGCGACCCGGAATGTATATCGGTTCGACCGGTGAGCGTGGTTTGCACCATCTGGTGCAAGAGCTCGTGGACAACGCTGTGGACGAGGCGCTGGCCGGTTTCGCCGACACCATCAAGGTCACGCTGCTGGCTGACGGCGGCGTGCGGTGCGCCGACAACGGCCGCGGCATCCCGGTGGACATGCACCCGGTCGAAAAGCGCCCGGCCCTGGAAGTCGTCCTGACCACCCTGCACGCTGGCGGCAAGTTCGACAGCCAGTCCTATGCCGTCTCCGGCGGCCTGCACGGTGTCGGCGTGTCGGTCGTCAACGCGCTGGCCAGCCGTCTGGAGGTCGAGGTCAGGAAGGACGGCTACGTCTGGCGGCAGTCCTATGCGGCCAGCGTGCCGACCGCGCCGCTGGACAAGGGCGAAAAGACTGAGCAGACCGGGACGATCATCACGTTCTGGCCTGATGACACCATCTTCGAGACGACCGAGTGGTCGTTCGAGACGCTGTCGCGCCGGATGCAGGAGATGGCCTTCCTCAACCGCGGCCTGACCATCACCCTGACGGACGAGCGGCCCGACCACTCCAACGGCGAGCCGCATGTCGCCACTTACAAGTACGACGACGGGCTGGCTGACTTCGTCCGCTATCTCAACGCCACCAAGGACCCGGTGCACGCTTCGGTCATCGAGTTCGGCGACGAGGCCGAGGGGATCTCGGCCGAGATCGCGATGCAGTGGACCCAGTCCTACTCCGAGTCCGTCCACACCTTCGCCAATACCATTAACACCGCGGAGGGCGGCACGCACGAGGAGGGCTTCCGGTCGGCGCTCACCTCGATCGTCAACAAGTACGCGCGCGATCAGAACTTTCTCAAGGAGAAGGAAGTCAACCTACTCGGCGAGGACATCCGCGAGGGCCTGACCGCGATCATTCACGTGAAGCTGTCCGAGCCGCAGTTCGAGGGCCAGACCAAGCAGAAGCTGGGCAACACCGAGGCCCGGTCGTTCGTCCAGAAGGTCTGCAACGACCATCTCAAGGACTGGTTCGACCGCAACCCGGGCGAGGCCAAGGGCATCGTCATCAAGGCCATCCAGGCCTCGCGGGCGCGGTTGGCTGCCCGGCAGGCCAGGGACCTGACCCGCAAGAGCGCGATGGGCGGCTCCGGCCTGCCCGGCAAGCTGGCCGACTGCCAGTCCGGCGACCCGGCGATCTGCGAGATCTACGTGGTCGAGGGCGACTCGGCAGGCGGCTCGGCCAAGGGCGGCCGGGACTCCAAGTTCCAGGCGATCCTGCCGATCCGCGGCAAGATCCTCAACGTCGAGAAGGCCAGGATCGACCGCGTACTCAAGAACAACGAGGTGCAGTCGATGATCACGGCGCTCGGCACCGGGGTCCACGACGAGTTCGACATCACCAAGCTCCGCTACAACCACATCATCCTGATGGCGGACGCGGACGTGGACGGCCAGCACATCACCACGCTGCTGCTGACGCTGCTGTTCCGGTTCATGAAGCCGCTGCTCGAGGCCGGCCACGTCTACCTCGCGCAGCCGCCGCTATACAAGATCAAGTGGGAGGGCCGCAACCAGCCGCCCGGCTACGCCTACTCCGACCGGGAGCGGGACGCGGTGATCGAGACTGCCGCCGCCGAGGGCCGCAAGGTGCAGCGCGACGGCGTGCAGCGGTACAAGGGCCTGGGCGAGATGAACGCGACCGAGCTGTGGGAGACCACCATGGACCCGGCCCGGCGGCTGCTGAAGCAGGTCACCGTGGATGACGCGGCGCAGGCCGACGAGATGTTCAGCGTGCTGATGGGCGAGGACGTCGAGGCCCGCCGCTCGTTCATCCAGCGCAATGCGAAGGACGTCAAGTTCCTCGACATCTAGACCCGGGAACGAGGCCGCCCCGCGGGCAGCCTCCCGCGAGTCCGCGGCCGGCGTGAGCCGGGACAACCCGGGGCACGGCATGAGGGAAGGAAGCAGTAAGTGCCTGACGTGACCACACCTGACGCTCCGTCGGAGGGCCGGGGCCGGACCGAGCCCGTCGACATCCAGGTCGAGATGCAGCGCAGCTTCCTCGACTACGCGATGTCCGTCATCGTCGGCCGGGCACTGCCGGACGTCAGGGACGGGCTGAAGCCCGTCCACATCCGCATCCTGTACGCGATGTACGACGGCGGGTACCGGCCGGACCGCGGTTTCTTCAAGTGCGCCCGCGTCATCGGCGACGTCATGGGCAACTATCACCCGCACGGCGACTCGGCCATCTACGACGCCCTGGTCCGCATGGCGCAGGACTGGGCCATGCGGATGCCGCTGGTCGACGGTCAGGGCAACTTCGGCTCGCCCGGCGACGACCCGGCCGCGGCCATGCGGTACACCGAGTGCCGGCTGGCACCGCTGGCCATGGAAATGCTGCGGGACATCGACAAGGACACCGTCGATTTCCGCCCGAACTACGACGGCAAGTCGGCCGAGCCCGTGGTGCTCCCGGCCCGGTTCCCGAACCTGCTGGTCAACGGCTCCGAGGGCATCGCGGTCGCGATGGCGACCAAGATCCCGCCGCACAACCTGCGCGAGGTCGCCGCCGCGGCGCAGTGGTGCCTGCAGAACTTCGAGGCCACTGACGAGGAGCTGCTGGAGGCCGCGCTCGAGCGGGTTCAGGGCCCGGACTTCCCGACCGCGGCGCAGATCGTCGGCCGCCGCGGGATCCAGGACGCGTACCGCACCGGCCGCGGTTCCATCACCATGCGCGCCGTGGTGGAAGCCGAGGAGGACAGCAGGGGCCGGACGACCCTGGTCGTGACCGAGCTGCCGTTTCAGGTGAACCCTGACAGCCTGATCCAGAAGATCGCCGAGCTGGCAAACGACGGCCGGATCACGGGCATCGCGAATGTGCAGGACGAGAGCAGCGCCCGGGTCGGCCGCCGGATCGTCATCGTGCTCAAGCGCGACGCGATCGCCAAGGTCGTCCTCAACAACCTGTACAAGCACACCCAGCTGCAGGACACCTTCGGCGCCAACATGGTCGCGCTGGTCGACGGGGTGCCGCGCACGCTGCGCCTGGACCAGATGATCCGGTACTGGGTCAACCACCAGATCGAGGTCATCGTCCGGCGCACGCAGTACCTGCTGCGCAAGGCGCAGGACCGGATGCACATCGTGCGCGCCCTGCTCAAGGCCATTGACCAGATCGACGCCGTGATCGCGCTCATCAGGGCCAGCGAGTCGGCCAACGCCGCCCGGCAGGGCCTGATGGACCTGCTGGACATCGACGAGATCCAGGCCATTGCCATTCTCGACCTGCAGCTGCGCCGTCTCGCCGCCCTCGAGCGCCAGGCCCTGATCGACGAGTACGAGGAGCTGCTGGCCCAGATCACCGAGTACGAGGCCATCCTGGCCTCGCCTGAGCGGCAGCGGCAGACGGTCAGCTCGGAGCTCGCGGAGATCACCGAGAAGTACGGCGACGACCGGCGGACCGAGATCATCGCGTACGACGGCGACATGTCCATGGAGGACCTGATCGCCGAGGAGGACGTGGTCGTCACCATCACCCGCGGCGGCTACGCCAAGCGCACCAAGACGGACCTGTACCGGGCCCAGCGGCGCGGCGGCAAGGGAGTCCGCGGGGCGCAGCTGCGGACTGACGACATCGTGGACCACTTCTTCGTCACGACCACGCACCACTGGATCCTGTTCTTCACAAACAAGGGACGGGTCTACCGGGCGAAGGCCTACGAGCTGCCGGAGGCGGCCAGGGACGCGCGCGGGCAGCACGTGGCCAACCTGCTTGCCTTCCAGCCGGACGAGCACATCGCCGAGGTCCTCGCGCTCCGTGACTACGATGTCGCGCCGTACCTGGTGCTGGCCACCCTGTCCGGACTGGTCAAGAAGTCGCGACTGACCGACTTTGACTCATCCCGCACGGGTGGCATCATTGCCATCAACCTGCGTGAGGACGATGAGGTCATCGCCGCGCGCCTGGTCTCAGCCGATCAGGACCTGCTGCTGGTCAGCAAGCACGCGCAGGCAATCAGGTTCCGGGCGTCCGACGATGCCCTACGGCCGATGGGCCGGGCAACCTCGGGCGTCATCGGGATGCGCTTCACTGACGGCGACGAGCTGCTCGGCATGCACGTGGTCACCGAAG
>Ga0302324_100015104_pt1 | contig 15507 bp, 13 predicted proteins | sample Palsa_T0_1_FD_201949 | JGI IMG/M metagenome (GOLD analysis project Ga0302324, IMG submission 201949) | Peat permafrost microbial communities from Stordalen Mire near Abisko, Sweden - Palsa_T0_1 | ecosystem: Environmental > Terrestrial > Soil > Palsa > Peat permafrost | place: Sweden: Abisko...
CCATGGAGCGTCGTTCCTCCAGCGGGGACTCGTTGTCATGCAGGCCGCGCTCTCCCTGGTGCTGCTCGTCGCTGCGGGCCTATTTGCACAGAGCCTCACCAAGGCAGAGACCGTAGACATGAAACTGTATACAACGAATCGCTATATTGCGCACATTGATCCCCAGGGAGCCGGCTACAAAACTACCGAAGTTGAACTCCTTTACCAGACCATCGTTGACCGGTTCCATGCCATCCCCGGCGTTCTCAAAGCCGGCGTCTCGACCTACACGCCTATGGAAGCGAACGACTGGAACTCCGGTGTAAAGGTTCAAGGAGATCTGCGCCTGAACAAAACCGCATCCTGGGTGAAGGCGACGCCGGAGTACTTCGATGCGGTCGGAACGCACCTCGTCATGGGCCGCGGATTCACACCGCAGGATACGATGAACGCCCCTCCGGTCGCCGTCGTCAACCAGGAATTCGCCAGGCAGTTCTTCGGCAACCGAAATCCCATCGGGCATCGATTTGGATTTGACGATCCTCTTCACCCAGGAACGGACGGAGCGCATGAAATCGTCGGGGTAGTGGAAGACACCACCTACACAAACGTCTATTGGAAGAACCACGCTATGTACTTCCTTCCTCTCACGCAGCCTGCCGGCATTCCCACGCCAGGCAACCCGGACGGATCTGTGTACGCGGGAGCTATCGTGATCGAAACCGCCCGCTCTCTTCCAGGGTTTGAAAAACTCGTCGGCGACACCCTGGCGAGTATCAACCCGAATCTCACGATTCTTAAGTTCCAGACATTCCGGCAGCAGATTGACGATCGGTTCACGCAGGAGCGGTTGATATCGCGCCTCACCTCTCTTTTCGGCCTGCTGGCGCTTCTGCTCGCCGCCATCGGACTTTATGGTGTCACCGCCTATACAGTGGTCCGCCGCACACCGGAGATCGGGGTCCGCATGGCGCTGGGAGCGGCGCGGAGCCGCGTAATCGGCATGGTCATGCGCGGGGCCATGCTGCAGACCGTTGCTGGACTCGCGATTGGTATTCCGGTGGCCCTCTTCTGCGTGCGCTACGTCAAATCGCAGCTTTATGAAATCACGAGTGTGAATGCGGCGGTGATGGCAGTCGCCATTGGAGTCCTGACGCTTGCGGCTGCCATTGCCGGTATCATCCCGGCGCGGCGCGCGGCCTCAATCGACCCGGTGAGAGCCTTGCGCATTGAATGAACCGAGTGGGCACAAGAGCCTTTCGGCTCCGAACAAGTGATAACGCTAAGTCACTCCTTGAGTCCGGATTCGTACGTGAAGTCGGGCAGTATTCAGCAATCCAACCGATTCGGCTCTCAACTGTCGAGTTCAGGACAATGCACTCATCGACATCTCAGTCAACTCGCCGGGCGGCTCTAAAACGAAGCTCTTCTGCGTTAAGTTCTCCGATCTCCATATCGCGGAAGAATACCTTGTAAAACCCCGGTGTGATCAACTCCAATCCCAGTTCCTCGAAACGAAATACTTCACTGATGAAGATCCTATTCTTATGCCAGCTGATGTCGCCGCTGTTGTTCACCCGTCGCAGAAGAAGACCCTTTGAATAGGTAAACTCCGGCAATTTGCGAGGCAGTCGAACAGAGCTGGGGTGGTAGAGGCTTGCGGGCGTCTGGTTGTTCAAACCCTCGTGCGGACGCTCGTGATTGAGAACGTGACAAAATCGATCGAATCGGCTCTGCTGTGCGCGAAGTGAGGCAGCAGGAGGCTTCATTGTGTCCTCCTTGAGCGTTCGGTGCATTCGCTCATGACGGCCATTTTGCTGCGGCCGGCCTGCTTGGATCCGCTCATGCACGATCCCGAGCTTCATCCAACCCAGCGAGAGTTTCGACAGCCCCAGCAACCCAGTGCCCGCAAATGGCGCTCCATTGTCCGTTCTAATCCTTGCTGGAACGCCATACTCGCGCATCGCCGCTTCACAGATTGCTCTGACCTGGCTTAGATCCATTCGCGAGACAATCTGGCAGCGAATCAAATAACGGCTGTACGCATCGGTAATGGTGAACGGATCGCAACGCTTACCATCGCCAGTGGCGAAGTACCCTTTGAAGTCCATGCACCACAGCTGATTCGGACCCGTAACCAACGAGAACGGCTCTGAACAGGGTGTGGTACGTTTTCTTCTCTTCTGCGGACTGGTCAATCCGGAGCGGCTCAGGATATTGCCAAAGGTGCTGGCCGCAGGCCAGGCCACTTCGGGTTGTAGCATTTCCAATCTTGCCTTGAGCTTTCGTGCTCCCCAAGACGGATGCTTGGCGCGAAGCGCAAGGATTGCGTTCTCGATTGGCTCTAGCGTCGCATGGGAACAGCTATGTGGCCGACGACTGCGATCTACGAGGCCTTCCGGCCCCGTCTCGTTATAGCGGTTGATCCAGCGATATGCTGTGGGACGCGAGATTCCATAGGCGCGACATAGGTCCGCTACGGACATCTCTTCTTTTTGATAACTGGCCAAAAACTGCAGACGTTGATCCATGATCCGGCTCTCTTTCCAGGGCATTCAATATCGTCCTGAATTGCTCAGAACTGAGGAACCATAGCCGTCGCGCTGCGCTGTAAACCATGTCTTTGGTCTGTTTTGTAACGCAAGTGCTAAGTACGCTAAGGGGCTCTGCCCCGATCGCGCGGCGCAAGGGGTTTCCCCAGTCTTCCGCGCTGAGCTTGTGCAGACCTTCGCTGCCCTTCGTCCTTTCCGCTCCGGCTTCGCCTCCGCTCCAAGGATGGGAGATCCCCCTCCCCTTGCGCCTTGCTACCCCCGCCTTCGCCAGGTGGCGTTCGGCATCTACATGCCGCGTTTCAACGCGGACGTGCAAAAGCCAAACCCAAGGAGAAGACACCATGAACAGCGCAGCCAGCACCAACCCTCGCAGTCAGGATAAGCCCCAACCCAAGACGGCGAAAGAAGTAATCGCCGCCAACGTGCAAAGCCTCATTGAGCAGCTAGAGGCCGGTCACTCCGATGCACTCACCGCCTACCTCAATGCGATGAGCCGTTTTCATAATTACAGCTTTGGCAACATCCTCGAAATCGCACGGCAAAGGCCAGACGCAACGCGCGTTGCGGGTTTGTACGCATGGAACCAGATGGGCCGCAAGGTGAAAAAGGGCGAGAAAGGCATCCGCATCCTTGCTCCCATCATCGGCGTTCGCCGCAAGAAGAACGAAGAGGCCGAGAAAGACCCCACCGAGCAGAACACGGCGGTTTTAGTCGGGTTCCGCTCTGCCTATGTCTTCGACGTGTCGCAGACGGACGGTGCAGACCTTCCCGAGATGCGCCAGATTCAGGGCGACGTGGGCGAGAACCGCGACCGTTTGGTTGCCTTCATTGAGGGGCAGGGCATCGAGCTTATGTATAGCGAAAACATTGCTCCCGCGCTGGGCATGAGCTACGGCAGACGTATCGCCATCCTGCCTGAACTGTCGGATGCGGAAGAATTTTCTACGCTGGTGCATGAGCTGGCGCATGAGATGTTGCACAAGGCCGAGCGCCGCACTGCCACAACCAAGGTTGTCCGTGAGACCGAGGCCGAAGCTATCGCCTTTGTGATCGCCAAGGCGGTTGGTCTGGAAACCGGGACGGCCTCCGCTGACTACATCCACCTGTACCACGGCAATGCTTCCTTGCTCGCCGAGAGCTTGGAAGTCATCCAGCAGACCTCCGCCGTCATCCTTGCCGCATTGCAGCCGCCGCCCGCCGCCAAAACGGTGGCGGAGGCAGAACTCGCGGAGGTGGCGTAATGCAAACCATCCTGCAAATCTTGGAGCGGGCCGGAGGCTATCGGTCCACCCTCTCTCTCAAGATCGAAAACCCGCCCTACATGGTGCTCGTCATCGAGGCCATTGAGCCGGGACCGTTGGGACTCCCCGGCCTGTCCATCGCGCACTACGGCGAACAAAACGGAGACCTCATGCGCGACCCCGAGATGTGCTTCGAGCTGTCGCAACCCATCGGAAGCCATTTCTCCCTCGATCCGTACTGCTGGCGTAACGACTACCTGGCCATCGAGCAATGGTCCCGCAACCTCATCAAGGGGCATTACGTGGCCTTGTTGGAACTGCATCGGCAGCATGAACTTTTCGCGGCCGATTGGGACAACGTTCTGCGCTTGCAGGGCTTTGCCTACGCCTTTGAGCGGCAGCAGCAGACCCCAGGCGCCTAAACCCTCCGCAATGGAGCGGACACAGGAAAAGCGCGTTCGCTCCACAACCTTATTGCAGTGCCACGGCTCGAAAGGAGCAACTTGTTATGAACACCACCATCACCAATGCCACCGAGTACCGCGACCTACCTCTCGACTTACTTACCGAGTCCACCACCAACCCGCGTCGCACCTTTGAAGAAGATGCCTTGAAGGAGTTGGCAGCCAGCATTCGAACGCAGGGCGTTCTCTCGCCTCTGCTGGTGCGGCCTCTGAATGAGCGCAGCTTTGAGATCGTGGCCGGAGCACGGCGCTACCGCGCCGCGCAGATGGCCAAAGTTGCGACCGTGCCCGTCCGCATAGTCAACCTCACCGACGCCGAAGCGATGGAAGCCGCGCTCGTTGAGAACCTCATTCGCGCCGATGTGCATCCGATGGAAGAGGCGATGGGTTTTGCACGGTTGCTTGCGTTGGACGAGCCGAAGTATTCCATCGAACAATTGGCCGCGCGTACCGGAAAGAATCCCGCGTATGTCTCCGCTCGTTTGAAGCTGACCGAGCTTGCGCCGGTCGTGGTCGAAAGCTTCTACCGGGATGAGCTTGGCGTCGGCCATGCGCTCTTGCTGGCAAAGCTCCAGCCCACCCAGCAGGAACAGGCTCTTGCCGCTTGCTTCAAAGAGGATTGGAGCGCGGGCGGCCAGAGGGCGAAACGCATTCTTCTCCCCGTCCGCAGTCTCCAGTTCTGGATTGAGTCGAACGTCCTGCTCATCCTGAAAGAGGCACCCTTCGACAAGCGGGATGCCCAGCTTGTGCCAGCGGCAGGCAGTTGCGTGGACTGCCCGAAACGGACGGGACAGAACAAACTGCTCTTCTCCGAACTAAGCAAGCAGGATTCGTGTAGCGACCCGAACTGCTACCAATCGAAGGTTTCAGCGTATCTCGCCAAGACCATCGCGGCAAAGCCGCAGCTCGTTCAAATCAGCACCGCCTACGGCGTACAGAAGGAAGGTAGCACCACGATTCCGCGTAACAAGTACGTCGCCATCCGCGACGACAAACCGAAATCCAAAGACGAAGCGACGCGCCCGGAGTTCAAGGTGTGTAAATTCGCCGCCGAGGCCATCATCACCGAGGGTAGCGACGTTGGCACCGTCCACAAGGTCTGCGCCAATCCCGCCTGCCCGGTGCATCATCCCAAACCCAAGTCTAACCGCGACGATGCGAAGTGGAAGGCCGAACAGGAGAGGCAGCGCAAAGAGGTCGCGATTGCCAATGCCATCGGCATCCGCGTTCTCAGTGCCATCGCCGCTGCCGTTCCGGTGCGGTTGATGAAACGTGACCTGCTGTTTGTGGTGGACCGGTTGGCTTCGCTTCTGGACGAGAACCGGATTACCGTACTCGCCCGACAGTACGGCATCAGGAAGGCCAAGGACAGTGACTCCATCGGGAAGCTGCTTGCCGTCTATCTGCGCCGCGCCGAGGAGGGCGTGTTGGGCCGTGTGTTGGTCGAACTGACCATCCTCCACGCAACCGCCCGGCAGAATGCCGCGCAGGTTCTTCGCGATGCTGCTGCGGTCTACAAGGTGGACACCGATGCTATCACCCTCAAGGTGAAGCAAGAGTTCGCGGCCAAGGAGAAGGCTCAAATTGCAAAGAAGCCCGTTTCTAAACCCCAACCTAAAGCCGCTAAGAAAGTGAAAGCTGCATAGTCTTCGCACTTCCTCTTGAGGAGCTTGCTAACCAGTGGGCTCCTTTTTCTTTGGGTTCGTTTTCCGGCGCTAGCCGGGAACCGGGACCTTCCGTACCTCCGCGCTCCGAGAGGCGTGTCTCAAGGCGGTTATGAGCGGTTGCTGACACCGTTGGTAGGCAACTGGCGGTTTGCTTAGGGCGCGTGTTGGGCGCAGAAGTTGGCGTTTGAAATGTGCAGAATCCCGTCCGTCGTCAATCCAGAAACGTCCCTATACTTCGGGATCGTGACCACGGCGGGTTCGTTGCAGTCCCTCACTTCGCATTTAGGGGTTATCTTTTTGCTGTAAGTCATTTTTCTTGCTCCATAATGAGGCCAAAAGAGCGACTGACGATGACCCAGAAGTGATAGCGGTTCTCGCTGTACAGCATGCTGATTAGGGCTCTAAAATCTCGAATGCTGATCCTTCCGGAAACTCAGTTCCCTTAGGAAAGTCAGCGACTATCCAGCCTATGCGCACCGAGATGGGTTGGCCCGCCTTGATATGAGGTTCCGCTTCTGAGTTCACCGGGTGATTTCTTCGCACCCAATCCCATGATTGATGATCTTCAAAAAGGAAAGACCCGCCTATTTGCGAGTCATCACGCTTTCGCACCGGAAAGAGGTGGATTTCCAGGTCATCCGGAAACGCGATTGGTTTTGCGACAAGTGCACCGTAAACGCTAGCTCGCATTGCATTCACCTCTATCGCCAATTGTTTCGCGCAACCCGCGGGCAGCAACAGGTGTTAAATAGCAAAAATGCGGATTTCCGGGGTATAAGTTCGATTCTGGGACTCCAGAGCCGTTTTGAGCAATCCGACGTACTACGGGTCCAGAAAATCGCAATGGTTTTACCTGGCCGGCCCTGTCTTCGTGGCGACCACTCGCAGGTCGTGCTCCAATGCCCCTGGCTGCTCTAAGCCGTCCTGGTGGGCCGTTACCTGGAGGAATGACTTGGTATCGGATTATTACGCCAGACTGCGCCTTCTGGCCACGCCCACACGACCAGCAGAGCAAGGAAGACGATAAGGACTATCAGCAGCCCTGAAATTTTCTCTCTGCATCGCGATCGCACCTAGCTCGTGCCGCTCACTGGCGACCGCAGATGATGCCCGCCCTCCTTGTGGTCATGGGCTCACAGCGGTTGGTCGGGCTGGAGTGTGAAAACCGATTTCATCAGGTTCTACTTGTTCGCCCGATGAAATGTTGTCTGCCGCTTTCCCGCGATCGAACTCGCCTCGAGCATAGCGGTTCGATTCCCAACAGCATCTCTGTTCCGATTCCGTGAAACGCCAGAAGAGAACAAGTGCCTGCAACTCTCAAACGGTGTTCTCGGAAACCTCACCTGTTGACGGGGAGGACACGCCTCATCGGAATCTTTTAACGACAGCACACCACAGTCTGGTCCACGCTATCAGCGTCTAGTGACGGATATTCCTCCGGACACGCAGCGGGTGGATTTCGGGCCCTACATGTGTGGGTAACAAAATGGACATCGGTCTGGCAGTCCTGTATAAGAAAAACTTAACACTTAATTAAGGGTAAGTTACGAAATAAGTGCGCCTCTTATTGGACCAAGATTTGCATGCCTAAAGCTGCCTTCATAAGAAAAGCTTAATGCTGAATTCAGGGTAAGTTAGGGAATAAGCGCGACACTTATTGGACCCGGATTTGCACGCGTGAAGCTGCGCACCCCGGTTGCTCGAGTGGAAGTAATCTAGGAGAGTGATCTATGCCCAACGTAAAAAACGGACCGGACAAAAAGGTGCTTGAGATCCCCTTACCCCAAGACTCAATAGAAACAAACTTGGTAAATTGGATTCGCGATCTCGCCCAAGCCAGCAGTGATGTGGTACCGGCGCTTAAGCGACTTCTTCGTTCCTATCGTGCACTTCGAGCCGGCGACACGGTGGATGACGCCGAACAGATTCTTTGGCAGGCCGAGAAGGCGTTGAAGAGCGCCGAGAGAGCACTCGGTGCTGGATGGGATTGGTCAAACCGACCGAAGGGGTCGTGAGTGGCTCGAAGCGAGGCCGCACTCGCACGAGTCTGAATAGAATAGCGTGTCATACTGACATTCCGATTTGTTGTCATCGGTGCACTCTGCCGTCCGGGCCGACACCAACCTATCTTTAGCTGGGAGCCACATCGGTATAGATTTGACGGAGTTGCTCCTGATGATCAACGGTCGAACCATGCCGACCAAAGCACTCATCGGCGTCTGGCGAAGGAGCCTGGTTCTGATGCGAGGTTTCGCCAACAACGAAACGGAAGTGAGTGCGCCTAGACCAGGAAGTTCATGCGGCGTCAGTTTCTCCCGTACGGACTTCCTGGAGTAGACCCATCAAGACCACCAACGTCTCAGGACATGTTCGCTCAATATATTTCTTCACCCTTGCACTTCTCATGATCCGCTCCAAATATTTAAGCGATACAGCAAGAGTAAGCATGTCAACCCCGAACGAAACTTCTACGGCCTTGAGGTCACGTACTAAACCTTCGTGCTCCCTCTCAAGAGCTGAGTTCTCTACTGCACGGTTAGACGCCCTTTTGGGGTCCATGCAATTCAACATTTCAGGTTTCGTAATTAGAAGAATCGCTTTTAAGAAGGGTAGGGTGAAGTTGTTGCTGGCGATCATGTGGTCGGCAGCTTCAATTTGCCGCAGCGGCTTCATCATTCGAAGCGTCGAAAATGACCTGACGCCTAACCGTCGCCCTTCGAGAAGATGTACGGCCTCGGGACAAATGCCCTTAAGCATATCCCTCTTCCTACGAACAGAGCGGATATCGACGTTGAGTGCGACGGCAACACGTTCCTCCGACACGCCATTCTCAAGCACGCGCAACAGCATGAAGTGTTGTGCTATTGGTGGAACGTGGCTTACCCTGCGATTGTATGTGTACCCCTCGTCATCTCTGGCCAGAATACAAGCTACTTCCGTGGTTCCCCTGGATTTGAGAATTGCGAACCGGGTATGGCCATCTACCAGCAAGAACCTCCGTTGCGACTGCTCGAAGACAACAAGCGGCTCAATCAAGCCAACGTGCTCCAGCGAAGACGCGATCTGCTTATAGCATGCCGTTTTCTTGATCCCTTTAGTTGGCTCCCTCTGAGGGGTAATACATGACATAGGCAGCATATGTATATATCGTCCGAAGGCAGTTGTTGCAGCTTTCTCGGTCATGATTTCCCCCATGGCATTGGATTACCTAAGCCGTTCAGCAAGCTTCTCGGGCACATCGGCGAGGTTCTCAGCCTGTAATAGAGCTACAAAAGTTTCGTCCGCGAAGAGTTGTCGAAACGCTGATGAGAGCAAAAGCATACGACTGTTTGCCTTCTCGGCTCTCGCTACGAGTGCCCGCTGCTCCTGAACGGTTTGTTCGTAAGCCCTGACTAGTGCGTCTGGAGTGAGGGGTCTTTCACTGTTGCGGACCTCTCCAAGCGCCGTCAGCTTAGAAGCACGGGCAGCGACGAGCTTCCGAACGACAGCGAGTTTCGCACCGCGTAATTGTCCACTTTGATAGGCCTCCGATAAGGCCACAGACACCGCGTGGTCATCACCACGAGCGATTTCAACTGCTACGCTAATTGGTAGCCTTCCTGCTTCGACGTGCTGTACCAGACTCTCTTCTCCACGTTCTATTAGGTGCACTAATCCGTAAATGAAGACGCGGTCGACGCCGAGCTTTTGGGCGATCACCTCAGAGCTATAGCCTCGCTCACGCAACACCTTGACTTCGCGTAGCAAGTCACGGTTAGAGGGCTGTCTTCTTGCAAGGTTTTCGACGAGACTCATGAGGAATTGGTCTTCTCGGGAAACCTCAGTGACGATCGCAGGGATTGTGGTCTGGCCGAGCTCTAAAAAGGCTTCGAGCCGGCCTTGCCCACAAACCAGATCGAACCGCTTGCCATCCGTTGTCGGCTCCCGTCTTCGCGACACCGTAATCGGTCGTTTCAGGCCGACCGCACGGATACTTGTGACAATCTCCATCCACTTTGCACGGTGTCGATTTCGAGGGTTCGCGACGAAGATGTCTGCGATAGATACGTTTGCGATTTCCAGCTTCTTCATGTGGTACCTTCGATCGATTGTCGCCTACAGAGGCCCAAGAAGAACTCTAGGTTGTCAAACCGATAGGCATCCAGAGCCAACGCATTGGCAGACCTAAGACGGAGTCGCGCATTGAGGATTTCGTTCGAGGGAAAAACATAGTAGTCCAATATGGATTCGTTGCCGGCCCGCATCCTCGCAATGAGTGAAACGTCAGAGTGTTTTGAATGATCATTCCTGATCCTCCATTGGTGTCCGGTACGCCTCTGGTAACACCGAGCGACACGTATAGACACAGTGAATTCCTTGTTGATCGTCAGCAGGCCCTTGCGGGCAGAAGTATCGATTGTTCCACCTTGACTCTTGATAACTGTGACAATCGATTTGATGAGAATGCTACATTGATCCCCTGCTATCCGATTAGCCTCGACAAAACTCCAATCACGTTCGGGATGCCAGCCAACTAGCGCGTAGGCACGTGTCAGACCTCCGAAGCGCCTGGCGTAGGTCTGGCAGCGCGGTATGGAGGCCGCTTTGTCAATAAGACGGCTGGAAAGTCGTCCCAGAGTGTGTAGAAGCGTTCGCAGTCCGTCGAGCATCTCATCGTTCGTCCAAATGTGATTACGAGCATGAAGAAGCCCCTGAACAGTTGTGAATTCCTCTGTTGAGACGATTGGTTTAAACGCCCTTTCGCGTTGAATCCACATCTCGGGAGGATTCCGTATGTGCCTGGCTTTCAATTTGAACGAGCTGCGATTGTACAGGTTCGTCCCGATATATTTCGGATTAATTAAGACTTCGTGGACCTTCGAAATCGACCATGCCTTACCGTTATGCATCAACCCGCGGCTGTTCAGGCCTGCCGCGATTTCCGTCTCACCCTTTCGCAAAGTGATAAAGCTGTGATAAATATCGGCCACCACGGCGATCTCATCATCTGGACCGGGGACCAGAATCACTCGATCGTTCTGAAGGCTCTTATATTCCCGCGTTGCAAGCCGCGCCTTTGGATTACCATCCTTATCCATTAGCTGGCGTCGAAGTCCGTATCCAGCCATACCACCTTGACGAAAGCCGAGTTCAATCAGGCGGCATTGCCCGGCGAACACCTTGACTGAAAGCTCTCGACTGTATTCCGCGGCCATGGTTCGTTTTAATGTCTTAAAAAGGACTGATGAAAGACTGCCGTCATTGACAAATTGTTCCGCGCAGTAATGAATTCGAACGCCGGCCTTCTTTAGAACATATTCGTAGTAGGCGCTTTCGTCCGCATCTTGAAACCGTCCCCAACGGCTGATGTCATATACCAGCAGCACTGAGAAGTCGTTTCGATGATTGCTCACGTCATCGAGTAGGGTGCGTAGCCCCGCTCTTCCCGTCAGGGTGAGGCCGCTTCGTCCATGATCTGCGTAGGTACGCACAATCTCCATGTCACAAAGACCTGCATACTTAGCAATTGCTTCCGACTGATTCGCAGGCGAATATTGCTGGTGTTCAGTGGACATTCGCACGTACTCGGCGGCACGCAACGGTGAGAGGTGTTGTGAATTGGAGATCAAGGTTCAGCCATGCTAGGTGAGAGCTGCGCGGATGGTGAAGGAGAAAAAGGACGCCCTTCATACAATCGCAGCTTGACGCAGTCGGGTGAATGAATAACGCGTGAGTGTTCCGTTAATATCTATCGGGCGGAAATGGCATCTGTGTAGGTATCTCGAAGGGGGGGTGTACGAGCTTCCCCTACTAGGGCTGCCGAATGAGAACGGGCCAAGCCGTGGGCCTCGCGCAGGCGATTGCAAGTTGAGTCGACTAAAGTGTGCCATGTTCGGCTCGCATGAGGGCTCCACAAAGGGTCTCTACAACCTTATTCGTTGCAGCATCCGTGCGTCGTTGTTCATCGATTTTGGCGATTGAATGCATCACCGTAGTGTGGTGCTTGCCACCGAACTCCCGCCCGATCTCAGGAAGGGATGCTTCGGTCATTTGTTTGGTCAAATACATGGCGATCTGACGCGGTATAACTACTGCCCGTGTCGTGTCATTCTCCTTGAGTTCCGCCACAGAAATGCGGAAATACTCAGCGACTGCCAATTGGAATGGTTTCGATTGTGACCATTTGAGTCGGTGCCTGACCGCCATTGTACGCCTTGTTTCGAGCTATCCCCCATGTTTCCCGATGCCCAGCTCGATACCGGGGGAAGTCTGGCAGACCACTGTGGAAAGACAGTCGCTTCTGTAGCGATCGCGTCCACCGTGATCAAAACCAGCTAAGACGCCATAACCACCAACATAGAACCATGGCGGCGCAGAAGGCTGCCTCAAAAATGAAGGCCCACACTAGCCAGCGCATGCAGCCCATTCCAGGCTTACATCGGGAAGCTATGTACTCATTGTGGTGGACGAGTGTCAAGTCGTGACGCCCTGATGACCAGGGCACTTGCAGGTTGCCTTCTTGAGTCATGATTGCCGGCCTCTTCTGAATATCGAGAGACTATAGTGTGCCAACCTGAACAGTGCATGCGAAGATCTATTAAATATTTCTCATGATTTCTTGGTTCGGAAGGTCGTGTGTGACAGAAATTCTTTCCGCATAAAGTCCTCATAGCGGGGGGCAAGCTGGACGCGCATTGTGTTTTCCGCGATGCGGGCAGCACCCTCTGTTGTAGCGAGAATATACAACGGAAGGAGAGTGGAAATCAGCATTAATTCCATGTTATGTGGAGGCCAGGAGTCGCGATCCCAGAGATGGCGATTAGGCTCTCGGTATCGGTCGCACGCCTCACGGTGCAGTTACCGGTTAAACTCGGGTACTCTGTGCACCCCAGTAGGTACACTTCGACCGCGCTGACAACCAACAAGTAGCGGTTCCCAAATAGAGTCGATGTTGTTTCATTTTGAGCGGAGGTCGAAATTGTTCGGTTCTGCTCGCGTGTAACGCTTCGATGACGAGTGATGCTTGTACAGAGCGCAGACGCACCACATTTAACTGAGTCTGCTTCCACAACTGCCGTGAGACGAACACATCCTGCTGATCACGACAATAATTGCGACGGTAACACTCGGAGACAATTCAAACTCGGCTGCCATCAGTAGCTGATTCCAAACTCTAAGACATGTTGCCCGAACGGAGCCATAGAATGTCTGAGTCGATAGCGATACGGAAGGTGCACACCAAACCAGGCGATCTGGCCGAACTCGAGTGGCCACTCACCTTTTACGCAGAGATCGTGATCCGGTGTTGGCGAATGATCACTGTGTTCAGCATAGCGCTCACCATCCTGGTGGTAGGCGGATGCGCGCTCATGCCACCGGTTAATCTTGGGTCCGCGATGATAGCGATCGAGCCGCAGGTGTTGGAGTACGCAACAGGCGGTGAGGGGCTCGTGACGACCCGCTACGAACAGTTCATGGCGACCCAGACAACTCTCCTACAAGCGGACGCGATCCTGCGCCCGCTCGCGGAGCGCTACCGCCTTTTGGAGCGCGAACAGCAATTACGACGCAACTGGTTTTGGCACTACTCGCGCGAACAGGAACTTGCGATCAGGAATGCACCGATAGTCCTGAAGCATCTCACGATCGAACGTCAACCTAACACGTATCTGTTAACCATTAACTATAGGGACAAAGATCCCCGGGTCGCCGCCGCCGTCGCCAACGCTATCGCCGACTCGTACCTCTGGAACACTTTCGAGACCAGGACCAGGGAAGCTGGTCGCCAGCCCTCCTCGGTGGAGCGGAGGCTGATTGACTTAAGGCAAAAGATGGAGTCGGCGCATAGCGCGTTGATGGCGTATCAGCCAGACCTCGGGATCGCCGATCCTGAGCGGAAGGAGAGTACATCGGTTGCCAAGTCCCAGATGCTGAATAAGGAGAGCGGCATCGTCGGACCGGATCGGACCGTCAGAGACGCACTGTTCCATGCAGCAAAGGACGGGTCCGCTCCCAAGGTCCAGATATCTAGCCAATTGAACGATGTCGCCGAGGATTTAGAAAAGCTGCGGGTGGCTGAGGCAAGCCTGGCTCCGGTTGGCGTGACTTTCGGCGACCAACATCCCACGGGCCGCAGGGCGGCAGAAGTTGATGAAGCGAGTGCGGTGGGTAACGACATGCTACTGAGTATCTCCAGCCGCACGGACATGGATGACCGCCAAACGCTGGTTCGCGAGCCTGTATTGTCTGCCACAGTCGCCGAATACAGACAGCAAATCGCGAACATTAGCGCGCCGTCCGTTGAATATCTGCAGTTGAGGTACCAGGCCGATGAAGCGGAGCGGGACTACGAAAACTTGTTCGCCAAGATCAAACAGTCGGGCATCAAGTCCGAACTGCAAAACAATGTCATTCGACTGGCCAATTCTGCCCGTCCTGCCGCGAAGCCGGTCTTCCCCAACTGGCCGGCGATTATAGTGTGCTCCCTGGCTTTTTTTGCTATTGCATGTTCCGCGTGGACGATGTGGGACGAATTAACGGACGGTACCGCGAAAGGGATCCAAGCCGTAGAAGAGGCGCTTGGTATACCCGTGGTCTGCGCGTTGCCCCGGGTCATGGACCTCTATAGTCGGCTGGCTCTCGGTCCTGACGGCATACGTTTTGCGGGAAACCGGTGGCGCAGCATGGAATGCGGCTTCTTCGACGAGGGCGTGCGCCACCTCCGCGGCTATCTTATGTTCTCTGCCCGTGCAGGTAGGCCTCGGAGCGTGTTGGTAACGAGCGCATTTCCCGGCGAAGGAAAATCGACGCTTGGGTTGGCGCTGGCGATGGCCAACGCAGAACAGGGCAGACGCACATTGTTGATCGATGCCAATCTGCGCCAACCGGCAATTGAAAAGCTGATGCGCCTCAATCCGGATTTCGGGTTGCCTGCGGTGCTCGGCCAGAGCGTTCAATGGAGAACAGCAACACGTGAGGTCTCTACCCGGCCAAACCTATTCATCCTAGCCTCCGGACTGCCATCGCTTCGAGCATTGGTTTTGATCGGGCCACAGATACGCGGGATTCTTGCTGAAGCCACCAAGGATTTCGACCTGATCGTTTTGGACTCCCCCGCGCTTCTGGGTTGCGCAGAAACTCTGGAGTTGGCCGCTGCCGCTGAAGCCACGGTGCTCGCCGTACGCAGCGAGAGTACGCCGATGAAGGCCGTCCAAGCAGCGGTAGAAACGCTTCGCCGGGTCGATGCCCCTATCGCCGGAATCGTACTGAATGAGTCGGCTATTGCGGCCGGCGCTCTGTCCAAGGCTTATGCCAGTTACTACGCTGTTCTGGGCAGCGCTTTGAGAAAGTGAAACCCCTCAGAGCGGCACTTTTGATTGCTGGATTCTTCGATCGCCTATCCCTGCAAGATTCTCCAGCCCCGCTGGAAGGAATTTCGACGTTCACTTCGAGGGCAATTGATGTCTGGAGTTGCAAGTCAGGGCTTCTCTCGCCGGTGCTTGAACTGTTCTTCCAGCACTGAGACGGAGCCGTGGTCGCGCACGGGAGGTTGAACCAGAGTGGGACTGTTCGTGCAAACCAACGAATAACCGATACCTCGATGGGTCTGAATCAACTTCTGCGG
>Ga0302324_100015105_pt1 | contig 15505 bp, 7 predicted proteins | sample Palsa_T0_1_FD_201949 | JGI IMG/M metagenome (GOLD analysis project Ga0302324, IMG submission 201949) | Peat permafrost microbial communities from Stordalen Mire near Abisko, Sweden - Palsa_T0_1 | ecosystem: Environmental > Terrestrial > Soil > Palsa > Peat permafrost | place: Sweden: Abisko...
GAGCCCCCTTCCAATGCGCGGGCGACGTTTGCTCGAGCCCGGAAGGAGACTAACTGCTTTCCAAATCGGCGGCCAGCTGCGTCAGATTTATGCTGCAAGGCCCGGCGTGGCGCATGGAGACGAGGTCTATTCGGCGAGGCGGCTCATTGCAGCTCCGCGGCAGCGACGTGGCTGGGTGGCGGTAACGACGCGTCGGCGACGCTTGCCTTGAGCCGCGCGTCGCCAGCCGGGTCGGGCGGTATCGCGCGGTCGGATTTCACGACGTCGGAGATCAGCGCCGATACGTCGTTGGCGTCCAGTCCGAGGCCGGTCATCACGGCGACCATGTCCTGGCTAGGAACGACGCCGAAGCGCTGGCCGCCGACGCCGTTCGCCTCGAAGTCCGACGGTCCGCCCATGTGACCGCGATCGGGGTAAAGCCACATGCCGTAGCCGTATCGCACGGTGGGAGACACATACGCATGCGGCGCGACCGCGGCCGTGACATAGGAGGCGGGAACGACCTGCTTTCCGTCCCACATTCCATCATGGAGCCACAAATAGCCGAGCTTCGCCATATCCCGCGGCTGGAGCCACAGACCGGTAAAACCGGAGCTGACGCCATCGGTATTCCCCGGCGTAGACCACACCGGAGGATCGATGCCGAGCGGAGTGAACAAGGCGTTGCGCGCATAGTCCGCGGCGCTCATTCCCGTCATCTTCGTCAGCACGGCCGATGCGATCTGCATGCTGCCGCCGCAATAGGCGAATTTGTGACCCGGTTCCGCCGTTTCGCGACGGCTCAAAACGTTTGCGGCCCAATGCGGGCCCTGTTCCATCTGTTGCTCTGGTGACCGGCCGTTCCGGGCGCTGCAATCCAGGCCCGTGGTCATGCTGAGCGCGTGGGCAAGCGTAATGCGCGCCTTGCGGGGATCGTCGCGGTCGGAATCGTTCAGCGCCAGGTATGACGACACCGGCGCATCGAGATCGGCGCGCTGATGGTCGCCCGCGGCAATGCCGACGAGAGTCGCAACGACGCTCTTGGTGATGGAGGCCGCTTCGTGGGTCTGATTGTCCGCAAACGGATAGAAATAGGCGTCAAGAACGATCGTGCCATGGCGCTCGATCAGAAGGCTTCGAACCGGGAGGTGACGTGCGCGGATCGCATTCATCGCGGATGCAAGCACGTTCGAGTCGATGCCTTGCGATTCAGGCGTATCCGTCGTCCAGCCATGCGTGGGCCAAAGCACCGGCGCGGTTGCGGCAGGAACGTTCGACATCGCGGCTTGCGCAGATGCACCCGACGCGGCCGGGCAGGTGCCGGCGAGGAGCGTGCCTGCAACGCATGCACAAAAGCGGAAAGCCTGAGATTCGCGGCCGCGCCGAACGCGCACGGCATTGCGGCCGGACATGGTGGACACCCGAGGGTCGTGTTGCTCATCGAAGCGCGGAGTTCAAACCTCCACGCTCATCACCGTGCATGATAGGCCGCGAACCACTCGCAGGAGATGAACGGGACCCCATCGATGCGATCGGGCAGCTGTACCGTCCTGGCACGGACGCGCCACCTGCCGGTGCCCAAATCCTCCGGCTGGATTGCATGGCGTCGGCGAGACGGGCTTGACGACCGATGCGGCGGACTCGAAAACACAGTTGGTCCTCCTCCGGCTTTGCACAGCCGGCGGGAGCAGGACGGCGCTCCGACCGCCGGGACGAGGAGACATGCTGAAGAAGCTTCTGATCGCCAATCGCGGCGAGATCGCCATCCGCATCGCGCGCAGCGCCGCCGAGATGGGCATCGCTACCGTCTCCGTCTTCGCGGAAGATGACGCGCTGTCCCTTCATACACGCAAGACCGACGAGGCGCGGGGCCTGCGGGGCGCAGGCGCAGCCGCCTATCTCGACGGCGCCCAGATCATCGCCGTCGCGCTGGAAACCGGTTGCGATGCAATCCATCCCGGCTACGGATTTCTGAGCGAGAATGCCGGTTTTGCGCGGGCCTGCGAAAGCGCCGGGCTGATTTTCGTGGGACCGGACGCGGAGACTCTTGCGCTGTTCGGCGACAAGGCTGAGGCGCGCGCTTTGGCGCAGCGCGCCGGCGTGCCCATCCTGAAGGGGACAGCTTCCGGCATCGGCGCGGGCGAAGCCGCCGCATTTCTCGCAAGCCTCGGGTCCGGCGGCGCCGTCATGCTCAAGGCGGTTGCCGGCGGCGGCGGTCGCGGCATGCGCGTCGTCCATCATGCAGGCGAAATCGACGCCGCGTTCGAGCGTTGCCGCTCGGAAGCGCTTGCCGCCTTCGGTAACGGCGCTCTGTATGCGGAGGAATTCTTTCCCCGCGCGCGCCATGTGGAAGTGCAGATTTTGGGCGACGGTACGGACGCGGTGTCCCATCTGTGGGATCGCGAATGCTCGATCCAGCGCCAGCGGCAGAAGATTGTCGAGATCGCGCCGGCGCGCGATCTGCCGGACACGCTGCGCCAACGGCTGTTCGAGGCCGCCGTCGTGCTGGGCCGCTCGGCGCATTACCGCAATCTCGGCACCATCGAATTCCTGGTCGATGCGCGCGAAGCCGACCGCTTCGCCTTCATCGAGGCCAATCCCCGCCTGCAGGTCGAGCATACGGTGACCGAGGAAATCACCGGACTCGATCTAGTGCGCATCCAGCTCGAAATCGCTTCGGGGCGGACCCTGAAGGACCTGCACCTCACGCAGTCGCAGATTCCGGCGCCGCGCGGAACGTCGCTGGAAGCGCGCATCAATCTGGAAACCATGGCGTCGGACGGAACGGCAAAGCCCGGCGGCGGCACCTTATCCGTGTACGAACCACCGTCTGGACGCGGCCTGCGCGTCGACGGGTACGGGTATCAGGGCTACCAGACAAGCGTCCGCTATGATTCGCTGCTGGCGAAGCTCGTCGTTCACAGTCCGACCGATGCCCTTATCGATGCGGCGGCGAAGGCCTATCGCGCGCTCTGCGAATTCAAGATTGCCGGCGCGCCCACCAATATCGCGTTCCTGCAAAACATCATGCGTCACCCGGCGCTCGCAGACGGGCGCATGCACACGCGCTTCATCGACGAGCATATTACCGAGCTGCTTCCCGGCGCCGACGAGAACCATCCGCGGCTGTTCCACGAGCCGCAGCGCGCAACGTCGCGGGCGGGCGTGAAGGTGGACAGCGTAGACCCCCTGGCCGTGCTCGATCACGGCAAGCAGGCCACCGCGCCCACGCACGGTCTCGCCGAGAGCGACGCGCCCGCAGGCACGACGGCGCTGCGCGCGCCGCTGCAGGGCACCATCGTCAGCATCGCGGCCAGGATCGGCGACACCGTGCGCGCCGGCGAGCCCGTGCTCGTCATGGAAGCGATGAAGATGGAGCATGTGATCGAGGCCAATGTCAGCGGCGTCATCCGCGACATTACGGTTGCGGCAGGCGACACGGTGTTCGAGGATGCGACGCTTGCCTTCATTGCCGAAGCCGAGGTTGAGACCGGCACAGAGTCCGCGCAAGAGTCCATCGATCTCGATGAAATCCGCCCCGATCTTGCCGATCTCTACAAGCGCCGGCACACGACGGAGGATTCCGCGCGTCCCGAGGCGGTCGAGAAGCGGCGCAAGACCGGCCAGCGCACCGCGCGCGAGAACATCGCCGATCTCTGCGACCCTGATTCGTTCGTCGAGTATGCATCGCTCGTCGTCGCGGGCAGGCTGCGGCGCAACACAATGGAAGAGCTCATCGCGCGCACGCCCGGCGACGGCCTCGTGATGGGGCTCGGCCGCGTCAACGGCCACATTTTCCCCGACGAGCAGGCGCGCGTCGTCGCCATGTCCTACGACTACACCGTGCTCGCAGGCACGCAGGGCCTGCGCAACCACCAGAAGAAGGATCGCATGCTCCACATTGCCGAGAAGTGGAGGCTTCCGATCGTGTTCTTCACCGAGGGCGGCGGCGGTCGGCCGGGCGATACCGACGCGATGAGCGCAGGCGGCCTCAACACGACGACGTTCTGGATGTACGCGAAGCTCTCCGGGCTCGTGCCGCTGGTGGGAATCAATTCCGGGCGTTGTTTTGCGGGCAATGCGGCGCTGCTCGGATGCTGCGACGTGATCATCGCCACCGAGAATTCCTCGATCGGCATGGGCGGTCCGGCGATGATCGAAGGCGGCGGCCTCGGCGTCTTTCACCCCGACGAGGTAGGACCCGTTTCCGTCCAGGCACCCAATGGCGTGATCGATGTGGTCGTGCGCGACGAGGCAGATGCCGTGCGCACCGCGAAGAAATATCTGTCTTACTTCCAGGGCGCCATTCCCCGCTGGAGCTGCGCCGACCAGCGTCTGCTGCGCCGGGTCATTCCCGAAAACCGGTTGCGCGTCTACGACGTGCGCAAGGTGATCGAGATGCTGGCCGACACCGACTCCGTGCTTGAGCTGCGCGCGCAATTCGGGCCGGGCATGGTGACCGCGTTCGCCCGCATCGAGGGCCGGCCGATCGGCATCATCGCCAACAATCCCAAACATCTGGGCGGCGCCATCGACCGCGACGGCTCCGACAAGGCCGCCCGTTTCATGCAGCTCTGCGACGGCTTCGACATTCCGATCCTCATGCTGTGCGACACGCCGGGCAACATGGTCGGGCCCGAAGCGGAAAAGACCGCGCTCGTGCGCCACAACAGCCGGCTTTTCGTGATCGGTTCCAACGTGACCGTGCCGCTTTTCACCGTGGTCCTGCGCAAGGGATACGGTCTCGGCGCGCAGGGCATGGCAGGCGCGAGCTTCGTGGCGCCGTTCTTCACGATCTCCTGGCCCACCGGCGAGTTCGGCGGCATGGGCCTCGAAGGCGCAGTGAAGCTCGGTTACAGGAACGAGCTTGCCGCGATCGAAGACCCGGCGGAGCGCAAGGCCAAATTCGACGAGATGGTCGCCCGTTCCTACGGGCGCGGCAAGGCGCTCGCCGCAGCGACGCTGTTCGAATTCGACGAAGTGATCGATCCGGCCGAAACCCGCCGCTGGATCATGGCCGGCCTGCGCTCGGTTCCTGCCCCGCCCAGGCGCACCGGCAAGAAGCTGCCCTGGATCGATGCGTGGTGAGCGGATCGCCCTTCAGGCGCTATAAGCCGGTCGCGTCCTTCAGATAGGGGCCGTAGACCCAGCCCTGCTGCGTTTGGCCGCCATTGGCGATCTGAATGCGCACCCAGCTCCCGCGCTGTTCGAGCGGCGTGACCTTGCTCCCACGCGCAAGCATGGTGACGATGGCGCCCGACGCCGAAGGCGTCGCGCGCATGTTTGCCGCATGGACCGTCACGTCGAGCTTCGGCGGCGGAGCGGGTAATGGGGCCGGGTGGGCCGGATGCACAGCAGGCTGGGCAGACACGCTGGCGTCGCTGGCCGACTGCGAGAACGTATCCGGCCAATACTGCGCGAGCAGCGGCGCGAAGGTCGGGTAAAGCACTACCACCGCAACCGCGAGACCGGCGGCGAGGCAGCCGTCCAGAAGCAGGCGCCGCGTGTTTCGCGGCGGAGACGCTTCCTCCGTCTCCCGCCTGTCGCGCGAAATGCGCATGTCCTTTTGCCAATCTCCGCGCATGACGGAGATCCGGTAGGCTTCTTCGGCTTTCCACGCCTCGTGCGCGCTTTTCAGCGCAAGATCGGATTCCGACTTCCAGCGCTCGCGTGCCCGCTTCATCTCGAGGCGCGCCTGGGAAAGCCGCGCCTCGCGATCCAGCATGACCGCGCGTGTCTCGGCAAGCTCTTCGCGCACCCGGCGAAGCTCCACGGTGTCGGTGGATTCGTGCAGTGCATGAGCCTCGGCGCGGGCGAGCGCCGTCTCGGCCTTTTCAAGACGGGCGGCGGACTCGGCGAGCGATCGTCCGGATTGTTCCCGCCATTGCTGTTGTGCGCGCGCCATTCTCACTGCCTCGTCGGATTTCCAGGTTTCCTGCGCCCGCAGGAGTGCTGCTTCGGACTCCTGCCGCCATTGCTCGCGCGCTTCTTCGATGCGGTCCTGTGTGCGGCCTTCCAAATCCGGCAGTACACGGCTTGCGGCTGCCTCGGCGCGAGCTTCCGTCAACCGCCGATCCATCTCGGCCTGCCATGCAGCCCGCGCCGCGGCCAGCTCGGACTTGCCCTTCAAACTCTCACTGCGCGCCTGCTCCAGGGATTGCCGAGCGTCGGCCAGTTCGCGCACACGGGCGCTGAGCGACGCATTGGTTTCCGCAAGCTGCTCGCGCAACCGCCGTAACGCAACGCCGTCGCCGGACATGCGCGCCGCCTCGGCCTCTGCGCGCGCCAGAGCGGACTCCGCGCGGACGGTCTGCGCTTTCGCCTCCGCAACGGCTTGTGCCGACTGCTCTCGCCACTGCGCTTCAGCCTGCGTGCGCCGGGCGGTTTCCTCGGCCTTCCAGGCTTCCTTTGCGCGTGTCAGGGCTGCCTCGGCGTCGCGCTGCCAGCCTGCACGCGATTCCTCGAAGCGGCTGTTCAGCTCCGATCGTAAAGCGGCGCGGCTTGCGTCGAGCCTCGCGCTCGCTTCGGCGTGAAGGGCGGCCAGCCGGCTGTCCATCTCCGATTGCCACGCCGCGCGGGCTGCAGCGTGAGCGTCCTGCTGTTTCGACACGTCCGCACGCACGCGCCCGATCTGCAGCCGTGCGTCTTCGAGCTCCCGGGCGCGCTGACCGAGCGTGGCCTTCAGCACCGAACATTCCTCGCGCAGACGCGGGAGCTCGGGATTGTCGGCGAGCCGGTTGTCGCGTTCGGACTGCCATTCCGCCCGGGCCGCCGCGAGCGCATTTTCCTGCCTCAAGACCTCCGCGCGGGTGTGCTCGATCTCCTGTCGCGCCTCTGCCAGCTCCTGTTCGCGCAGTTCGAGCGCCGCTCCGACCCGGGAACACTCCTCGCGCAGACGCGGGAGCTCCGGATCGTTGGACATCTCCGGCGCCTCCGCCCAGCCGCGTTTCGGCGAGGCGGACACGACAGGGGAGACCGGAAAATCCAGCACCGCGAGGGTGGCGCCGTCATCGGTATCGAGATTGATGATACGGATCGCCAGCGTGTGTCCCGATCTCAGCCCATCCGGCGGGAGATAGAGGAGGTCATCCAAATCCTCGCGCATCAGCGACCAGGAACGGTCGCCATTGTTGCGTCCACGGGACAACCGGGCACGGTCCGGCATCCGCTCCACCCGGAGCGAGAGCCGCCTGTTCTTTCCGTAGAGAGACAACAACGGCGCCAGTTCCAGACGGATGCCGCCCGAAACGTCGGTTGCCTGTGCTGCTGTCCGTATCACGCTGCGCACCTATGGCTGCCGCGGCCCGGGACAAGTCGTCCCCCATCCGACGCCCATTGCCGCCGATACGGAGTGTTAAGCCTTTTCTGTAAAGCAATCGTTTGCGCAATCCTCAGCATGCGATGCAAATGCCTCTCTCTTTTGAGCGAAAGCCCTTGCGCGCACCGGCCGTGTGCCGCATTCGCAGCCCCTGACGGCGTGCAGGCGCGTCCGGACGACGATTTCCTGACGGGTCTCAGGTCACCGAAGCGAATATGACGGCGTCTTGGCCGGCCGCCATTTGCGCTTCCTGCTGGCGGCCGAACGGCGCACAAACATCAGGTTTCGGCCGCGGTTTTCTTGATTCCTTCTTCGATGTCCGGCTCCTGCACATACCAGGGAACGTTGATGATGATGAGGCGGGAGCCGCCGTAGCGAAGAAGACGGGAGCGCAACTGGCGGGCGCGGCGGCTGTGGAGAAAATATTGCCACCAGCTCGTGATGACGAGCTCGGTCAGCAGAACGGTGATCAGCCGGTCGGGGAATTCCTGCTCCAGCTTGTGCACGAGCTGCAGAATGGGTTCGTGGATGATCCGGTATTCGCAACGCACCATAAGCAGGCTCGGCGGTTTCAGTCCCACCGCACGGGCAGGCTCCTCCACATCCTTCGCCCATTTGGCGCGCAACGCTGCTTCGTCGTCCTGATCCGGCCCCTCCAGCGACGTCAGATGCACCGCGGTGACGTCGCGCGAGAGACGCAGCGCAAAGCCCAGCGCCCTGTCCGTCGGCTTGTTCCAGCCGCGCGTCACGACGAGAACGACCGGAGGCTCCACATTGGCCAGATCGATCGGCTCATCGTCGCGCATGCTGGCGTCGAGATGATCGTAATAGGTCCGGATGGATTTCAGCAGAACGATGACCGCAGGGATGACGAGGACGGTGATCCACGCGCCTTCGGTGAATTTGGCCGCGACGATGATCACAAGCGCCACGCCCGTGGCGCAGGCGCCCATCGCGTTGATCGCCAGATGCAGACGCGTGGAACCGCGGCTTCGCTTGTGGCCCGGCGCCCGCAATTCGCGCAGCCAGTGCACGACCATGCCCGTCTGCGACATCGTGAAGGTCAGAAACGCGCCGATGGCAAACAGCGGGATGAGCCGGTCCGTAATGCCGCCGAATGCAACGAGGAGAATCCCGGCCGCACCCGCGAGGTAGAGAATGCCCACTGAGTAGACGAGCCTTCTGCCCGAGATCGCGAAGGGGCGCGGGAGAAACCCGTCTTGCGCCACCAGCTGGCAAAGCTGCGGCAGCCCCACAAAACTTGTGCTTGCCGAAAGCGCGAGGACGGCCAGAATGCTTCCCATCGCGATGTAATAGAAGGTGCCGTTGCCGATGACGGCGCCGGCAAGCTGCGAAAGCACGCTCAGATATCCTTGATGCGTCTGGTCCATCGCATGTATGCCATAGGCCTGCGAAAGCCACGCGATGCCCGCAAGCAGCACGGCGAGAAGGCCGACAATCGCGGCCAGTGTGCGGTGGCCATATTGGACGACCGGCTCCTTGAAGGCCGTCATGCCGTTCGATACGGCTTCGACTCCGGTCATTGCCGTGCAGCCGCTGGCAAAGGCGCGCAACAGAAGCCAGTAGCCGACTGCCTGAGTCGCATCAGCGGCAGGCGGTGGCGCCACGACCGCGTGCGGATGGCCACCCGACGCGATCGTTCGAGCAACGCCGATCGCGAGAATCGCGAGCATGCTGCCGACAAAAAGATAGGTCGGCAGCGCGAAAAGACGGCCCTCGTCCTGCGTGCCCCGAAGATTGACGATCGTGATGAGCACCAGGATCGCAAGGCATAGCGGAACGGTATACGCGTTGAGCGAAGGGGCGGCCGAGACGAGCGCGCCGACGCCTGCCGAAATGCCGACCGCAACGTTCAACACGTAGTCGACCATCAGCGCGGCCGCCGCCAGAAGGCTCGCGTTGCGGCCGAGATTCTCCTTCGAGACGACGTACGAACCGCCGTTGCTGGGATAGGCGCGGATCGTCTGCCAGTAGGACGCGAACAGAACGAGCAGCAGAGCCACGATCAGCGCCATGATCGGGCCGATATAGGCGAGGCCTGCTGCGCCCAGCGGCATCAGAACGGTGAGCGCCGCTTCGGGCCCGTATGCGGCCGACGAAAGCCCGTCGAGACCCATGGCGGGAACGCCCTCGACTGTCCCGATCTTGCGTCCCGCCTGTTCGCGGTTCGCCAGCGTCCGCCCGAGCAGAAGACGCGAGAGAGAGAAATTGGGGCCTGTCGACATCGTTTTTTCCTGGTCAAAGCCGAGTTCGGCTGCGGCCCACCCGCGCGCCTAGGCGAGCCTCATGGTCATGGGGCAGCGCGGGTCGATTCGCGTCGCCCGCCCGGCCGGTAGTCTTCCTCAATGTGGCCCTTGAGCTCGTCTTCGGTGAAAAGCACGGGCTTGGTCCGCATCTTCACGAAGAGCGGCGTCTGGTCGGCGTAATGCGGCGAGCTTGCGTCCAGCGTCGCAGAGCCGAACTGATGAATGCTCTGGGAGGAAAGCTTTCCGTTTCTGTCCCAGGTCACGAACATGATGAAAGTGTCGCCGCCGACCGCCGTGAGCGTGCCGTCGGACTGCGGCTCGCCATAGACGGCGCGGTAGGTGTCGGGGCCGCCGTCGATGGCAAGATCGAGCCTGCCCCGGCGGATGCGGTTCAGCTGGCCCCATTGCGGATCGATACGGCCGAAATGTTCCTTCAATGTCTTCATCGCCGTGCGCAACGAGTCGAGCGGCGCGATTGGGGCCATGCCCTCCTCGCGCGCGTGAATGACGGGCTCGGCCGTCAACACCGCAAGCGCGGCTCCGCGGCTGCCCACATTGGTGCGGCGGTCCCAACGGGCCAGGATCCACTGCGCCGCACGTAGCTCGCCGTCTCCATGCGGATCGATGGCGCAGACCTGCGCAATCATCTTCGCCATCTCTGAACGCGCGCTATACGCGATGTCGAATTTGTACTTTCGAAACGCCACATCCGTGATCGCGGTATCGGTGCCGAAATTCTCGAGCGCACGATAGGCGCGGTTGGTCATATTGGTCTGTATGCCCAGGGTTGGCGAGAAGTTCTGCGGCTTGAGGTCGTCTTCGGGCGCCGTGGCCTGAAACGGCGTGTTGTTGGAATTGAACACGTACCCCGATTTCGGGTTCCACAATTGGGGAATTTTGTCGAACGGCAGATAATGATGCCAGATCAGATCCGAGCGATCGCCTGGAACGATATGCTTCCAGTCGATGCCCTCCTTGCGCTCCGGAAACTGGCCATTGTAGACGTAACCGATGTCCCCCTTCTCGTCGGCGTAAATGTAGTTGATGCTCGGCAACGCCTGCAGCGCCATGGCGGCGCGCCATTCGCCAAGATTGCGCGCCTTGTCAAGACGGAAATACTGCGTGACCTGGCGCACTTCGTTCATGCCGGCATAGCGGATGGCAAAGACGCCGTGACCGGTCTTCAGGACGGGGCCCTGCGTCGCATAAAGCACATCACGATGCACTGTCCACACGAGGGGGCCGAATATTTTCACGCGGATGGCGGCGTCGCTCTTCGTAAAATCTCGCCACTTGCCGTCGAGCAGATATTGGTTGTCGTTGGCCGGATTGATCGTGAGCCGATAGACGTCTGCAAGATCGGGTGCGTTGACGGTGTTCGCCCAGCCGAGGTGCTCATTGTGGCCGTGGAGCATGAACGGTGAACCCGGGAAGAATCCGCCGGCGACGTGCCAGCCCTCGCCGCTCTCGAGCACGGCCTCGTACCAGGCGACCGGCCCCGTATACGGCTGGTGCGAATTGACGAGCAGGCGGGTTGCGCCGTCGGCCGAACGAGAGGGCGCCACAGCCGCACCGTTCGAGCCGACCTCCGGCTCGTTGACCGGCGGCGTCACGAGATAGCGCAAGGTGGAGTCGAGACCGTAGAAGAACGGCGTCTTGAAGACGAAACCGGCCACGATGTCCTTGCCAGTCAGCGGCAGCAGCCCGGGTTTGACCTCGCCGGGATGGAGCGCCGCGTAGTAGTTCACTCCGTCGGCATAGGCCTCGACGACCTTGCGGACATCGGCGGGAATATCGCGCTCATAGCGTGCATCGATCGTTTCCCAGACATGCAGAAGACGCACGAGATAATCGGTCGTGGCAGACTTAAGTCCTTCTGTTGCCGCAAGCTGCCCCCTGCATCCAAGCGCGGCATCCTGTATCGTCGGGAAATCGTCTTCAGAGTGCGCGAAGCCGAGCCCGAAGGCGACATCGGCGTCCGTCTGGCCTATGACATGCGGAACGCCGAATTCATCGCGCCTGATCCGCACATGATAACGGGCGGCCCTGGCGATAAGCATGGCAGGATCTGGAGGGCTGGGCTGCGCGAGCCTGTCGGAAACTACGATGGCTGTCACGGCGGCAAGAAGAATGACAACGATCGCAAGAACCGCGATTCTAACGACACGCATATTCCCTCCCCGAACGATGTGGGCGCTTATAACCCGGTTCGGGACACCTATGATAGAAAAGCCGAGAAAGGCACTGCATGCAGCCTGATTGGGAACCCATGACTGTTGCTGCCGTCTTTACAGTTGGGGGCGGCTGGCTTGCGGCGCGCGTCACTCTTGCAATGGCGCAGCGCAGATTGCCTTTGCCGGCCGCAATGGCCGCCTGTGCCGTTCTGGCGGCATGGACATTCCACGTGGTCTTCGGCGCCACGGCATTCCTGCTTTCGCTCTGCCTCGGATGGGGGCTTCTCGTGCTTGCCATTGTCGATTGGGTCGATTTTCGCCTGCCCGACCTGCTGACGTTTCCACTGATCGGATGTGGAATTCTCGCGGCGACGCTCTTGCCTGCCGAGCACCTCTGGGAACATGCTGCCGCTGCCGTCATCGCGTACACCCTGCTGTGGATCATTGCGTGGGCGTATCGACGCCTGCGCGGGCGCGAGGGACTGGGGATGGGCGATGCGAAGCTCGCTGCGGCGGCGGGCGCGTGGCTCGGGGTCGGGCCCCTTCCGTCCGTTCTCCTGCTTGCAAGCCTTGCGGGAATCGCATGGGTCGCAATCGCGGCCATCTTCCGCGGCCGGGCCACGCTGTCAGAACGCATCCCTTTCGGCGTTCCGCTTTCGATCGCTGTATGGATCGTCTGGCTCTACGGCCCGCTTACATTCGCAAGCGCCGGCTGAATTGGGCGTCTATTCGACGAACCGAACCCAATAGGGCGTCTTGCTGCCGGTCAGTTCGACGATGCTCGAACGCTCGTAGCTCCCGCCCTCGGCATCGTGCGCAAGAACACGCACCGTCAGTGGACGGCCGATGAGGTTGGGCGGGGGCGGAGGCGCTGAAGACGAGTCCAGCGCCGGACGTTCGCCGGCAAGCTCCCGTTGCCGTTCCAGAATATCGGCCGCGCCCATGGTCTGATCGGACATAACGGCGAGCGCAAGCGGCTGCGCGTCCTCGATGCTGAACGAGCCGGATTCTCCAAAGAACACCGTAATAGCCGGCGCGATCTTGGCGAATAACGGCGCATCCATTCCCTTGACCAGCGCAATCTCGCCGATGGACTCAAAATCGCTGTTCCGCGGCTTGATGCCTTCCGCGAGATAGTCGGGCGCTTCCGCTCCGTGCGGTCGCTTGTCGTCGTCCTCGTCTATCCAGTCCTGCATGCTGTCAACGAGTACATCGAGGCGGTCGCCCTTCACGCCCGCAGCTGCGAACAGCTGCCGGATCTCGTCTTCGTTCAGGCGGTTGATCGGAACCTTTCCGTGCTCGTCTTCGACGACGATTGTCAGCATTGTGTCGCCGAAGCGCATCGTGCGCGGTCGGCCATCGATCGACCAGCGTTGCGACGTGTCCGTAAGGGATAGTCCGTAAATCGCCGCAGTGAGACCGGCATCCGCGGACTCCCTGAGCTGGGCGTTTTCCAGCTGCCCACCCACGCTTGCGATATCGCCGCGGTGAACAGCAAGCGTCTCGAACGCAATGAACGCGAAAGCGGCGACGCCCGCCACCGCAGCAATCATTGCGTATCCGCCTTCGTTTCTCATGGGCCTTTGGCGCGCGAAAGGGGCTGGATCGTTTTGAGTTCGTCTTCGAGCTGCTCTGTCATAGACTTGGCCTGCGCCTCATCCCGCACGACCCGTGGCGTGAGAAGGACGATAAGCTCGGTTCGATCCTTTTCCTTGTCAGTCGAATTGAACAAAAGCGGGCCGAGCACCGGGATATGGCGCAGCCCCGGCAACCCGGTCGAGTTATCGGTGTCACTTGTGGTGATGAGCCCGCCAAGAGCCACCGTCTGGCCATCATGCACGGCAATGGAGCTCGCGATTTTGCGCTCGTTGATCGTAGGAGAATCGATGCTTGAGCTGCTGGTCGTCGCCACGTCGCTCACTTCCTGAGAAATGTCGAGAAGCACCAGACCGCCATCGTTCACGCGGGGCGTTACTTTGAGGATGACGCCAGTATCCCGATAATCCACCGAATTGACGATGGGCGCGTCCGATGTTGCGGTACTGACCGCCGATCCCGTGGTGATCGGGACCTGCTGGCCGACCTCGAGAGCCGCGGTATGGTTGTTCAGAACCACGAGCCTCGGCGCCGAGAGAACCGTGAGCTTGGTGATGCCGGCAAGCTCGTTCAGGGTCGCATTGATCGTCGTGCCGTATGTCAGAAGATAGGCAAAGCCGGGGCCACCCGTAGCTCCGGTGGCGGCGTTGGCAATCGTGCCCAATCCCTTGTTCACATCGAAGGTGCCTGTTCCTGCGCCGAAGCTCCATTGCACGCCGTATTGCAACTGATCGGTGAGAGTGACCTCCGTGATCGCCGCTTCGATCATGACCTGCAGGGGTTGAGTATCGAGCTTGAGCAGCGCGTCATCAATGATCGCGTATTCGCGGGTTGTCGCGTAAACTACGATGGCGTTGCTCGAATCGTCGCTCGTGAGGGTCACCGGTGCTCCGGTGGGGCTGAGTTGGAGCGTCTGGCCGGTTACGGTCGGCGCGCCGCCGCCCAGCGCATCGGAGCCTGCCGCTCCGATGCTGTCGAATGGGCTGGAGCTGCTGCCCGAGCTGCTGCTGCTGCTGCTTCCGATGCCGCCGGAGGACGACGCTCCTATTGAGGAGGCCCCACCTTGCGGAGGTTGGAAAGTACCCACAGGTGCGGGCCGGTTGAGCCCATTCGCATATTTGGTTGCCGGCGCCTGGTTGCCGTTCTCACCCTTCGGGGCGGCGCCGAAGGCATTGACGATGACGAGAGCCAGATCGGAAGCACGTCCGTTCTGCACGTGATAGACGAACAGTCGGCGCTGGCCTTCTTCGCCTTCGCGATCGAGCATGTCGATCCAGCGTCCCACATCCTTGAGATATTGCGGCTGTGCGGAGATCGCCAATATCCCGTTGAGCCGATCCACGGACAGAAGCCGCACAAGACCGGCAGTGGGAGCTCCGTCACCATTCAGGAGCTGATCGAGCTGCGGCAGGATCAGCTTGCTGTCGGTATGCTTCGGGACGAAAATCGAAAATGACATTCCGTGCAGCCAGTTGACGTCAAACTGCTGAATAAGCCCCCGAATGGATGCTCTTTCTCCGGCGGAGCCCGTAATCACGATCAGATTGCGGCCCGGATCGATCTGACTGATGGAATTCTCCGGAACAAGCGGCTCCAGGAGCTTTTTGAGCTCTGTTGCACCGACATAGTGCAGCGTAACGGCTTCCGTGCCGTAACCCGGGTCTTCTGGTCCCACGAGCTGGGGCTGCCGCTTGGCCTCCGCGAGCGGAACGATCGTGTAGACCGCACCACGCCGGACAAGCCCGAGATTGGCGGCCTTCAGTGAATCCTCAAGGATAGGAAAGACGTCGGCTTTCTTCACAGGATTGGCGGTAACGACGGTCACGGCGCCGGAAACGGAAGGATCAACGGCGTAATTGAGGCCGAGTATATCACCGAGAATGGCTTTGGCGGCTTCATGCACGTCGACGCCGGGAAAATTCAGGTTGATGTCCGCCTGCTCTCCTTTGGCCTCCGCGTGCCCCCGCGATTTGGCCACGTGGCGGATTGCCTGATCCAGCGAGCCGCTCGATTCACCACTGTTGTTCCTTCTTTCGGGGAGCGTTTGCCCGGGAGCGTACCCTCCGGACGGGGGCAGGACGGGGCTGCCCGGACCCGTCTGGCCCTGAGAGCCCACCTGAGCCTGCGCGCCGCCTATGAGCAGCACTGTTCCGATCACAATGGCTATTCGA
>Ga0302324_100015108_pt1 | contig 15503 bp, 15 predicted proteins | sample Palsa_T0_1_FD_201949 | JGI IMG/M metagenome (GOLD analysis project Ga0302324, IMG submission 201949) | Peat permafrost microbial communities from Stordalen Mire near Abisko, Sweden - Palsa_T0_1 | ecosystem: Environmental > Terrestrial > Soil > Palsa > Peat permafrost | place: Sweden: Abisko...
ACCGGCGGAGCTGCTCTATCAAATGGTGACTCGCAGAGCGGCGCAACTCCTCCGCCTCTCCGCGCATGAGGGGACCATCTCCGCAGGCGGCGTTGCGAATCTTCTCGTCGTGCGCGACACAGGCCGCACGCCCTGCGAGGCTCTTGCTGATTTGCAGCGCGACGACATCGCCGCCGTCATGCACAACGGAGAGCTCACCGTCGCATCGGAAGAATTCTACGTTCGGCAGGGGAAAGCATTGCGCAGAACCCTGATTCCAATCGAACGCCACGGCCTTCGCTGGCATGTCGCCGCGCCTCCTGAAGAAGTGAGAATGCGCGCTGTGCCACCGCGCCAGGAGCCTGTTTATGCGGTCCAAACGGAATTGACAAAGCAATGACAAGTCTCAGACACGGCGAAGACAGATGAGAGCAGAACTGTTCCTATACTAACTTTCGAGCGGCTTCTGATCATCACAAAATGAGTTCAGAATGGTTCGCTTCATTGAGTTGCCGGGCGATTCATTCCACGCGGAGCAAGTATCCAGAAGAAGCCGGCAATTCATGCAATTCATGAATCACTAACACCGCACGAGCAATTCAACAGCAGAGGCATTTGTGAATCGAGCGATCAAAACTTTTGCAATCCCTTGGCGCGCGCGGGAAGAATTCTCCGCATCGTTGCGTCTCCGCATTGGCCTTTCACTGGTTCTATTCTGCGCTTTCGCGGCAACAACGCAGTGTCACGCCCAGGATGATTCCTCGGAGAAAACTTCAGCCGGATATGTCCCGGTGATCTCGGGCGCGTTTGCGTATATCCAGAACGCCACTGGCGGAGCTCAAACTCTAACGCCGCAGATAGTTCCCGTACTGCTGGTCCCGATGGGCCACTCTCTGCTGATTGAGTCGCGGGTGGAGTTCACCGGCTTTTTCCAGCGCGAGGACGGAACCTCAGGCCGGTACGCGGGAAAGGTATTCAAGACGATCGACTACGCGCAGTTGGACTGGCTTGCAAACACGCACGCCACCGCGGTGGTGGGGCGCTACATTCTCCCCTTTGGCCTCTATAGCGAGCGCCTGGCTCCAGTCTGGATCAGAAACCTGCAGGATTCTCCGCTCACCTATTCGATCGGTACACACCCGGACGGCGCTGGGAATGGCTTCATGCTGCGCGGAGTTGCGGGCAGCACTGCATCGCACACCATTCAATACAGCGCCTATATGTCGGCCCATAACTCGATCACTCAGTTACCTGCGACGCGCGTCGCGGGCGGAGATACCAGCATATTTTTCCCGGCAGGTCATGTTGAGGCTGGCTTGTCTTATCAGCGCTTGCTGGAAGGTTATCAAATCAATAACGAGGCCGCGTACCTGAGTTGGCAGCCGCAGCGCGCTTCCGTCGATTTGAAAGCGGAGTACGACCGCAACCATTACGGAGACGGTTACTGGATCGAAGCGGCGCACTCGCCGCAGCAATTCTTTGTCGCTCCGGACTTCTTCCGCCATTTTCAACTGGTGGGCAGGATGGAGCAGTTGTTCACGCGAAACGGCGGCGGTCACGGGCTGGCGAGCGTCAACGAAAAGCGGCCGGAACTGGGCCTGAACTACCAGATCCGCGACGACTGGCGGCTGGAGTCAAGCTACGGACGGTTGCTCAGCGCAAATGGGAACACGAACATTTGGAATTTTGGATTCACTTACCGCTTTGTTTGGCCGCTCTGGCCGGGGAGGAAATCATGAACACTCATCAGCGTATTCATTGCCTGCTTGCTCTTGTTGCGTGCGGATTTTGTCTTGCAGCAGCGCTCGTCGCAACGGGGCAGTCTTCTCCCGCGGCAAAAGGGCCGTCTCACGCTCAGAGTGCGACTTCCACTGCTCCCTCAGCCGGCGAAAAAGTCTTTATGGCGAACTGCGCCCGCTGCCACACGCCGCCGATGACACTGAGCCCGCGCGTTACGGGAACCGTTGTGGCACACATGCGCGTTCGCGCGCGTCTCAGCCGAAAGGACGAGAAATTGTTGCTGCAGTATCTGGCCCCATAAGCGGATTGATGCGGCGCAGCTGTGAGATTTCACCCGAAGTTTGGAACAAATCAACCGAAGCTTTGATCCCCGAATTCTTGAGAACGCAATCATAGAAAGGAATGCCTGTGAAGATTTCAGCTCTTACCGCATTTGCCGCGGCTCTGCTTGTCGTTGCAGTTCCCGTGGTTCCCGCGGGCAGCCAGCAACGGACCATTGAGATTCATGCCAAGCGCTTTGCGTTTGCTCCTGCCGAGATCACGGTAAAGAAGGGAGAGACCGTTTCGTTGTCGTTGATCTCAGACGATGTTCCGCACAGCTTGCTCATCGAAGGCTTGGGCGTGAATGCCGCAATCGCGAAAGGCCACGCGAGCCAGGTGCAGATAATGCCCACAAAATCAGGCGACTTCGCAGGACGCTGCGGCAAGTTTTGCGGCAGTGGCCACGGGCAAATGCGCTTTGTAGTTCATGTAACGGAATAACACGGTGCAAAAGCGCTCAAACAATTCCGAGGTAAAGGTAGTGCTTGTGGCCATCCTGCTGATGGGTATGGCCGGATGCAAGGCAAGCCGTCCTGGCAAGGCGCAGACCAACAGCATGAACTGGCTCAAACATCACGTCACAGTGGGCGGCAAGCAGGATCGAAATCCGTTGCAGGTGACGCCGGCCACGATTGAAGCGGGCAAACAGGCCTTCGCCGGTTACTGCGTCAGTTGTCATGGGCGAGACGGGCAAAACACCGGAGTGCCCTTTGCCGCCTCCATCGATCCGCCTGTACCGCTGCTAACATCGCGCGAAGTCCAGCACTATACCGACGGGCAATTGAAACGCGTGATCGAAACCGGCGTTTCTCCTTCCGGCATGCCCGGCTCCAAGGGAATTTTGAGCGATGAAGAGGTTTGGCAGATTGTGATTTACATCCGGCATTTGCCTCCCGCCGGCAGTCTGGGCGATCCAAAGGCCTACGGCGGAGACGAGTATGGCGACACCTGCGAGTGTTCCTCCGATATGAAGACGCACTAAGGTTGGGAGACAGCGATGAATCGGGGCAAAGCGCTAAACCGGGCACTCGACTACTGGCTTGGAATCCCTGTGCTGAATCTGCTCGCCAGCGTCCGCAGGCCACGCAAGTATCCGCAAGACCCACGCTGGATCGGCGTGCTCTTCAATCCGGCGTTGGGTGATACCCTGCTCGCCTCCGCGGCAGTATTGGACATTCGCGTTCTCTTTCCCGAGGCAACGATAATTCTCTTTGCGGCAAATTCGAATGTTTCTGCCGCAAAGATGCTTCCTGCCATTGACTCGATTGTGGTCCTGCCCATCACGAATCCGCTGAAATCCATCCGCATTCTCCGGCAAAGCAAACTCGATCTGATGTTGGACTTCACTGCATGGCAACGGCTCACCGCGATCTACTCGCTTCTGTCCGGGGCGCAGTATACGGTTGGATTTGAGCGCAAGAGGCAGCACCGTTATCGCGGCTACGACCAGACAGTTCCTCATCTCGGAACTTGTCATGAGTTGGAAAACATTCGCCGGTTCACGCGCAGCCTCGGATCGCAAAATGGGCATGACCCACGTCTTGTGCTCCCCGCAGGTTCGCTCCCGCGAGCTGTGTTGGAAGGGCGGAAGATCGTGGTGTTTCATGCCTGGGCCTCCGGATCGCAGCACCGCCAGCGGGAGTGGCCCGATGATTTCTGGGCTCATCTGGCGCGGCGATTGATGGTTCCAGGGAGGATCTTCCTATTGACCGGTGCGCCCTTGGATGAGGACCGCTGCGAAGCACTACGCGAAAAGCTGGTCGCAAATGGGATCCCCGTTGAGGTTCTCGTTGGTCGCGACGGCCTGGGTGAGATCGCTCGTGTTCTCACTCACGCGGAAATGCTGGTCAGCGTGAACACAGGCATCATGCACCTCGGCGCAATTCTTGGAGTGCCCACCGTATCAATCAACGGTCCTACCGCGGCGCATCGCTGGGGCGCGGTGGGTCCGAGAGTCGCAAATGTGTGCCCGTGCGATGGTAGCGGCGGCTTTCTTGATCTGGGTTTTGAATTCCGCGGCCATCCGCGAGACACAATGCAGAAGATTCTTGTAGAGGATGTGTTGCGCGCGATTCGTTCGCTCACCGGCAATCAGCCCAGTTGGGGCGCCGCGCTGAACCATCCAGAGCGGGCGGCCGCATCGTCACGAGTAAACCAAGTGCCCGCGTATCCCGAATCCGCAATGCTTCTCAAATCAGGCAGAGGCGCGTGAAACTCCAATGACTCGCAAGAGCCTGATCGTGAAGCTGGGCGCCATTGGCGATGTCGCCACTGTCTTGCCTGCAGCCTGGAAACTCCACCAATCCGGGTCAGAGATCCACTGGCTGTGCGGCAAAACAGTCGCCCCACTGCTCTCGTGTTATAGCTGGATACGCCCCATTGAAGTAGACGATGCACGCCTTCTCGGAAGTCGGGGCATGAGTGCGATCGCGGAGACACTGCGGACCTGGCGCAGGCTCATTGGCTCCTCCTACGATCTCTGCGCCGTGCTGCAGTATGACCGTCGTTATCGGATTCTGACTCTTCCCGTGCGCGCTCGTCGATCAATTGCCCTCGATCGCGATGCGCGCGCACTCAAGCTGGTGGGGGAACGGCACCACTCGGCCGAGTTTGCCCGAATTCTCTGCGATCTTCCGGATGAATGTCGCATTGAGAATCTCGCTCCCGTAGCGCCCGATCTGCTTCCCGCCAATCCCATTCCGCCCCATGACAAGACCCGCATCGCGCTGGTCCCCGGCGGAGCGCGCAATCTGCTTCGCGACGATCCGCAGCGGCGTTGGCCTCTCCACGCTTATGTCGCGCTCGCCTCGCTTCTGATTGAGAAGGGCTACGAGGTAGTGCTGAGCGGAGGTCCCGGCGATCATTGGTCCGCGGCAGCATTTGACAGGCTGAAGCTGCGCAACTGCATAGGTCAACTGACCATTCCGCAAACACTGGCGTTCTATCAATCGTGCGAGTGCGTGGTTACGCACGATACCGGACCTTTGCATCTTGCGGGATTGGTCCAATGTGGCCTCGTCGCGCTCTTCGGCCCAACCGCACCGTCGAAAGCTCTTCCGCGCCGCGCCGGCGTCGTGGCTCTTTGGGGTGGCGAGAAACTGCCTTGCAGACCGTGCTACGACGGCAGCACGTTTGCCCGCTGCAGTTCAAATGAATGCATGACTTCGATCACTCCGCAGCGTGTTGCAGCCACAATCGAGTTAATCCGCGCGTATCCAGCCGCAGATTGGCGGGTTGAAAGCCTATGAATCGCCCCATCTGGTTCCTTACGCTCGCGGCCGCGGTCATCTTCTTCACCAGCTCTTTCGACAAGTTTCTAAGCCTCGATATCGGACCGAACATCCGCATCGCCCAGTTGGTCTCCCTCGTATTCATTGCGGCCGCGCTTCTCACGCATCGCATTGGCCTGGCCATGGAGATGCCGCTCGGCGCACCCTGGTTGCTAGCCTGGTGCGGCGTACAATTCGCATTTGTGCCGGTGGCCGATTTCTGGCAAAAGAGCCTGGCCTATTGTGTCTGGCTTGTGTTGAATATCGCGTTGTCTTTTGCCATGGTCAATGTATTCGCCGGCAATTTCGCGCGGTTGCAAACCTTGCTGAAGCTCTATCTGAGCTCATTTGTCTTTGCGGCGAGTTTCGGAATCGTTCAATTCGCGCTACCCATCTTTGGTGGCCCCGCGCTCCTGGTAGAACAGTGGTGGCTGCCGGGTAGGGTGCCGCGAGTGAACGGATTCAGTTTCGAGCCGTCGTACTATGCCACTTACCTCATAATCGGTCTTGTTTGCATCGGATCGCTACGCCGCTCGGGAGTGACCGAGTTTCGAACCAGGATGTGGACATTTGCCTACATCTTCATCATCATCGCCATGATCCTCTGTTCCAGCAGAATCGGCATCGCCTTCGTCATTCTCGAACTCTCCATTCAGCCCCTGCGCCGTCTTGCGAAGATCGTGAGGAGACCGAGTCTCGTGTTGGGATTTCATGTATCAGGCCGGAAGATTCTGATTGCTGCAGCCTGCATTTGGTTGGCTTACGCCGTCATCGGCAAAGCTTTCGACTGGTTTGTTACCGATCCGGACACGGTGAGAGTCGTGGTGAGCGGGACTGGCCTGCTCAACACTGCTTCCCACTCCGTGGATGAGCGTCAGGAGCACTTCGAAGACACACTGCAGGCCATTGCCGACCATCCATGGATGGGATCCAGTCTGGGTGGTGTTACGGAGTCGATTGCCAGTTACATGGGCATCAAGCCGCAGAACTTTGAAGAGACCAAGCGGTTCGAGGGGCAAAGCATTTTCGCCGAGGTTGTCGCGGCCAGCGGAATCCCCGGCTCGATCCCTTTCTTCTGCTTTATGCTGATCTACCTCGCCGCGCCGCTGCGCCTGGCGCGCACTGCTTCGCCCTTTCAGGCTGCGTGGCTGCGCGCACTTGTGCTGGCGTTGGTCTTTGAGTGGGCGATTTTACAATTCAATCAGAATATTCTGCGCCTGTATTTATGGGTCCACATCGCAGTGCTGGCTACAGTCTTCTCCGCGGTTCAGCGTCAATATGGCGAGCCGCTCGAGTCGGGTTCCTTGGTCGCCGGATATGGCGCGCCAAACTTGTTGGCGTGATGTACCACGGGGCTGGGCGTTGCGACGAGAGGAACACTTCCCAGGTCGGTTCGATCAGGTCCCACTGTCACTTGCTGCCGCGCCGCGGTCATACTCTCTTGCGTGGCCCCCTCCGACCACACGTTCAACATATATCTTCCTGGCGGCACAGCGGAAAATGCGATTACGCCGTCGACAGACTCGGCATAGTACGGGGTGGAAAGAGCCAGAATGACTGCGCCCATCTCGGGATGAATGTTGCAGAAAATGTACGACACCCCTTCGCGATCGAAGCGCACACCGCGCTCGCTTCCTGTTTCATACAAGCCCAGATCGAACCGTTTGCCGTTGTACAGTGAAAACACGTTGTGAAAGAACGGGTCGTGGTTCGGAAACAGCACCAGACTTCCAACCGGAACAACCATCAAATGCGGATCGAACTGCTTGTTCTTTTGCACCATCCGGAATGTGTGCTTCTCGAGCGCGGGCGCCGGCGCGGTATTGCCGCCGAGCGGAGTCAGCCACGCCACGGCAACCGGTTGCGCGGCGGGCACACGGCTCTTGCCGGCAGCCGGGGCAAAACTTATGCGCAGCGTTACGTTTCCAGTCTGCGCGGAGTTTCCGGCGACGGCGCCGCAAAGCCATAGGGCCATCCACACAAGGGCGTGCCTTTGCCAACCAGACCCGCGACGCGTGCGACTGAAACGATCCATTCCGGTCAACCTCAGAATTCGTAGCCTGCCGATAGCGTGTAAATGTTTGCCGTATGCACTTCTCCGCTGATCGGCCAACTTGAAATGCGGCGGAACTCCGGAGATAGAACAAGGGAAAGCCACGGCCGATAGATGAAGTTCGCCATCAGCGTGCGATTCCGCGCGTAATAATCCAGTGGATTGTAGTTCGCAGGAACGCTCAGGCGGAGTTCGTCCGCGAAGCCGCTATCTTGACCGGCAACGGCATTCAATTGCATCGTCTGACTGAACCTCCACTTCCATTGAGTCCATCCGCCGGTCGAGTCCAATCCGCCAATCTCCTGCAGGCCCGAATCCGGGTCCGTGTACATGTAGTAGTCGTAATATGCGCCGCCGCCAAGCGAGCCCACTCCCCGTCCGCGATAGAACTCGCCGCTCCATTGTCCGCGGGCGGTCAAGGGCAGCTCCCAGTCCGCCGCACCGGCCCAGGTGTCCAAAGTTTGGCCGTACCCGTAGTTCTTGCGGTCGTAGTATCCGGCAACGCCCAGTTGCAGCGCTCGTTCGTCTTTCCCTGCGCGATAAGAGAAACGCGTTTCATAGCCGGGTTGGCGCGCGGCCTCTCCGGGGCTCACAGATCGTTCCGCTTCGATTGCATTCTCAGCCGTGTACGAGGAATCGTATAACCCAAATTCAAATCCAACCTGGCGGCTTTCGTTGATTTCGAATCGATGCTCCCACCGCAACTGCGGCGCCCAGGTCCAGAGATTTCCCGACCACGCCAGCGGGGGCTCCGCAACAGTCGCCAGAGATGTTGGCGAGAGCGGAGAAATCAACGGCCCGTCATAGCCCAGTCGCAGCAAATCGCTCGACGACTCCCACGCAATCCCCGCGGTGCGCATTCGCACCAAACCCGCGGGCGCGCTCTGTGTTCCCGCAGTAACTCCCCCAAAGAAATCGAACGATACGTCCGCGGAAAGGCGGCCATCCCAAAGCTTTGGCCCGCTCCCTGCAAAATTAAGCATCGTCTGCCGCACTCCCGCGCCCACGCTTCCGTGGCTTTGCCCTGGCAGCCGGTACACGGCCAGTGTGGGAAGATCCGGCTGATCCACCGCGCCTTCATTCACAAATGCATTGAAGAGAACCATGCCGGAAAATCGCACGGGAAGCTTTGACGCGCTCTCCAGTTTCGTCTGCTCGTGCTGTGCGACCTCAGAGGAGACTACCTCCTGTTCGTCGCGAATCTGCGCTACGGATTGCTGCAGCAGATCGACTGCGGCGGCATTGGCCGCCCCTGCCGAGTCGCGGCTTCCCTCTGCCACAGTCTTGCGCAAATCGTCGAGCTCAGCCTGCATCGACTGCATTTTCAGGCGGTCTTCTTCTACCTGGCGCTGGGCCGCGGAGAGGTTTTCCGCAAGCTTGTCGATGCGTTCCTCAAGCGCATGCATCTGGCTGGCCGTGGCGGGATTCGCGATCGATGTACCGGCAGACTGCGCAAACAAGATGACCGGCGAAAATAGCCACACACTCGCTAAGCGGGCTACAGCTCTTCTCCAATTGCTGAACACCGGCAGCAGGATGATAAGTGGCTTTTTCCTTGAGAAAAAGCCGCCTCGCCCGAAACTAAACAGGGCACATGAATTGGAGAACTGCTCTAGATGCGTCCTCGACTGGATTACGCTCATCGTTTCTCCGCGGCCTGGCGGGAGCTCTCTTCAACCATGCTCTCCCGAGGCAATGTAATGGTGAATGCCGTATGTCCGGAGACTGAATCCTCCAGGCAGATGCTTCCTCCGTGGGCCTCCGCAATGCGCTTGCAAAGCGCCAGCCCCAATCCCACGCCGCTCTGTTTCCCCTCGCTGACGAATGGTTCAAAAAGCGTACTGCGAATGGCGCTCGGAATCCCTGGCCCCGTGTCGCGAACGGTGATCGACAAGCCCTCCGCACCAATCGCTGTCTCAAGCGTGACCCACGCCGGATACTCGCATCGCCTCACTGCCTGGCATGCATTCAGCAGCAGGTTATACAACGCGCGGCGCAACTCCTTCTCGTCTACCTCCACCCGCAACGGCAAAACCGGCTGGACTCTTAAATCGACTCCGCGCGCTTCCGGATGGCTGCGAACTGCCGCGGCCGTCCGGTCTACAAGCGATACAAGCGACTCTGAACGCAATCGCAACTGCATCCCGGTTCTGCCAAACACCAGCAGCGAGTCGAGCATCTCCGTCATACCCTGCACGCCGTCGCGAATATCCGCGAACAGTTCTTCGCGTTCTTCGCCGCTGATTCGCGGGTTCGCCAGGAACTCCGCATTCGCATAGACGGCCGAAAGATAATGACGGAGATCGTGGGAGATCGAGCTCGCCATCTGTCCGATCGTCGCCATGCGTTCGGCTGCCAGCAGCTCCTCTTGCGCCTTTTGCATCCGCTCGCGCATCCGATCGAACGCGCGGCTCAACTCTCGCACCTCTTCCACACCTTCCTCGCGAACTTGATGAGTGAAGTCTCCGCGGCTGAGCGCGCGCGTCCCAGTCACCAGTGACTCCAGCGAGCGCGTGACTGTGCGAGAGATAATCGCCGCCATTGCCACGCCCAGCAGTCCAGCCAGAACGCCAAGCGCTGTGATTAGTCGATTCAGCCTGGTCAGAATCTGTTGCTCCTCGGCGAACGACTTGAGCACCACGAGTTGAACTGCTCCGCCGGACTGTGTTGCCGCCTGCAATTGAACCGACGAGGCCAGGTAGCGCTCTCCGCCGAGGCGCATCTCCAGGTTCTCAACCGGTTTGTGCAGCAGTTCATTCTGGCTTGAGGCCAGTTCCTGTCGCATAGCTTCGGGCAGTGTGCCTGCAACGATGTTTCCGTTCGCTACAAACACCACCTCAGCCGCTGCGGCCTCGCTCACTTCCCTCGCCACCTTTTCGTCGAGGGCATAGCCGATGGTCACGTAACCAAGCCCGGTCATCTGTTCACCTGAGCCGAAAGTGAGCGATCGCGAGGAAATCTCAAAAAGTCTGCCATCGGTTGTAAACAGGCGCGTAGATCCAGTGGAGTTGAGCGACTCGCGGAGCGCGTCTTCCACATTCTTGCGCGTTAACGCCGGGCCTTGGTTGTAAGCGACTTCGAGTCGGCCCTCGGGGCTCATCAGCGCAAAAAAATCGTTGCCGCTCAATTTCCAGAACCGCGTGCCGGTGTCACTAATGGTCCTGAGGTCTGCGGTCGTCATGATCGCCTTCAGGTCCGGCAACTCCGAAAGCAGTGAAGATTCGCTGAGCAGCAACTCTTGCCGTTGCACCTGCAAATTGTGAAATGTTTCCAGAGAGTGCTGCATGTCCAGCGCAAGATCGCCGCGCACCTGGCGTTGAATGGTAAGCCGGACCATGACCAGAAAGATTGCGGTCATAGCCAGGGCGAGCGTCACCAGCGACAGAAGCAGCATAGTGCGCATTCGCCATGGACGCATTCTCAAGAGATCACCGTTTCCCGCTCTTTGGCCGCCCTGCAAAGACCTCAATCGCGCTTCTCGACGTTGCTGACGAACTCCGCAGCTGCCTTGAAGTAAGTCTCGCGGTTTTCCAGATACTATAGACCGCGACCCTGGACCTTGAGTGGCATATTTCATCGACAATAGCATCCAAGCAGATTGCCGGAGGGGCCATACAAGAATCTGGATGCCGCTCTACTGTCCGGAGTCTGAAGTCCCTATCACAAAATTGCCTGTCATCCTGAGCAGCCCAACTCGCTTCTGCGAGTTACGTCTCAAATGAACGGCAGAATGCGCCAGGCCGGCCGCAAAGACCCGCTAACCTGCCAACTTGCTATCCCCGCGAAGCGGGGGCTAACTTGCTGCCCTTGTCGAAGCCCAGTCCGCATCGAATATACCCGCTCATTAGAAGCGAAGCGTATTTCAGCGGAGTTGAAAGCTTGCTCTCAGCGAAAGTGAATGGGGATCTGCGGTCGCACTTCGGAATTTATGCTCTGAACTTTCGACTCGGGTCACTAGCACGCCGCCTCACCCCTCGCGCACAAACTTGTAGCCGGCCCCATGCACGGTGAGAAAGTGATGCGGCTGAGCCGGATCGCGCTCCAGCTTCTGCCGCAGTTTCAATATCTGGTTGTCCACCGTGCGCGTGTTGGGATAGGAATCGTAGCCCCAGACGTCGTTGAGCAGTTCCGCCCTCGACAGCACTCGCCCCGCGTTCTCAACAAAATAACGCAGCAGCTTGAATTCATGCGCGGTAAGGGTCACGGCAATTCCGTCGCGGCGAACTTCCATCTTCGCCACATCGATGGTGATCTCTCCAAACTGGGTCAGCTTCGCGGAACTCGACTTTGAAGATCGCCGGATCGCCGCCTCAACGCGCGCCAGCAATTCTCTCGGGCTGAACGGCTTGGTCACATAGTCATCCGCGCCCATCTCCAGCAGCAGCACTTTATCGGCTACGTCGCTCACCGCGCTGAGAATTATAACCGGCGTCTCAGGCTGCGCGTCCTTCATCATGCGGCAAAGATCGCGGCCGCTCATGCCGGGAAGCATCAGGTCGAGCACCACCGCTGAAGGGCGTAACTTCCGGCTCGCTGCCAACCCCGCCTTGCCCTCGCCCTCTACCTGGACCTGATATCCCTCAGAGGCGAACAGCCGCACCAGAGCCTTTTGGATCCTTGGATCGTCCTCGATCGCGAGAATTGTCTTCATCTTTCCGTTCCCCACCCTACGAGGCCATACAAGTCATCGCCGATGTACGATTGATGGCGATTCGCGCCGCAAACTAACTCGACCAACCTTATGATTCACATAATTGTCATGCAATGCAGAGCAGCATCTGATTGATTCAAGGATAAATCAGCCAACACTCAGAGATGCATCAGTGACATTCAAGTGACAATTGAATTACAAGTAACACCCGAAGCGGATGGGACCAATTCTGCGCAACAGCTTGTCGCTGCGCTGCCTTCTCACCATTAGGAAGCACTACGCCTGGTTGATACAAGGCCGTGCCCACCATCCAGTTTTCCACTTGATAGGCCGTGAATTCGGCGGGAACTACAACGTCAGGAATCTGAGTTTGTGCCATGTGGCTATCCTCGAATCAAAGTGGAATTTGTTTGATCCAGGCTTGGCCTACTGGCTCGCCTTCGTTCCCGACTGGGAAGGTGTTACATGATGCAGGTGCCCGACTGGGCATGACACAACTTAGCGCACAAATGATGCGAGCGCAAGCTATTATTTATAAAGCCGTAGGTGGACGCTTGCGGACGCGCTTTCGATGAAATTCGGCCACGGCTAAATCAATCGAGGCATCATCCATTCCATGATGAGTCTTGAGCATCTTACGACGTGTGCGGGTTTCCCAGTTATCTTTGGAAGGTTCGCCACGCATCAAAAAATCGGACTCGCGTTTGCATACCTTCCATAGATCAAATTGCCTATTGCACTCATCGTTCCATGCTGCTCGTTGAATCGCATTCATGCGCGGCCACTCATCAGGGTGTATTTGTTTGAAGCGATCTCTACGACGGTCAATCGTGAACGGCCTGAAGTCGGATCTTTGATCGATCTCCAACAACACCCTGTCACACTCTTCCTTGATACGCCAATTCCCTGAATCGTCACGATGAATCGTGTCGTGGCACCCTTCACAGACGCAAACAAGTTGTTCATCTTCGTCGCCTCGCATCACTTCAATCGCGTAACTGCGATGATGCACAAAGCGAGCTTTTCCACCGCACCTTCGGCATAGATTATTGTCTCTTTCCTTGATCCGTCTCTTAATACGCCGCCAAAGAGCAGATGCTCGATACTCACAATAGTTTGTGAATCCGAGAAGTCTACTTGTTTCGTCGGGTGATATTGACCACTCGAATGCAACAATCGATTCGTCTTCGTCGTCATTAACTGGCTCGACTGGTTCCGGGGTTAAATTGGTTTTCCCCGCAGGCTGGTTGAGCCTTATCTCTTTGATGTCAAATGTTGCATATCGCTTTCCACCCTGCGGGTTGAATTTTCTTATTTCAAAATCCCTGTTTATATAACCGTCGTTTGGATAAGCTGCGCGCAATTCTTTTCTCAACACCGTGTCCGCAACTACTCTGCACACTTCGCCAGTCCGAAGGTTAGTCGCGTCAACGAATTCAAACGGAATTGTGTCTGTCGATCTGCTCAACGAAATTGGCGACATGATCTTGAGATAAACGGGCTGGCCATCTCCATTCAACCTTCGGTAGTTCATTCTGCTTGATTCTCCGAGCTTTTGAAACCGTCACTGATCCATCGCACCAGCTTGATGACCCCGTACACGAATAACCAGCCTAAAGGTATTGGCACCAGCCCGACGAATGCAGCGTATTGCCAGTGGTATTGAATAGAAGCGCGCCAATCCCGATCCCTTGATTGTTCACAAGCGGCGTTGTCTATCGCATGTTGTTCTTGCGCTGGCTTGCTGTATTGGTCATTTACGGCTCTTTGTTGGGCACTGTCTATGCACGATTCATAGACAAAAGTCGTCCAATCGCCCTGATGCAACCCGTATTCGTTACCCAAGTACGCTCCATAGAGCGCCCACAAGACAGACACGAAGACCCCGATGCGTTGCCAGCCATTCAGTCGCATTTACTTATCGCCCTTCTGCACGCTGCGGCACAATAGAAGGAGTTCATTGAGGTTGACAAGCATTTTAGCTGAATTGCGACCGACTTTGATAGAAGAGGAGTAGGACGGACTGGAATGGTGATTTGGAACCCCGATCCTTTTGTTGTTTGCCCACAGTGCAACCGGGTAAACTACCTCAAAGTTTTTAACGCTTCGGGCGTGCCGTCTAAGCCACGCGAGCCCGAAGTTGTGGAATGCTGCGGCTGTCGGCGCGAGCATACATATTGCGGAGAAGATGTGCTGCCCATCATCCCTACGAAGGAATGGAAAGCCGGTCGTCATCATTTGTACTCAATCTATCTGCTTGTGAACAGCCTTAATGATCTGATTTATGTCGGGAGAACGAAAAAGGGGCTTGCAACTCGGATGGGTCAGTATCGGGACTGGTGCCGCGCAAACCCCCGAACCGTGTCCAGGCCGATTCATTGTGCAATGCAAGAAATTGGAGTGGATGCGTTCGACATGATTCTGCTGGAAGACGTGAACTCGGATACCCGCGAAAACAGAGAGCGTTTTTGGATCGATCATCTGGATGCGCTTAATCCATTGAAGGGCTACAACCGCGCTTGAATACGTCGTTATGTTGTTGGGTCATGACCGACTTTTGAATTTGGTTCCGCGATATTCGATGGAGTTCAATGCAGGGAAATGGGGGTATACCCCAATTTGCTTTTCAGTTCCAGGATCGACGATGGGGTATCCCCGCCCTTTGCCGGATGGCTAATTGGGGGTGTGGGGGGTCTCCAGGCTCTCCGACAACACAGGATTGCCGTAAAATTGCCGTACAGGATCACTAAATGGTTACTAATCGATGATTAAATTGTTGATTATATTGGCGTCCCCGACGGGATTTGAACCCGTGTTATCGCCGTGAAAGGGCGGTGTCCTAGGCCGGACTAGACGACGGGGACGCTTGGAGGGCAGAAAAGCGGCTGGGATTGGCCGAAGGCGCCCATATGAAGGCTACCAACTCGCAGAAGGCATGTCAAAAATCGCTCCCGTATCGGAGCATTCGAGACCTCGAAGTCTTTGAGGCAGGTTGCGGGTCGCAACATTCGAGCTGAACGCCTTGAACCCTGCATGCTCTCCGGCTTCCGCCTTTGCCGATGCGGGCTTCGCCTTTAGCAAGCACCTCGGCAGCCCACGCTGCCTCTGCGTTTTCTCAACCAAAGAAAAGCGCCGGAGCGACTGATTGCCACCCCGGCACAAGGAGATCCGCAAATAACTGTCATCTGCAATCTGTCATCTGTTAACTGCACTCAGTCCAAATCATCCACGTAGTGAGCCAGCAGCACGGTACTTCCGTCCAGCGGGCTCTTGATCAGCAATCCAACCACGCGAACGTTGGCGCCAGCGGTCAAACTGCCCATGCCGGTCAAGCCGTCACGGAACTGCGTCCTGCCTGCCGTATACACCGTTACCGTCTGCGGCACCAGCAGCCCGGCAAACCCGTTGATCTGCATCTGGAATGTCCCATTGCCGCTGTTCATGCTGTTTGCAACTACAGTTCCATTGAAACCCCAGTCGCGCAGAACTA